>Ga0180432_10006063_pt1 | contig 15863 bp, 7 predicted proteins | sample SS_ome_10_FD_132414 | JGI IMG/M metagenome (GOLD analysis project Ga0180432, IMG submission 132414) | Hypersaline lake sediment archaeal communities from the Salton Sea, California, USA - SS_1_MS_2 metaG | ecosystem: Environmental > Aquatic > Non-marine Saline and Alkaline > Hypersaline >... | reverse complement strand
TAACTGTATCTATAAAATTAAGGTAACCATCACTTGTTGCATAGACAATTTTTTTTCTCTCTGAAGACCAACCCGGGTCCTTTTCATCATAAGGCGTATCAGTCAACCGCACCAGATTCCTGCCTTCGTCATCCACAGTAAATAGATCCCAATTTTCGTCTACATTGGCCACAAATGCAATGCCGGCATAAGCATCAACAACGGAAAGAAATAAGAGGAATGTTGTCAATATTGTAAAATTTTTCATTCTGTTTGCTTTACCGCAGATGAACACAGATTAACGCGGATTAGTAATCAAGATCTATCTGCGTTCATCTGTGTCTATCTGCGGTTTGATTGAATTTCACCCTTTCCCATAGTTGCTATATTAGCGCAAGGAATTCTGAAGCCCTTAGAATCTTGATATCATGATATTCTTTCATGCTTAGTAGATGTTTGTCACCTGACACAATAAAATCAGCCTTGCAGGAAACGGCACATTGAATAAACTTGTCATCATCAGGATCATCCATCACGGCCTGAATTCGGTTCGTGATTTTAACGGGGATGGTAAAAGTAGAAAAATCCGATATGATATAATTTATTTCTTCCTTAGCAAGTCTGAATTTTTTTCTCAACTTTTCAACGATTTCTCCTTCGATGTCAGAAGAAGTAAAAATAAGTATTTTCTCATCACGACCAAGGTCCATTACCTTTCTCGGTTTTTCACCCCAAAAAATTGCAGAAATATAAATATTCGTATCAATTACGACTTTTGGTATCAAAGATCTTAAGCCTTTTTAATCCTTTTGGTGAAGAAAAGTGTCAAGCTCATCTTCATTCATTCTTGGTATGTTATACTTTTTTAACAAAGATTCGGTATAGGCATAGAAACTGTCTTTATATTCTTTTTCTTTAATAATGTCTTTTATCAAAGACATCTTCTTGCTGAATTCCAGTTGACAAACCAGTTCACGAATCTGGTCGTAATTAATATCAATCTCTTTCAATCTTGGCATATCTATCTCCCTATGAGGAACATTGTCAATATCGTAAACTTTTTCATTATGATCTTTTTAACCGCAGATGAACGCGGATTAACGCGGATTAGTAATCAAGATCTATCTGCGTTCATCTGTGTTCATTTGCGGTTTCATCAATTTCACTTGCTTAACACATTGAATTTATTCATATACTCCGCCCATGAATTTGTCAACCGACTATTTCGTATGGAATGATCGAGGAAGGACTTTGTGAAAAAAATGTACAGATTAGAAAGAAGAGAAAATAGGCAATAAAATATCCACGAAGACTATGAATAGACACAAAGCTCAATCACTTAGTCCTTTTTTTGGTACGCCTTCGTAGGCTTCGTAGGCTCACAGATCGTGGATGGGTTTACGGCAAAGGCGGCACAGGAGGCTCTGAACTTCCCTTCAATGATTCATACTCCTCCATCAGCGAGTTGACCTGAACTGACAGGCCATCTATCTGTTCCTTGATATCCGGATTTACTACCAGATATGCGTCCACAGCATGCCCATTTCTGCCCATGTAGGTCACATATTCGTTGTCAGTCGTGTCAAATGATGAGTAAAGGGTATTCTTGGCCTGATCGAACTGAAGTCTCTTTATCTCTATATGCCGCTCCAGAGTCTCAGGATCATCCTTGTATTGATTAGCAAGCGCAATCAATTGCTGAAAATTGGAGATTTCTTGCTGCATGCTCTGGATGGTGAGCTGGCAGTACGAGTCGACTGAAATTTCAGCTGAGGCTACTTGCGGATTGGCAGTCAATGCTAAGAATACTCCGAAAACCAAGACCGTCATCATTGAACTGCGACTGAGTCTAGACATAGCTTTCATAGCCAAACATCCTTTCATAATTATAGTTCGTTCATGCAAAAATTATTTATAAATTTATGGACGTCTCCGTTTTTTCTTAGTATGGTCCAGTGCAACAGTGCCATTAAACCTATTTCAAGTCTCTTAAAATTCGCCCAGCTTCATTTTTCACAGCCTTAAGTTCGCTCAAATTCGTCTGTATGTCTTCAAGAAATCCAATGACTCTTTTGTCGATGGAATCTTCTTGCGGAGATCTTGCTCTTGCTGCTAAAGTCTGCTGGTGAAGTATGCCGAGCAGAAGTATCTTTCCCTGATAATTAGGATGTGTCTCAAGGTATTCAACTATTAACGCGCGGATGTCGCCTATGTTCTGAACCGCCTTCTCGAGGCTTAATGCTAGAACAGCAACCTGCCATCCGTGGATAAGTTGGGACGCACCAGGACTGAGGAATTCTCTCGGGATATTCTCTCTTAGGTCATATTTCTGAAACAGCTTGCCGAACTTCCGGAACAAGAAAATCGCATACCTTTTTGACCGCGTCCTTCCAATTAGTTCGATATACTTCATGGAAAATAATACATCATCTGGATTCCACATGTTTTCGATAGGCTCAGCCCTGCTTTTGTGCTCAAGCATGTATTCAAGAATAAACGATCTTATATTTCGATTCACATTGTTCATATTCCGGCAAATGTATGCATACTTCTCGTGGTCTTCGAGGTTTTCAAACAATCTCTTGGCGTTCTCGGCCTGCACGCGCCACAGAGAATTTCTTAAGGCGAATAAGATCAAGTAGTTATCCTTGATTTTACGTAAAAGCATGGCTTCGTCACCCGCCATCTGTCCTATTTCCTCCCTACTGGCCATCCATTTCTGGCCATAATTCCACATCGGCAATTTTTTCATTTTCCCTATCCATGTTTCGGTTCCTTGATAACACCCAGCTTCTCGCCAAAGATGGATCCGTTGCTTTTCATAATTCCCGACGACTTTTTCAAGAATCTGTACATCACCACTCCCTCCACCGACGTCTCCCAGCGTCTGTGCGATCTTTTCCCTAAGAAAGGGACTCTCAACCTTCGTCATTAGCTCAACCAGGGAATCAACTTTCGAGCCTTGATCTTGAAGTATCTCCTTCAGACAGTCAATCAAGTAATAGCGCGCCATTTCATGAATGCTCGAATCCGCAATCAAATTTAGGGCAGTAAGATACGGTAGTCCTCGTAAAGAGGCAATGCTTGCTTTGAGCCTTGTATGATCGTGGTCTTGACCGTAGGCGTTGGCAAACTCATTGATAATGCTCTTGTAAGTTGTTGACATGTCTTCGCACAATATAGTTTTAGCAAAACCTAACACTACACAAACAAAGAACATATCGGCAAAAAGCGACCGCATTAATGTGCGCGAAATATTGCGAGGTCGCGCTATACTTCGGGAGGTTTGCACAATCACGCTAAAATCCACATTGGGCATCATCAGCTTCTGCCTCCCATATCGAAGGATTAGCACTGTACTCGCTGATTATGGCAGTGCTAATGAAACTATCAGCACCATATTTCTTCTCCAATTGCTTTTGCCACTCCGATCTCTCCTTGTTTGCTTGGACCGTATTAGGAGGGCACCAAGTTCGATTAGGCGATGTTAGCTTACTAAAATAATTTCTTATCCAACCTTCTGACTGCGTGCGGTGTGTCAATTCATGAGTTTTACCACCTGCCAACGTCTTAAGACGCCAACCTGGCCCAGATGGTTTTGTCTTCGCCCGCTGCTTGGGGAAATAACCGGAAGATAGACGCGCTGGCTTGTGACATTGAATCCACCATACAGCGCCATTCTTATCTGGCTCGTAAATCTTTTTATTTAGGTAAATAGGGACCTGCACGCTTAATGTAATAGTATCTATCTCGTACTTCTTCTCTTTCGCCTCTCCTTTTTTGACAATAGTACCGTCGCGACAGCAGTCACGCCCCGTATATGCTTCCTTTAACGCCATGGTTATACTATTCACCTTCGTCTTCGTATGGTCGAATAAGCCAAAGCCCCCGCTGTAATTGTAGCTAATTGGTGATGTAACACTCGCTGTTGCTTTAATCAACCCGCTGGGATCAAAATAGCTAATAGGATTGTTGCTTGCGTATTGATAGAGGTTCAAGCCGTCAATAAAGCCCATCGGGTCAAAAGTCAGAAACCTACCATGTTCTGGATCATATACACGAGCCTCGAATTCATACAAGCTACTATGCACCTGATAAGTTTGGCCAATGTAATAGAAGGAATTCCCAATGGATGATTTACTTAATGAAGTTCCCTCAGCATCGTTAATAGATAATTCACCGAAAGGATTATATGAGTATTGCTCAAGCAGATTCCCCTCTTTATCAGTGACAGCCAGTACTGAGCCAGAAATATCGGTTAGGTAGCAATATTCAGACCCATCAGTCCTTAGGATTACAATTGCCATCGGAGCAAGACCGTGAACGATCTCGGAGGCAGATCCTTGCCCATTAATTTCCGCTATGATAGTAGATGTGGCGCCATCAAACACATACTCCGTAGTTGATGTAGGTTCGGTTTTTCTCCACCTTCTCCCCAACGCATCGTAATCATACGAAACCACCGCACTTCCCAAGGACTTCTCCGTAATCTTGATTAACTTATTGCTTGGGTTATAACTGTACGTATATTCGCTGTCGTCGATTAGATTGCCATTTTCATCATACGCCCAAAATGTGCCATCAAGGCTTTGGTATCCATTTGTAGGATTGCTCACATAGCTCAGAACCTCCCCATTATTCGCCATAGTAGCGCGATTGCCAACTCCGTCATAGCTATAGCTCAGATCCACGTCAGGATCGGAAATAATCCCTTGTGCATCCATCCGTCCTCTATTAAATCCAACTAGTCTATACTTAGCATCATAGGAATACGTTTCGGAGCTTGTCAGGTTGTGATTGCTTTTCTTGTACAGGCGATGCCCCTCGTCGCTGTAAACATAATCATAGTTGTATATCTCTTCACCGTTCACTTGATATGTCGTATTCGTACACCACCCATTTGGATTGTACGAATAGTTTGAAATCAATCTATTAGAGATACTCTTTAACACTAGATGATTCTCACTATCAAAACTATATGACGCGATCTCGGATCCATAGCTGTCATTAATTGCAGTTAATCTGCCCCGCTGATCATAATTTTCAACAACTGTACTCCCACTTGGATACCTCAGCGTTCTGGTCCCATTCGCTATATCATACGCGTACTGGATGACATGACCATTCTGAACCGATTTCGTAACCCGGCCTATCCTGTCGTATTCAAAGCTCAAAAGCGAATCCTCATTTTTAGCTGTGAGTATGCGGTTCAGTTTATCATAGGTGAAGGAAGCGTCATCACTTGTCCCAGGGTAGTCAATCTGGGTTCTGCGGTACAAATCATCATACACGTAATGAGTTATTTCTCCTTTTTGATTTGTATATGTCTCCAGATTGCCGAAGCAATCATAGCTGAATTGCTCACTGCTACCATCAGCATGTGTGCGCTTAATAAGACGGTTCAGCTGGTCAAATTGATAAAATGTAGCATGCCCAAGAGGGTCTTTTATGGCAATCTGATTTCCATTCTGGTCATATGAGTACTCTTTAGAATTCCCAAGGGCATCAACAACCTTCACCAGCTGGCCATCAGCATCGTATTCGAAATATGTGGTATGACCTTGCCGATCGGTCATTGATAGAAGATTGCTAACTCCATCGTAGATATACGTAGTGTCTCTCCCCATTGCGTCTGTCTCTTTGATGACATTGCCTACAGCGTCGTATTCGAAAATCTTCGTCTCTCCTTTGCTGTTCGCAATCATTTTTGTTCGAGAAGCTCCATCATGGGTCAGTGTCATGATTACTCCTAAGCTGTCAGACTGCTCAATCATTCGACCCAAGGTATCGTACGTGAACTCGGTAGTAATTCCTGTTACATACGTTTTCGAGGTGACGTTACCGAGTGCATCATAGGTGTAGTACGTGGTCTCTCCTTCAGGATTTGTCTCAGACACTTTTCGATTGTCACCATCATAGGTATAAGTGCTAGTCCCACCCAAGGGATCAGTTTCAGAGAGCAGGTTCCCCTCGGAGTCATAGCTATACTGCCATACCAGATCATCAGCATCTGCCGTATTAGACGTGTCGCCTACTTTCTGAATAGCCATGATAATACGACCTTCCAGGTCATAGTGATAATAAGTCATACTGCCGCACTCATCGGTCCAGTTCTCGAGGTAGTTGTTGAGATATGTCGAGGACCATGATATTCCAGCGGCATTGGTGGTTTTGTTCCTGCGACCATACGCGTCGTATTCAAACGAATATCGATTGCCATTGAAATCAGTGATCGCCGTTAGGTTTCCGACAGCATCATACTCGTAACTCACTGAATTCCCAAGAGAATTCGTCAGCTTAGTTCGTCTACCGAGGAAATCATACTCATAGGTCGTCGTATTACCAAGCGCATCAGTCTCGGTGATTCGGTTGCCCAAGTCATCGTATGTATAGGCTGTCACATTCCCCAGTGAATCGGTAATCCTGGTCATTTTGCCATCGTCATTATGTTGGTAATGCGTCGTATTGCCGAGAGGGTCAGTCTCACCGATCAAGTTACCATTGGCATCATAGCTGTATGTCGTTACATTCTCCAACGATCCAGTGCAATCTCTGATAAGTCCTGTCAGGTTACCATTCTCATCATATTCGTATCTCGTTACGACACCGAGAGGATCCGTCTCTGTCTCCAGCCGATCGGTCCCAGCGACATAAGTGTAGTTCCAGGTATTGCCCAGCGGATCGGTTGTGCTGGCAATGTTGCCATCGGCGTCATACGTGTAGGTCGTGCGATTACCATTGGCATCCTCTTCCCAGTCTACACTCGTCGAAGTCACTTTGTTATGCTTTCGGTTCGTCTCGTGTCCGAGTGGATCCACAACCCTTTCAATGATCCCAAGATCATTGAAATAATACGTCCACTTATTCCCTTGAGAATCTGTTTTTTCTGTTCTTCCATCAAAATAAGCGATGGTATATGTTTCCCCTTTCTCGATAAAGGTAGAAACCCTGGGCGGCTGGTTGTTGTCATATGTTGCTGACTCCACGATATTTCCTCTTGCATCGATGATTTGGGCCAACAAATTTTCACTGTTATATACATACTGTCTTGTGTTCCCTAGAGGATCAGTGACCGACGTCAAGTTTCCGTTTTCGTCATACGTATATACAACTGTTCTACCTAAATTGTCCGATACACTCGCGATCTTGCCATTCGGACCAAGCTGAAAGTCAACATAATTACCCGATGCGTTAGTAATCCTGCTTAGGCAACCAACCGAATTGTATGAGAATACTAGTTCATTATGGTTCTGATCAATGATTTTTGCTATCTTTCCATCTTCCCGAAGCTCATATCGGGAATCATCCCGGTTTACTATGGTGTACGTATTATCAGCATTCTTAATTAAATCATAGGCTGTGCCATAATCTGTAAGACGGGTTAATATTCCGTCTATATCTTCTTTGTAATAATTCTTCTCTCCGGTCTCAAGAAGAACACCGATTATCTTCTGTCCATCTTTGTTTCTTGTAATAATTAGCCGCTTGCCGAGATTGAAAACCCAGCCCTTGCCAAGAAGGCTTGTAGTCCAATCTTGGCTATTGTATGTTCTTACAATATGTAGCGCCGGACCAATACCCGGAACCGACAAGTCAGTATAGGTCTTCTGATACTGTCCAGTGTTGGCATAGATTGGGCATATCTTGCAAAGAATTTCGCAGCATTCTTTTGAACCATAATTTCCCTTAAACTTTCCATTGTAATCATATCGTCCCCAACCCGATTCCCCACCACTAGGATTTATGCACTTATGCCCCTGATCCCAGGACTTGTTGTAAGCTGCACCATAACTAATAGATAAGAGAGTGGTCAGTATGGCTATTAAAACTATTTTCATAGCACTTATACATTTAGTGCTCATCATCTTTCCCCCTTCATCTTCCAAATCGAAATCCCTAGGCTAGAGATTTATCAATATCAATAGTCAATCCTGACCAGGGAATACCGAAACATCGACTCATTCCCCTGGGCGTCTGCGGCCATAAGCCCAACTCGATAGTCCCCGATGTCCACGTACTCGCCTTTATTGTTCTTGCCATCCCAGAAGATGGCGTTCTCACCCACCTGGACATTGGCCACCACCAGCCTCTTCAACAGCGATCCTGTCTCTACACTGTAAACCCGGAACTCAACTGAGGAGACATCCTCGGACACGGTGTAATTAACAATAACACCCTCACCTCTTCCATTTTCATCACACTTCTCACTGAACGGGCTGAAGTAGTTTGGATCGGCACTGACACCTGTGATCTCAGGGCAACCTCCCGTCACGAAGACAGCGTTATCTGGTAGGGTATAACGCCAGAATCCAGTAATCAGGTCATCGCCCGGAGGTGCTTCCGCTATATTTCCATTGTCGTCCAAACCGTCCCAGTAAATAGTATGAGTACCTGCCGGGAAAGGCTTCCTGTTTATTATTGTCCGTATACGGGCTTCATCCGTTCCACCCCAGAGTGGTCCAATAAACGCAGTTACCTCCTGGGCACTGCAAAGGGTGAAAGTAAATGCCACCTGTTCGTCGTCGAACGGGCTGAAGTTTTCAGTCCAGTCCCCGGCTCTGGTGTTACATCCGGCGCCGATTGGGAAATCGTTTCTTGTCCCACCCGTAGAATCGCTTAAATCATACGTTGTTAAGTGACCATTTGCATCTATATATTCAAAGACTGCGTGATACACTCCGTCAGTTGCACGAAAACCGTTGCTGTCGGTCAAGTCCCAATTGTCAGAGTAAGACCCTTGTTGTCTAAACTCGTTGTACGCCAGCGTCCTGATGATATTGTCTTCCGAATCCTTGATATAAACACTGACGGTAGTATCTGCACTCAAAGTCGTCATAATATCTGTAGTGGTTGGCTCCGGCTCATCCAGTTTTTGGTAGATGCCGATATCACCCCAGGAGCAGTAATAATCGTAGTAGGCGCTACTCTCCAGTGCAGTCAGGCGACATTTGCTCACTTCAGTGACATCCGGGATTGCTATGTCAGAAACGTACTCAAGGTCGTACTCACCCGAATAGAGCACCGTGGCATCTATATCCAAAAGCTCTATCTTTGCCCTGGTTATTCCATAGTACGAATACCAAGACCCGCCGCTTATCGTTATCTGCGATACCGTTTGGGCAGAAGGAAAGGTAATCTCAACGAAAGGGTTCACACCGTAATTTGGTGTATCATTTTCGGCACTCAGCCAGATAGTTTCTGAGTTTCCATCTATGAGATTGGTTGCAGGGTAATTGGTGTAACAGTCAGTTTTCCACTCACTACTTCCTGCATAAGTGCCTTGGTCTGATTTTTGAACCAAACTGACATACTCTCCATCAATCTCTGTCAGAATATCGAGTCCGTAAATCGAGACATAGGCATTATTGGGGTCGCTGTACGGATTATCAGCCGAGAGGACCAGAAGCCTGAATATCACTACATCTTCAATATCAGGCAAATCTATGACCTCAAGATAGGCGAGCAAATCGTATTCGCTCTCAAACAGGACAATACCTGATTCATCAAGGAGTTCTATTTTAGCCCGCGTGACACCGCTCCAACCATAATCCCAGCTCTGATCAACGACTATTCGGGAAACCTTTTGTGCCTCAGTGAAATTTACTTCAACCCAAGGATTGGTTCCCGCATCTGGGTGATCCCCATAGGCCGAGTACCAGGATTCATTCGGGTCAAAGAGATTTTCAACCTTGCACCAATCGGGATAAGCCGGGTCGTAAATACTACTTGCCGCGGCGGTGAAACTCTTGTCATCAAAAATTTCTATCTCACCAATACTGACCTGGTCATAGAGCCCCCCCCAATCATTTGCAGCAAGGGCAGTCAGACGAAACCTTTTAACATTTTCAAGCAATCCCACCATCACCTGTGCATCTTGTGACAAATACTCTTCCGTAGAATGGAGTAAATTGTCGGCGTCGTCGAAAAATTCCAGTCTAGCATGAGTAATCCCATAATAGTCGTAATTATATCCGCCCTTGATGTTGACCTGGTTTACTACGCGGGGATTCGCAAAAACGGTCTCCGCATAGGTATCGGCCCCTTGGTTTGGAGTATCTCCAGGCACGCTCATCCAGTAACTTTCCTCATAACCGTCACGGACATTACTCACCGGATAACTCGTGTAGCAATATTCATAGGTGCTGCTTGCCGTAACCGCCACGCCGGTCATGCCGGTCAGATTCAGCTTGTCCATGATTATCCCGGCAGTGTCGTTAGTTACAGAGAGCGATACAGCAAGAGTTACGTAAATACCAATTTGATCTGATCCGGTTAAAGCCATGGAATCAGTCACCCTGAACCTTGCAACGTGAAGCCCGGCTTCGGTATAGGTGTGGGTTGTGCTGCCTGATGAGGTGGACGACCAGTCATAGGTGCCATCCCCGTCAAAATCCCATTCATAAAGAACAATATCATTGTCTGGATCAGTGCCGATCCCGTTGAACGATACAGCCAGTGGGGCTTCACCTTCGGTTGGGCTTGCTGAAGCTGTGGCTGTGGGAGAACCGGGAGGGTTTGCCTCAATAACCGTCGTGTAGGCTATGGCCGTAGCTGTCAGGCCCGTGTCATCAGTAATCCGGAAGACAGCCTGATATGTTCCTACAGTATTGTACGTATAGCTGGTATTACCAGTGGTTGTGGACGACCAGTCATAGGTGCCGTCCCCATCAAAATCCCATTCGTAGAGAACTATTGAACCGTCAGGATCAGAACCTGAACCATACAGGTTGACCGTGAGGGGGACCTCTCCGTTTGAAGGGACCGCGTCCGCTGTGACAACAGGTGGGTTGTTTTGCACTGTTATCGTTATGCTGGCAGTGGCCGTTTCGCCTGTGCTGCTCAGTACGTACAAGGTAGAGGCATAAGTCCCTGCGGTATAGTATGTATGATTGTAATCCCTGGCCACGGTATCATAGGTGTCCCAAGATCCATCCCCATCAAAGTCCCATCGGAAAACTACAATCGTACCTGCCGGGTCTTCCCCGTCAGTTGTAAAATGAACTGTTAATGGCGAAGGACCCGAGGTCGGTGTCGCACCTGGTATGGCCCTGATGACACCTATCTGGAAAGTAGAGCTGTCACTTGCCTGATTGCCTGCAAGGTCACTTATTGCGGCAACAGCGGTATTCGAACCAACAGGCAGCCCACTCGTTACCTGGCAGTCGGCACCTGTGTCTGTTACTGTGCACTGATCAGTGTAGTCAATGCCGTTGATTGCCATATTGAAGCTGCTCGTATCAATGCCGGCATAGTCATCACTGAAGACCACGGTTATTGCAGGCGTAATCGTATTCAGGAACGTCCCCTCAGTAGGCGATGTAATGGCAATGGAAGGGGCATCGATATCCGGAACCATGGCAAAGGCATCAATTTCAGACCCTGGCACTCCTAAATCCCCGCTAGTAAGGAACAGGCTGCAAATGCCATCACCAGCCGACTGATAAATTGCAACCCCGTCTTCAGAAGCATCAGAGGGGACAGCAAAATAGATTAGGCCGTCATAGCCTATATGTAAGGCACTTACTTCCTGGCCCGGCACTCCGAGGTCATTGTCGGTGATAAAGAGACTATTCGAATTGTTACCTGTCGAGTAATAGAGGTCTTGTTGATCCAGAAGTGAAAAAATAATGCTACCATTCAACATCAGGTGCAATGCGTCTAATTGCGAATTCACCAAACCAAGCTGTGCATATGTTAGGTAAAGACTATTGGTCCCACCTCCCATACTCTGCAAAATCTGCGAGCCGCCAGGCTGATTGAAATAGTGATTACCAGAGCCGCTCATAGCCAAGGATGTAATATCTGTTCCATCTACGCCCAAATCCTGCGGGCTCAGATACTCAGCATAAGTACCATCACCTGGAGAAATGAAAAGCCATGGGTTCTCTTCCAGGGAAAATACGTAAAGATTTTCTTCGGCCGAAGTGGCTACATTGAATGTGGCAGAAGCTGAATTGGAAATACCATGATTGTTGCTGATGGTGGCTGAAATTACGTTTATGCCTTGGGGCAGGCCGGCATCATACTGGCAAGAGGCTCCTGTTCCGCTGACATCAAATAGACTCGTGGAATTGACTCCATTAATCTCAATTTCAAAAGAGTTCGTGTCGATTCCAGACTCAGTATCATTAAACAGGAGGGTTATGAACGGCGTTGCATCGGCAATAATCCCGTCATCTACAGGATTGGTAATCGCGATATCTGGAGGACCATATTCCTCTTCGCCACCTAATACCAGTGTCTGAACAGTAAACCGTATCCGTGTGGGATTGTAGAACTTCCATTTTTTTGCCTGGCTGGTTTCCTGACTGTCCAGAGCCTCATCTCCAAGGAAATTACTGTGGTCAAAGTACGGTTTGCCGTCTGTCGTGGTCCCATCCGGATTTGCCACGCTGACCTGACCCGAGGAAATGCCCTCGATGATGACCTTTATGGGGGCGGAAATAGAGTCGCCGCCGGTGTTGGTTAGGGTGGCGTCATAAGATGTGATGCCTGCCCGGCGATCGTACAGTGAATTTGCGTAGTTAATCTCAATTTGATTTGAGACATCCACCTGCGCACGAGCACTCTCCCGGATTAGAAACAAACCAACAAAAAGTGGAAAAATTAAAAAAAAACACAGGACAGGGCGTAACTGCCCCGCACATCCTTTAACTCCAGCCGTGTTGGTCCTACCCATAGCGTTCTCCCCTTGCTGAACCTTATTATTCAAAGAACCGGATACTGGGAATATATTTTATTTTTGTATCCTAACTTGTCAATTTTTTTCTTCCCAAAATTATACCCATTAGACCGGAACCGACCAAAAAGAGAGTAGCCGGCTCTGGCACTGGACTTGGACTCGTTGGACTCGTCTGTACATTATTTATTGCAACAGTGCTTGTGAAAGCATTATCTAGTGGAGTACTATTGAGCTGGAACTCCATGGCCACAATAGTGCCGAGGAACCCCGTCCCCAAAAGATCCCAGGTCACTGTACCACTTCCGGAATCAGCAATGCTAAAGGAGAGATCGTTGCCATTTGCATCCTGCAGGACTGTATAGCTGTTCCAATCAAACAGCCAGACGAAAAAATAGTCATCGTTGCCTGCTGACTCTGAAAACGAGTAGTCAAAAGTCAACGTAGCTGAATCAGATGGAATAAATATCCCAGGATCACCATAGAAAGGATCGTTCGAGAGAAGGACTGTACTGAGCCATTGATCTTCTTCCATAAGAGCACTGCTTCCATCAGGAGACACTGTCACAGTCGGGTCTGCCCAAAAATCATTCAAATCGATTGGAATGGCCATTACTTGTCCGCATACAAAAAGCAGACCTGCCACTACAAGAAGCCCTGCCACAACATCTTTCTTTTGGATTTTTAAGGTTGCCATGTTACCTCCTTATACCTCAATATAGTTATAAATCAAATTTATAGAGCAATAAATATGCCTAAATTATAATATATTGATTTTAAACATATATTTAAAAAACGCTGTACCTATGCCAGTAACTGCTGTAAAGTTTTCCGACAGGTTTAATTAGGTACTACTCGGCTCTTTTCTGCGACAAAAATTGGATAACAATATGTAATCATTAGATAAAAAATACACATCCTCAATACAGGGCAAATTTTCATTGCAAATATTCATCCAAAATAGTGTCGGAATTCTTTACAGTTCTTTAGTGGTTCATCTGAGTAGTGATATTTGTGTAATTGTTAGTAATAGCGGCCAATTCAGGGGAAAACGGCCTCAGCAATATTGCAGTGCTTCGGCTGAATTAATAAAATAATGGTGTAAAATTTTCCGACACCTCTTATACTTTCTCAGCTATGACCTCACCGCGGCATACCAGGAAGGCCTTTATCATCGTTTCGGCCATTTTTTTGATTTCACCCTGATTCTCCTGAGGGAAGAGATTCAGCATGAGCATGATCAGCGTTACGCGTCGGTGAGAAATCCCGACTCATAGTCCATATATTATTTTCTCTTGGAGGAAATTAGATATCAATATTGGCTGGACAGACAAAATTCTCCTCCGTTTAGGGTATCTCCGACTCAAAAATAGGATCAATCAGGGAACGCAGTTAAAGGAAAGGCAATACTTCCTTCCTGCAATCCATTCTGGCTGCAATGAGGAAAGACTGTCTGACGCGGAATACGTGAGTATTTTTGCCCGTCTTGTATGGCCACGGGAAAAGAATTCGGAAATACCGAGGATAAATCAGCGAAGAATCTCTCGAACTACCAATAATGCCAATGTTAGCACAATTGGTAATTTGCTCTTTCATGGCCATGATACAAAATCAACCATCTGAATTATCTGGATACGGCACAGGGATAACATCAAGCGATTGATAAAGGGTGAAGAAAAGAATTGGAGGGGAAAAAGCCCGGTTCCAAATTCTCAGTAGTATATTCATGTTTCCAGTCCCAATGCCTTAATTTTTCGGTGCAGGTGCCTCCTTTCAATACCAATAGCTTCGGCGGTTTTTTTGACATTACCCTGGTGTTCGGCAAGTTTTTTTTCAAGATATTCCCGTTCAAATAAGGTTTTTGCCTCTCTGAAGTCATGACAGCTCAGCCAGTCAGGATTGGTCGGAAAAGTGGTCTGTTGAGCCTCAGGAGTTGTCCTGATGCCCTTACGAAGAGATGGAGGCAGGTCATTTGTTGTAATCTCAGGCTCTCTTGACAGGATCACAAGCCTTTCTATCATGTTCCGCAACTCTCTTACATTCCCCGGCCAATCATATGCCATAAATGCCTCAATTACCTCACGGCTTGCCTTTTTTTTGGGGCCATGAGCAGTATTTCCTGTAAATTCGCTCAAAAAACCTTTTACAAGAAGAAAGATGTCATCTTTACGCTCTCTTAGGGGTGAGACCTCTATTGGTATCACGTTTAGCCTGTAGTAAAGGTCTTCCCGGAAGCACCCTTTCTGTATTTCTTTTTCAAGATCTTTGTTTGTGGCGGCTATTATGCGCACATCTATAGTTATAGTCTTGTTTCCCCCGACCCGCTCGAATCTCTGCTCCTGGAGTATTCGGAGGACTTTTGCCTGGGTCTTAAGGCTCATATCGGTGATTTCATCAAGGAACAAGGTGCCTTCGTTGGCAAGGTCAAACTTCCCCCTTTTCATGGTAGTTGCACCGGTGAAGGCCCCCTTTTCATGTCCAAATAACTCGCTCTCAATAAGTTCTTCAGGTATTGCAGCGCAGTTGACTTCTATAAGTGGTTTTCGGCTTCGCTTGCTCATACGGTGAATAGTTTGAGCTACAAGTTCCTTGCCCGTTCCATTTTCCCCTTGGATAAGTATCCACGCATCAGTCGGGGCTACGATCGCGATCTGTTGCTTGAGCCTTTTCATCGCATGGCTTTCACCAATGAGTTCTCGCGTTTCCCCGGTTTTTTGTCTTAAAAAGACATTTTCTTCCCTGAGTTTATGATATTTAAGGGCATTCTGGATCGTGAGTATCAGATGTTCATAGGAAAGGGGTTTTTCTATAAAATCGTATGCCCCCAGTCTGGTGGCCTTTACTGCCGTTTCGATAGTTCCGTGGCCGGACATGATTACCGCCGGTATAAACGGCCACTCGGCCTTTATCCGTTTCAGCAATTCCAGGCCATCCATACCCGGCATCCAGATATCCAACAGTACAAGATCCGGAACCTCTTCTCCCATGATCTCAAGTGAAGTCTGCCCGTCCAGTGAGGTCTGGACGTCAAATCCTTCGTCTTCCAGAATATCAGTCACAGATTGAAGGATTGACTCTTCGTCGTCTACTACAAGTATCTTCTTTTTTACCATGGCAAAAATGGGCATCCTTATATTTGCTGGGTTGCACTTATTCCCAAAAGCAGTGAAACTTGAAATTGGAAATTTGAAAAAATACAAAGATG
>Ga0180432_10006062_pt1 | contig 15864 bp, 8 predicted proteins | sample SS_ome_10_FD_132414 | JGI IMG/M metagenome (GOLD analysis project Ga0180432, IMG submission 132414) | Hypersaline lake sediment archaeal communities from the Salton Sea, California, USA - SS_1_MS_2 metaG | ecosystem: Environmental > Aquatic > Non-marine Saline and Alkaline > Hypersaline >... | reverse complement strand
GCGTTTGACACGTTCAGTCTGTAGGGAACGCCCTCTGTGGCGTTCCGGGAAGCAGCAACGAGCGTGTTTTCCGGGTTTCGGAACGCCACAGAGGGCGTTCCCTACAAAAAGTCACAGCCTCAGCGGTCGCGGCTTTGTAGTCACTGGTCAGGGCTTGTCGGCGGCGAAATCGGCGTGGCCAGCTCGAGCTTCTCCGGCAGCCAGACGGTCATCTCGCCCGGTGTGCGGTTCTCCCAGGCGTAATACGGAATCGCCAGAAAGTCGACCGATTGCAATTCGTTTGAGCCGGCCGTACGAGCCTTCGCCTTGCCGGTGATGACGGTCACTCCGCCGAGCAGGGCCCCGCGGTGTTCGGCGGTGAGTTTCGCATCGGGCGGCAAAATCAGGTGGCTCACGCGCCCGCCATGGTCCACCGCTTCGACACAATAGACGATCGGCCCGCGTTGCAGTGCGACCCGCCCGGCATCCTCTTTGACATCCGGATGGGCATAGACCCGCCGGATCGGCATCGGCAAATCGAGTTCGACCTTGTCGCCGGGATTCCAATTGGTCGTAATGCGAAGATAACCCTTGTCGAGCGAATCGTACTTGATTTCCTGCCCGTTGATTTTCAGCGTTGGTTTTGCCTTCTCGCCGGCCGTTCGGTAGAGCCCGCCGGGCGTTTCGCTGTCGCGGCACCAGCCGGGGATCCGCAGGCAGAGATCGAACATCTGCTGCTTCGGCGGCGTGACCGTCAGCGTAACGTGCCCGTCCCAAGGATAACGGGTTTCCTGTTTCAGCGTCACGACACTTCCCTTTACGGGGATCTTCGCGGTGCCGGCGGCGTAGAGATTTACATAGATCGTCGAATCATCGTGGGCGTAGATGAACCGCCCAAGCTTTGGATAGACGCGAACCACATTGCTCGGGCAGCACGCACAACCGTACCACTCGGGCCGGCGATAGTTGCCTTTGGAGGCCAGCCGGTTCTGGTAGAAGAACTTGTCGCCCGAAAGGCTCAAGCCGGAAAGAAATGCGTTGTAGAGCGCCCGTTCCATGACGTCGGCATACTCGGCGTCCGGCTCGATCAGCAACATGCGATGGGCGAAGAAGATCAAGCCGATTTGGGCACACGTCTCGGCGTACGCCGTCGCGTTGGGTAGATCGTAGTCGGCCCCGAAGGCTTCTCCTCGCCCGGTTGCCCCCACGCCGCCGGTCACGTACATCTTCCGGTGCGTGGTGCTCTCCCAGAGCCGCCGGCAGGCCGCCAGCAATTCAGGGTCGCCGGTGTGGGCGTAGAGATCGGCCATGCCGATACAGTTGTACATCGCGCGAACGGCGTGGCCGACGGCTTCATCCTGCTTGCGCACCGGACGGTGGTCTTGGGAGTACGGCCCGTAGAGTTTGTGCCCCTCGGCGTTGCCGCGCTGGTCGATGAAGAACTTGGCGAGGTTCAGGTACCGTTTCTCCCCGGTCACCTCGTAGAGCTTGATCAGGGCCAGTTCGATTTCCTGGTGTTCCGGCACGTCCATCCGCTTGCCTGGCCCGAAGATCGAGTCGATATGATCGGCCGCTTTGATGGCCACGTCGAGGAAGTCTCGCTTGCCGGTCATTTCGTAATGAACGGGCCCGGCTTCGATCAGGTGGCCGATCGTGTAGAGTTCGTGCCGTGCCGGGCGGTGGATATGTTTGAACCGCTCGGCCGCGTTGCCGAGAATGAAGAAGCAGAGGATGTACCCGTCCGGCTGCTGGGCGGCGGCGATCTTGGCGATCACGTCATCGGTCATCTTCTCGAGCTTCGGATCGGGGTGCATGTGCAAGGAATAGGCGGCCCCCTGAAGGATTTTGTGTACGTCGGAGTCGTTGAACCAGATGCCCTGGAACTTGCCCGGCATCTGTCCGGCCGCCTTGGCGAAATTGCTGATCCGCCCGGTCTTCTCGCACATCTCGAAGCAATGCGGCAGCGTCACTTCCCGGCAAATCTTGATCCGCGGCGTCCAGAACTGATCTTCGATCCGCACATCAGCCAAGGGCGGCACGGCAAGCTTGACGTGGGGAGCCGGCTTTTTCGGCGGTACAGCTACAGCACAACTCCCAGCCACGACGAACACAGTCCACAGCAGTACGACTTTGCTCAGTTTCATTGCCGGTCTCCAGAGGGTATGAACGTCGATCATCAACTACAAAGCCGCGACCACCGGTCGCGGGGAACCTGGGGTAAATGCCGGCTGCATCATTCGCTCCAAACGGTGATTGTAGCATCCGAGTTCTTGGCGTGGCAAGCCGCTCCCCCGCTTCTCCGCGAGGTGGTCGCGGCTTTGTATCCGAGCACGGGAATTCGTGCAAACCATTGTTGACCGTTTTGCGTATATTTGATAGAGTTCCGGCTTCCCGTTTACTGCAACATGGACTTTTCACAAGCAAGGATGGAACGATGGCTCACGAAGTTACGTTAATCACCGGCGACGGGGTGGGTCCCGAGCTGGCCGAAGCGGCACGGCGATGCGTCGATGCGACGGGCGTGGATATTCATTGGGACGTGCAAGCGGCGGGCAGCGACGTGATGGAAAAGACGGGTACGCCGCTCCCCGACGCGGTGATGGAGAGCATCAAACGGACCGAATGCACTCTGAAGGCCCCCATCACTACACCCGTCGGAAAGGGCTTCCGCAGCATCAACGTCCATCTCCGCCAGGAACTGGGGCTGTACGCGTGCGTCCGACCCTGCAAGTACTACCCCGGCGTGCGGAGTTTCTTCAGCGAGCAGGGAGTCGACATCGTCATCGTCCGCGAAAACACCGAAGACCTCTACGCCGGGGTCGAGTTCGAGGTCGGCAAACCGGCGACCGGCGAGCTGATCGACTACATCAGCAAGATCTCGACGGACAAAAAGATCAAGACGGGCCGTGACGAGACCGGGGTGTCGATCAAACCGATCAGCATTTCCGGCAGCGACCGGATCGTTCGGTATGCCTTTGAGTACGCCCGGGAGAACGGCCGCAAGAAGGTCACCGCCGTCCACAAGGCGAACATCATGAAGTACAGCGACGGGCTTTTCCTGCACACGGCGGAGCAGGTCGCCGGGGATTTTCCCGACATCGAGTTCGAGGACCGGATTGTGGACAACATGTGCATGCAGCTTGTCCAGAAGCCGGAGTTGTACGACGTGATCGTGCTACCGAATCTCTATGGGGACATCGTCAGCGACCTGTCGGCGGGTCTGGTCGGCGGGCTGGGGGTCGCGCCGGGAATGAACGTCGGCCGTGACGGCGCGGTCTTCGAAGCCACGCACGGCAGCGCACCGAAGTACAAAGGTCAGAACAAAGTCAACCCGACCGCCTTGATCCTCTCCGGGATGCTCATGTTGCGGCATCTGAAGGAGCGGGAGGCCGCCGATCGCCTGGAGAATGCCGTCGCGGCGGTTATCCTGGAGGGTAAAGACGTCACGTACGACATGAAGCCGCACCGCGACGACCCGACCGCCGTCGGCACCTCGGAAATGGCGACGGCGATCTGCAACAAGATCACCGGGTAGCCGTAGTGGGTAGAGCCGCCAATGGTATTGTAAAGCCGCGACCAATGGTCGCGGCTTTGTATTCTGGGCTTTGCGGTGGGAAGGCATCTCCGGCGGCAGGTTGTACCTCGATCCGGGGATCGTGTATAATGAGGAGGTGGCGTACTCGGAACGAACAAGGAGCGGTGTGTCGGTCTTTCCCAACCGGTTCGGCCCGCACCCATTTCTCACGATGTGACGGAGATGGAATCATGTTTCGCCGTCTTGCGCATGTTTTGGCGGTTTTCCTTTTTTTCGGCATGTTTGCAGAGAGCCCGGCCCAGTTGATCACGCGTTCGCGTACGAAGCGGCCGAACATCGTGATTTTTTTGGCCGACGATCTGGGCTATTCCGACCTGGGCTGCTACGGCGGCGAGATTTTCACCCCGAACATCGACCGGCTGGCCAACGGCGGGCTGCGGATGACGCACTTCTACAACTGCGGGCGGAGTTGCCCCAGCCGCGCAGCGTTGCTGACCGGATTGTGGCCGCACCAGACCGGTGTGGGGCACATGATGACCGACTATCGCAAGCCCGGCTATCGCGGGAACCTCAACAAGGATTGCGCCTGCATCGCCGAGATTCTCCAGGAATCCGGCTACCAGACGTTTGCTGCGGGCGTGTGGCACGTCACGCGTTTTACGGCCCCTGCCGGCCCGAAGCACAACTGGCCCCTGGGACGCGGGTTCGAGAAGTTCTACGGGACGATTGCCGGGGCCGGCAGTTACTTCGACCCGGTCACCCTCTGCCGCGGCAACCAGTTCCTCAACCGGCCGGAGGAAGGCGAATATTACTACACCGACGTGGTCAGCGACATGGCAGCCCAGTACGTCGAACAAGCGGCCAAGTCGGACAAGCCCTTTTTTCTTTACGTGGCTTACCTGGCGCCGCACTGGCCGTTACACGCCCCGCGGCACGTGGTCGGCCGTTATCGGGCAAAATATGCCATGGGCTGGGACCAGATGCGAAATGACCGTTACAAGCGGCTGATCGCCAAGAGAATAATCAGCGTGAATTGGCCGCTGACTCCCCGCGACTCCCGCGTGAGGCCTTGGGTCCAGAATACCTACAAGACATGGCAACAGCATCGCATGGAGGTCTACGCCGCCCAGGTTGACATGATGGACCGCGGGGTAGGGCGCGTCATGGAGAAGATCAAGCAGGTCGCCGACGAACGAAATACGCTCGTGATGTTCCTCTCGGACAACGGCGCCTCGGAAGAGGAAGTCTCTCCCCAATGGAAAGGCGAGGTCGTTCCCACGCGGACTCACGCAGGGGGCGGCGTGTCGGTCGGGAACAACCCGAACGTGATTCCCGGCCCTGAAAACACGTACCAGAGCTACGGCATCGCCTGGGCCAACGCCAGCAACACGCCGTTTCGGCTCTACAAGCGTTACGTCCATGAAGGGGGGATCGCCACGCCGTTTATTGCCTATTGGCCGGGGACGATCACGCGTCCCGGCCAGGTCGACCACCAGGTGGCCCACGTGGTGGACATCGTGCCGACGTGTCTAAAGATCGCCAAGATTCGCTATCCGGCGGTCTTCAAGGGATACACGCTCAAACCGGCGGCGGGCAAGAGCCTGTTGCCCATCTTCCGCGGCGAGAAACGACAGCCGTATACGCTCTACTGGGAACACGAAGGGAACAAAGCCATGCGAGACGGCAAGTGGAAAATCGTCTGCAAGTACCCCGGTTCCTGGGAACTCTACGACATCGTTGCCGACCGCACCGAGATGAAGGACCTTGCCCCACAGTTCCCTATTGTCGTGCAAGAGTTGACCGAGAACTACGAGAAATGGGCCAAGGAGTCGAACGTCGAACCGTGGCGGAAGTAGCGGTCGGTGGTAAGTAGTGGGTGGTGGCCGAGTCATGCGCGATTGAGACTACATTCCCCAGTTTCCGAGAACCCGCTTCGCGTGCCCGTATTGTGGGGGGGAGGTTTGCGGTTTCCGGTGATTGTTGGTAAACTGACACTGCAAGATAGGGGCGCATCTGACAAGTCACGCCACGGATAGTGTGGGTAAAGTGATGGCCGTCGCGAAGGCGGAAGAATTCCTCAAATTGCTGGAGAAGAGCCAAGTGCTCGAAGGCGAGCAGCTTCAACAGGCTCGCGCCGCAATCCGGCAGGGGGACAATGCCAAGACATTGGCAGCAAGGCTTGTCGGGGCCGAGTTGCTTACGGATTGGCAGGCTGCTCAGTTGGTCGCCGGGCGGACCGCTTTCTTTCTCGGCAAGTACAAGCTGATACGCCCGCTGGGCCGGGGCGGTGTCTTCCTGGCGGATCACACGGCGATGAACCGCCAAGTGGCGCTGAAAACCATCTCGCGAGACGTCAGCGCGCCCGGTTCGCTCGAGAAATTCGTCTTGGAAGCCCGAACCATCGCTTCGCTCGATCATCCCAATGTCGTCCAGGCCTACAGCTTCGACAACGAAGGAAGCCGCTTCTTCCTTGTCATGGAATTCGTCGATGGGCAGGATCTGGAGCAGATGGTACAGGCGCAAGGGCCGTTGGAATACGACGTAGCGGCCGACTACATCCGCCAGACGGCCAACGGGTTGCAGCACGGACACGATCGCAAAGTTGTCCATTCCGACGTCAAACCGTCCAACATCCTGGTGAATCGGCAGGGTGTGGTCAAGATCGTCAACATGGGTCTGAGCCGATTGCAGGAGCCCAGCCAGGTTGTCGGGCAAAGGGGGAGTAGCGACGGGTCGGATTCGGTCGATTACCGCGCGCCCGAACAGGCCTTGGGAACCACCGATCTCAACCACCGGGTCGACGTCTATTCCTTGGGTTGCACGCTGTACTTCCTCTTGGTCGGGGAACCGCCGTTTCCCGGCGGCGCATCCCAGTCTGCGCAGCCGAAGGATATCGGCGAGGTCCGCCCCGACGTGCCGGACGAGCTGGTCGAAATCTGCGAGAGGATGATGGCGAAGAAGCCGGGCGATCGCTATCAGACGGCGGCGGAGGTCAGCGAGGCCTTGGCAAAGTTTCCCCCGCCAAAGCGCAAGGCAAAGCCCGCGGCAAGACCCGCTCCCCCGCTGAAAACGGCACAAGCACTGCCGATCCAAGCCGACGAACAGAGTAGCGCCAGCATGAGAGTCGCCGCGAGAAAGTCGAAATTCCTCGCGACGCCACGACAGAAGATCATCGCCGGCGCGGCGGCAGGCGTCGCCCTGCTCGTCCTGGCGGCGATACTCGTTCCTTTCATGATGCGTTCCCCGGGCGCCGCCACGGCCGAACAAGATCCGAGTTGGATTCCGGCCGGGTTGACGGACGGCGGGCAGCCGGCCGGTATTGGCGAGCAGCCGGCCGACATTGATGAACCGGCCGCGCCCCCCGTCGCTGCTGAGACGACCCCGCAACCGCCTCCCAGCAATCCGGATTCTCTCGACTACGGGTTCGGGGCCGAGCGGAACCCCATGGGCGTCGAGTTGGGGACTTGGTACACGACCGGCCAGATTCCCTCGAAGAATCAGCAGGAGAAATTCTTTCCCGAAGACGGGGTCGATCTCCAGGCAAAGGGCCCCAACGGCAACTTGCTGTGGCGGGAAGAGCCCAGTTTGTTTGAGGGCATTCCCAATATGTTTCCTTCGACCCACAACTCGACGACCTACATGTTCCGCACGATTACGGCCAAGAAGCCGACGACGCTGCACGCCGGATTCGGCAGCGACGACACGCTGGATGTCTGGCTCAACGGCGAGCATGTCCTTGCGGTCGACCAATACCGCGCCGTCGACGTCGACACTGAACGGGCCTATCTGAGGCTCAACGTCGGCGAGAACGAGCTGTTGTTGAAGATTCGCAACGGGGGCGGCGAACACGGGTTTTCCTTCGACGGGCACCTGGCGGACGCACGCGAGACGGGGGCCGACGAAACGCCGTCCGGGGCCGAAGCCCCTGCCGACGGGCAGGTCGCCGTCCAGACGCCGGCCGCCGTGCCCTCGGTTCCGGCCAACGAAACCACCCCGGACAAAATACCTCAGTCCGAACCGGCCGAATCCGGACCGGGTGCAAGCGAGCAGCCCGCCGCAAAACCCGCGCTGAGTATCGCCGGCAATCTCGCGACCTTCAACCTCGACGAAGCGTCGGGCAGATTGTTCGACCTGTCGGGCACCAACCATCACGGAATTGCCGAGGGAACCGTTACTTACAACGAGACGGGCAAACACCGCGGCGCGCTGCGGTTCGACGGAGGCGACGGACGCGTTATCCTCAAGGACTCCGCGGATTTCGATTTCAGCGGCAGTTTCACCTGGACCGCGTGGATCAAAACGCGGAACGACGGCCCGATCCTGGCCTTTTCCAAGAGGGGAGGCAACTGGTCGCGCGGCGGAAAGGTGATGTTCGTCCGGGACGCAAAACTCGCCGTCGACGTCAACGGCACAGGTTGGTTCGGCACAAGAAGTACGGTTAACGACGACAAGTGGCGCCATGTCGCCCTGGTTGTGAAGGCAAACACCGACGGTGATAGAGACGAGGCGACGCTCTACGTCGACGGCAAGGCGGACGGCGGGAAGAACGACTGGAACGTCGACAAGAATCCCGCAGAGGCCGATTCCGTAATGAAGATCGGCTACTGCAACAACAACTTCTGGAAGGGGAAGTTCAACGGGTTGATCGACGACGTCACCATTTGGAATCGCGCGCTGGATGCGACGGAAATCGCCGCTACCATGGAGGCGCAAGTCAACCCGTTTGAGGCATTGGCGCAGACCGGCAATCTCGAACCGTACGGCAAGGCCGCTATGCCGCCGAATTTCCACTCTCTCGGCGAGCTTTCCCTGAACCCGGACGCCGACGTCGACCTGCAATTGGTTGGCGGCCGGAAAGCGCTTCCGCTACCCCGCTATTTCCAAATCGAGCGGGGTGAAAACGGCAAACGGTGGCTGGTCTGTCTCTGTGCGCCGACCCGAGGCGGCGAGCCGGTGAAAGCACCCGTCGCGCAAATGCTGGTCCAGGGACAAAAGCTGCTCTTCCAGTGGGCCAAGGGCGTTCCCTCGGCCAAGGCCAACGCCTTGCTCAACTGCGGACTCGATGTCTCGGTCGACGGCCGGACGTTCTTCTTGCCCTTGGCGGAGCCGGTGGTGGTCAAGCCGGTCGTCGTCAACATAACGACGGGCACGGCCAGGAGCATACTGCCCGGCGACTCGCTGCCTCTGCGAGAGTCGTTGCGGCTGCAAGTGGTCCGGGTGGAGGGATTTCCCGAACCGCGGTTCAGCCCCGGCGACACCCTGGCTCCCGGCGAGGCGACCGACATCTCGTTCGATCCCGAGACCTTCCCGAAGCTGTGGCTGCACCTCGCCTTCGACGTCAAGATGCGCCCGACGGTCGAGGTTACCACCAAGATCGACTACGAGGTGGAGAACATGACGTTCCGCACGTTCAAGCTCAGCGAAGCCGAGCAACTGATGAACGTGCATCAGATGGAGCGAAGGCGATTGTTCATGGAAATGCGAAAGGTGCCCATTACGGACCAGAACAAAATAAAGGATTACGCGAACAAGATTAAGAAGGTCGAAACGGAGAAGATGGCCAAGCTCGTCAGGCTGGGCGAGATCTGCAAGAAGCTCAAGGAAAAGCCGGGCAAGGTACACTTCCGCATCTACACCGTCATCGACGAGGACCATGAGTTCCTGTTGATGCAGTCGTTCCCGCTCGAAAAACCCGGGGGCGACGCGGCGGCTCCGCCCGCCAAGGATGAGTAGCAGTCCGGCCCCCGCGGATATCAGTGTAGAGCGCAACCCGACGCCCTTGCCGGCGAGACCGATTTACGTTGAGATAGAGAAGACGCAATGAGCGACACTGACCACAAGAACGAGGTGCAATGCGAGAGATGCGGAGGCTCGGGGGAGATTGGCGGTCAACTCTGCCCCGACTGTGAGGGTGAGGGATGGATTGTACGGCAGCAGGACAGGGGCGGCTCGGGGCTCAACGTACTGGACGGTGATAAGCCCGGGGTCGGCAGCACGGCGGTCCACACCGGTATGGAAGAGCCGGTTCCCGAGGACCCGCAAGAGGAGTTCAGGCGGCTTCACCGGGAGTTGGCCGACGCCAGACGACGGATTGCCGCGCTCGAATCGGAACTGGCAGACGCCGAAGTGAGCGCGAAGAAAGGCAAAAACCGCCAAGTCGCAAAAACGGCCGGCTCCGCCCAGAACGGCCTTGAGCCGGTCCCGCCGGCTTCCGCCAGAGAATTTTTCCACTTGTTGGAAAAGAGCCAATTGCTCAGCCCCGAACAGCTCGATGAGGCTCACGCTTTGCGCAACGATCCCAGAGGCGTCGCCAGGGGCCTGGTGGAGGCCGGCTTGCTCACCGATTGGCAAGCTGTTCAGTTGATTGCCGGACGGAGTTCGTTCTTTCTCGACAGGTACAAGCTGATCTGCCTGTTGGGCCGCGGCGAGGCAGGAGGGGTTTTTCTCGGCGAGCATGTCACCATGAATCGCCGCGTTGCGATCAAGACCCTCTCCCGAGACGTCAGCAAGGATTCCGGCTCGCTCGAACGATTCCTCGCCGAAGCGCGTACCATCGCCGCCCTGGACCACCCCAACATCGTCCGGGCCTACAGCGTCGATAAGATGGGTAACCGTTTCTACCTGGTCATGGAGTATGTCGATGGGCATAATCTCAATGAAATCGTTCGATCGCAGGGCCCCTTGAAGTGCCGCCTGGCTGCCGACTATGTCCGCCAGGCGGCCCAGGGACTACAGCACGGTCACCGTCGCGGCATCATCCATTGCGACGTCAAACCCTCGAATCTCCTGGTGAACAAAGACGGTGTCGTAAAGATCGTCGGCATGGGATTGAGCCGTTTGCAGGAACCCGGTCAGATCGGCGGCAAGGCGCAGGACGACAGCCGCATGTTGGACTCGATCGATTTCCTCGCCCCCGAGCAGGCCTTGGGAACGACCGGTCTCGACTACCGGGTCGATGTCTACTCGTTGGGGTGTACGCTCTATTTCCTCCTGACGGGCCAACCGCCGTTTCCCGAGGGATTGTTGTACGAGCGGCTGATGATGCACCAGTCGAAGCAGCCGGAAAGCATCGACAAGTTCCGCTCCGACGTGCCGAAAGAGCTGATCGAAGTTTGCCGGAAGATGATGGCCAAGAAGCCGGACGACCGGTTTCAGTCGGCGAAGGCGGTTGCCGGCGCGCTGGTGGCCTGCTTCGCTCAGCGGAATCCCAAGTAGCCTCCTGGCAGCCCGTTGAAAAAGTCGGGGTCGGGTCCAATTTTCGGCAAGACAGCATGTTTTTCACGTGAATCGTTGGCCGAAAACTTGGACCTGCCCCCCTCCGCCCCACTTTTTCAACGGGCTGCTATCCCGCTCCCAGCCACCAGAGTGTCAAGTGATAGAATACGGGCGCCGCGAAGCAGATCGAGTCGATGCGGTCGAGTACGCCGCCGTGGCCTTCGACCAAGGTGCCGTAGTCTTTCACGCCGCGGTCGCGTTTGATGGCCGAAAGTGTAATGCTGCCGGCGAAGCTCATCAACGAAATGACCAGTGACATGACGCCGGCCATCCACCAATACCGGCCGTGGAACGGAGTCGCCCACCACAGCGCAGACCCGAGCAGCACCGTGCTCAACGAGCCGCCGAGCAGACCTTCCCAGGTCTTGTTCGGGTTGATCGTCGGCACGATGGGGTGCTTGCTGGGAATTCGTGCCCAGGCGTACTGCAGGGCATCGGAAAGTTGGACCATCAAGACGAAGAAGAAGAGGAATCGCGCTTTGGAACCCCAGTTCGGCAGATACTCCGGCGAGTTCAACGTCAGGATGGCCGGGGCATGGCTTAGGCAGTAAACACAAATCAGCAACCCCGCCTGAATTTTTGCCGCCCGCTCCAGAAACCGCTTGTAGTCCCCCGCAATCGCCACCCGCGCAAGCACGAACAGGAATCCGTAAACCGGAATCATGATACTGAAGAACTCGAAACTGCCCAGCGTCCTCAACATTGCCTGCCAGGTCGAGAGGTCCGGCGCGTCCGGTTTGTAGTTCAAAAGCCCAACCGAGACAAACTGCAACGGAGTGAGCAGAAAGAAGACCCAGAACAGTGCGCGGTGATCGCCGGGCCGGGTGGGAGTCAGCGTGATGAACTCGCGCAATGCCCAGAACGAGATCAGCCCGAACAGCACAACCGTGACGGTCTGGCCGAACAGAAAGGCGGCGGCAAGCACCGTGCAGAGCACCCACCACGCCCGGATGCGGCGCCGGAACATCTCGATCATCGCCGTGTTCAGCCCGCTCTCATCGCGGTTCTTCAACAGGCGGACCAGCACCGTAGCAGCGCCCACCAGCAAGAGCACGCCGCCGATCAGTCCGATCGTTCTCGGATCATCCCAAAAATCGTTCCCCATGGTTGCCTTCGCTCGATCTACAGCTCCTTCAGTTGCCGGACGGCGTTGCGCGCCCGCCTGAGAAAATGGTTCTTGCCCTCTCCCGTTTCGAGCCAAATAGGCGGGCCGAAGCTGACGCACGTCAACAGCGGCACCGGCAGGACTTCACCTCGCGGCAGGATGCGGTTCATGTTGTCGATGTGGACGGGGATCATTTCCAAGTCGGGCCGTTTCTTGCAGAGGTAGTAGAGCCCGCTCTTGAACTCCCCCATCTCGCCCGTCACACTCCGGCTCCCTTCGGGAAACACGATCAGCGAATGGATATCGCCGATCTCGCGGATCATCAAGTCTACGGGGCTTTGGTGTACCTTTATCTCGGTCCGGTCGATCAGGATCGTGTTGAAGACCCGATTGGCGAGATGTCGCCGGATCGGGCCCCCCATCCAGTAATCCTTCGCCGCAACCGGCCGGGTCAACGCGCGGACCTGCCGCGGCAAAGACGACCAAATGACGACCGCATCCATATGGCTCGTGTGGTTGGCGAAATAGATCCTCTGGCAGGTGTCCGGCTGCGAATCGATCCAGCGCACACTGGCGCCGCTGAGGAATCTGGCCAACAAAGCCAGGAAATGTCGTGTGAAATTGGTGTCCATACATTCCCGTGCCGGAACCGGACCCCGGTGCCTCACGTCATCGGTCCCAGCGACCAATTATCTCAGGACGGTGCCACCCGTTGCTACATGATAACTTGGGGAAAGGCGCGTGCCAAGTCCCCCATGCGGAGGGGGCCGGCAAGCGGGTGATCCGACGGGTTCGGTTGCCGGGGGGCGGCCTGGGACATAGAATGGGGCCACGCCCCGCAGCCGCGCCCCACCCGCCGGGGGAGGATGGTGCTCCATGAAGCCCGCAACCGTCAAACCGACCCACAAGCCCGTCAAACGCTATTACGAGGACCTCGCTTCGCTGACCGCCCAGGGCGTCAAGCACGAAATGGCCGTCCGCGCGCCGTTTCAGCACCTCTTGGAAGAGACCGGCCGGAAGTTCGGCTGGACGCTCATCGCCGAGCTGTCGGTCGAGGGCCGCAAGGGCGCCGTCCGCCCCGACGCCACCTTCCGCGACGACTTTCAGATGCGACGCGGCTACTGGGAGGCCAAGGACACCGACGACGACCTCGAGGCCGAAATCCGCAAGAAAATCGCCAAGGGCTACCCGCTCACCAATACCATCTTCGAGGACACGCGCCGGGCGATCCTCTACCAGAACGGCCAGGTCGCCATGCGGACCGACCTGACACAGCCGCGGCACCTGTGCGATCTGCTAAACGCCTTTTTCGCTTACACCGAGCCCGCCCACGAGGATTTCGACAAGGCCATTGCCGAGTTCCAGGAGCGCGTCCCCGAACTTGCCCGGGGGCTCGTGGCCAAGATCGAGGAGGCCCACAAAAACAACGCCGGGTTTCAAACCGCGTTTGCCGACTTCTTCGAGGTCTGCCGGGTGTCGTTGAACCCGAACCTCAGCCGGGCGGCCGTCGACGAGATGCTCGTCCAGCACCTCTTGACGGAGCGGCTGATCCGCACGATCTTCGACCGCCAGGACTTTGTGCGCCGCAACGTGATCGCCGCCGAGGTCGAGAAGGTGATCGACAAGCTGGTGAGCCGCTCCTTCAGCCGGCACGAGTTCCTCCAGTCGCTCGACCGGTTCTACCTGGCCATCGAGGAGGCCGCCCGCACCATCACCGAATTCTCCGAGAAGCAGCACTTCATCAACACCATTTACGAGCGGTTCTTCCAGGGCTACTCGGTCAAGGTGGCCGACACGATGGGCATCGTCTACACGCCCCAGGAGATCGTCGATTTTATGTGTGCCAGTGTCGAGGAGGTCCTCCACGACGAGTTCGGCAAGGACCTCGGCTCGCCGGGGGTCAACATCCTCGACCCCTGCACGGGCACGGGCAACTTCATCGTCAACCTGATCCGCCGCATCCCCAAGCGGCACCTCGGCCGATGCTACCGCGAGCAGCTCTTCGCCAACGAAGTGATGCTCATGCCCTACTACATCGCCGCGCTGAACATCGAGCACGCCTACTACGAGCGGACCGGCCAGTACGAACCCTTCGACGGCCTCTGCTTCGTCGATACGCTCGACATGGCCGAGGCGAAGCAGGGGCAGTTTGCGTTCATGAGCGAGGAGAATACGGCTCGCGTTCAGCGGCAAAAGGACGCGGAGATAACGGTCATCATTGGGAATCCGCCGTACAATGCTCATCAGCTTAACGAGAACGACAACAACAAGAACCGAAAATACGGAGTTGTTGACTCGCGTATCCGCGAGACTTTTGGGAAGGACTCCACTGCGACGAACAAGAACGCACTGTGGGATATGTATGTGAAGTTCTTCCGTTGGGCTATCGATCGAATAGACAAGGAAGGTATTGTCTGCTTTGTTTCCAACAACAGCTTCGTTGACCAAATCGCTTTTGATGGTATGCGGAAGCATCTCATGGAGGATTTCTCTGGACTTCATCATGTGCATCTTGAGGGAAATGTTCGCCACAACCCGAAGTTGTCCGGAACAAAGTACAATGTGTTCGGGATTCAAGTGGGCGTTGGAATCACGCTGGCCGTGCGATCGCGCAAAGCCTCAAATCAAACGGTTCACTTCTCGCGCGTTGACAAGAACCTCACCCGAGAAGAGAAGCTCTCTTGGTTGGCCAAGCAGGTTTCGACGGGAGGAATAGCATGGCGGGAATTGGCTCCTGATCAAGATCACACTTGGTTGGTCGCGGAGGGAACGAGCGAGTTTCGGGCGATGGACCCGATATTGGCGGAGGACGGAGTGGGAATATTCCGCTCGAACTCGCTTGGCGTGACGACGGCCCGTGACTCCGATGTCTATGATTTCCAACGAAACGCATTGGAAGAGCGCATCAAACGTCTTGTCGATCTGTATAACTCGGAAGTTGACCGCTACCGAAGATCAGAGAAAGACCACACCGTCGACGAATTCGTCACATATACTGAAATCAAGTGGAGTGAGACCCTGAAACTGAACCTTAAGCGAGGCGTATACGCGTCATTCGACGCTACGAGGATCCGCACGACCCTGTCGCGTCCGTACACAAAGCAACTTCTGTTCTATGATAAGGTGTTGAACGAGCGCCCGCGGGCTTTCGGGACAATTCTTCCCGTTGGAATTCCTGACGGAGAGAATCGCATGATAGCGTTTACCAACTTGGGATCCGAAAAGCCATTTCTGACCTTGGCTGCGGAGGCGATTGTCGACTACCACCTTGTTGGCGCGGGATGCGGAACGCAGTGTTTCCCCTTCTACGTTTACGACGAAGACGGCAGCAACCGGCGGGAGAACGTGACGGACTGGGCCCTTGCGCACTTCCGCGAGCACTACGGCGACAAGAAGATCTCGAAGTGGGACATCTTCCACTATGTCTACGGCGTGCTGCACCACCCGGGCTACCGGGAGCGGTTCGCCGAGAACCTCAAGCGGGAACTGCCCCGGGTGCCCCTGGCCCCCGACTTCCGGGCGTTTGCCGACGCCGGCCGCGAGCTGGCACGGCTGCACCTCGACTATGAAGAGCTGGAGCCCTACGAGCTAAAGTGGCTCGAAACGCCCGACGTGCCGCTTTGCTACACCGTCGAGAAGATGCGGGTCTCGAAGGACAAGACCCAATTGAAGGTCAACGACTCCCTCACCCTGGCCGGCATCCCGCCGGAGGTTTTTGACTACCGGCTGGGCAACCGCTCTGCCCTGGACTGGGTCGTCGACCAGTACCGCGTAAAGACCGACAAGCGGAGCGGCATCACCTCCGACCCCAACCGCCCGGACGACCCCGAGTACATCGTCCGCCTGATCGGCCAGGTAGTGCAAGTCAGCCTCGAAACGGTCAAGACAGTCGCCACGTTGCCGGAGGATTACGGGGCCGGTTCAAGCTGAGCTTTGTTTGAGAACTCCGTACGACGGGCTTCCAAGCCCG
>Ga0180432_10006061_pt1 | contig 15865 bp, 10 predicted proteins | sample SS_ome_10_FD_132414 | JGI IMG/M metagenome (GOLD analysis project Ga0180432, IMG submission 132414) | Hypersaline lake sediment archaeal communities from the Salton Sea, California, USA - SS_1_MS_2 metaG | ecosystem: Environmental > Aquatic > Non-marine Saline and Alkaline > Hypersaline >... | reverse complement strand
TATAATTGCCAGAATACATCCCATACACGGACGTAGGCGATCATAATGACTTCTCAGAAGGATACAGTCTCCACGCTGCGCGAAGAAAATGCGCGCCTGAAAAAACAACTTGACGAGACGAAAAAGAAAACAGCTGTGGAATATCGGGATATATTCCAAACCCTCGTCGAAGAATCTCCCGCAGGCATCGCCGTCATCCAGGGAGATAGAATCGTTTTTCACAACCAGGCGCTGACAGACTACATCGGGCATACCAGCAAAAAGATCTCCTCGATCCCCTTTTCCTCGCTCATCCACCCGGACGACGTCGATACCATTACCGACAGGTACAATCGACGACTGGCCGGGGAAGACGTCCCGCATCATACGGAATTTCGCGTTGTGACGAAGAGCAAGGATACCCTCCATGTGGACATGTACGCCACCCTGATATCGTGGGAGGAAAATCCGGCGGTGGTGTGTTATTTCAGCAACGTCACTTCCATGAAACAGGCGGAATCCGACCACAGGAAGACCGAGGAAAAATATCAGAACCTGGTTGAAAACGCCAACGAGTCGATCACCGTCATCCAGGATGGGTATATCCAATCCGCCAATCCGGCCACAGAGACCATCACCGGGTACACTCCCGAAGAGCTTTCCAGCCGCCCGTTCATCGATTTTATCCATGAGGATGATCAGGAAGTCGTTGCATCGGAATACGAGCGGAAGCTGGCCGGAAGTGACACGACCTATGTATCCCGTTATCGATTCAAAACCAAAGGCGGAGAGTACCGATGGTTTGAATCCACCGGCATCAAGATCCCGTGGGACGACAGGCCCGGGGTGATGACCTTTACCAGAGACGTCACCAGACAGATGGAGGCGGAAGAGCAGTATAAGGTCACCTGGGAGATATTTTCCCGATTCGCCGACCAGGTACCGGCGGTGGTGTTCGTGAAGGATATCGAAAGCAGGCTCTTGTATGCAAACAAGCTGATGCGGGAGACCTTTGACGCCGGCGATTGGATCGGCAAGATCGCCACGGAATACCTCGATTCCGAAGAGGCCAGCCGGGCCATGTGGAACGATACCGAAACCTTCGAGCGGGGCTTTCTCCTCAAGGAGGAGCGACTCACCGACAGAAAGGGAGAGCTTCGTGTATTTGAAACCCGCACATTCCTCATCGATCGACACGACGACGATCCGCTCCTGGGGGGCATCAGCATCGACATCACCCGTCGGAAACACTACGAAGACGCCCTGAGACAATCGGAAGAGAAGTACCGCACCGTGGTGGAACACGCCAGGGAGGGCATCGCCGTCATCCAGGAAGAGATAATCCGATTCGCCAACCCGGTGATCCTGACGATGACCGGAACGTCCCTGGAAACATTGAAGGAAAAATCGTTTCTCCATTTTTTCCACAGGGCCGACCGGGACAAGGTCATGGAGCAGTATCTCAAGATACAAAGCGGGATAGATATGCTCTCTCCCCATCAGTATCGCTTGCTCGACTCCCGGGGAGATACGCTATGGGTCGATGTGACCGGGGTATCGATCTCCTGGGACGAGCGGCCCACCGTGTTGCTGTTCATCAGCGATGTGACCGAGCGAAAACAGACCCTGGACGCCCTCAGAGACTCCGAAGAGCGACTGAGAAGCATCTTTGAAACATCCGCGGACATCATCTTCGTTTCACATCTTGACGGGACGATACTCGACATCAATCCGGCCGTAGACCAAATTACCGGTTACTCCCGGGAGGAAGTCATCGGAATGAATTCCAGGATTTTTTATCAGGGCACGAATGAGAGAGAGCAGTTTGTTGATGAGATTCGGGAAAAGGGGCTGATTAAAAACCGGGAGGCAGTTCTTCTGAGAAAGGACGGATCCATCGCCGAATGCCTGATCACGGCCACGGGACGCTGCAACGAATCCGGAGTTGTCATCGGCATCCAGGGAAGCGTCAAAGACATTACCGAAAAGAAAAATCTGGAGAGACAGCTCATCCATGCCCAGAAGATGGAGGCCATCGGGAATCTCGCCGGGGGCATCGCCCATAACTTCAACAACATCCTGGTGGGCATCATGGGATACTCGGAGTTACTCATGTCGAAACGGAGCCCCGGCGATCCGGACTACAAGCCCATCAAGACCATCTTCGACGGAACGACCCGGGCCGCGGAGATGACTCATCAGCTTCTCAACTTCGCCCGGGGCGGCGAGTCGCTGTTTCAGCGCATCAGCCTCAACAACGTCGTGCAGAACGTCATCCCGCTGCTCACAAGCACCTTCAAAGGAACGATCGACCTCAAGACCAGCCTGAGCTCAAAAATCCTCCCGATAAAGGGCGACGAAGGACAGCTGGAGCAGTGCCTGTTGAACCTGTGCATCAACGCCCGGGACGCCATGCCCGACGGCGGCGAATTGTTCATTGAAACGACGAACCAGTATCTGGATGAGGAATTCACGAGAACCCATCTGAACGCCCAGGCGGGAGAGTTCGTCGTGTTGTCGGTATCCGACACCGGGACGGGCATGCCCCCGGACGTGCGGGAGCGGATCTTCGAGCCCTACTTCACCACGAAAAAATCCTCGGGCGGCACCGGGATGGGGCTGGCGACGCTCTACGGCATCGTGAAGAATCACGGCGGTTTCACCACGGTATACAGCGAGGAGGGAACGGGCACCACCTTCAGGCTCTACTTCCCCACGGCAGCCGGGATGATCGCCGAAGCCATCGAGGAGGTCTCATCAAAAAACCTCGAGGGAAGCGAAATGATTCTCCTGGTCGACGACGAGCCGACGGTGCTCGCCATGTGGTCCGATTTCCTGGTTGATCGAGGCTATACCGTCATCACCGCGGAAAACGGTCCCATCGGCATCGAGAAGTATAAAAAAATGAGGCACGCCATCGACCTGGTGATCCTGGACTACATCATGCCGGGCATGAGCGGCAAGGAGGTGCTGGAGGTACTCAAGGAGATCGACGAAAACGTCCGGGTGCTCATCGCCTCGGGATACAGCGAAAACGGCCAGGCGAAGGACCTCTTTGCCGGCGCCGCCGACGGCTTTCTCCAGAAGCCGGCCACCATGTTTCAGCTGATCAGCAAGATCAGATCGATACTCGATGCATGACCCGCCCGGGTCAGCGGGCGTAAGACGAAAAATCCCCATGCCCCACGGAAGGCGTCCCGACGGTGTTGCGAGGACGCCCCTTCCACCCCGTCACCCCCGGCCCCCGGCGGCGGGAATCCGTGTACGCACCGCCGACCTTCCCTTGAGTATCACCGCTTCTCCCGGAACCATGTCCGTCCCGGCACTCCATGCCCGGGGATATTGGCGATCTTCATCCCGGATCGAAGCACGCCGCCATCCACCTGTATGCGATGGAGGCACTCCGGCGCCTTTTTAAAAGAGGGTTTGACATATCGCCTGAAAAACGGTAGAGTCTGCTACGTAACCCGAACATAGCTTTTTTCTATTTATAGACATAGGCATACGGCAAGGAGAGATATGAAACGATTCCTCCATATACTGTACTGGCCCTACAAGATATTTATTTTCGCCCCGTTCTTGATCGTTTCAACCCTGGGCATGGGAGCCCTGGCGGTCATACTGCTCATGGTCGGCTGCTCGCCCCGGTTCGTCAGCGAGTTCTGCGGCGCCCGATGGTCCCGGTGGAACAGCTGGGTGACGCCGATGTTCGTCTCGGTGCAGGGGAGAGAAAACATCGACCCGAAGCAGTCATATGTTATAGCCTCCAACCACCAGAGCCACTATGACGTCTTCGTACTGTACGGATGGCTGGGGGTGGACTTCAAATGGGTGATGAAGCAGGAGCTGCGGTCCGTGCCGGCCCTGGGCGTCGCCTGCGATAAGCTGGGCCACATCTACATCGACCGCTCCAACAAGCAGGCTGCCCTGGACTCCCTCAATGAGGCGAAGAAAAAGATCGTCGGCGGCACGTCGGTGCTCTTCTTCCCCGAGGGGACCAGGAGCGGGAAGGAGGAGATGGGCGAGTTCAAGAAGGGGGCGTTTCGCATGGCCCTGGACCTGGACATCCCGATCCTCCCGATCACCATCCTCGGCACCGGGAAGATACTCCCCCCGAAGACGAGGGACCTTTTCCCGGGCCGGGCGAAGCTCATCATCCACCCGCCCATCGCCATTGAACCATACGACCACGAGCATATGGAAGATTTGATGGACGCCACCCGGGCGGTCATCCAGGTGGGGATCGACACGAAGAAGCCGGCACCAAATGACACCGCCGCCGGAGACGCCGCCTGACCCGTAAAAACAGGCCTTCGGCACAATACCAATATCAGATATACAAAGGCCCGAACGTCAATCGTTCGGGCCTTTTTGTTTTACGTATACCCGCTCCGTTTTACTCACGGCGGCGTTTCTCCGATACGTGAAAACCGCCTACAGGATATACCGACTCAAATCCTGGTCCTCGATGATATCCGCCAGGCGCTCCCGGACGTACGCCTTGTCTATTTTGATCTTCTTCTTGGAAAGCTCCGGCGCCTGGAAGGAAATTTCATCCAGCAGCCGCTCCATGATGGTATGGAGCCGTCTCGCGCCGATGTTCTCGCTCTGGGAGTTGACCAGGGTGGCCATCTTCGCGATCTCCTCCACGGCGTCGTCGGTGAACTCCAGGGTCACCGTTTCGGTCTCCATCAGCGCCCGGTACTGCAAGAGCAGGGCGTTCTTCGGCTCGGTGAGGATCCGCACGAACTCACCGGTCCCCAGCGACTCCAGCTCCACCCTCAGGGGGAACCGCCCCTGGAGCTCCGGGATCAAGTCCGACGGCTTTGCGACGTGGAAGGCCCCGGCTGCGATGAAGAGGATATGGTCGGTCTTGACGATGCCGTACTTGGTGTTCACCGACGACCCCTCCACGATGGGGAGGATATCCCGCTGGACCCCCTCCCGGGACACGTCGGGACCGTGACTGGACTCCCGCCCCGCGATCTTGTCTATCTCGTCGAGGAATATGATCCCCGATTCCTCCACCCTTTTTACCGCCAGGCTCGTCACGTTGTCCATGTCCACCAGGCGCTGGGCCTCTTCGGCGGTGAGCATTTCCAGGGCCTCGGTGACCTTCACCTTCTTCTTCTTGGTCTTTTTCGGGAAGAGGTTGCCGAACATGTCCTTGATGTTGATGTCCATCTCCTCCAGCCCCGAGGCGGAGAAAATCTCCACCATCGGCGTGCTCCGCTCCCTAGTCTCCAGCTCCACCTCCCGGTCGTCCAGGGAGCCCGAGCGCAGCAGCTTCTTGAGCTTTTCCCTGGTCTTCTGGTATGAATCCTCGGACGCCTGGGCGCCCCGGGCGGCCTGGCCGTCCGACGGGGCGTCCACCGCCTCAGAGCCGGGGCCCACGTATCCCAGGGGTATGGCCCCTCCCTCGACATCGCCGTCCGTGTCCGGGACGGACGGGGCGGGGCGGCGGGGCAACAGTAGATCCAGGATCCGCTCCTCGGCCAGCTCCCTCGCCTTCACCTGGACCTTCTGCATCTCGTCTTCCTTGACCATGTTCACCGAGATTTCAACGAGATCCCGAATCATGGACTCCACGTCCCTCCCCACGTATCCAACCTCGGTGAACTTGGAGGCCTCCACCTTGAGAAACGGCGCCTGTGCGAGCTTCGCCAGCCTCCGGGCGATCTCGGTCTTCCCCACACCGGTGGGGCCCATCATGATGATGTTCTTCGGGGCGATCTCGTCCCTCAGCTCCTCGGGCACCCGCATTCTCCGCCAGCGGTTCCTGAGGGCGATGGCCACCGCCCTTTTTGCCTTCTCCTGGCTGATGATGTATCGATCCAGCTCCGAGACGATCTCCCGGGGCGTAAACGTCTGCATGATTTTATCCTTTATGTCTTGTCGTGTGTGGTGATACGACTCCCCGGTCCCCTACAGGACCTCCAGGTGAATCGTGTTGTTGGTGTAGATGCAAATATCCGAGGCGATCGAGAGCGCCTCCCGGGCGATTTCCTCCGCCGACAGCGTGGAGTGGCGCACCAGGGCCCGGGCCGCCGCGGCGGCGTACCCGCCGCCGGAGCCGATGGCCAGTATCTCGTCGTCCGGCTCCAGGACGTCCCCGCTGCCGGAGATGACCAGGGTCGCGTCAGCATCCGCCACCAGGAGCAGCGCCTCCAGCCGCCGGAGGTACTTGTCCATCCGCCAGTCCTTGGTCAGCTCCACCGCCGAGCGGGTAAGGTTGCCGTTGTACTGCTCCAGCTTTCCCTCGAAGCGCTCAAAGAGGGTGAATGCGTCGGCGGTGGCCCCGGCGAATCCGGCCAGTATCTTGCCGTGATAGAGGCGGCGCACCTTCTTGGCGCTCCCCTTCACCATCTCCTCGCCCATGGTCACCTGGCCGTCCCCGGCCACGGCCACCTTTCCGTCTTTTCGCACCGCCAGAATCGTGGTGCTCCTGATCTTCGGGGCGGTATCCGCGCCCGTGTGTTCATGTGGTCTCGTCATATTCGCTCCTTTTCGATCGGGGGTGGGCCTTGTCGTAGACCTCCATCAGCCGATCGAGGCTCACGTGTGTATATTTCTGCGTGGTGGAGATGGATTCGTGCCCCAGCAGCTCCTGGATGTCCCTCAAATCCGCCCCCATCTCCATCAGGTGCGTGGCGAACGCGTGGCGCAGGCTGTGGGGGGATACATCCAGGGCGAGAGAGCCGATGAGGATATATTTTTTGATAATGCGATTGACGCTCCGGGCGGTCAGCCGCCCGCCCCGGAGGTTGAGAAACAGCGCCTCCTCATCCATATCCGCATCCGGGCCCTTTCGCGGTGAAGCATCCAGGGCCTTCCGGTACGCGTCCAGGGCCGTTACCGCCGGATCGCCCACCGGCACGATGCGCTCCTTCGATCCCTTGCCCAAAACCCGCACCGTCGATTCATCCCACCTGATATCACCCCGGTCCAGCGCCACCATCTCCCCCACCCGGATGCCGGTGGAATATAGGAGCTCCAGGATCGCCCGATCCCTCAGCCCCGATATCGTCTCCGTGGAGGGGAGGGCGAGCAGGGTGAACACGTCATCCACGGTCAGGTATTCGATCCGGCGGCCCGCCTTTCGGGGATACGAAACCAGGGACGCGGGATTGGCCTCCATGTATCCCCTTTTTCGCAGGAATCGGAAAAAGGTCCGAAAGACCGACAGGGTCCGGGACACGGAGCTCTTCTCCCGGGTTCTCAGCAGCATCCCCAGGTAGCCTCGAATCTCCCGGTGGGTCACCCCGGTCCAGTCCGCTCCGTTGTGGGGCTCGTCTCCATCCTCCCGGGTCAGGTACGCCTCGAAGGCCCGCAGGTCGCGCTCATACCCCCGAAGGGTGTGGGGGGATGCGCCCCGCTCCCGGTGCAGGTACTCGACAAAGGCTGTGATGAGATCGGCCGTGCCGTCCTCCTTTCCACCCCCGCCCTCGGATGTCCCGGGCGAAAGCGGGATCGCCGACGCACCGACCCGTCCCCCGGGACCGGCTCCCGGCCCCGGGGAGAATCGATGCAATACACTTGTCTTAATATAACCGCTTCCGGTCAGTTTTTCAAGGCGCCGGCGATTAAAGAGGCGACGTTTTTGAGTATTTTATCGTCCAGACCGAACAGGGTGATGAGCGCCGGGAGCAGCACAATGGTCACCAGGGAGCTGATGAGCATCGTGGCGGCGACCAGCCAGCCGATATTCATAATCGGTATGAAGTGGGAAAAGATCAGCACCAGAAATCCCGCCGCCACCGCCAGGGCGTTGAATATGATGGCGCGGCCGGTGGTGTGAATGGTTTCGGAGACGGCCTCCTCGGGAGTCTTGTTCTTGAGAAACACCTCGATGCGATACCGGGTGACGAAATGGATGGCGTAATCGATGCCGATGCCCAGGGCCATCGAGGCGATCATTGCGGTGGCGACATCCAGATTGATCCCGAAACACTTCATGATGGTGAAGTTGGCGAGGATCGTGAACACCAAGGGAAGCATTGAAAATATCCCCGCCTTGAAGGATCGAAAGACGATAAACAGCATCAAGAGCACCACGCATATGGAGGTCACCAGGCTGATGAGCTGGCTCCTGACGATGTAGTTGGAGATGATGACGATAAGGTCACCGACGCCGCTCAGGTGCCCCGAGGTGCCGTCGGTGAATATTTCGTCGATATACCCATGGGCCTCCTTCTGTATCTCGATTATCTCCCGGGAATACGAGGTCTTGAGCTGAAACACCACATTGACCAGCCGGTACTCGAAGTCGACCACCTTTTCAATATCCTCGCCGCCGGAGTTCTCGTAGAGGAGAAGATATTGGGCCACCAGGTCCCGACCGCTGACCTCCTCCACGATCTCTTCCTCGCCGTCGGTCTCCACGACCACCCGCTCCACAGGCTTTGGAAGCCGGTTGTACGCCGGGTCCTTGTCGTGCATGACGTAGTTCATCCGGTCGATGAAATCGACGATGGAGGTGCTGTCCCCCACCAGCGGGTCCTCACCCAGCCGCTCCTGCAGCAGCGCCACCTTCTCCAGAAACTCCGGGTCCTTGGCGCCGTCGGCGCTCCCGGTATCCAGGATGACGTTGATGCTGATGGACCCGGGGAACTTCTCGTTGATGACGTCGTCGGATATCCTTATCTCGCTGCTTTTCCTGAAATCCCTCATGAACCCGTATCCCACGTCGACTCGGCTTGTCATGAAAACGACGAACACAAACAGCGGGATCATGGCGAGCACCACCAGGCGCTTTTTCTTCACTGTCACCAGCGTCACCGTGTCGAGGAACCGGGAGAGGGGTGTGGGGCGATCCGTTCGCTCCACCGCCCGGCCGATCCTCTTCGGCGGCGCAAGGATCATCATCATGGCGGGGATGAAGGTCAGGGAAAAAATCATGGCGGCGAAGATGCCGAACGCGGTAAAGACCCCGAACTCCCGGATGGGACCGAGGCTCGACGTCACGAGGGAGCCGAACCCGGCCATGCTGGTGAGCGACGTCATGATCACCGGTGAGGAAATCTCCTCCATGGTGTCCACGATCGCCGTGCGCTTTTCGACCCCCTGGGACAATCTGCCGTAGTATTCGGTGATAATATGTATCCCGTCGGCACAGCCGATGGCCACAAGGATGACCGGCATCGCCGTGGTGATGATGGATAACGGCACCTTCACCAGCGCCATCAAACCGAGGGTCCAGATGACAGAGATGACCACCACCATCAGGGGCGTCATCATGCCCCGGACGTTTCGGAATACGATGAAGAGAATGACCATGATCAGGATGATGACCGCCGGGACGAGGGTGAGCATATCGTTTTCCATGTAGATGGCTTCCCACGTCAGTATGATCGGCACCCCGGACATGTAATATTCCTCCGGCCCCCCCAGCTCGTCGGTGATGTCATCGATGGCGTTTTTGAGGGCGATGGTCCTCCGGGGATGCCCCTCGAAGGTGAGGGCGGAGAATATCAGTGTGGCGGAGTTGTCGCTCGATACCATGCCGTCTTTGAGCATATCGTTGTCATTCAGTCGCTCGGCGAGGGCGCTCAGCTCGTCGGCGCTGCCGGGGACACCCTCCATGAGCGGGTCGGTGTAGAGCACGCCGCCCACGGTGTCGATATGCTCCACCGTGGATATGCCGACGATGTCATCCAGCGGAGTGAGGGCGATCCTGATGTCCTCGAGCTTCTCCGCCACCGACTCCTTTACGTCGGGATCGGCTTCGGCCATTTCGATGGCCCGGGCGATATCCCCCCGATCCGATCGATCCAGGCCGTCTTCACAAATGGTGAGAAGGAGATCGCCCAGCTCGCCGCCGTATTTCTTCGCCGTCTTCTCGAGCATCGCCACATCCCGCTCATCGGTCACGGTCAGCCGCTCGAGGCGATCGGTCAGCTCATCCACCTTCGCAAGGGTGGTCTCCGAAAAAATGGTGTCGGGGCTTACCACGGCGACGATGAGATTGTCCGAGCTGCCGAACAGGTCCTTGACCTCTTCCCAGTACTCCACCGCCGGATCGTGATCAGGGACCATTTTCCACGGGTCCGGGTCCACCTCCAGGTTCAGCATGGCCAGGGAGAAGAGCAGGGTGACGATCATGACGACCGTCACCGTCCACCACGGATAGGTCACCATGAGCTCCGCCAGCCTGCGATAGCGGCGGTGCCGCTGCATGTCCTGGAAAAATTCCCGGACGTCTCCGGTGCGTTTGAGCTCTTCGAGGTTCTGTATGTCGGAAAAGCGGTGAATGCCCTTTTCAGTCAGGATTTTTTTCAGCTTCTTGAGATACCGCGGATTTTTCATGCTCTATCGTCGCCTCCCGGCCGGCTTCCAGTATGGAGAAGTCCCGCTGCAATGGAAATAAGAAACGCACCAGGGACGAGAAGTATTGTCACGCATCCCTTCGTGTGTGTGCACCAATTACACGATTCTATCAAACGATTGATTGACTGTCAAGAGGAAAAGCGATTCGAGGATGGAGACAATATAAGATTCGTCGGAAGACACGATCCGAAGCGGGATCGAGAAAGAGGTGAAATCCGCCCCCCTCCCGTTACCGGGAGGCGATCTCCTCCAGGTAGGTCAGCAACTCGTCGGCGTCCATCGGCTTGAACAGGTAGCGATTGCCGGTACGATCCAGAAAGTGCTGTGTGCTCTCTCCCAGGATATCACCGGTGACGAAAATGACCTTTTGTTTCATCTCGGGAACGTCCTTGACGATATAGTCGAACACCTCCGGTCCCCCGAGCCCCGGCATCTTCACATCACACACCACCGCATAGAACTGGTGTTTCCTGAGCTGATATATCCCCTCGCTGCCGCTGGCGACCAGGGTTACCCGGTAGTTATGCTCTTTGAGAATCTCCCCGCACAGGGTGCGTATCGATTCCTCGTCGTCTATAACCAGTACGTGACGACCGCCCCCGTCGTACTGCGGCGGCGCCTCCTCCACCACATCGGGGAGAATCAGCTCGCCCCGGGGCAGCTCGATGACAAACGTCACCCCCTTCCCCTCTTCCGACTCCGCCCTGAGATCCCCCCCGTGGCCGGTTATAATGCCGTAGGAGACGCTCATGCCCAGGCCCGTACCCCGGCCCGGCTCCTTCGTGGTGAAAAAGGGGTCGAACACCCGTTTCTTCACGGAATCGGACATGCCGGGGCCGTTGTCGGCGATACGCACCGTCACCAGCTTTTTGGTAGACGACGTCGTGATGATGATATTCCCCCCGCCGCTCTTCTTCAGAATATCGTGGCAGTTATTAATGATATTCATGAACACCTGCTGGATTTGTCCCGGGTCCGCCATAATAAGCGGAAGGTCCTGATCCAGGTGCATCTCCAGGGTGATATTGTCCACCTTCAGATTGTATACACGGAGGCTGACGGTGTCTTTCAACAGCTCGTTGAGATCGGTGGGCTTGGATACGGCGCCGGTCTTGCGGGCGAACTTCAGGAGGTTTTGGACGATTTTCCCGCTTCGGATCGACTCCTTCCTGATGACCTCGAGCTTTTTCACTATATGCTCGGGAATCTCCTTTTTGAACAGGAGGTCCACATTGCCGATGATGGAGGTCATGGGGTTGTTCAGCTCGTGGGCCACGCCGGAGAGGATTTCCCCCAGGCTCGAAAGCTTTTCCGCCTGAAGGAGCTGTTCTTCGAGCCGCTTTTTTTCCGTGATGTCCCGAATGATCCCCTCATATCCGGCCACGTTCCCTTCGCCGTCCAGCACCGTCGAGATGGTCTGAACGCACATCACCACTATGCCGTCCTTCTTCTTGAGCACGACCTCGTAATCGGTCACCGAGCCGTCTTTTCGAATATCCTCGATGAAACGCTTCCAGTCCTCGGAATTATGATAGAGCTGTTCCAGCCGCATGGTGGCAAGCTCGATGTCATCATATCCGAAAAGCCGGGGGGCGGCGTTGTTGAAATCCAGGAATCTTCCCTGGCTGTCGGCGATAAATATCACATCCAGGGAATTGAGAAAGAGCGTCCTGAGCTTCTGCTCGGACTCCTTGAGGACCTCCTCGACCTTCAGGTGCGGTGTGACGTCCACGAGCACGCCGATGATGCCGGTCACCTCATCATCCGAGGTCTGGACCCGGCGGGAGAGCCTGACCTGATGGGGACGCCCCTTTCTGTCCAGCACGCTCATCTCCAGGGGATCTCCCTGTCGCCCTTCCGGGGAGAGGAAGGTCTCGGAAAACGACGGGAGGTCATCAGGATGGAGAAAGTCGGAAAACAACAGCCCCGTCATGTCTTCATGATGATATCCGGTAATCGTCTCAATGACCGGGCTGATATAGGTGATCCTCCCTTCGGGGTCGAGATAAAACACCACGTCGTTCATGTTCTCCACGAGATAGCGATATCGCTCTTCGGAGCTCCATATCAGCTCGTGGGTGTTCCATCGCTCGATAAACCTGCCGAGACTCTCGGCCACATACAGAAACGCGATGTGGTAGGTTTCGTCCCACTCCAGGCCGGGTTCCGCCCGATCCGCCACGAGGAATCCGGACCGCTCCTCGCCGTAGGAAACCGGCGCCATGAGAAAATCGGGCACATCCCACAGGCCACCGGCACCCCCCGCCGCCCCGCCCGGGGAGACCACCATTCCGCCATCCAGCGCCTTCGAGATGGATCGCGCCTGTTTTCCGGCGATCCTGATCATCGATTCTCCAAACTCCCGGGGCGGCCTGCTCCACTTCTGGGAGCAAAAATACTCCTCATGCTTCGCCGTCTTGTTCACCTCGGAAAAATAGAGGGCGACCCGCTCGGCGGCGTAGGCATCCCCGACAAGGGCAAGGATCTCGCCGATGGATTGATCCTGCTTTGAGGTAAGGTTTCTCAGACCGGCCACCCCGGACAGCACATCCTCCAGCGTCCGGCGGGTGGTCGGGCCTCCCGATCCCTCGATGTGCAGGATCTCTTTTTTCTGTTTCGCCTTGGCCATCGTCAGGGGTATCCCAGAGAATACATCACGAAGCGTCGTCCCGGCTCTCTCGCTGAAGATATTTCAGATCGATTGGCGCCGTCGCTTTCTCACCTAATATACCACATATCGTCGATCGATTTCCAGAGCCGGATCGTCCGTATTTCATTAAAAAACAGGGATCGGCACGAAAAACCAGATTGAGACCGGATCGGCACACACATCGCGTATCATCCGAGCCGATGGGGCATGCACACGAAATTACTTGACAAAATAAGTAGGTGTTACTATTCTAATAGTACACTCGATAGGAGATACTGATTATCCAAAAGGAGACGATTCGAATGAGCGACGACAAAAAGATCACAGCGGACATGTCGATATTTGAAGTGATGGAAAAATATCCCGAGACGGCGGATGTATTCCGAAAGCACTTCCACGGAGGCTGCTTCGCCTGCCCCGCTGCCAGGATGGAAACACTGAGCGACGGCGCCAGCGTGCACGGACTGAATATCGATGACATTCTCGAAGAGCTGAACGCCGCGGCGGGATAGGGCAAACACGACTTTTCCCGCAGTCCCGGGCATTTCATGCAGGGGGGAGGGAGATCGTCCCCCTCCCGTGCAAGGGGACGGCGCATTCAACGGGGATCCGGTATCTACATATCGGTTCCCGTTTGTATAGAGATGGTGTCTCCCCACTCCGAAGGGTCACGGCGTACTTTACAGGGGCCTGGTATGTACATATCGGCCCCTGTTCGTGTATGGCGATGGGGTACGGGGAAAAACGTCCCCCCACCGGGGCGGATATCCCCCCTGTCGTCTCTTGGGATGGAACCCTGCCTGCGGCGGTGGTTATTTCTTTATGGAATCATTTCCGCAGATGGCCACCTCATCTAGGGCCTCATCCAGACTTCCGGAGCGATATCCATCCAGGTCCAGCGATACATAGAGAAATCCCACCTCCTTGAGTCGCCGGGAAATCGACATGACCACATCCCGCCGGAAAGCCATATCCATCTCGTCCGATGCGATCTCCACCCGGGCCACGTCTCCATGACTGCGGACCCGATACTGTATGAACCCCATGTTGGAGAGCACCGCCTCTGCCCTCCTGACCCGCTCAAGACCTTCAGGGGTAATCCGCTCGTTGTAGGGAAATCGTGATACGTAGCAGGCCATCGCCGGGCGATCGGCCCCCGTGATGCCAAGCATCTGTGACACCATCCGGACATCTTCCTTCCCCAGACCCGCCTCCCACAGGGGAGACGCGACCTTCAGCTCATCAAGGGCCCGGATGCCCGGACGATACGTACTCGGGTCGTCTGCATTGGTGCCGTCCATGACAAGACGAAACCCTTCGGCGCGAGCGGCATCTAATAGATATCGAAAGAGGTATCGTTTGCAGAAATAACAGCGGTCCGGCCCGTTTTTGACCAGGTCCTCGATGGCAAAAGGATCAAAATCTATCTTCTTGTGCCTTACTCCCAAACGTTCGGCCTCTTCGGCGGCCCGCTTGAGCTCATCGGCATTGAACAGGGGGCCTGCGGCGGTGAGCGCGATGATGTTGTTTCCGATGGCCTCCTTGGCGGCATGGAGCAAAAGCAGAGAATCAACGCCGCCGGAGACGGCAAGGGCGGCTGACTTTCTCACCCGAATGGTTTCAAGGAGCCTGGTGTACCGTGTTTTTATTTTGTCTGTTGACATTACATTACATCCGTGAAGCAATATGCCTGGCGCAAATGAGAATTTATGGTATCATGGAAGAATTGTAGTATATCACACTGAATAGGGAATCGTTACGGAAAAATCGTGAGTGTATCGATCAAAAATACTTCCTTAAAACCCAGAAGAGAGTCATCATGAAAACAAAATCACGACTGTTGTTACTTTCCTTTGCCGCCATATTATTGTTTCTCTGTGCCCCTATCCTTCCCGGCTGCATGGATTCCGGTGGATTCGGCAGTGCCGCCGGCCCCTCCGTGGGAGCCGCGGCGCCGGATTTTACAATGACAAGTCTCGACGGCTCGTCGATCACCCTCTCGGATCACCAGGGCCGGGTCGTACTGCTCAACTTCTGGGCGTCCTGGTGCCCCCCCTGTCGATCTGAGATGCCCTCGATGGAGAAGCTTCACAAGACGCTGGGGGGAGACGACTTCGTCATCATCGCGATCAGCATCGACGGGGGCAATACGAACGAGGTCCAAGACTTCATCACGGATAACGGCTATACCTTTCATACGCTCCACGATCAACGCCAGGATGTGGCGAAAAACTACGGGATTGAGGCCATTCCGACCACCTTCATCATTGATAAGAACGGCACTATTGTGGAGATTTCCCGGGGGTCGGAAGACTGGAGCTCCAAAAAGCGCCTCGCCCAGCTGCGGGAGTTGATGGCCGAATAACACACCGGTCCGTCCATAACCGGGCTCGGGTACACGCACTGTGTATAAAAAGGAGAACGGGATTCTCACAGATTCTTTCGACACCTGAATACGACGGAGAAAACAAAACAATGGGAAAAAAGATAAGCTACACCTGGATGACAATCGTCCTGACTGCGGCCCTCGCATGCGGATTGATCGCGCCCTACGCCGTCGCCGGGGACTCCCTGGGCGCCGGCGATGTCGCGCCCGATTTCACCATCACCACCCTGGATGGAGAGACGGTGAGCCTCTCGGACTACCGGGGGAAGGCGGTTTTCCTGAACTTCTGGGCGTCCTGGTGCCCCCCCTGCCAGGCGGAGATGCCCTCCATTGAGAGCCTGAAAAACCGGATGGCCGACTGCGACTTCGTGATTTTGGCCGTCAGTGTCGACGCCGGAAGCCAGGAGAGGGCCACGAAAAACGTGCAGACGTACATCGAGAAAAACGGCTACACCTTCGAGGTCCTCCTCGACTATGAACAGCGGGTGGCCGAACACTACGGGGTCGTCTCCGTCCCCACCACC
>Ga0180432_10006060_pt1 | contig 15867 bp, 15 predicted proteins | sample SS_ome_10_FD_132414 | JGI IMG/M metagenome (GOLD analysis project Ga0180432, IMG submission 132414) | Hypersaline lake sediment archaeal communities from the Salton Sea, California, USA - SS_1_MS_2 metaG | ecosystem: Environmental > Aquatic > Non-marine Saline and Alkaline > Hypersaline >... | reverse complement strand
GTTGATCAACTCGATCACCCGGACCACGTAGGAACTGATCACTGTAATCCCCACGAAGTCGTAGTCGCGAGCGATTTTGGCAATCTCTTCCAGCGGCAGGGGATCGACGATGCCGTCGAGCACCCTTACCCGGTGCCCTTTTGACTTGAGATACCCCGCGACGTAGGCCAGGCCCAGCGGCGGCAGCAGGCTGGCGGTGGCCTTCGAGCCCCGGGTGTAGAGCTCTTCGGGCATCAAGGGCGGCTGTATGAGAAGGACGTTGGCACCCATTGATTCCGGCTTTCCGTGCCGCTGAGTCTACGGGGATTTCGCCCCTGGTTCAACCACATGCGCTGGCAACCCGGGCGTTACCGCCAGCGCTTCTTGCGCTTGTAGCGCTGCTGGCCGGAGGCGCCCTGGTCCTTGCGCATGCCCAGGTAGAACTCCTGGACGTCCTCGTTGGCCAAAAGCTCACAGCACTTGTCGTCCATGACGATGCGGCCGGACTCCAGGACGAAGCCCCAGTCGGCTACCTCCAGGGCCTGCTTGGCGTTCTGCTCCACCAGCAGGATGGTGGTGCCCGCCGAGTTGATCTCCTTGATGATGCGGAAGATCTCCTTGACCAGGGCGGGGGAGAGGCCCAGGGAGGGCTCGTCGAGCATCAAGAGCTTGGGGCGGGACATCAGGCCGCGGGCGATGGCCAGCATCTGCTGCTCGCCGCCCGACAGGGTCCCGGCCAGCTGGGCGGCGCGTTCTTTCAGTATGGGAAAGGTCTTATGCATTTTCTCGATGTCTTCTTCGATGGCCTTGCGGTCACGGCGCAGGTAGGCGCCCATGGAGAGGTTTTCGAAGACGGTCAGCTCGGGGAACACCTCGCGGCCCTCGGGGACATAGGAGATTCCCATGCGGATTATGTCGGCGGTTTCCCTGCCCTCGATGCGCCGGCCGTCGAACTGGATGCTGCCCTTGTCCGGCTGATCTTTCAAGAGCCCGGCGATGGTCTGCAACACTGTTGACTTGCCCGCCCCGTTGGCGCCCAGAATGGTGACGATGCTGCCGGCCTTCACGTCCAGCGAGACGCCGAAGAGCGCCTGCAGCGGGCCGTAGAAGACCTCCAGGTTGAGCGCCTTGAGGGTCATGCCGGGGCCGCCTCTTCTTCCTCGCCCAGGTAGGCTCTCAATACTTCGGGATGCTTCTGGACTTCCCGGGGCTTTCCGATGGTGATGATCTCGCCGTTGGTCATGGCCAGCACCCGGTCGGATATGTTCATGACCATGCGCATGTCGTGCTCCACCAGCAGGATGGTCACGTCGAACTCGGCGCGGATGTCCGAGATGCGGAAGACCAGGTCGAGCTTCTCCTCGGCGTTCATCCCCGCCGAGGGCTCGTCCAGGAGCAGGAGCTCGGGCTCCATGCACAAGGCGCGCCCCAGCTCGACCATCTTCTGGGTGCCGTAGGGCAAAGACCCCACGAAGCTGTTTCTCGCCGCCTGCAGGTCGAGGAGGTCCATGACCTCCTCGACCCGCTGGCGGTGTTTTATTTCCCTCTTCACCATCCACGGCCCGAAGATGGCCCCGGACAGCAGGTTGGCCCGAACATGCAGGTGGCGGCCCAGCAGGAGGTTGTCCAGGGTGGTCATCTGGGAAAACAGCTCGATGTTCTGGAACGTCCGCGCCACCCCGGCTTTCGCCACCCGGTCGGGCTTCAGCCCGCGGAGTTCGCGGCCGCGGAAACGCACCGACCCCGAGTCGGACTTGTAGATGCCGTTGATGCAGTTGAACACGGTGGTCTTGCCGGCCCCGTTGGGCCCGATCAGCGAGAACAGCTCGCCCTTATCCACCGAAAAGGAAATGTCTTTCAGGGCCCGCAGGCCCCCGAAGGACAGGGCGAGATTTTTGACTTCGAGGTGCGACATACAATCCTATTCTATTTCGATCCAGTCGGTCAGCTTGACCGCCTTGCCCTTCTTGCAGGTGGCCAGAAACACCGCCTTCTGGCCCTGGCGCCGCTTGGGGCCGAAGGTGATGTTGTGGCCGATGCCCTCGTCCCACTTATCCAGGCTCTCTAGGGCCTCGACCAGCTTCTCGCGGTCCAGGTCGGGGCCGGCCTTCTTTACGGCCTCGACGAAGGGCTCGGCGAACACGAAGCCGGCCATGAAGAACAGTCCCCACTGCTCCTTGGGGTTGGCCTTGAGCCCGTACTTCTCGTAGGCCTCCCGGTACTTCTTCACCCGGGGGTGATCGGAATCGGGCAGTTCCAGGAAGGTGTCGAAGACCACGCCTTCCCACAGGCCCTTGGTGATCTTGTGCATCAGCGGCGCGTCGGACAGCGTGGAGGTGCTCACCCACAGCGGCTTGAACTTCAGCTTGGCCGCGGTTCCCACGGCGATGGCGGCGTGCTTGGGCAGCACGAACAGGATCACCGCCTGGGGCTTGGCCTGCTTGAGCTTGAGCACGTGCGACTTCAAATCCGCGTCGGTCATCTCCACGCTGACTTCGGCCAGAAGCTCCTTGCCGTGCTTCTTCAGCTCCGCCCTGGCGGCCTCCAGACCCTCCTTGCCGTAGTCGTCGTTCTGGTACAGCATGGCGATCTTGTCCTTCTTGGCGGTTTCGAGCAGGTAGCGCACCAGCGCCTTGGCCTCGTCGGTGTAGGTCGGGTAGAGGCTGAACAGGTAGCGGTTGAACTCCTCGGTCCACTTGGAAGACCCCGAGGCCGGGCCGATCCAGGGGATCTTCTTCTCTTTCAGGTAGTCCTTAACCGCCATGCCCGGGCCGGTGCCCACGCCGCCCACGAAGGCGAACACGCCTTCCTTCTCGGCCAGCTCCATCACCGCCGCCTTGGTCTTGGGCGCCTGGTAGGAGTCGTCGCGGATCAAAAGCTTCAGCTTTCTGCCGTGGATGCCTCCCTCGGCGTTGATCATCTCGAAGTAGGCCGCGGTACCCCGGGCCACCGCGCCCCACAGGGCCGCCGGGCCGGTCTGGGGGCTCCACTGGCCCACCAGGATGGTGTCGTCGGTCACTCCGGTCTTGGCCGCGTCCGTCTCGGCGGGTTGCTCCGGCTCCGCGGGCTTGACCGGCTCTTCCGCCGGGGCCTCGGCCTCCTCCTTGGGAGGGCAGCCCGTAACCAGCATGGCCGCCGCCAGGATGCACAGGATGATCGTCAGTTTGCGTGTCATGTTTCTCCCTCCTTGGTTAAACCTTTTTGACAAAATGGCGGCCGAGCAGTCCGCTCGGCCGTATGCACAATACCAGTATGATTATCATGAAGGCCACGGTGGACTTGTACTGGGTGCCGTCGGGCAGGTAGCCGGCCACCAGGCTTTCGATCACCCCCAGCAGGCAGCCCCCCAGCACCGCCCCGGCCAGGCTGTGCATCCCGCCCAGCACCGCGGCGGCGAAGCCCTTCAACAGCGGCTCCATCATCAGGTTGTTGTCCAGCGGCTGGGCCGAGGCGGTCAAGAGCCCGGCGAAGGCCCCCACCAGCGCCGCCAGCGCCCAGGTGAACGAGTAGATCCTCGCCGGGCGGATGCCCATCAACCGCGCGGCCAGGGGGTTCTGGGCGGTCGCCTTCATGGCTACGCCCAGGCGGGTGTACCGGAAGAACAGGAACAACAGCAGCATGATCAGCACCGAGCCGCCGAAGGTGATCAGGTCCAGGCCGGAGAGGTACACCTGACCCACCTCGAACCCGGCGGTGTCCGATACCGGCGAGGGCAGCCGCTCCTGGCCGGCCCCCCAGATTCCCCCGGCGCCTCCGTAGAGAACCATCTCCAGGCCCAGGGTAATGATGATCAGGCCTAAAAGGGTGGGCTTTCGCAGCGGGCGCTTGGAGAAAGTCTCGGCGGTCATCCACACCGCGAAGACCAGGACGATCACCGCCAGGGAAACCGGCACACCCGGCTCCACGAAGCCGGCCAGGTAGAGGACGAAGAAAGTGAAGGCCCACAGCAGGATCAGCGGAATCACCCGGGCCCGCTCGCGGGCCGGCTGCAGGAACAAAAGCTCGCACAGGGCCCCCAGGGCCATGGACAGCAGGAAAGTCAGCGGCAGGGCCACCGCAAACGGCAGGCCCAGTGTGTCCAGCAGCAAGAAGGCGATGTAGGCCCCGACCATGGCCAGCTCGCCCTGCGAAAAGTTCAAGATCTCGCTGGTCTTGTAGATGATCACCATGGCCAGGGCGATCAGGGCGTAGAGGCACCCGGTCGCCAGGCCCATGACTATCAGTTGCAGGAACAAACCCCTCCCCTCCTAGAAAGGCCAGGCCTTCCAGTAGAATTTGATCTTCAGCCAGCGGCCCCTCAGCCCCAGGGGCTCGAACAGGATGATAAGGATCATGATGGCCCCGAAGATTATCTCGGGGACGTCGCGGACCGCGGTCAGCGAGAACATCAACAGCGTTATCAGCAAGGCCCCCAGATGGGAGCCCAGCACCGAGCCCAGGCCTCCCACCACCACCATGGCCAGAAACAGGATCGAGAGCCTGAGATCGAAGCTCTCCGGATTGATGAAGGCCATGTGGTGGGCGTACAACCCGCCGGCGATCCCGGTATAGAAGGCCGAGACGGCGAAGGCGGTGGTCTTGTAACGGGTCAGGTTCACCCCGATGGTCTCGGCGGCCACCTCGCTGTCGCGGATGGCCACGAAGGCCCGGCCGACCTTGGACTTCATCAAGTTCACCGCCGCGATGGTAAGAATCACAGAGACGGGGATGATCAGCAGGTACATGGCATATTGGGGGGCGTCCACCGCCAGCTCGGGGGAGTACAGGTGGGCCAGCCAGGCTTTCACCCAGCCGGACAGCCCCGGCGGCGGGACCGAGAACCCCATGCGCCCGCCCAGAAAGTCCAGCCGCCCGATGATCTGGCAGACCGCCATGCCGAAGCCCAGAGTGGCGATGGCCAGATAGGGCCCCTCCAGCCGCAGGGCCGGCAGCCCCAGCAAGAGCCCGAACACCGCGGCGATCAGGCCGGCTACGATCAGGGCAACCAGCATCGGCACGTCCCCCCGGGCCACCAGGAGCGCCTGGGCGTAAGCCCCGATGGCAAAGAACCCCGCGTGCCCCAAAGAGATCTGGCCGGTGTACCCCACCAGGATGTTCAGCCCCACCGCCACGATGGCGTAGATGGCGATCAGGTTGACCGCATTTATATAGTAACTGCCGCCGGATACCTTGAGCATCAGGAAGGGAAAGACGATCAGCCCGACCAAAAACACCAGAAAAGCCACCAGCGCCGAGGGCTTCTTGAACAGGCGTATATCTTCTTTATAGCTCTTCTGCAGATCCAAAGGATCTAGCCTCGCTCGCCAAGTTGTCGGCTAAACCCCGCCGTTTTACCCGATCCGACCGCACGATAGAAGGTTTTTTTACGGGCCGAATACGCTGGGGACCAGAATGGAGCATAGCAGAGTCACCAGCAGGATGCCCATCAGGTTCATCCAGATGCCGGTGCGGAACATCTTGGAGAGCTTCACCCGGCCGCTGGCGTAGACTATGGCGTTGGGGGGGGTGGCCACCGGGAGCATGAAGGCGCAGGATGCCGCCACGGTTGCGGGGATCATCAGCTGCAGGGGCTGGATGCCCATGGCCTTGGAGGTCGCCGCCAGGATGGGGAGCATGGTGATGGTGGTGGCGGTGTTGGAGGTCAGCTCGGTCAGCGTGGCCATGAAGGCGCAGACCACCAAGACCACCAGCCACACCGGCAGGCCCGAGAGCACGGTCAGCTGCGCGCCCAGCCAACCGGACAAACCGGAGGCCTCCATGGCGTCGGCCAGGGCGAAGCCGCCGCCGAAGAGCAGGAGGATCCCCCAGGGCAGCTTCAAGGCCTGCTTGAAGTCCATGGCGAACTTCTTCTCGCCCCAGTCGACCGGGATTACGAAGAGCAGCAGGGCGCCGGTCATGGCTATGGTCGCGTCGGCGATTTCGGGAAAGACCAGGGACAATACCGGACGGCGCAGGATCCACGAAAGGGCGGTGAGCAGGAATACGCACAGGACGATCCACTCGCCGCGGTTCATCGGGCCCAGAGACTCGATCTCTTCTTCGAGATCCAGCGCGCCGCCGCCCCTGGGCACCGGGGAGGCGATGCGCACCAGGTAGAACCAGATCAGCGGCAGGAAAACCACCACCAGCGGAATCCCCACCCACATCCACTGGCCGAAGCCGATGTCCACCTGGCCGGACAGGACGATGTTGGGGGGCGTGCCGATCAGGGTGCCGATCCCCCCCACCGAGGCGGCGTAGGCGATCCCCAGCATCAGCGCCACCCCCAGGCGGTCGGCGCCCTCGCGGTTTTCGAACTTGGACAGCACCGCCATGGCGATGGGCAACATCATCATGGTGGTGGCGGTGTTTGAGATCCACATGCTCAAAACCGCGCTGGCGATCATGAAGCCCAGGACCACGGTGCGCATTCCGGTGCCCAAGAATTGAATTACCCGCATGGCGATGCGCTTGTGCAGCCCCCATTTCTCCATTGAAAGGGCGATGATGAAGCCGCCCATGAAAAGGAAGATATTGTGATTGGCGTAGTTGGCGGCGGTGTTCGGGGAGGAGCGGATGCCCAGCAGCGGGAAGGCCGCCAGGGGGATCAGCGACGTCGCCGGGATGGGGATGGCCTCGGTGACCCACCAGATCACCATCCACAGCGCCACCGCCGCGGTGTTCCTGGCATCCTGCATGCCTTCGGCCACCGGCAGGCAGAACATCAGGACGAACACCAGCGGCCCCAGGGCCAGGCCGATCGATTTCGCTTTGGATCTTTCCATCAAAAAACAAACGGCACCAGGCGCTTGGCCTGGCGGCAGTAGTCGCGGTATTCGTCGCCGAACTTCTCGATCAATACCCTCTCCTCGACGCGGATGCGGAAGATCATGGCCGGCAGGGCCAAGAAGAGCAGCAGGGCGTAGCCGATCACCGAGGCGAACAGGGTGACGTAGCCGGTCATGCCTATTAACAACCCCAGGTAGGCCGGGTGGCGGATGCGCTTATAGATCCCCTCTTTGATCAGGTTGTGCTCGGGATGCAGCCGGACGGTAACGGTGAAGAAACGGCCCAGGGCCCGGATGGAAACCACCCTTATCGTCTGCCCCACGGCGAACAGCCCGGTACCCGCCGCCGCCCAGATCCAGTTCCATTCCAAGAGCGCCCAGTGGGGCCGCAACCAGTAGAAGTCGAGCAGGGCCAGGGTGTAAGCCGAGCCGAAGGTCATCCACAAGTAACCTATGGAGCGCTCGTCCCGCCCGGGGCCGCTGACCGCCAGGGTGCGGAAGGCCCGCTCGGAGACCAGGTAGATGGAGAAGAGCAGCACGAACAGCGGGCCGGGCAGCTCGGAGAAGAACTGCCTGGGCCCGCCGCAGATCAGGGCGAAGAATGCCAGGGCGAAGAGCACCCGGGCGGGCATCATGATCAGCCGGAACTGCTTGATGTCCTTGAGCTGCTCGTAGGTCAGCTTGAAGTCTGAGATGTCTTTCTTCTTCATCAGTAGACAAACGGTATCAGCCGCTTGGTTATTTTGCAGTATTCCACGTACTCGTCGCCGAACCGCTCGGTAAGGGCCAGCTCCTCCACCCGGATGCGGTAGAGCATGGCCGGAACCACCAGAAGTAAGAACAACCCGTAGCCCAGGACGCTTGCGAATATGGTGATGCAGCCCAAAGTGCCGATCAACAGGCCGGTGTAGGCCGGGTGGCGGACATACTTGTAGAAGCCCTCCTTGATCAGGTTCTGGCCGTCGTGTAGACGAACGCGGGTGGTGAAGAAGCGGCCCAGCCGGCGGATGGCGATCACCCGGATTATCGAGCCCAGGGCCACCAGCAGCCCGGCGGCCAGCAGCCACCACCAGTTCCACAAAAGAAGCGCCCACTTGGGCCGGATCAGGTACCAGTCGGCGATGGACAGCGCGTAGGTGCCCCCGAAGGCGACCCAGCCCAGGATGATCGAGTCTTTGTCCTTGCCCTCTCCTCCGAAGTCCGGCGGCTGGAAGACCCGCTCCAGGACTATGAAGATGGAAAACAATACCGCAAAAACCAGTCCGGGAACCTCGGAGAAGAAGTGCCGGGGGCCGCCGGCGGCCAGGGAGAAGACCGACAGGGCGATCACCAGGCGCACCGGGGTCATCCACAGCTTGAAACGGCGCAGCCGCGCCATCTGCTCGTCGGAGAACTTGCCGTCGCGAAACGACTTCTCGGCCATGAGGCTCCTGTCAGAACATAGGAGGAACGTAGGTTGAAAACGCGTCGGGGACTATATACTGGGCGTTGTTCCAGAAGTGGGTCATCACCGCCGCCTCTTCCGTCTTCTTCCGCGTATCCGGATCGGCCGGGGGCCTCGGGGTCACCGCGGCCTTCTGGGCCTTTTGCGAGCCCTGGATCTGGGGCTTATTGGGCTTGGACCCCTGGGCCAGGCTCTGCATCACGTAGGACAGCACCACAACCGGGTTGTAGCCGGTGAAGCCGGAGTCCTTGCCGTAGATGTCCGACCAGATGGCCGCCTTGCCCGCCGACAGCACCAGGCCGAAACCACTCATGGGCACTTTGCCCTCCTTGTAGGAAAACAGCACCCCGCGGATGTCCGGCTGCTTGGAGAGCTGCTTGGACTCGACGATCTTCAAGCTGGGGTACTGCTGCTTCATCATGTTGGCCAGAAGCGCCACGAGCTGCTCGGTGGTGTAGGACTGCTCGCCGAACTGCAGGACGAACACGTCGATGTGCGCGCTGGTGTCGTCGGCCGAGTTCTCGGCGAAGGTTATCCCCGACTCCTGCGGCGTGGCCGTCCAGCCCTTGGGGTAGTACATGGAAAAGCTCTGATCCGGCGCGGTGTAGGCGGCCATGTGCAGCCCGGGGAACGGGGCCTTGGTGCCGGCCTGAGCGCAAAATGCCAGGGAAACGGAAACGACCAGAACTGCGGCTTTGACTTTCATTATTTCCTCCGGGTAACTTGTGAACGGAGCTACTATAAGACCAACCCGGTCGGCAGGCAACTGATTCCGCGGGAGACCCCGATGAAAGCATGCGTCCTCAGAAAACAGGCCCCCATCGAGACCGACCCCCTCGACTACTGCGACGTGGCCACGCCGGATCCCGGTCCGGGGCAGGTGCTGGTGAAGGTGAAGGTCTGCGGGATCTGCCGGACGGATCTGCACGTGGTTGAGGGGGATCTCCCCCCCCGGCGCATGCCGGTGATTCCCGGCCACCAGATCGTGGGAGCGATAGAGCGGGTGGGTTCCGGCGTAACCGGGGTCAAGCCGGGTGAACGGGTGGGCGTGGCCTGGCTGCACCAGACCTGCGGCAAGTGCCGCTTCTGCCAGAGCGAGCGGGAGAACCTCTGCGAGGATCCGCGGTTCACCGGCTACACCAACGACGGCGGCTTCGCCGAGTACGCGGTGGCCCCGGCCGACTTCGTCTATCCGCTTCCGGAGGGCTTCGACGATCTGCAGGCGGCCCCGCTGTTGTGCGCGGGAATCATCGGCTACCGCGCGCTCCAGCAGACCGGCCTCGGGGACTTCAGCGACAAACGCCTGGGAATCTACGGCTTCGGCGCCGCCGGGCACGTGGTCATCCAGCTGGCCCGGGCGCGGGGGGCCAAGGTGTACGTGATCACCCGCGACGTGGAGCGTCACCAGAAGCTGGCCGGCGACCTGGGGGCCTTCTGGACCGGGGGGCCGGACGAGCAGCCGCCCGCCCGGCTGGACGCCTCGATCATCTTCGCCCCGGCCGGCGAGCTGATCCCCAAGGCGCTCGCGGCGCTGGACCGGGGCGGCACTCTGTCGCTGGGCGGAATCTACATGAGCCCCACTCCGCCGATCGAGTACGATCTCTTGTACCAGGAGCGCCGGGTCATCTCGGTGGCCAACAACACCCGGGACGACGGCAACAACTTCCTGAAAGAAGCCGCGCAGATCCCCGTCAGCACCCACATCGAAACCTTTCCCCTCGAGGAGGCCAACCGCGCGCTCAACGCGTTGAAGAACAAGGCCATCGCCGGTTGCGGGGTCGTGGTGGTGGAGGAATAGAATGCCCGGGCCGCTGGGAACCCAACGAAAGCGCTCGCACGGCAAGCTGTGGGTGGTGGCGCTGCTCTTGGCCCTGGCGATTACCGGCGTGATCTACGCCCTGATCGACAAGCAGGCCTATCACGAAACCACCATCTTGATCATGATGGTGATGGGCGGACTGGCCTTGTGGTTCGCGATCGCGGTCCTGTTCTACATCTCGGGAGCCTTCTCCGAGGTTTCCACCGAGGGCGCCGGCTGGATAAGCGGCGGCGACGAACATGTGGGGCCGGCCCGCCGGCCGGAGCGCCGACAGGCGCGTAGGCCGGAGCGCCGACAGGCGCGTAGGCCGGAAGAGCAATATTCGGCGATCCCGGTGGTAATCAACCGCGACCGGAGAGCCTGCACCGGAGACATGATCCTGACCAGCCACCGGCTCTACTTCATCTGCTACCAAGACGAGAGCCTGGCCAAGGCCATGGGCGGCAAGGCGGTGGCCCAGCAGTTCGGGATCCTGGGCGCGCTGGTGCTGTCCTTGATGACCAAGAAGAGCACCAGGCGCAAGGAGGCCGAGATCGAGCAGGCCCGCGAGGAGAGCCGGCGGCTGCCCCTGGAGGACCGCGCGGTTCAGCACCCGCTAAGCCTCTCGCTGGCCGCCTCGGAGGTCACCCGCTTCTCCCACGGCGGCCTCTCCGGCACCCGGCTGGAGGTGGGCGAGAAAAAATATTCCTTCCTGGAAATCGACAAGGGCGCCTTTCCGATGATCAAGGACTGGTGCGATCAGAACGGGGTCGAGGCCAAGGGACTATGAAGGACTTCGGCGACAAGGTGGTGGTGATCACCGGAGCGGCCTCGGGCATCGGCCGGGCGGTGGCCCGGGCGTTTTCTGAAAAAGGCGCCCGGCTGCACCTGGTGGACATCGACGCGGAGGGGGTGAAGTCGCTGGCCGCCGAGCTCGAAGCCACGGCCCACACCGTCGACTGCACCAAGGCCAAGGCGGTTCAGGCGCTGGCCGACAGGGTCTTCTCCGCCGAGGGCCGGGTGGACGTCTTGTGCAACAACGCCGGGGTGGTCTGCGGCGGGCCGGTGGAGGAGATCCCTTTGTCGGATTGGCGCTGGGCCATCGACGTCAACCTCTGGGGGGTGATCCACGGCGTGCGCGCCTTCGTTCCCAGAATGATCGAACAGGGCGGCGAGAGCCACATCGTCAACACCGCCTCGATGGCCGGCCTGGTCCCCTTCCCCTTCGTGGCCCCCTACGTGGCCTCCAAGTCCGCGGTGGCCGGGCTTTCCCAGGCGCTGGACTGCGAGCTGGCGCCGCGGGGGATCCGGGTCACCGCCTTGTGCCCCGGGGCGGTGCAGACCAACGTGATGAAGGCCGGCCGCCTGCGGCTGCCGGGCACCTGGACCGAGCGCATCACCGGGCTGGTCGACCGCCGGGGAGCCACCCCCCAACAGGCGGCCAAGGACGTCCTCTCCGCCATCCGCAGGAAGCGCTGCCTGCAGATCTCCGGGGCCACCAGCATGTTTCCGCTGTGGATATTGAAAAGACTCTCGCAGCCGGCCTACCACCGCCTGGCCCGCTTTCTGACCGGGCGGGCCTTGAAGAGATGAACGGCTACGACGACGATCCCGCCGTGGCGCTGGAGCAGGCCCTCGACCGGAAGGACCGCGAGAAGGCCCTGGGCTGCTACCGCCTGCTGGAGGCCGCCGGGCGGCCTGCGGAGCTCAGCCAAGATTTCCTGCTGAAGCTGGCCGAACTGCTGGAGCAGGCGGAGATGTTCCGCGACGCGGCACGCCTGTACCGGTCGGCGGCCGAGAAGGATCTGGAGTCCAAAGCCGCCCCGGCGGCGATATTCAAGAGCGCGCTTCTGCTAATCGGTCCGGCCCACAGGCCCCAGCCGGGCGCGGACATGCTCTTGTACCTGACGGCCAACTACCCCGACCATGAAAAAAGCGCTCTGGCCGAGAAGATCCACGATCAGCACATGAACGGCGACCGGGAGGGCCTGGCGCGGAGCCTGCTCGAAGAAGGCGTTGAACTGCCGCACGACGGTTCGGCCGTCGGCCACGGGCGCCTGACCATGCCGCCGCGGGAGGAGGAGCAGGAACTTGCCGAAGACGCGTCCGGGTTCGCCCGCTGGCGTAAAGACATGGCCGGCCGGGTGCCCATCCAGACCCAACGCAGGCTGTCGCGGGTTTTGGGAATCGCTTTCTTGATCCTGCTGTCCGCCTGGATCCTGGGGTGCTTGATGCGCGACCGCTACCAGGCGATCACCGGCATCGATCCGGCGCTGTACATCGACCCGCTGCAAAAGGAGGTCGGGGACGAAAAACCCATCCAGTTCCGGCGCGGCGACTACAATCTGACCCTGACGCCGCTTTACACCTACAAGATCAGCGGGCTGATCGTCTCGGTCAACGACTACGCCATTCTGGGGCTGAGGCACCAGGACTTCTACGAACTGGACCTGTGCATGATCTGGGGCAGCAACGTCCGCAGCGGGGCCTACCGGAAATCGGGGACCAGCTTCGAGCACCACGGCAATACCTGCTACGCCAAGTGGTCGGGCGGGGGGCGCATCAACGGCACCGAGCTGTCCAACACCCACGTCTACGCCACCGGCGAGGACATCCTCGACGAGCTGGACAGCCTGCGGGCCGGAGACCAGGTGGAGCTCTCCGGTTTCCTGGTCGAGGTGGCCGCGGTCCTTGTAAAAGTCAGCCCGGGCAACAACCCCGCAACCGCCCGCCTGCGCTCCTCCACCGTGCGCACCGACAGGGGCCGCGGCGCCTGCGAGATCATGTACGTCAGAAACCTCACCGTGCTGGCCCGCGGCAACGTCTTCTGGCGCCACCTGGCGGGAGTCGGCTTCTGGCTGATGCTGCTGGTGTTTTTGGCGATCGTCGCCCGGTTGATCCTGCTGCCGATCGGAATGCGCGGCGGCAATTAGAGGTAATGCGCCGGCACCGGGGCGATGGTCACGAACTGGGGCTCTTCCTCGCAGTTGGGGTGCAAAAGCTTGGTGAACTTCTTCAAATAGTCGGTTCCCTGGTGGTGCTCTTCGGCTTCCTCGTCCTTGAAGTACATGATGTGCATGAAGGAAACCCCGTCCTCTAAGCGGTAGGCGGTGTATCTCAGCGTGTTGGGCTCGCTCTCCTTGACGGTCTTGACGAACTCCTCGACGACCGAAACCACCTCGTCCTGCTTGTCGGGCTTGACCCGATACCTGGCCAGCTTGGCGATCATGGAAAACCTCCCGGCAGGGTTCCTGTTATTAATCATAGAGTTGCAATGCCGGCAGGTCAATTTTTTGACCAACTATTTCAGGTAGCCGAGGTAGGGTTTCTGCAATTTTAGGATCTTCTCGAGGGTCTTTTCGGCGGCCCGGACGCTGTCGACCACCGGATCGACCAAAAGCGCCTGGAGGGCGGCGGACTTCGACTTCTTCAACACCGCTTCGGCGGTGAGCCGGTGGACCGCCACCTGGTTCTGCAAGAGGCCGGCGATGCCCGGGGGCAGTCTGCCCAGGGGGACTCCCCGCACTCCGTCCTTGGACACCGTGGCGGGAACCTCCACCGCCAGATCTTCGGGCAGGTCGTCGATCAGCCTGTCGTTCTTTATGTTGACCGCCAGTTCCTCGTGGCCGGAGTCGTTGAGGATGCCTTCCATCATGGGCACCGCCCGTTCCTCGGAGAAGGAAAGCTCCAGACCGGGCTTTTTTTCGCGGCTGTAGCGCTTGTACTGGGCGTAGAAGTCTTTGATGCCCTGGTGATCCACCACCTCGTGGGCCCACTGCAGATACTCGCCGAAATGACTGTCGATGGTGATGGGCAGGACTCCGAACTTTTCAAGCATCACCCCGAACAACCCGCGCTCCGCCCAGGGGCGGGTGCCCACCTCGGAACCCACCAACTGCGCGAGCAAGCTGGCGTCGCCGGGAACGTCCTTGAAGTAGTCCAGGGCTTTTTCACGCACCCGGGGGTAGAGATCTTCTCCCCCGGTGCGGATCTGAAGCAGTATGCTGAAATGGTTCAGCCCGCCGGCGCGGATTACCAGATTCTCCAGCGGCGTCTCCAGCATCAACGGCAGGTGCCGTTTGAGCGAAAAGACCTCGTGGCACAGGCCGGTGAACTTCAGCCCGGGGTGCTTCTTCAAGACCGTGGTGCAGATGCGGCTCATGGGATTGGAGTAGTTGAAGACCTGCGCGCCCGGGCAGATCGACCGGATGTCTTCGCAGATATCCAGAATCGGCGGGATGATCCGCAGGGAGTGGAACAGCCCGCCGGGGCCGCCGTTCTCGCCGTATACCTGGCGGATGCCGAACTCTCTGGGAACGTTCCAGTCCTGCTCCCACAGGGCGAAGCGGTCGCCGACCTCGATGGAGATTATGCAGAAGTCGGCGTCCCGCAGGGCCGCCTTCCGGTCGGTGGTGGCCTCCAGGGCATAGGGCAATCGCTTTTCGTCGACGAACTCCTGGGCGGTTTGATGGACTTTCTGCAGAGCGGTCCGGTCGATGTCATGCAGGACCACCGAGCTGCCCGCGAGGACCTTCGACGAGAAGACGTCTCCCAGGGTGCCGAAGCCGAACTGGGCGCTGCCGGCGCCTATGAGAACGATCTTGCTCATGCCTTTTCGAACAGCTCCCGGTGCAGCGCCTGCATGGCCTGGTTGCCCTGGGGTGGATCGGTCACCAGGGTGATGTTGATGCGCGAGGCCCCCTGGGAGATGACGTGGACGGGGATATTTTCATCCGCCAGCACCGAAAAGACTTGCGCCAACAGCCCGGTGTCCTCGCGCAGCCCGGCGCCCACCAGGCACAAGATGCTGCGCTCGGGGATCTGCTCCACCTCGGCGAACCCGGAGATCTCCTTCACCGCCGCTCCCAGGGCGATCTCGTCGCGGTCGAAGGTCATGGACACCGAGACCTCCGATGTGGCGATCACGTCGATGGAGATGCGGTGCCGCTCGAAGATCGAAAACACCCGCGAGAGAAAACCGTGGGCCTCCAGCATGCGGGTCGATCGGACCAGCAGCGACTGCACCTGCCGGCGGATGGCCAGCGCCCGTACCGACTCCACCGGCGCCCGGTCGGAAATCAGGGTCCCCCGGCGGGATGCGGGCGGATCACCCTGCGGATCCACCTGGAAGGTCCCCAGGACCCGCACGGGGATGCCCGCCCGGCGGGCGGGCTCTATGGATCGCGGGTGCAGCACCTTGGCGCCGAAGTAGGCCAGCTCGGCGGCCTCCTCGAAGCGGATCTGCGGTATGACCCCGGCGCCCGGCACCACCCGCGGGTCGGCGCGCAGGATCCCGGGCACGTCGGTCCAGACCTGGATCTCCTCGGATCCGGCCGCCGCCCCGAAGACCGCCGCGGAGAGATCCGATCCCCCGCGTCCCAGGGTGGTGGCGTCCCCCTCCTCGGTCCGTGCGATGTAGCCGGTCACCACGGCGGTTTCGCCTTCTGGCAATGCCAGCAGAGCCGTTTTTATGAACATGGGAGCCTGGGGCAGCAGCTCGGCGCACCCGAAGGAGTCGTTGGTGATGAAGCCGAGATCCCAGGAGTCGTAAGCCTTGGCCGGCTTGCCCTTCTTGGAAAGCACCTCGGCCACCAGCCGCGCGCACATGCGCTCGCCCAGCGACATGAAGGCGTCCTGCACCCGCGGGGTCAGCTCGCGCAGCATGGAGATGCCCGAGATCAACCGCTCCAGCTCCGAGTAGAAGCCGGTCAGCAGGTCGCGGGGCAGGCCCAGCTTGGAGACGATCTCGTCCTGCCGCCGCTGGATCTCGCGCAGGAAAGGCACCGGGCTGCCCCCGGCCCGGGCGGTCCCGGCGGCCTCCAGCAGCAGATCGGTAACCCCGCCCACCGCCGAAACCACCACCAGGCACTCGCGTTCCT
>Ga0180432_10006059_pt1 | contig 15867 bp, 10 predicted proteins | sample SS_ome_10_FD_132414 | JGI IMG/M metagenome (GOLD analysis project Ga0180432, IMG submission 132414) | Hypersaline lake sediment archaeal communities from the Salton Sea, California, USA - SS_1_MS_2 metaG | ecosystem: Environmental > Aquatic > Non-marine Saline and Alkaline > Hypersaline >... | reverse complement strand
GGGTGGGGTAGGGGATGACGTGCCCGGCCAGGCCGTCGCCGCCGTTTCCCTTGAGATCGCAGGGCTGCGGCTTCGGCGGGGGGGGGGCCCGGCGCAGGGCCAGGGGTTTGGCGGCGGTGATGGGGGCCACGAACCGCCCGGACCCGCCGTGACAGCCCGAACACGCCCGGACCTCGCCCGGCTTGTAGTTCACGTAGGTCCGCTCGCGCTGGAGTTCCCTGAAGTCGGCGTCCAGGGCCTGGAAGAAGATGTTGCGGTCGGCGGGCACCTCGAAGCAGGCCGACCCGTCCTTCTCCACCGGCACCACGCCCCACTGCACGCGCGGCCAGAGGGCCGCCTTCCATCGTTCGCTGCCCACGGCCGTTCGCCACCGCCGCCCGGTCGACCAGTGGCGCGACAGCACCTCGTTGATCCGCAGCCAGGTGACCTCGCCCGGCGTGATGCCGTCCATGCCCAGCGTGATATCGGTCAGGATGCACAGGGCCTTGCCCCGCCCGGCCAGGGCCGAGTCACGCGTGGTGCGGAACTCCGGGGGGACCTTCCGCGCCGCCACCGGCGTCGGATGCCAGCACGAGAGCTTGTCATCCCTGTGGATCGGCGTGTGGGTGCCCTTGGTGTCGATCAGGCACAGCGCGTAGGCGTTGGGGACGTTCTTGTAGTGGTCGGACGGCCTGGCCTTGTACGAGACGAGGAACTGCGTCTCGCTGACGGGCCAGGGATGCGTGTAGAGGTGCCCGCGCTGGCCGTTGCGGCCGTGCACGTAGCGGCCGTCAGGCGTGCGAAAGAACCACCCGTCGCTGATGCGGCGCTTGACGAACACGTGCGGGGTGAGGTTGGTCACGGCGTAGCGCCTGTCCCACTGGCGGTAGCCCTTTTCGTCGGGGTCCGGGCCCCGGGCGCGGTTGGGATGGCTGCCGTCCACGAGCATGACCGGGCCCAGGCAGCCGCCCTGGGGGTAGTGGCACGTCCCCACGCAGACCACGCGGAGGTCCTTGCCGCCCAGCGGCTGGGGGTACATGTAGATCGTCGTCGTGTCGTCGGCCAGGCCGTAAAGCTCCTTCGGCATCGACCCGTCCGGATGCATGGTCCAGAGCGTCTTGGCGACGCGATGGCCCTTGTCGACGTACTCCCAGCGGTGGTACATGACCCGCCCGTCGTCGAGGACCACCGGGCAGAACTCGCTGACCGGGCTGTCGGTCAACGGCTCGACGTTCGTCCCGTCGGCGCCTGCCTGTCCGGTAGGCAGGTCCATCCGGTGCAGCGTGGGGGCCACCAGCTGCGCCGAGCCGCCGCACAGGACGGTGTGCTCGCTGCGCGTCGACGAGAAGATGATCTTCCCGCCTGGCAGGTAGGCCGGGTGAATGTCGTCCGTGTGCCAGCCCTTGCGCCACCGGGCCACCTTCTGTGCTTCGTCCTTCGGCGGCAGGAGGACCTGGCGCAGATGCTTGCCGTTGACGCCGACTTCCCAGATGCGGAAGCCCGATTGCGTGTCCCGGCGGAAGTCGAAGAGGACCTTGCGGGCGTCGAACGAGAGGCTGATCTTGCCGACAACGCCCTTGCCGCCCGGCATCCGGGCCGCCGTCACCACCGGGCGCTCCCGCTTCGTGCGGAGGTTGTAGACGTAGATGCCGTTCTCAGGCACGAACCTGTCGGCGCTCGTGCCGTTGTTGATGTCCGTGTAGTAGTGGTCCGAGGAGTACGGCTTGCGCTTGACGAAGACGATTTCCTCGAAGCCCAGGTCCTCGGCCGGGAGGGGCGCTGAGGCGGCGCAAACCACCGCCAGGGCCAGCAGGGCCGGCACGGAAAGTGGCGCTCGGATTCTTGTCGAACGCGACATGGGCGGCTCTTTCGATAAACGTCCGGCTGGATTCTATCACGGTTCCCGAGGTCTGGCAAACCGGCTCGCTGCGTTCGGGTGTATTAGGGTTTTGGGGGCGCCATATGCCCCCGCGTATTCACGGTTGTGTTTAGCGGGCGAGCACCGCTCGCCGCTCGCCGTTCGAACGACACGCGGCGAGCGGTGCTCGGTGCGCCACTGAGACCTGCAAAAGTGACTTTCAGATCGAGTATACCGTTCGCTACGCGTGTGGCGCGGGGAGCCCGAAGGGCTCAGATTCGACAGCCCAGGGCAACGCCCTGGGTTTCCTTGGAGTCGGATGAACAGAAAACCGTGAAGGAGCCCGACGATGCAAGCAACAGAGATCACACCCCTATCGGACTGGTCCTGGGCGTTGCGCTCACCGGTGTGGTCGTCTGGCAGGTGATGCCGGGCATGATGATCGTCGAGCACCGCAGCAAGTACGGTCTGGACGAGACGGTGTCCCGGCTTCAGCAGGCCATCGAGGACGCGGGGTGGAACTCCCCGGGCGTGCGGAACATGAACGCCTCGATGGCCAAGCACGGCGTGACGTTCGACAGGCAGGTTCGTCTCGTCGAGATGTGCCACGCCGATCACGCCAAAAGTGTCTTGACCACGGACCGGCACATCGCCACACTCATGCCCTGCGCCGTCGCCGTCTATGAAGGGGACGACGGCCAAGTGTACCTCTCGGGCATGAACATGGGACTGATGGGTAAGATGTTCGGCGGCAACATCGCCCGGGTCATGGGTGGTGCCGTGGCCGATGACGAACGTAGAATACTCTCATCCGTCGTGCAGGACTGAGCCATGAAACTCGGATCGCGAATCACGAATTACGCTCTGGCGCATCCCAGGCGCATCACGTGGATGATGGTTGGCGCCACGGCCGTCATCCTGCTGGCCGCGGCGCTGCCGTCGCTTCGGCTGATCGACGCCATGCCGGGTCCGGTCAAGAGCCTCTCGGGCTGGCTGGACTTCCTTCCGACCGTCGCCGTGGACACCGATCCGGAGAACATGCTCCCGCCCGACGAGCCGGTGCGGGTCTTTCATCGCGAGATGAAGAAGCGCCTGGCGCTGCACGACATCATCGTGGTGGGCGTGGTGAACGAGGCCGACGCCCACGGCGTGTTCAACCCGGGCTCCCTGCGGAAGATCTACGAGTTGACGGAGTTCGCCAAGGGCTTGCAGTTCGACGAGGCCGGCAAGCTCGTCAAGGCCGTCCCGAAGACCGTCGAGCCCGGCGCGGAGCCCAAAGTCGACGGCCTGGAGATCGAGGGCCTCGAGGTCGAGGGCCTGGACGCCGGCAAGGCCATCGCCGACAAAGCCGAGCCGCCCGCCGCGGCCCAGCCGCTGCGGGGCGTGATCCCGCGGGACATCATCGCACCGTCCACGATCGATTCGGTCGAGCCGAGGGGCGGGGCGATCGTGTTCAGTTGGCTCATGAGCGCCCCGCCCCAGACGCAGGCCGAGGCCCTGGAGGTCCGCAGGCGGGCCCTGAGGGTGCCGTTCCTGACCGGCACGCTGGTCAGCGAGGACGGCAAGGCCGTCGCCCTGTACCTGCCCGTCACCGACAAGCACTTGAGCTACAAGGTCTACCGCGCCCTGCGCGGACGGATCGCGGAGTTCGGCGAGGGGCCCGAGGCGTTCCACATCACCGGCATGCCCGTGGCGGAAGACACGTTCGGCGTCGAGATGTTCGCCCAAATGGCGATCTCCGCCCCGGCGGCCATGGTCATCATCTTCGTCCTGATGCTCGTGTTCTTCCGGAAGCTGATCGTGGTGGTCTCGCCGATGATCGTGGCGATGGTCTCGGTGATCGTGACGATGGGCTCGCTGATCGTGGCGGGCTTCCCGATCCACATCATGTCGAGCATGATCCCGATCTTCATCATGCCGATTGCTGTGCTTGACAGCATCCACATCATCAGCGCGTTCTTCGAGAAGTACCAGCTCACCCGCGACCGCGCCGCCACGATGCGCGCCGTCATGGACGAGCTGTTCGCCCCGATGCTCTACACCTCCCTGACCAGCGCCGCGGGCTTTGCGTCCCTGGCCCTGACGCCGATCCCCCCCGTGCAGGTGTTCGGCGTGTTCGTCGCCGCCGGAATCATGGTCGCCTGGGTGCTGACGGTCACGTTCATCCCGGCGTTCGTGATGTTCATTTCGCCGAAGCGTCTGGAGACGTTCGGCTCGATGCATCACGCCCGGGACGGGCAGGAAGAGGCGCACGGGCTGGTGGGGCGGGCGCTGTACCGCATCGGGGCCGCGACGCACCGCCGGGCCAAGGTCATCCTCGCCGTCACGCTGGTCGTGCTCGCGGTGGCCGGCTTCGGCATCACGCGAATCAACGTCAACGACAACCCCGTCAAGTGGTTCGGCCCGACCCACCCGATCCGCGTCGCCGACAAGGTCCTCAACGAGCACTTCGCCGGGACGTACATGGCCTACCTGGCGATGGAGTACGAGCGCCCGGCGTTCGACGCCAAGGCATACGCCCAGGAGTTCGCCTCGCGGGCCGGGCGGGAACAGGCGAAGGACCAGGCGGCATCGGCGGCGTTGGCGGCGGCGATGGTGGATCTGTCGGCGCTGGCGAAGCGGCAAGCCGAGGCCGGGGGCGACGAAGCGACACTGCTGCGGACCCTGGAGGCCCATGCCGAGAGGCAGCTTGCCTCGGCCGAGGGGGCCAAGGCGGACGCCTGGAGACACGCCGCCCAGTTCGTCGCGCTCGAGAAGCTCCGCCACCAGGTCTTCAAGCGTCCCGAGGTGCTCGACTGGCAGTTGAAGCTCCAGGCCGCCCTGAGGAAGACCGGGCGCGTCGGAAAGAGCAACTCGCTGGCGGACATCGTCCGAACGGTCCACCGGGACCTGCTGGCCCAGTCCGTCGACGACCCGAAGATCGCGCAGTACGACCGGATTCCCGAGTCGCGCGGCATGGTGGCCGAGTGCCTGCTCCAGTTCCAGTCCAGCCATCGCTACGGCGACATCGACCACTTCGTCACGCCCAACTACGAGACATCGAGCCTGTGGGTGCAGTTGACCAGCGGGGACAACCGTGACATGGAATCGGTGGTGGAGGCGGCCGAGGCGTTCACTGCGGCTAACCCGCCCCCGGTGAAGCTGACCGTCCGGTGGTTCGGGCTGACGTACATCAACGTGATCTGGCAGGACAAGATGGTCGTGGGGATGCTCGAGGCGTTCGCCGGCAGCTTCCTGGTGGTCTTTCTGCTGATGACGATCCTGTTCCGCTCGGCGTTGTGGGGCCTGCTGAGCATGATCCCGCTGACGGTGACCATCGCCGCGATCTACGGGGCCCTGGGGTTGCTCGGCAAGGACTATGACATGCCCGTCGCTGTCCTGAGCAGCCTGACACTTGGACTGGCGGTCGACTTCGCCATCCACTTCCTGTCCCGCGCTCGGGAAATGGTCGGGCGGCACGGTTCGTGGGCAGAGGCCGCCGGGCGCGTCTTCGGCGAGCCGGCCAGGGCCATCACACGCAACATCATCGTCATCGCCGCCGGGTTCCTCCCGCTGCTGCTGGCCCCGCTCGTGCCGTACCAGACGGTGGGCATGCTGCTGGCGACCATCCTGCTGGTCAGCGGCGTAGCGACGCTGCTGCTGTTGCCTGCCTTGATACGGGTGTTGGAGCGTTGGCTGTTCCGCCCGCAGGCCAAGGTGCTGGCCCCCGCCTGCAACTGCGGGCTATGCCTCGTCGCGTCAACTACCGTCGTCGTCCTGGTGGCGCTGAATCTGTACGGGGCGTTCGGCTGGACGACGGTCACATGGGTCTCGGCGGTGGCGGTGTGCGTGCTCGCGTTTACGTGCGGTCGGCTGTCACGTCGGGCCAGGTGTCGCCTCTCAGAAGAGAAGACCGACTACGGAAAGGAGAAGGATGATGAAGACAAGTAGAGCATTTCCTGCTGGGCTGGCGGCCCTGGTGGTGGTTTTCGCTTCGGCGTTGCCGGCTGCTGAGGAAGCACCCACAGCCAAGGCTCCCACCGTCGAGCAGATAGTCGACAGCGCCAATCATGTCGCTTACTACCAGGGCGCCGACGGGCGGGCACGCGTCAAGATGACAATCACGGACGCACAGAAGCGCACCCGCGAGCGGGAGATGACCATCCTCAGATGGGACGAACCGGCGCCCAAGGACAAGGACAAAGGCAAGGACGCTCCGGCCAAGAAGGACCAGAAGTTCAACGGTCGGCAGAAGTTCTACGTCTATTTTCACAAGCCCGCCGACGTCAGCAAGATGGCCTTCCTCGTCCACAAGCAGCTCAAGGGCGACGACGACCGGTGGATGTATCTGCCCAAGCTGGACTTGGTAAAGCGGATCGCAGGCAGCGAGAAGAGGACCAGCTTCGTCGGAAGCGACTTCTTCTACGAGGACGTCTCCGGCAGAAACGTCAACGATGACAAGCACGAACTCGTCCAGGACACCGACCAGTACTACGTCCTGAAGAACACGCCGGTAGATCCCGCAAAGGTCGAGTTCGCCTACTACAAGACCTGGATCCACAAGAAGACCTTCCTCGTGATAAAGAACGAGTATTACGACCGGAACGACAAGCCGTACCGAACCTACCAGGTCAGCGCAGTCAAGGAGATCCAGGGCTATTGGACCGTCACGAAGGCCCGAATGAGCGACCAGGCCGCAGGAAGGTATACCGACGTCGAGTACTCCGACGTCAAGTACGATACCAACATGGATGAAGACCTCTTCACCGAGCGATACCTCCGCCAACCACCCAAGGAGCACATCAGCGACTGATGAACGCGAGACTGGTATTCTCTGTGGTGCTGGCCGTCCTTGTCCTGGCTGCCGTATCGGTTGCCCAGGCACAGGACCCTCCTGAGCTGCCTGCCGGCCTGAGGGATCCGACCGGCAAGCCCAAGGATCAGCCGGATCTGCCCAAAGGCCTCGGCGGCGACAGCGCCCCGGGCCTGCCGGCAGGTCTGGACAAGGGCGGCGAGCCCAAGCCGCCTGTTGGTATTGACGAGGCCGGGAAGAAGGACAACGGCAAGCCCAAGCCCGCCAAGGACCACGGCCTGTTCGGCACGCTCGAAAGATGGGACATCAGCGGGTTCTGGGACATCCGCGGCGGGTTCCGTACCCAGCCGGACCGAAATGAGGACGACGAGTCACTCGGCGAAACCAGACTCCAACTGGAATGGGAGAAGACGTTCGGCCACGTGACGTTCAGATACATAGGTGACTTCCTGTACGATCCTGTGGACGACCGTCGCGGCAGTGTCGACCTGGTCCGTGGTACCGGGTGGTTCGACCTGCGCGAGCTGTGGGGTCGGTTCTCGCCGGCAGAGTTCATGGACGTCAAGGTCGGCAGGCAGGCCCTGACATGGGGAACCGGGGACCTGCTGTTCCTCAACGACCTGTTCCCAAAGGACTGGCGTTCCTTCTTCGTCGGGCGAGACCTGGAGTACCTAAAGGCCCCCGCCGACGCGGTCAAGATCAGCCTGTTCAGCGAGGCGGTGAACGTGGACGTGGTGTACATGCCGCGTTTCAACCCGAGCCGGTTCATAGCCGGCCGGCGGCTCAGCTACTACAGTCCGGCCCTTGGTGCCCGGGCCGGGCAGAACGCCATCATCAGGACGGACCTGCCAAACGAGTGGTTCGACGATTCGGAATGGGCTGCCAGGGCCTCGCGAAAGGTCGGCAGGTATGAACTGGCCGCGTACGGGCACTGGGGCTACTGGAAGACGCCCGAAGGCTTCAACCCCTTCCGCGGGCGAGCGACGTACCCCCGGCTGAGCGTGTACGGCGCGTCGGTACGCGGCCCGGTGGGTCGGGGCATCGCCAATCTGGAGGCGGCGTTCTACGACTCTCGGCAGGACCGCAGCGGGGGCAATCCGCTGGTCAGGAACGGCGAGGTCCGCCTGCTGGGCGGGTACGAGACCGACCTGCCCGAACTGGCGCCCGAGCTGACCGTCGCCGTCCAGTACTACGTCGAGGTGATGCAGGACTACAGCGCCTACCACCGCGCCCTGGCCCCCGGCGCCAAGGCCGCCGACCGCACCCGGCACGTCGTCACCGGCCGGGTGACCAGGAAACTGCTCAACCAGGACCTCACGCTCGGCGTGTTCGGCTACTACAGCCCGTCCGACGCCGACGCCTACCTCCGGCCCAACGCCAAGTACAAGATCGACGACCACTGGACCGCGGAACTCGGCGCCAACGTCTTCTTCGGCAAGGACCCCCACACCTTCTTCGCCCAGTTCGGCCGAAACAGCAACGTCTACGCGGCGCTGCGGTACGCGTTTTGACGGCCGACCCTATCGTGTCAGTCCACCGTCGATACGATGAAACCCTCCAGGGCCGCCGCGCGGGCCAGCCTTCGATCCAGGCAAACGAACTCCAGCGTCGACGGATGGCGCTCAGCCGTCAGCCACGCCGCCGCCAGTTGGAGCGCATCGCCCGCCCGCAGATCGTGGGTCCGCAGCAGTCGCCTGGCCGTCTCTCGCAGTTCCTCCACGAGGTGAATCTCGCTCCAGGCGCGCCGCATCTGAGCCAGCCGAGCATACGCGGCATCCGCCGCCTCGGGCGTGAGATCCCCTTGCCTCTCCAGGCGAGCAATGGCCGAGGCACACTCCGTGTCAGTGGCCCACCAGACGACGACGTCCTGGTCCTCGCGGAGCAAGGCGGCGAGGGCCGGCGTCTGCGGCTGGTCAATCAGCAGATGGACCAGTGCTGAGCTGTCCCAGAACCTCACCGTCCGTCCCGCCTTTCGGCAAGCAGGGCGTCAAGGATACTGGTTCCTTTTCTCGGCTTCGGCAGCGGCCCGGAAAGGAAGCTCTTGCTCAGGCGGCGGCGGGCGCGCCTCAGCACGCCGCTGCGCTCCAGCCTGGCAAGCCGCCCTTCGGCGTCCTGCGCGTCGGCGGTCACCACGGACTCCAGCCGTGCCACCGGGCGATTGCGGTCCAGGATCAGCACCGTCTCCCCGTGCCGCACCGCGTCGATCAGGGCACTGAGCTGGTTCTTCGTCTCGGTTATACTGGCTCTTTTCATAAAGCTATTATAGCCTTTTTGCGGCCGCGCGTCAACAGGTCAGGAGGCGATCTTCCCCCACTACCGCAGATGCCATCGCCTGCCGTCGCGTTCGATCAGTTCCTCGGCTTCCCGGGGGCCCCAGGTGCCGGCGGGGTACCAGGCCAGGGTCGCGCGGCCGGTCTCGCAGCAGCCGGCGATCACCGGGGCGACGAACTCCCAGGCGGCCTCGACCTCGTCGCTGCGGGTGAACAGTGTCGCGTCGCCGACCGCCGCGTCCAGCAGCAGGCGCTCGTAGGCGTCCGGCGGGGCCGAGCCGAATCCCTCGGCGTAGCGGAAGTCCATCTTCAGGGGGTTGATGATCATGGCCGGCCCGGGGGCCTTGACCTGGACCTCGAGCGACATGCCCTCGTCGGGCTGGACGCGGACAGTCAGCACGTTGGGCGTCAGCGGCCCGGTGGGGGGGCGGTTGAACAGCACCTGCGGCACGTCCTGGAAGTGGATGGAGATTTCGGTGCACCGGCGGGGCAGGCACTTGCCGGTCCGCAGGTAGAACGGCACCCCCGCCCACCGCCAGTTGTCCACGTGCACCTTGAACGCCACGAAGGTCTCGGTGGCCGAGTCGTCAGCCACGCCGTCGGCCTGGCGGTAGGCGCCGACCCGGCGCCCGTTGACGACGCCGGCGGTGTATTGGGCCCTGACGACCCCGTTGGCCGCGCAGTCGGACCGGACGGGCCGAAGGGCGCGGAGGACCTTGACCTTCTCGCTGCGGACGGCCTCGGCGGTCAGGGCGATCGGCGGCTCCATCGCCACCAGGCTCAGCAGGTGCATCATGTGGTTCTGGACCATATCGCGCAGGGCGCCCGAGCGGTCGTAGTACCCGCCCCGCGACCCCACGTCCAGCGACTCGGCGACGGTGATCTGCACGTGGTCGATGAAGTCGTGGTTCCACAGGTGCTCGAAGATGCTGTTGGCGAAGCGCAGCACGAGGATGTTCTGGACGGTCTCCTTGCCGAGGTAGTGGTCTATGCGGAAGATCTGCTCTTCGTCGAAGGCGGCCCGGAGCTGTTCGTTGAGGGTCCGTGCGCTCCGGAGGTCGCGCCCGAACGGCTTTTCGACGATGACGCGGGCGGCCGACGCGTCGCCCTTCCGGGCCAGCCCCGACGCGGCCAGGTGACCCGTGATCGGCGCGAAGAACTCCGGCGGCGTGGCCAGGTAGTACAGGCAGCTCGCCGGCCTCTCGGCCCGGGCCGACAGGGCCTCGATCCGTTCGCCCAGGGCGCGGAAGTCGTCTGCGGCGTCGTACGCGCCGCGGTGGTAGTGCAGGCGGGCGGCAAACGCATCCCACCCGGCGTCGTCGAGCGGCTGGGCGTCACAGCCCGCCGACGCCGATTCGCGAAGCTCACGCCGGAAACTCTCGTCGCTCTTGTCGCTGCGGGCGAAGCCGAGAATGGCCGTCTCCGGCGGCAGGAGGCCCTGGCAGTGCAGGCGGTAGAAGGCCGGCACGAGCTTTCGCCGCGTCAGGTCGCCCGAGGCGCCGAAGATCACGAGCACAAACGCGCCCGGCATCTTCGGCGCCCCGCGAGGCGGTGTCTCCATGGCATCGGCCATCGCTGCTCTCCCGCTACCCGGTCAGGGAGCCGGGCAAGGTCTCGACGAACGCGCGAATCTCGTCGCGCACGCGCCGGTAGTGTTCCAGGGCCCGGGCCTGCGTTTCGCAGTCGGCCGCCAGGGCCGGGGGGTCGTCGAAGCCCACGTGGCGGACCTGCGTTCGGCCCGGGAAGAGCGGGCAGGACTCGCGTGCGTGTCCGCAGACGGTCACCACATAATCGAAATCCACACCGGCGAACTCGCTGACGTGCTGCGCGCGCTGGGCGGAGATGTCGACGCCGGCCTCAGCCATCACCTTGACCGTCAGCGGATCCAGCCCGTGCGTCTCGATCCCCGCCGAGGCCGCCTCGATGCCGTCGCCCTTCAGGTGCCGCGTCCAGCCTTCAGCCATCTGGCTGCGACAGGAATTACCCGTGCAGAGGAACAGGACCTTGAGTCTGTCGTTGCCCATCACCGTTTCCTGCCGTTGAGGTAGACGTCTGAGGTGCCCTTGCCGATCGTGACAGCCACGTGCTGCCAGGCACCGGCCTTCAAGGCGCCTGGGTAGTCTTTCTGGTAGGGACCGACGATCACGCGGATGCTCAGGTTCGGCCAGCAGTCGACCAGGAAGCCGTCGCGTTGGCCGGGGGTGAGCCTGTCGACGATTCGGCCTTGCTCTTTCGCGGCGGGCCGGAGCCAGGCCTCGAGGGTGATCTCGCCGCTGAAGTCGGCGGGTTTGGTCGGCAGGGCGTCATTGGCCTTGGGCTCGAGCACGGAGGCGACGACCGCATCGGCGGTCACCTTCTTCGTGCGGTCTCCCGCGGCCAGGGCGCGGATGGCCTCGGGCTTGAGCACCCCGCGGAACAGCGTCGCGCGGCCGATTGTGCCGGCGAACCTGTTGCGGCCGGTCTGGTCGGCGCCGATGCGGAGCGGGTAGGTGTTGGGTGGGATCTTGGCGGGGGGCGTGCCGGCGGCCTTGGCGCCGCGCGGGGGGGGCTCCTGCGGGGCGCAGACCACCACGTCGGCCTTGCGTTCGGGCGGGGCGATGGACCAGGTCGTCAGCTTGCCGGCCTCCACCGTGCCGCGGATGACCGTCCTGCCCTCGAGGTGGAGCTTGAAGTCGGCGTCCCAGTCCCCCGGCCAGGCGGGCAGCAGCAGGATCTTGCCCCTGGCCTCCTGCACCAGCATGCGCTGCAGCGCCGTGGACCCCGAGCCGAAATGATCGAAGTCCGGGCAGGAGTCCGGTCCGGCGCGGCCGTACATCGGAAAGCGGCACTGCGTCGACGCGCTGCGAAAGCGATGCACGAGCCCTTCGCTGGCCTCGAAGGCGTTCCCGGCGCAGGCCCAGTGGATCTGGTCCTGAGTCCAGCAGCGGTACCCGAAGGCGTTCTTGAGCATCCGGTGCTTGACGGTCCATTCGGTGATGTCCTTCGTGCCCAGGGCCAGCCCGAAGCAGCGGAACGGGAAGACCGGGTACAGTTCGCCGTTCTCGGCGTTCTTCCTGAGCTTCCATTCCCTGGCCGGGGCGATGGCCTTGCGCCCGCCGATGTCGCGCAGGTGGATCGGGGGTATCTCGGCTCGGAACTTTCGCCACGCGGCCTGGTCCTGGGCGGTCCCGGCCTTCATCGCAATCAGCTCATCCAGGCAGAACTGCAGCCCCGCCACGTCGGGCGCGGGATTGACGGCTATCCACCAGGTCTCCAGGACCATCGCCGGGTCGATGCGGACCTTGCCGTCGGCCCCGCGAGGGTAATGCTTGTCGAAGAACAGCAACACCTCCCGGGCGAAGGGAACCAGCACGTCATCGCGGAACGTCTCATCCCGCGTGTACTTCACGTAGTCGATCATCATCGCCGTGGTTTCCAGGCCGCACGTGAAGTAGTAGCTGTGGTAGTATCCCCTGCCGGTGTTTTGGCCCGGCTTGGTCTTGGGGGGCTTTCCGCTGCGCCCGCAGTCCCGCTCGCCCCCGGTCGGCTCGATGTTCTCGCGGTAGTAGGCCCCGGCGTGGCCGAACCACGCTTTGGTGATCGCCTTGCGGATCGGCAGCAGGTTCCGGTAGTAGTCGAAGAACGGCTTGAGGAGGTCGAAATCCCCGCTCATCAGCAGCGGCCAGTACAGCAGCCGCTGGTTCTGGTAGGTGAAGCGCCTACCCCAGGCGCGGCTGTCCTCGTGGGTGAGCTTGCCCTTGTGGCGCAGGGGCTGGGTGAACAGCCCGCCGTTGAACTTGGTCTGTATGCGCCCGCGGCTCTGGCAGGCCATCAGGAACCGGAAGACGTTGTAGCTCTGCGCGACCAGGGCGGCGCCGTCCTTCTCGCCGCGCCGGCCGGCCGGGGCGTCGCCGGTGAAGGTCTCGCGCTCGTCGGCGGGCAGCGTGTTGTCCGAGGCGACGATCCAACTGCGGTCCCAGAACGCCGACCACCATCGGCAGTGCGCCTGCCAGTGCCTGGCCGTGTCCATCGGCGCCTCGGCCCGGGCCTCGATCGTCTCGATCCAGTCGGAGATCTTCGGCGTCTGCCTGGCCAGGGCGTGGATGCGGATGTCGAAGCGCTTGCCCGTTCCGCTAAGGGCCCCGTCTCTCAGCTTCAGGTCCGGGCTGTCGAGGCAGTTGCCGAACGTGTTGAAGCGGTACGGGTCGGGGTGCCTGGCGATCATGTGCTCGACGTCGTAGTATTTCATCTCGGCGGGGAAAACGCTGCGGTCTCCCACGGCGTAGTACCAGAGGATCCGCCCCTTCCTGTCCACGCGCACGTCCTGCGTGGGGTTCTTGATCGGCGCCCTCGAGCAGTTGTATCGGCAGTCGTCGAACCGCTTCCAGAACTCGGGGACGGCCGAGACGGCAATCTCCTTCGGCGAGTTGATCTGCACGTGATAGACGCACCGGTTGGCGTCGGCCCATATACGCAGGCTCACGCCGTCGGCCTCGATGCGGATCGACCCGGTCGGCAGGTCGAGCGTCTGGCGGAACGGCCTCCCGGCGGCGAAGGGGTTGGGCTTGAGCGTGATGCGGACGCGGCCAGTCTTGAAAATGTCGCCGTTGTAGGTCAAGGCGTCGTTCTTGGCCAGCAGCAGGTACAGGTCGCCCCCGGCGATGGCGTAGACTCCTGCGGCGATGTCGCCGTTGCCCAGAGGCATCTGCCCCGCGGCGTCCTTCGACGCGGCCTCCCAGACGACGTTGTAGCGTGCCATCCGCTCGGCGGCCCCACACGACAGCGAGGCCACACCCAGAACGGCCACCAACCCAGCCCAGTGAAGTGTCTTCAGATGATTCATTGCGCGCTGCTCCTGACTGTGCGGCATTGTGCGCTCAAGGCCCATGCGGATCAATGATGGGAACGCCCCCAACGCCCCCAGGTTCCACCTGGGGGGTACGTTCAGACGAGCAAGATGATCACAGCCGATTCTGCGGAAACAACCACGATGTTCGCTCGAACGCACCCCCCGGATGGAACCTGGGGGCGTTGGGACGAACCCAAAAATGGGACATTGGATCGTGGAGATCACGTCCCCGCCCGGAGGTGGGAGACGAGGATATGCAGCCCGATGGCGATGAGGATCATCCCGCCGAGGCATTCGGCCCATCGGCGGGTTCGGCGGCCGAGGCGGCTGCCGAGCACGATGCCGAACAGGCTCATCCCCGCGGCGACCAGGCCGATGACGATGCTCGGCAGCCAGATCGACACGCCCAGCACCCCCAGGCTGAGTCCGACGGCCAGGGCGTCGAGGCTGGTGGCGACCGAGAGCGTCACCAGCGACCAGCCCCGCGTGGGGTCCGTGCGGGGGCGCTGCGTGTCGGCGCGGGCGGCCTGGCGGATCATCCGGCCGCCGATGACCCCCAGAAGCCCAAAGGCCACCCAGTGGTCGCAGGCGGCGAGATACCCGGCGACGGTCCGCCCGGCGAGCCACCCGGCCACCGGCATCATGAACTGGAAGAGCCCGAAGTGAAACGCCGCCCGGAACACGTGCCGGCCCGTCAGGCGGTCGATGGCCAGCCCCGCCGCCACCGAGACGGCAAACGCGTCCATCGCCAGACCGACCGCTATGCCGAGGATCGTCAGCAGGCTCAAGGCGTCACCGTCGGTTCTGGTTCTCGGCAGGCGGCGGCGGCGTCAGCGAGTCGAACAGGTCGGCCAGCTTTCCGGCGGCTTCCTTGGCGGTGAAGTGTTTGAGCGCGGCGTCCCGTCCGGCGCGGCCGAGGCGGCGCGCGCGGGAAGGGTCTGCCAGCAGCGCCTCGAGCTTGCCGGTCATGTCGTCGACGCTGCCGGGCTGGAACAGCACCCCGCCGCCGGTGAGTTCGACCAGTTCGGGGAAGACGCCTGCGGCGGGCTCGACCACCGGCACGCCGGCCAGAAGCGACTCGACGACGAACATCCCCGAGGCGGCGCCGACGCGGTCGGGCACGCACATGAGCGAGAATGTCGGCAGGAAGAGGCGTTTGGCGTCGTGGTCGAAGTCGTCCAGCCAGCGGACGTGGTCCAGGACCCCCGCGCGGGCGAGGATTCGCCGGACGGATTTGACGAACCGGGTATCGGCGCCGGTGCTCCCGCCGGCGATCACCAGGCGCAGATCGCCCAGGGCGGGGGCGGCCTTGAGACGCACGAACGCCTCGGCCAGAAGGTCCAGGCCCTTGTCAGGGTACAGTCGCGACAGGTAGCCGATCACGGGCGGGTCCGGCGGCTTCCTGGCGGGCGCGTATCCGACCGGGTCCATGCCGTTGTAGACCACGCGCACGCGGTCGGGCGCCAGGGCGAGCCGCCCGGCCATCAGGTCGGCGTAGTATCGGCTTCCTGCGACGAACGCGTCGACCTCGCGTGCGCGGTCTCGCATGAGTTCCCAGGCGTCGGCCGCCGCGCCGTCAGGCAGGGAGTCCACGAACTCGTGCTCGTCCTGGAGCATGCAGACCAGCGCGCACCCGAGCGCCTGCTTGACCCGCCGGGCTATGCCCAGCAGCAGCGCGTTGGACAGGACCACGACGTCGGGCAGGGTATCGGTTCGGAGGAACTCGACGAGCCTGTCGAGTTCCTTGGCCTGTCGGCCGTCCTCGCCCTGGAGCATGGACAGGGTCATCTGGGCCAGTTCGGCGGGCGCGGTGGCACCGGCCCTTCGGGCGGCGAGCCTGAGCAGCCAGCGGCTGTCCAGGAGCCGGTCGACCCATCGCGGGGTTCGCCTGAAGAGCCTCAGGTGCTGCTGGAGGAAGACGTTGATCCCCCCGAAGAAGATCGGCACGTCGGTGGGCGCCCTGGTGTCCTGCATGACGGGCGGCAGGTAGAGGGGCACGGACAGGGCGTCGTGCCCGGCGGCGCGCAGGGCCATGATGACGGCCTTGTCGCGGAGACAGTTCTCGCAGTAGAAGTTGTCTCCGCTTCCGGGCGTCATGAAGATGATCTGCATGGGGTCGCTCGCGGGTTCGCACGGCGCC
>Ga0180432_10006056_pt1 | contig 15871 bp, 12 predicted proteins | sample SS_ome_10_FD_132414 | JGI IMG/M metagenome (GOLD analysis project Ga0180432, IMG submission 132414) | Hypersaline lake sediment archaeal communities from the Salton Sea, California, USA - SS_1_MS_2 metaG | ecosystem: Environmental > Aquatic > Non-marine Saline and Alkaline > Hypersaline >... | reverse complement strand
ATGATCAACACGATCTGCGACAACACGTTGCTGTTGGCCTTCTCGCGCAGGCAGAAGCGGATCGACTCCTCCATGATCCAGGAGACCTTCTCGGGCCTGATGGAGATCCCCGGAGGCGAGTTCCCCGGACCGGCCGAGCCAGAACCCGCGACCGAGCCCGCGGCAGCGCCGCCCTCGCCGGAGCCCGCGCAACCCGAACCCGCGCCGCCCCCGCCGCCGGCGATCGAGGTCGGGGCGAAGCGGGAGACGGAGGGTCCCGTGGTTCTTGAGAAGCAGGACATCGTCCACGCCACGCTGATCAAGATCTCGGACCCGGAGCGTCTGCCCGAGGACCTGCCGCACTACCGGCTCACCGACAACGCGCGTCGCGAGCTGCTGCCCGCGTTTGTCAGCGACGATCCCGCGGCCACGCGGCAGTACCACATTCTGACCACCCGCCTGGGGGCGATCCAGTCCTCCAACGGGCTCAAAAGCGTGATGGTCACCAGCTCCATCCCCCAGGAGGGCAAGACGGTCACCGCGATCAACCTGGGGGTGACCATGGCCCAGGAGAGCAGCGCCAAGGTGGTCGTGGTGGACTGCGATTTGCGGCAGCCGGCGGTGCACAAGTACCTCGGCCTGAAGCCGGGCGCCGGAACGACCGAGGTGCTCACCGGCAAGGCGTTTTTGGAGGACGCCATCGTGCGCTTCGAGTACCCCAACCTGTTTGTGATCCCCTCGGGCAAAAAGCCCATGAACCCGATGGAGGTGATGGAGTCCGCGGAGATGGAGCACTTCCTGGCCGAGCTGGCAAAGCGCTTCCACTTCGTGATCGTGGACTCGCCGCCGGTGGTGCCCATCGCCGACGCCTGCGTGCTGGCCGGGATGGTCGACGGCGTGATCCTGGTGGCGCGGGCGCGCTCCACGGACCGGAAGGTGATCAACCAGGCCATCGAGGACCTGAGCCAGGGCAACATCCTGGGCATCGTGCTCAACGACCACCAGCTCAAGATCTCCAAGAGCAAGTACCATTACGGCTACACCGCACACGGCCGCGAGGGCCGCGAGGCGCAAGGCGCCTGAAAGGGAGATGAGGAAAATGGCCCAAGGAAGAACGATCGCAATCCTGCTCGCGCTGGCCGCGTGCCTTCTGGGCGCGTGCGTCGCCTCGCAGGGACCCTCTCTGCCCCCGGATCCCATGACCCTGCCCCCGCAGGAGAGGGACGGCGGGTCCGCGTACATCCTGGGGGAGGACGGCAAGATCAAGGTCTTCGTGTGGGAGGGCGAGGCGCCCATCAAGAAGATCACCCTGTATCCCACCGGCGAGGTGGTCGAGGAGCTGGTGGACACCGCGGTGCTCCGGCCCCGGCACGACGCCAGGCTCACCGCCGTGGCCTACAAGGGATCGGATTTCTACAGGCTGCCCCTGACGGCCAAACCGCTTCTGACCTACGGCGAGGAGTACGTTATCGGGCCCGAGGACGTGCTGGAGATCGACGTGTGGAACAATCCGGCGCTCTCCAAGCGGGTGCCGGTGCGGCCCGACGGGAAGATCAGCATGCCCCTGATCCGGGACGTGACCGTGGCCGGGATGACCGCCCTGCAGGTACGCGAAAAGCTGACCGAGGCCTTCGGGCAGTTCGTGGGCAGTCCGGAGGTCACCGTGACCATCGCGGAGATCAACAGCTATAAAATCTTCGTCCAGGGCGAGGTCGCGCACCCCGGCGCCTACCCCATCAAGAGCCGCACCACCCTGGTGCAGGTCATCGCCATGTCCGGCGGCTTTACCCAGTGGGCCGAGAAAAGCAACATCGTGGTGATCCGCATCACCGAGAAGGGGACCGAGCGGCTCCCCGCGGACTACAAGAGGATCGTCTCCGGGGACGACCCGGACGTTCCGCTGCGTCCGGGGGACACGGTCATCGTGCCCTAGAGGGGGAGGGAGGCGGCTTTGGAGGCAGGGTTTCCCATTCGAGGGCGTCTGCGGCCGTTGGCGGCCGCGTGCCTGGTCCTCGCCATGGTGCTGACCGGCCCCGGCGCGGCCGAGGCGGCCAAGAAGTTCCAGCTCATCCCGGCGCTTTCGGTGGTCGGCGAGTATGACGACAACGTCCTGCTGGTTCCCGACGAGTCCGACGCCGAAAAGGAGTGGGACGTGTCGGTGGCCGCGAATCCCTCGCTGGCCATGACCTACACCTCCTACTACACCAACGCGCGCATCGGCGCCGCGGCGGGCTTCAAGCACTTCTTCGAGGAACCCGACAACGACAACAACCCGGAGTTCACCAGCGGCGAGATCCTCTACGGGCGCTGGGCCACCCCGCGCATCCGCGTCGAGTTCTCCGACCGGTTCTTCTACTTCCTGGATCAGCGGCAGGCCGAGGAGGAGGACCCTCTGATCCCGCGGACCGAGTCGATCACCAACAACATCGAGGCGCGGATGCTCAACTCGGTGGCCATGCGGACCCGGCTGAATTTCACCTTCCGGCTGATCACCGTGGAGTTCGAGGAGGTGGAGATCCAGGACAGCTTCGAGCACGACGCCGAACTGGAGCTGGAGCAGCGCGTGGGCGTCAACTACCTGCTGCGGGGCTTCTACGCCTTCCGCCGGGTGGTCTACGACGACGACATGGATATGTTCCGCAGCCAGTTCGACGACGAGTTCCGGGCGCCGGACCGCTACCCCTCCAATCTCTCGGGCGAGCAGGATTTCGACGTGCACACCGTCGGCGCGGGGGTGGACTACCAGCTGACGCCGACCTTCTCGGTCCAGGTCATGTCCGGGGTGCTGTTCCCGGCCGTGCTGGAAGAGGACGTCTACAAGCTGAGCCAGCTGGACTGGGCCCAGTCGCTCACGCTGACGCGCGCCTTCGAGTTCATGAATCTGAACGCCGGCTACCACAGGGAGATCCAGCCGGCCCACGGCACCTCCGGAGCGGCCCTGACCCAGCGGTTCGTCCTGGATCTGGACCGCACGTGGTTCAGGGATTTCACAACGGTCCTGTCCGGAGGCTACTCCAAGTACGACCTGGATCCGGGAACCACCGATTCCTACAACGGGTCTATAATGGTAAGGTACCAGGTGTGGAGGTGGATGGGCGTCAGCCTGACTTACTCCCACCTGACCCAGATCAGGCAACTGGGCGAGGAAGAGGAGGAGAACCTGAAGATCAACCGGGTGATCCTCGTGTTGACGTTTTTGCCCCCGAGGCCGGACCTCCTCCGGTTCTGAGGCGCGCGGCATGAACGAGAAGAATAAATTCTCCATCGAGCAGTACCTGGAGATCATCCGCTACCGGAAATGGCTGTTGATCGTGCCCACGGTGGTGATGTTCCTGGTGACCGCGGTGGGGACCAAGTTCATGTCCAACTACTACCGCTCCCAGACCCTCATCCTGGTCGAGGCCCAGAAGATCCCCGAGGACTACGTGAAGTCCACGGTCACCCAGACCATCGAGCAGCGCATCATGACGATCCGGGAGCAGATCCTCTCGCGCACCCGGCTGGAAAAGATCATCCAGGAGTCCTACCTGTACCCGGAGCTGGTGGCCGCCGCGCCCATGGAATGGGTGCTCAAGGAGATGCGGAGCAACATCGACATCCGGGTCCAGGGCAAGGACTCGTTCATGATCTTCTTCACCGGCAGGGATCCCTATACCGTGATGAACGTCACCAACAAGCTGGCCAGCCTGTTCATCGAGGAGAGCCTCAAGGACCGCGAGAACCAGGCCACGGTGACCCTGGAGTTTCTGGACACCGAACTGGTGACGGTGCGCAAGCGACTGGAGGAGCAGGAGAAGGCGATGCGCGACTTCAAGCAGGCGCACATCGGCGAGCTCCCCGAGCAGCAGGAGTCCAACCTCCGGGCCCTGGACCGCTTCCAGCTCCAGCTCCAGACCAATTCCGAGGCGATCCGGGCCGCCGAGGACCGCAAGCTGCTTTTGGAGAGCACCCTGAAGGACTCCGCCAGCGACACCTATCTGTCCACGCCCGGCGGGGACATCGTGCCCACGGAGATGCAGCTGGAGCGGCTGCGCTCCACGCTGGCCGACCTGCTGCTCAAGTACACCGACGAGCACCCGGACGTGAAGCGGATCCGGGGCGAGATCGTCAACCTTGAACGGAAGCTCAAGGAGGAAGTCGAGGTCGTAAACGAAACCGAGCGCCGGTACGTGGTGACCCCCATGAACCGGAGCCTGGTGGAGCAGCTCAAGCAGGCCAACCTGGATATCAAGTCCATGCGCGCCGAGCGGGCCAACCTCATCCGGCAGATCGACGTGTACCAGCGCCGCGTGGAGATGGCGCCCCGGGTCGAGGCCGAGCTGTCGATCCTGACCCGGGACTACGAGAAGACCGAGGAGGACTACCAGGAGCTGCTCCAGAAACGGCAGGAGGCCCAGCGTTCGGCCAACCTGGAGTCCAGGCAGAAGGGCCAGCAGTTCAAGATTCTTGACCCCGCCCCGCTTCCCCAGGCACCCTACAAGCCCAACCGGCCGCGCATCGTGATGCTGGGGATCATCCTGGGCCTGGGGCTCGGCTTCGGCGCCATCTTCCTGGCCGAGCACTTCGACCATTCCTTCCGTACCGTGGCCGACGTGGAGGACTTTTGCAACATCGCGGTGCTCACCGCGGTGCCCCGCTTCACGCTGAGAAAGCCGGGACAGGCCCAGCGGATCCGCCGGATCGCCGCGTGGGCGGCGGTGCTGGCCTTGGTCGCGGTGGCCGCCATGTTCGCGATCCTCTTCTTCGGATTCCACGTCACCCCGCTGGACCTCATCAAGGGGTAGGGCCGGTTGTCTGGCCCGAGACGCTCGGCGGGACTCGTCCTCGCAGGACTCGTGCTGATCGTGGGCCTCTACGCCGTGTGCGTCGAGCCCCTCTGGATCGAGGTCACACCGTTGCGGATCGATCAGGGATCCCTGGCCCGCTCCATGGAGGGGCTGCGCGTGGCGGTCGTCGCCGACCTGCACATGAGCGTCCCGGGACTGCGCGAACACAGGCTGGCGCGAATTCTGCGCAGGATCGATCCGGACTACCTGTTCGTGCTGGGCGACCTGATCCAATACCACGGCCCCTACCGGGACGCGCTCGCCTACGTGGAGTCCCTGCCCTCGAAGCGGGGGAGCCTGGTGGTTTTCGGGGACGCCGAGAATTCCAACCGCCGGGGGTCCTGCGTCGCCTGCCACCTGCCCGGCAGCCGTGAGCTTCGGCCTTCTGGGCGCGTGCGCTACCTGATGGACGAGGTGGCGATCCTGGAGAACCGGGGACGCCGAACCGCGGTGGTCGGCGCCGCGCCGGACACGATCTTCCGGGGCCGGCTCGACGAGCGCCTGATGGAGAAAGCCGGGGGCCTGCCCGTCATCCTGCTGGCCCACTACCCGCGTGCCTTTGACGCGGCCCGGGAGTGCGGCGTGGAGCTGACACTGGCCGGGGACACCCACGGGGGGCAGGTGCCGCTGCCGGCCTTTGTGCAAAGGCGCCTGTTCCACTGGCGGGATCGGGGATACCTGCGGGGCGCCTTTCGCGACGGACCGCACTTGCTGTACGTGACACGCGGGATCGGGACCAGCCACGCGCCGGTGCGTTTTGCCTGCCGGCCCGAAGTGGTGGTCGTCGACTTCGGAGGGGAGGGAGGATGACCCGGACAGGCCCTGTCCTCTTGCTCGCCGCGCTGCTGATCGGCGCGGCCGCGTTGTGCCTGGACGACCTCAGCCCGGACGCGGTCCACATCAACGACTTCGAGACCTCCGGCGACCTGGACGGCATCGAGTGGAAGTGCCGCACCTGGTTCGAGCTCTCCGACCGGCACGTGGCCTCGGGCGCGCACTCGCTGATGGCGGACCTGCCCCCGGGAAAATACCCGGGGATCACCTTTCCGGACCTGCCGGTGCGCAACTGGAATCCCTACGACCGGCTCTCGATCCAGGTGGCCCACGACGGCGAAGAGGACCTGATGCTGGTCGTGCGCATCGACGACGCCGACTCCGGTTACGATTACGGACAGCGGGCCAACCTGTACGTTCGGATCCGCCCCGGCCCCAACCGGATCGAGGTGCCGATCGCCCGGATCCGCGAGAGTCCGTCCAGGAGGCCGCTGGACACGGCGAACATCAACCGGGTGATCCTTTTCCTATATAATACGAGCCAGAGGCAGGTCCTCTACCTGGACGACTTCAAGCTGGAAAAGAAGCAACGATGGCCCGGGACCAGACGGTAAACGCGATGACGGTGGACGTGGAGGACTACTTCCACGTCACCAACTTCGATCCCTACATCGACAAAAGGGACTGGCCCTCCTTTGCGCCCACGGTCCCGCGCACGGTCCCGCGCATCCTGGAGTTGTTCGAGGAGTACGGGGTGAAGGCGACCTTCTTCGTTCTGGGATGGATCGCCGAGAGGATGCCCGATGTCGTGCGCCGGATCGCCGACGCCGGCCACGAGATCGGCTGCCACGGCTACGACCACGCCCTGGTCCACCGGACACGGCCCGAGGTCTTCCGCGAGACCGTTCACCGCAGCAAGGCCGCGCTGGAGGACATCACCGGCACCGAGGTGGTGGGGCACCGCGCCCCCACCTTCTCCATCGACGGGAACTCGCTGTGGGCCTTCGACGTGTTGCTGGAGGAGGGATTCGAGTACGACTCCAGCCTGTTCCCCGGCCGGATCTACCGGCCCGGATTCGCCGAGGCCTTCCGCGCCCCGCACAACATCGACCGGGGGGACCGGGGATTGATCAAGGAGCTTCCCATGACCACGATCAAGGCGCTGGGCGTGCGCGTCCCGTTTGCCGGGGGCGGTTATTTCCGCCTGTTTCCCTACCGGCTCATCCGTTGGGGGATGCGCAGGATCAATGCGAAGGACGGGGTTCCGGTCGTGGTGTATTTTCACCCCTGGGAGTTCGCGCCGGACCAGCCCCGGATCCGCGGACCGGCCCCGTGGCCCCGCTTCAAGCACTACGTCAAGCTCCGGACCATGGAGCCCAAGATCCGCAGGCTGCTCTCGGAGTTCACCTTCGTGCCCGCCAGGGACCTGCTTGACCGCTACCGCCTGTGAATCTCCCACACAACGGGTCTGTCCAGATTGAAAATCAATATTGTCAGGTCGGTGTGCGTCTGTTTGAGAAGCCCGGAGCTCCGGTCCGACAGGGCCTGTTCGATGGGTGCCGTCTTGACCGGGGTCACCACGAACAGCACCCTTCGGATCTCCAGGGTGTCCCCCTTAAGGGGCACGGCCGCCAGGTGGTACAGCTTTAGCTCCCGGGCCAGGCCGGACAGGACGGCCCCGATCTCCGCTTGGCCGCCCGCGGCCATGTCCGCGAAGTCGAAGTGCATCGCCAGCATCTTTTTCGCGACGAATCCCGGCGCGACGTCCACCGGGTCCAGGGAGTACATCACCAGGTCGCCGGGCTCCAGGTTTTGTTCCATGAATTGGAGGACCGATCGCGCCCTGTCTGAATAGCGCAGGTTCGGGACCTCGTCGGCGAGGATTCGGATCGAGCGGACGCCCAACGCGGAGACGACCGCCAGCAGGATGACCGGGACCGCGAGACGCTCTATGACGCGGCGTTTTTGACTCAGGGGCCGAAGGAGCGTCCGGGCGATCCACTCCACCGCGGCAAAGGCCAGGGGGAACGCCAATGCGCCCAGCAGCACGCTGTAGCGCGGGAACGGCGGGAACTCGCTCATCGCGGACCGCACGTTCATTGCCGCGAGGTAGCACAGGAACGAGACCGACACCAGACCCGCCGCCGAGCGCCGGCCGCTTCCGATCAGCGCGCCCGCCGAGCCCGCGGCCGCCAGGGCGACCAGGGGCCAGCCCAGGTATTTGCTCAGGATAAACAGGTAGACCGGCAGCAGTTCCCACTGCCATCCGATCACGGTCCGGCCTTCCGGATTGATGGACGTGCGGATGTTCAGGGTGTTTCGCGCGGCTGCGGGAAAGGGGATGCCGGTGATCAGCCATCCGTGGACCAGGGTCTGCAGCATGTACAGGGAGCTGATCGCCAGAAACACGAGCGCCTCCCTCCGCTGGCCCCGCGCTAACAGGAAGACCGGGATTACCAGAACCAGCAGGTCCGCCTCCATACGGAACCATGTGGACAGAAGCAAAGACACGGCCGAGACCGCCAGCATCCCCCTGGCCGCTCCCTTTGTTCGGGCGTCGAAGGATCGGGCCAGGAAGTACAGGGACCAAAGGAGGAAAAACAGGCACCCGGCCTGGCCCATGGGGACCACGCTGAGCTGCACGTGCTGCACGTACACGGCAAGGGCCGCCGTGGACGCGACGGCCACGCCCCGGGAGAAGCCGATCCTGCACAGCAGGTAGCAGGGGATCGCCGAGGCCGAGCCGAAAACCAGACTGATGATCCGCGTGACCGCCACCGGCTCCCCGAACAGGCCGATCATCAGGGCGTTCAGAAGGTAAAATCCGTCCTGCCCGCCCGATCCGCTGATGCCGTACCACGGCTTGATCAACAGCCTGAGAGGCCGGTGCACCCATTCCATGGAATGGGCCACGCGGTAGATCGACTCCTGGTCCAGGTGTTCGATCAGGGGGAAGAACGCCCACCGCAGCCCCAGACTCAACAGGGCAAGCAGCAGGGCAAGGGCCGCGTCCAGCAGATGGTCGCGCGTCTTCTCGTCGGAATTCACCGCCCCGCGTCCCCGGCTTCGGCCGGACCGGGCGCGGGCGCCGCGGTCTCAGGGCAGGGCATTGGAGTAGACAACGGTCTGCTCGGTGGAAGGAGAGACCACCTCCATGATCGTCTCGTCGGGTTCCCTGCGGACGATGGCGCGGTACTTCAGAAGGATGTTCATCACGTCGCCGAAATCCTCGTTGGCCTCGTAGAAGGCCCGAAGCCGTCGGCAGTCCTCCGGCGGGAAGTTCGATAAAAATCGCTCGAAGAGCCGGAACCGGATTTTATCGTTGAGCCGCGCCCACCGGATCAGCGGGTTGCTGGTTTCCTGGGGGAAGATCTCCAGCCCGGAATCCGAGACCGCCCGGACCAACTCGAGGGTGATCTCCAGGAACAGCTCGACGGAGGCCTTCGGCAGCGGCGGATCGGTCAGCTGGTGGGCCATCTGCCTCCGGATCTCCTCGGCCAGGATGTCCACCGACAGCACCCCGATATCGATGGAGCCCCGGAATACCTCGTACCGGAAGGGCTCTTCCGCCGACTGCCTGCTGCGCTTGACGATGTAGCTGTCGAGGCCGTCGGTGGCCATGAAGTAGGCGGTCCGGTTCACCTCGGAGAGCCGCTTGGTGCAAAAGACAGTGGCCTTGACCATGTGGAGTTCCTTGATCCGATGGTGCCGGTGGCGAAGCTGGAAAAGGAAGCTCCCATCAGCCGATTGCTCGGTGACCTGTTCGGTCTGCGGGTCGTACTCGTACTCCGGAGCCTGATCCAGGTCGGTGAGCAGGTAACAGGCCCCGCAGTCCTCGCAGTAGATCAATTTATCGGGCATCCGTGCTTCCCCCCTGCACAAATACACTAAATCCCTTCCTTTTTGCTCGCTGTTTGTGTTTCTTAGGAAGAGATGCCGATGTACAACAATTTGTTGTGGTCTTTTATAACAACACAACAACATATAGATCAATAAAAAAATCACTTTTTTCACATTTCGCCGGACTTGTTTTCATAAGTCTGCAAATTCCCATGCTTTTTGGAGATCAACGTCGATCGGTCCGCCGTTTTCCCGGCGGACCGAAAATCCGGATTTTTCATGCCGGGAAATCGTGGTATGTTTGCACCTCAAAGAGAGGTCCTGATCGATCCGAATCAAGGGGAGAACGCCATGCCGTCGGAAGCATACATGGAACTCTGCTCGCGCTTGATGGTGCCCGACTCCGCGAACTTGGCCCGCATCTGGGAGATGCTCTGCGATCCGACCGACGCCCGGCTTCTTCTGGCCATGCCGGGCACCGCCGACGAACTCGCCGAGAGGACGGGCCTTTCGCCTGAGGAGGTGAAGCGAAGGCTCGAGAACCTGTTCGTCAAAGGCGTGGTCTTCGAATCGGTCAAGCCGCACGGCACGGTTTATCGCATGCCGCGGCACCCCATCCAGTTCCACGACGCCTCGGTCCAGTGGCCCGACGCCGATCGGGCCTTTTACGAGGCATGGAAGGCGTTCATGGAGCAGGACTTCCCGGCGATGCTGTTGATGGTTCTCTCGTCGGGGATGCCCGCGTTTATGCGCGTTGTCCCCTCAAGCGGCACGCTGGAGGGGGCCGAGGGCACACTCGCGCACGAGGACATCGAGCGGATGATCGGACAGGCCAAGGACCTCGCGGTCTGCCGGTGCCCCTGCCGCCTGACCGAGCGCAACTGCGATTCCACGGTGGAGGTCTGCATCCAGATCGACAAGGGTGCGCGCTACAACATCAAGCGGGGGACCGGCCGCCGGATCGACCGGGAGGAGGCGCTGCGCATCCTTCGAAACTCCGAGGAGGCCGGGCTGGTGCACTTCACCGACAACCGCGCGGGCCTGGGCTCCTTTGTCTGCAACTGCTGCACGTGCTGCTGCCAGATGCTCAGGCCCTACATGCAGAGCCCGGAGCTGGCCGGCGTCCTCGCACCCAGCCGGTACCGGGCCGAGGTGGACACCGGGATGTGCACCCTGGACGGGGCGTGCGTGGATATCTGCCCCGTGGGCGCGGTCTCGATCGAACAGGAGCAGGACGCGGCGTCGGTCGACGCCGAGGTCTGCATAGGGTGCGGGCTGTGCGTGACCGCCTGCGGCTTCGACGCTATGACACTGAGGGAGATCCGGCCGCCCGATTTCATACCGGCCTGACGCGCCGGGCGGAGGGCCGGCCCAAACGCCAAAACAAAGAGGTGACGCCATGAAAATCGGTGTCTTTTCCCCCAACGATCCGCGGCCCTGGGTGAGGGCCGAGAACCTGGACCTCATGCTCGATCACGAGAGCGCGCTGGTCGAGGTGCTTCGCAAAAGCGGATTCGAGGTCGTCCGCGGCGGGGACGGGCGGGCCCGCGAGGACCAGATCGCGTGGAACACCCGTCTGGTGCGCGACCACGCAAGTTCCATCGCCGAGGCCGAGCCGGACGTGTTGATCGTGAACCAGGGGTCCTGGACCTTTCCCTACGACTCGGTGGACGCGGTGCAGGCCTTTGCGCGGGCCACGGGCGAGATCCCCCGCGTGATCATGTTCAGCTACAAGGACACCGAGGTGCCCGGCCTGGTGGCGGGCATGGCCGCAGGCGGAGGGCTCAAGCGGATCGGGATCCCCTTCAGCAGCTGCTACGGCGTCATCGACCGCGATCCCGACGCCCAGGCCTGGCTGCTGGAGATCCTCGATTTCTACCGCCGCCGCGCCGAGGCCGCGGGCCGGGTCCGTGACGCCATCGGCCTGTTGGGACGACAGAAGTACCTCGCGCTGGGCGGGATGAGCCTCAAGATGCCCACCACAACCGCGGACGTGGACCAGTGGCAGAAGCTGTTCGGCGTCTCCTACGAGGCGCTGGATCAAAGCGAGCTGGTTCACGCCGGAGACCGCCTCGTCCAGTGGAGGGGCGAGCGCGGGACCAGCGACTACCGCGTCGACGATCCGCGCGTGAAGGCGGCCCTGGAATACACGCTGCGAGGCGGCCACGGCAGCTTCGACTTCAGCCGGGACAAGCTCCCCGACGAGAAGAAGTACGTATTGCAACTCGCCCATTACTACGCGGCCCTGGATTTGGTCGAGCAGACCGGCGCCACCTTCGCCGGGTTCAAGTGCCAGGACGAGATGAGCGCGCGCTACTGCACCCTGTGCCAGGCCACGGCCTTTTTGGGCAACGACGTGGGTCCCGACGGCAAACCCAAGCCCATCGTGCCCGCCGCCTGCGAGAACGACATGGACAGCGCCATGACCCAGCTCTGGCTCCACCTGCTGAGCGGTCGCCCGGCCGGGTTCGGGGACTTCCGCGACGTGGAAAACGGGGAGCTCGCGATCGTCAACTGCGGCCAGCACCCGCCCTACTTCTTCGGGACCCCCCAGGAGGACGGCGCCGCCAAGCTCGACCGAGTCGAATACATGGGGCAGGAGATCTTCTACGACGCCGGGGGCAGCAGCGTGCGCGGCCGAACGCCCGGAGGACAGACCCTGACCGTGGCCCGGCTCGGTCGCGAGAACCTGCGCTACCAGCTTGTGGCCACGGTGGTGCAGACCGTGGACGTCGCGCCCGAGGAACACCTGAAATACAATCCCTCCTGGCCCATCATCAAGGGCCGGATCCCCATACCGGACAAGCTGCTGATCGACGTGTGGCCCTGCAACCACCTGGGCTTCGCCTACGGGGACTGGACCCCGGACCTGGCCGAGATGGCCCATTGCCTGGACATCGGCTACCGGATCTTCGACGCAACCGGACGGGAATACGCCAAGCCGTCCTGAGAAGCGAGGGGAGTTGGATATGCGGGCACGTTACGCCCTCGGACTGGATTTCGGAACCGAATCGGCCCGCGCCCTGCTGGTGGACGCAGACTCCGGCGAGGTGGCCGCGACCGCGGTCTTTGCCTACCCCGACGGGGTGATCGACCGGCGCCTGCCGGGCGGAGGACCGGACCTGCCCGCGGACTGGGCGCTCCAGAACCCGGACGACTGGACCGCGGCGCTCGAATCGCTCGTGCCCCGCGTGCTGGGCGATGCCGGGGCCGATGCGTCGCAGGTCGTGGGCCTGGGCGTGGACTTCACCTCGTGCACGATCCTTCCCACCGCAGCGAACGGGACGCCCCTTTGCGTCCTCGACGCTTTTCGCGCCCTGCCGCACGCCTGGCCCAAGCTCTGGAAGCACCACGCGGCCCAGCGCCAGGCCGACCGCATCAACGCCCTGGCCCGCGAGCGCGGCGAGGCGTTCGTCCGCCGCTACGGAAACCGGATCTCCTCGGAATGGCTTTTGCCGAAAGCGCTGTCCGTGCTGGAGGAGACGCCCGATGTCTTTGACGCGGCCGTTCGGATCATCGAGGCCGCCGACTGGATCGTGTGGCGGCTGACGGGCAACGAGTTCCGAAACGCCTGCTCGGCCGGGTACAAGGCCTGCTGGGAGAAGGCGTCCGGGTACCCCTCCGCCGAGTTTCTCGAAGCGCTGCATCCGGGCTTCGGACGCCTGATCGCCGACAAGCTGGCCGGTGACGTGCATCCGCCCGGAGCCCTCGCCGGGGGATTGACGGAACAATGGGCGGCGCGCCTGGGCCTTGCGCCCGGAACCCCGGTCGCCGCGGCGATCATCGACGCGCACGCCGGGGCGCTGGGTCTGGGCGTGTCCGAGCCGGGCGTGATGGCCATGATCATGGGCACCAGCACCTGCCACATGGTCATGGGAGCGGAGCCGGTTTTAGTGGAGGGCATCAGCGGGGTCGTGGAGGACGGCATCCTGCCGGGCCTGTTCGGCTACGAGGCGGGGCAGGCGGGCGTCGGCGACATCTTCGCCTGGTTCGTCGAGCGCCACGTTCCGGCCGACTTGCGCGACCAGGCCGACCGCCGCGGGATCGGACTGCACGAGCTGCTCACCGAGAAGGCGTCCGCGCTGGAGCCGGGCCGCTCGGGCCTTGTGTCGGTGGACTGGTGGAACGGCTGCCGAACGCCCCTTGTGGACGCCGACCTCTCCGGCGCGGTCGTCGGCTACACCCTGGCCACCGGGCCCGAGGAGGTCTACCGCGCGCTGATCGAGGGCACGGCCTTTGGGACGCGGCTGGTCATCGAGACCTTCGAGCGTCAGGGCGTGCCCGTGGATCGGCTCGTGGCGACCGGGGGCCTGACATCCAACGCGATGCTCATGCGGATCTACGCCGACGCGACCGGACGCGAGATCGCCGTGGCCGGGACGCAACACGCCTCGGCCCTGGGCGCGGCCATGCTGGGCTCGACCGCGGCCGATGGCGGCGCGGACCTGGCCGGCGCCGTGGCCCGCATGGCCCCCGAGCCTGCCTCCACCTTTCGCCCCGAGCCGATCCACCGTGAGGTCTACGACCAGCTCTACCGGGAGTACGTCCGTCTTGTGGACCTGTTCGGACGCGGGGAAGACTCGGTGATGAAGACGCTCAAACGCCTGCGCGGCTGAGACGGATCGAACCGGTCGCTCGCAGCCTGCCGAATCATTCCCGAAAGTCGATCCGTTGACAGAAATGTTCTAGGAGGCGTCGAGGGCATCGAGCGAGGGGGGCGGCGTCCATCCGCCGAGGGCCTTCTCCAGTTCCATTGCCACGGCAATGGTCAGATGGTCGTTCCCGTGAAGGGCCGCGACCTGCACCCCGAGCGGGAGTCCCTGCTTGTTCAGCCCCACGGGGACCTGGGTGGCCGGCATCTCCATGACGTTGAGGATCGCGGTGTAGGCGAAGTGGAACGGACGGAGCAGGGGACCGTTGTGCTTGGGCGCCGGGCTCGCGAACGGCGGGTAGAGCATGACGCCCTCCGGGCCGATCCGCTCGGCGAGTTCCTCGCGCAACGCCCGGCCCGCATCGATCATCTTTTGCGTGCGGCCGGGCGTCAGCTTGGGGAGATTCTCGATCATGGCCAGAAAGATGGCCGGCAGGGTGTGGGGCGAGCGCCCGACGATCCACTTCATCAGTTGCCCGAAGGCGTGAACGGGCTTTCCGTCGCCGAGCAGTTCAGAGAAGGTGGGCCCGCCCGCTTGTGAGAGCATGGCCGACCAGATGTCAAAGGATTTTTTCAGTCCCTCGATTCTCTCGTGCCTGACCTTCGCGCCCCTGTCGGCCAGGGCTTCTGCGCATTTGCCCTGGGCCTGGCGAAGGTCCTTGCTCACCGGTGTTGCGCCGTTTTCCTCCACGACCAGCACCGGCAGGCCGGAGACGTCCACGCCGGAGGGATCCTTCAGTTCGAAGGACAGGCTCCCCTGGTCGATGCCGTCGGGCCCGGCCAGGACGACAAGCAAGGGCATCAGGTCCTCGGCGCACCGCGCGATCGGGCCGGTGGACAGGTAGCGCAGCGCCTGGTTCGCGGCGATGGGATACTGCCCGGTGCCCGGCACCATGCCTCCGGTGGGCTTGTGCCCGAAGACGCCGTTGAAAAAGGCGGGCATGCGGATCGATCCGCCGATGTCCGCGCCGAGCCCGAAGGGGGAGCCTCCCGCGCCAACGATCGCGCCCTCGCCGCCGGAGGACCCTCCGACGATCCGGCCCGGGTCGTAGGGGTTGTTCGAGCGGCCGTAGACGCGGTTGTTGGACTCGTACCACATGCACAGCTCCGAGAGGTTGGTCACGCCCACCGGGATCGCACCGGCGGCCCGCAGACGTGCCACGGCCGTGGCATCCTGGTCGGCGACGAATCCCTTGCGCGCCACCAGGCCCGAGGACTGGGGCATCCCGGTCAGGGCGAAGCACTCCTTGATCGTGCATGGCACGCCGTGAAAGGGGGCGAGCTCCTGCGCAGGGAGCGACGCGGTCTGCTGGTCGGCGCGCCGGGCCTCGTCGAGGGCTTGGTCGAACCGGTCGGCCACCACCGCGTTCAGGACCGGGTTCACCTTTCGGATCCGGTCGATGTGCGTCTGCATCACCTCTAAGGAGGTTACTTCCTGCTCGCGGATCATCTCGGCCAGTCGGGTTGCGGACATCTTCAGAAGTTCATTCATGATGGGGCCTGTCCCTTCCGTTTCAAGGCAACATGGATCGGGACCGAGGATGAAGTGCCGCCGTCCCGCATAAAGCGGGCACAAGTGTAGTACGCTGGCGGGCGTTGATCAAGGCGGTTTTGATCTGACCTTCGATCGCTTTACAAGGGATGAATAAAAGGAGTTCCGGATCCACGGATCGACCGCGGGAACGCACGACAAAATCGCTCGAAGGCACGACCGTCTCTTTACCTGAAAAATTCCTCGGTCGCATCCCTGGAAAACCGCGTGGTTCGAGACGCTCACTCTCGGCCTTCGCAGCCAAAGGCT
>Ga0180432_10006055_pt1 | contig 15873 bp, 14 predicted proteins | sample SS_ome_10_FD_132414 | JGI IMG/M metagenome (GOLD analysis project Ga0180432, IMG submission 132414) | Hypersaline lake sediment archaeal communities from the Salton Sea, California, USA - SS_1_MS_2 metaG | ecosystem: Environmental > Aquatic > Non-marine Saline and Alkaline > Hypersaline >... | reverse complement strand
TTCAGCCGCTCCTCGATGGCCTCGAGCCGCGCGGGGTCGAACTCGATCTCGTCGCGCCGCGCACGCGCCGCCGCGGCCACGTCCTCGATGCTCGCGATCCCCTCACCAAGCTGCTCGAACGCCGCACGCATTGTCTCGTCAATCCGGCTCGCTTCCTCGCACGCCCGGGCCGCCTCGTTCAGACGGCCGATCGCCGCATCATCAGCGCCGTAAAGCGCCTCGTACACCGACGACAGCAGCCGGTGCAGCGTCTCGGCATTCGCGAGCACCGAGCGCTCGTTCCGCAGCGCCTCGTCCTCGCCCGGCTCGAGCCGTGCCGCCGTGATCTCGTTCACCTGGAACGTGACCAGGTCGAGCTGGTGCGCCTTCTCGCGCTCGCCCGCCGCGAGCTCGTCACGCTCGCGCCCCATGGACGAGGACGCCTCATACAGTGCGGCAACCTCGGCCCGCCGCTCGCCGAGCCCGCCGAAATCGTCAACCACGTCGAGGTGCACGCCCGCGCGCAGCAGCGACTGGTGGTCGTTCTGGCTGTGGATATCCACGAGCAGATCCCCCACCTCCCGCAGCATCCCCACGCTCACCGGGCTGCCGTTGACGTGGCACTTGTTGCGCCCGGCGGCCGTGAACTCGCGGTGCAGGATCAGCGTCCCGTCGTCGAGCGAGAGCCCGAGCCGCCCCAGCGCCTTCGCGATTCCCCCGCGCCCTTCGATCTCGAACGCCGCGTCAATGATCGCGCGATCGGCCCCCGTGCGGATCGAGCGCGCATCCGCCCGCCCGCCGAGCACGAACTCGAGCGAGCCGACGATCACGGACTTCCCCGCACCCGTCTCGCCCGTGAGCACGTTGAAGCCCGGCCCGAACTCCACGTGCAGCTCGTCCACGAGCGCGATGTTCCTGATCTTGAGCTCGCGCAGCATCGCCTACCCCGCCTTGAGCACCTCGACGAACGCCGACTGCGGCAGGTTCACACTGCCGATCTGTTTCATCCGCTTCTTGCCCGCCTTCTGCTTCTCGAGCAGCTTGCGCTTGCGCGTGATGTCGCCCCCGTAGCACTTCGCCGTCACGTCCTTGCGCACCGCGCTCACCGTCTCGCGCGCGATGATGCGCGCCCCGATCGCCGCCTGGATCGCCACCCGGAACTGCTGGCGCGGGATGAGCTCCTTGAGCTTCTTGACGATCGCACGGCTCCGGAAATCCGCCCGCTCCCGGTACACGATCATCGAAAACGCGTCCACCGCCTCGCCGTTGAGCAAAATGTCCACCCGCACCACGTCCGAGGCGCGGTACTCGAGAAACTCCCAGTCGAGCGACCCGTACCCGCGCGTCACCGATTTGAGCTTGTCGTAGAAGTCCACGATGATCTCGCTCAGCGGAAACTCGAAGCTCAGCGTGACGCGCTTGGCGTCGAGCGACTCGGTGTCAATGCACTCGCCGCGCCGGTCAAGCCCGAGCTGCATCACCGCGCCGATGTGCTCGCTCGGCACGATGACGTAGGCAAGCACGTACGGCTCCTCCACCGTATCAATCTCGACCGGGTCCGGCCAATGGATCGGGTTGTCAATCTCGACGAGTTGCCCGTCCGTTTTCAGCACCCGATAGACCACGCTCGGGTTCGTCGAGATCGTCGGAATGCCAAACTCGCGCTCGATCCGCTGGAAGATGATCTCGAGGTGCAGCAGCCCGAGGAACCCGCACCGGAAGCCGAAACCCAGCGCCTCGGAGCTCTCCGGCTCGTAGACGAACGACGCGTCGTTGAGCCGCAGGCGCTCCAGCGCGTCCTTGAGCTCGTTGTGATCGCTCGCCTCGAGCGGGTACAACCCGCTGAACACCATCGGACGCACGTCCTTGAACCCCGGCAGCGGCGCGGTCGCCGGGCGTGCGTCGTCAGTGATCGTGTCGCCGATGCGCACGTCCACCGCCTCCTTGATGCCGGCGACGATGTAGCCGACGTCGCCCGCGTCCAGCGCCTCGACCGGCGTCATCGCCGGCGCGAAGTAGCCGACCTCCGCAACGCCAAAGGTCTTCCCGCTGCTCATCATGCGCATCGTCGTCCCGCGCGCGATCCGTCCCGAAAACACGCGCACGTAGCTCACCGCGCCCCGGTACATGTTGAACTGGCAGTCGAAGATGAGCGCCTTGAGCTCGTCGGTGGCATCGGCCGGCGGTGGCGGCACCCGCTCGACGACCGCTTCGAGAATCGCCTGCACGCCCTCGCCGTTCTTGGCGCTGCACGCGAGCGCCTCCTCGCCCGACAGGCCGATGATTTCCTCGATCTGTTGCCGTACCCCGGCTACGTCCGCCGACGGCAGGTCAATCTTGTTGATCACCGGAATGATGGCAAGCGAACGCTCCATCGCCAGGTGCAGGTTGGCGATCGTCTGCGCCTCGACCCCCTGCGCCGCGTCAATCACCAGCAGCGCCCCTTCACACGCCGCCAGGCTCCGCGACACCTCGTACGTGAAATCCACGTGCCCCGGCGTGTCAATCAGGTTCAGCTCGTACGTCTCGCCGTCGGCCGCGGTGTACATCATCCGCACCGGGTGCGCCTTGATCGTGATGCCGCGCTCGCGCTCGAGGTCCATGTCGTCGAGCACCTGCTCGTGCATCTCGCGCTTCGCCAGCGTGTGCGTCAGTTCCAGGAACCGGTCCGCCAGCGTGGACTTCCCGTGGTCAATGTGCGCAATAATGCAGAAATTCCTGATCCGTCCGCGATCCATACTCTATCCCGTTGTCCCAATCGCCAGGTCAACACGGCTCAGCGCGCACGCCACGATGATCACCTGCTCCTCCTCAGATCAGCCATCGAGTGTGCCGATGCAGGAACACTACTCCGGCGTGACCCCTGGCGCGTCTTCCTCATCTTGGGAAGGTGCACGCTCCTCGTCGGCGTCGCTTTCCTCAAGGCCCGGCCTCTCCACGTCGGGCGGCCGTTCCTCACCGTCCAGTTCGTCAGGGAACAGCCCCAATTCCAGGGCCTCTCGCTCCCGCCGCCGTTCCGCTGCGGCCTCCTCGTCATCGAAAAGAAGACAGTCATCCTCGAAGTCTGCCACGGCCTTCAGGCGCTGAGCCACATGATCAATGAGCGCCTGAACGGAGAGGCCGTCTCGACGCTGGACGTCTGTCGGCTCGATCGGCAACTTGAGCACTCTCTGCCAATCCGGCCCGTACGGTTGCGTCAACTTCGGCATGACGTCCACCTCCACGGCCAGTATGTCGGCGATGGTCTGGAGGGCATCACCTACGGTGCTTCCTCTCTCCGGTATCACAAGCCAGCCGAGCCGATCCGGTCGCTCTTCATCTGCAGCACGCGCCTTCTGCTCCGCCTCCCTTTGCCGCTTCGCCCTCTGGGGACCCGGCCTATACCAGTCAATGCCTCGCCACTTGACGACGACGCCCGCTTCCCACTCATGAGGAAGACGTGTCGACATCTGTGAGATGAGGCCGATAGCCGTCTTCCGGTCCCGCAGCCAGAACGTCATGGAAAAAACGCCCTTGCCCGCTTGAACCGCTTCCTCCGTTTTCGAGTCACCCTCCCGTTCTGGCCAGAACCCCCGCCCATCTCCCATGTAGAGAGATCGAAGGGCAACGGCATTCGCCTTGCTCAGCAGCCCACGTAGCTGGTCAGGAGTCAGTGCGCGCGTTTCGACCTCAACCCAAACCTGAACGCACTCATCGCGGAGCGAATGCAGGGGCGCCGGCACGCCGGCGGGAGCTGAAGCGCCTGCTGCCAAGGCCAGGGCCATAATGAAGCAGACAAGGCTGCGCACCACAAGCCCCTGGAACAGGCAAATGCCAGAGATCTCTCGCATGGCCCCGGCCATGTCAACGCGGTTTGGCGCCCTGGGCTCCATAATCGCACAGCTCTCCTCGGTTCGGCCTCTCGCGGCAAAAGGAGCTTACCAGATTCCGAGGCAGGTTAGGAACGGCTTTTGTTGGTCGAGCGCTCCAACTCGAGCATGAGGGCACGTGCCGCGCCGATCACGCCCGCGTTGTCGCCGAGCCGGCTGCGGACCATCCTCAGCCCGCGCGTCATCGAGCGGAACGCGCGCCGCCTGACCTCCGCGCGCATCGGGTCAAACAGCGCCCGCCCGAAGCGCGCCACGCCGCCGGAAAAGCTCACCACGGAGGGATTGAACACGCTCACCATGCTCGCCACCGCGATGCCCAGGTAGCGGCCCGTCTCCCTGACGACCTCCTGAGCGAGGCCGTCCCCCTGCTTCACCGCTTCCTGGATCGCCCGCGCCGTAATCTGCGTCCGGCCCGCGCGCCAGTCCTCGAGCAGCACGGACTGCTCCCCCGCGCGGAGCCGCGCCTCGAAGCGCCGCACGATGCCCTTCGCGGACGCGTACGCCTCGACGCACCCGGGATTACCGCAGCCGCAGACCAGCCCGTCCGGCTCGACGGTGACGTGCCCCAGCTCCCCGCCGGCGAAATCCTTGCCCTGCACGAGCTGTCCGTTCACGATGGCGCCGCCGCCGATGCCCGTGCCGAGCGTGTAGTGGAGCATATCGCGCACGCCCCGGCCCGCGCCGACCCAGTGCTCGGCGAGTGCCGCGCAGTTGGCGTCGTTCTCGACCTTGCATGGCAGACCGAAGCGCTTCTCGACCAGCGCCTTCAGCTTGATGTTGCGCCAGCCCGGAATGTTGGGCGTCTCGAGCACCACGCCGCGCCGGCTGTCCAGCGGCCCCGGCGAGCCGATGCCGATACCCCGCACGCCGCGGCGCGCCTCGTCGAGCATCTCGGCGATCCCCTCGTAGATCTTTTCGAGCGTCCGCGCGGCGCCCTCCTGGCCCTTCGTGCTCCGCCGGCTCCTCGTCAGCACCACCCCGTCGCCGGAAACGAGCGCGAACCGCAGGTTCGTGCCGCCGAGATCAACGGCCAGAATCGGTATGCCCATTACAGGATGCTCTCTGCCGTCCGCCGGCCCTGCGCAAGCAGGCGCTCGGCCACCTCAATGCTCTTCGCCTCGGCGTAGATGCGCAGCACCGGCTCCGTGCCCGACGGCCGCACGAGCAGCCAGTCGTCGTTCTCCGCGATGAACTTCACCCCGTCGTACGTCTTCACCTCGACGACAGGCGACCCCGCCAGCTCCGTCAGCGGCCTGTCCGCCAGAAACGCCACGAGATCGTCCCTGCGCTCCAGCGGGTACTCGACGTCTTTGCGCCCGTACCGGAACGGGCCGTACTCCTCGTCGAGGCCGGCCACGATCTCGTCGAGCCGCGTGCCCTTAGTCGCCATCAACTCGAGCAGAAGCAGGCTGCACAGCGTCCCGTCCCGTTCGGGGATGTAACCCTTGAAGCCGATGCCGCCGCTCTCCTCGCCGCCCATCAGCACGTCGCGCGTCCGCAGCAGCTCGCACACGTGCTTGAAACCGACCGGGACCTCGATGAGCTCCAGCCCGTATTTCCGCGCGATCTTCTCGATGAGCGTCGTGCTCGAAATCGTCTTCACCACCATGCCGGAGCCGTTGCGATGCTCGAGGAAGTGCACGAGCAACATGGCGAACACCTGGTGCGGGCTCACAAACTCACCGGTCGCCTTGCACGCCCCGATCCGGTCGGCATCGCCGTCCACCGCGAGCCCGACGTCCGCGCCCCGCTCCGGCACCGCCCGCTGCAGCGCCTCGGTATGCGGCGGGATCGGCTCCGGCTGGATGCCCGGGAAGCCCGGATTGCGCTCGCCGCGGATCACGTCTACCCGGCACGTCGTGCCCTCGAGCAGCGTCGCCATCAACTGCTGCTGCGCGCCGTACATCGCATCAGCCACGACGTGGAAACCTGAGCCCGCGATACGGTCGAAGTCCACGAACGCGCGCACCCCGTCGAGATACGCCGGCACTAGGTCAACCTCTTCAACAAGACCCCGACTCACCGCGACATCGAAATCCATGCGCTTCGGCTCGCGCCGATACACGTGCGACTCGATCGCGGACGTGACACTCTCGTCCGCCGACCCCGCGTACGCCGCCTTGAACTTGAAGCCGTTGAACTGCGCCGTATTGTGGCTCGCCGTAAACATGACCCCGGAATCGAGGCCGCGCTCCTTGACCGCGTACGACAGACACGGGCTCGGAACCGGCCGCACACCCAGCACGACGCGGATGCCGTTTGCCGCAAGCACCTCGGCCGCCAGTTGCGCAAACGTCTCCGACTCAAACCGCGTGTCGTACCCGATCCCGACGCGCATCGCCCCTGTGCCCATCGAAAGAAGGTAATCCGCCGTGGCCTGCGAGACCGCGCGCACGCTCTCGAACGTGAACGTGTCGGCGATCACGCCGCGCCACCCGTCTGTGCCGAACTTGATTTCCGGTTTGCCCATCGTCGTATCAGTCGCCCTTTCGCAAATGCTCAATTGCCTTCGCCAAATCCGCCGCGCCGAACAGCGCCGTGCCCGCCACCAGCACGTTCGCCCCCGCCCCGACGACGAGCGGCGCCGTCTCGTCGTCAATGCCGCCGTCCACTTCGATGTCCAGCGGCGTGCCCAACTCGCGTGCCCACTCGCGCAGCGCGCGGATCCGATCGAGACTCTCCGGCATGAACGCCTGTCCACCGTAGCCCGGTGCCACGCTCATCACGAGCACCATGTCCACTTTGTCCAGGAACGGGAGCACGCTCTCGACCGCCGTCTCGGGATTCAGCGTCAACCCGCAGCGGACGCCCGCCGCCCGCACGCGCGCAATGTCCGCCGTCACGTCCTTCGAGGCCTCGACGTGGAATGTGACGTTGTCCGCCCCGGCGTCGCAGAACTGGGGAATGATCCGCTCCGGGTTGTCCACCATCAGGTGCGCGTCGAGGAACAGCGATGTGTAGCGCCGGATGGCCGACACCGCCTGCGCCCCGAACGTGATCGGCGGCACGAAGTGCCCGTCCATCACGTCGAGATGCAGCACGTCGGCGCCCGCGTCCTCGGTCCGCTTCGCGTCCTCGCCCATGCGTGCAAAGTCCGCCGCCAGGATCGAAGCCGCAATCACGACCGGTTTCTCGGGGAACGGGACGCCCATCCGCCTAGATCTCCCTCATCTCGAGACAGCGGGCCAGCCGCTGCTCGTCCTGACGCGGACCGACCGTCGCCAGGGTGATCCTCGTCGGCCGAAAGATCGCCCGGGCGATGCGCTGCACGTCGTCCGCGCTCACCGCCTGGATGCGCTTGACCGTTCTGGCCGGATCGGGCACCCGCCCGCTCAGGAGCACGTTCTCACCCATCCATACCATACGGCTCATGCTTTTCTCCAGCGCCATCGTGAACTGGCCCAGCGTGTACTGCCGGGCGCGCTCGAGCTCGGCGCGCGGCACCCGCCTCGCGCGCAGCCGGTCGAGCTCACGCATGATCGCCCGCAGCGCCACAGGCAGCCGCGCCGTGTCGAACCCGCCCCCCACATAGAAGCACCCCGCGTCCACGTAGCGATCAATCCCGCTGTGGATCGAGTACGCCAGCCCGCGCTTCTCCCGCACGTTCTCGAAGAGCCGCGAGCTCATGTTCTCGCCCAGCAGCGTGCTGACGATCTTCAGCCCGAAACGCCACGGGTGGTCGCGGTGGAACGTCTTGAAGCCCAGCACGACGTGCGACTCCTCAGTCTCGCGCGACTGCTGAGCGATCCGCGGCGCCCGCTGCCGCATACCGGCGCGCCGGAAGCTCCGTCGCCGCCCTGCGGGCATCCGATGCGCCAAGGCCCGGACCAGCTTCACCGCCTCGTCGTGGCGGACCTTCCCCGCCAGCGCCACCACGCACGCCTCGCGCCCGTACATGCGCCGATGGTAGGCGACGAGATCGGCGCGCGCAATCCCGCGGACCGACCGCTCCGTGCCCAGGATGCGACGGCCGAGCGGGTGATGGCCCCAGAGCGCCTCGCTGAACAGGTCCTCGACCACGCACGAGGGCCGGTCCTCGATCATGCGTATCTCCTCGATCACGATGTCCTTCTGCACGCCGAGCTGATCGGCCCGGAACGCCGGGCGGCTGACCATGTCGAGGAGCACGTCAACGGCCTGATCCAGGTTCCCGGGCAACACCTGCGCATGGTAGAAGGTGCTCTCCTCGTTCGTCGAGGCGTTGAACGTGCCGCCCGCCCCTTCGATCTCGCGCGTGATCTGCTCGCCCGTGCGCCGCCGCGTCCCCTTGAACGCGAGGTGCTCGATGAAGTGCGAAACGCCGTTGAGGCGGGCCGGCTCGTCGCGCGACCCGCACCGCACCCACACTCCGACCGCCACCGAGTCGCGCTCGGGCATCTCGGCGGTCACCACCCGCAGCCCGCCGTCGAGCGTCGTCATCCGCATCATACGCTGCTGTCTCCTCCCGGTGCCTGCCGCTGCGCGTCCAGGTAGCTCTGCAGCATCACCTGCGCCGCCAACGTATCCACCCGCCCGCGGCGGCGACGGCCGCTCACGCCCGCTTCATCCAGCACCCGCTCGGCCGACACCGTCGTGAGCCGCTCGTCCCACAGGCTCACCGGCGCCGCCGACGTCCGCTGGTAGTAGGCGGCGAATCGGATCGTCTCGCGCGCCTTCGGCCCGATGTCCCCGCTGAGACTCTTCGGCAGGCCGATAACGATGTGCGCCGCTTCGTGCGCTTCGGCCGCGGCTTCAACGGCAGCGAGCGCCTCGCGCGGGCCCGACACCTCGACTGTGCCGGCCGGCTGCGCCGTGATGCCCAGCGGGTCGCTCACCGCGAGCCCGATGCGCCGCTGCCCGTAATCCACGCCGAGGATTCGCCCGCCCATGGCCTAGAAACAGCCCTTCAACTCGTCGCGCGCCTTGAGCTTCGCCACCAGGTCTTTAACCTCCTGCGCCCGGTCGCGCGCGCACACGAGCAGCGCGTCCTTGGTCTTGACCACGACGAGGTCGCTAACGCCGATCGCCGCGATCAGCGTCCCGTCACCCGCTACAATGCAGTCGCGCGCGTCAATGTGCTCGAACGGCCCGACCACCACGTTGCCCTGCTCGTCCGTCTCGATGTGGTTCGCGAGCGACACCCACGAGCCCACGTCGTCCCACAGAAACTCGCCCGCCGCCGTGTACACGTTGTCGGCCCGCTCCATCACGGCGGTGTCGATCGGCTCGGACTCGAGCGACTCATACACCCGGCGCACCGTCTCCTCCTGCGCGGCCGTGTCCATCGCCTCACGCATCGCGACGAGGCCCGCATGCAGCCTCGGCATGTACCGCTCGAACGCATCCGTAATCGCCGCCACGGTCCAGATGAACATACCGCTGTTCCAGTAGTAATCGCCCGCGCCAACGTACGCCTTCGCCGTCGCCTCATCGGGCTTCTCCACGAAACGCTCGACGTGATACACCGCCGTCTCGCATTTGACCCCCGCGCGCGCACCGCGGTGGATGTAGCCGTAACCCGTCGCCGGCGACCTCGGCACGATCCCGATTGTCACCAGGCCGCCCGTCTCCTCGGCCGTCGTGCAGCAATCGGCCAGGGTCCGCCGGTACACGTCGAGGTCCGCTTCCCCGATTGCCGCGTCCGCATGCAGCGACATCATCGTCGCCCCCGGGTCCCGCGCGCCCAGCGCGGCGGCGGCCAGCGCGATGGCCGGCGCCGTGTTCCGCCCCACCGGCTCGCCCAGCACGTTCGCCGGGTCGAGCTCGGGGAGCTGCTCGAGGATCTGCGCGCGCTGCGCCTCGGCGGTCACCGCGTATATGCGCTCAGCCGGCACCAGCCCCTCGAGCCGGTCCACCGTTTGCCGGATCATCGTGCGCTCACCCACAATGGCCTGCAGGTGCTTCGGCGCGCCGACGCGGCTTTTCGGCCACAGCCGCTCGCCCACGCCCCCGGCGAGGATCACCGCATACCGGTTCATGGTTGAACTCCCCTGAGCGGCGCCGTCAGCTCCCGGACGAAACCGGTCACGCGCTCGACGAGATCGTCCCGCCCGATGTTCCCTTCGATCTGCCGGACGATCGCGCTGCCCACGACCACGCCGTCGGCGTACCGCGCCACCTCGGCCACCTGCTCGGGCGTCGAGATGCCGAACCCGACGGCCACCGGCGTCTTCGAGTACGACTTGATCCGCTCAACCATCGGCCGCACCGAGGCCTCGACGGCGCTGCGCTCGCCGGTCACACCCGTGCGAGACACATAGTAGATGAACCCGCGCGACGACTCCGCAAGCATCCGCATCCGCTCGTCGGTCGTCGTCGGCGCGATGAGCTGCACCATGCACAGCCCCTGCTCGTCGAGCGCAGCGCGGAACGCCCCCGCCTCCTCCGCTGGGTAATCGAGCGCCAGAATGCCGTCCACACCCGCCTCGCGCGCCGCGGCGGGGAATGTCTCGAGCCCGAACCGCATCACCGGATTGATGTAGGTAAAAAGCACGATCGGCATCTCGCACGACGTGCGAATCGTTCGCACCGCCTCGAGCACGTCGGTCAGCGACACCCCGTTTCGCAGCGCCCGCTCCGCCGCCCGCTGGTTCACCACGCCGTCCGCGAGCGGATCAGAGAACGGCACGCCCAGCTCCACGACGTCCACGCCCGCGCCGTCGAACGCCCGGGCCAGCTCGACCGTGGTCTCCAGCGTCGGGTCGCCCGCGGTGATGTACGCGACAAAGGCTTTTCGCCCCTCGGCGCGGACCGTCTCGAGCTGTGCGTCAATTCGATTCACGTCCATCCCTCAACACATCAATGTCCCCCCGAGCGGAGGAGCGCGATCATCCCAGCGACATACAGAATCAGCAGAAGCGCCGAGTCCCAACCCAGGCGTCCGGCGCGCCTCTTCACCGGGCGCATGAGGCTGACGATCGCCACGCCCGTCATCACCACCGCAAGACCGAGCGGGATCAGGTTCCTCATCGACCCGTACGCGAAGAGGCGCCCGCCGACGGCGGCGTCGCACACCGGGATGATCGCCACGTTGAACACGTTGCTGCCAAACAGATTGCCCAGCGCCATGTTCACAGCCCCGACGCGGAACGCCGCCACGGTGACCACCACCTCCGGCATCGAGGTCGCCACGGCGAGGAACAGCGTGCCCACGAACGACTCCCCCAGCGTAAACGTCCCCGCGCCGAGTCGGAACTCGACCATCGCCAGCGCCTCGCCGATCTTCGCCAGCCACAGGCCGCTCACAACGATAAGGGCCGCGGCAAGGACGAACCGCGCGTACAGGCTGCCGCGCGAACCGCGGTACGGCGCCTCGCTCACCTCGTCGCGCTCGTCGGGACGTGCCCGCTCGTAGTTGAAGCTCATGCGCACCATCAGCAAGTACGAGACGAGAATAATCAGGCTGAAGACCCATCCGAAGTCGTGCAGCACGCCGCCCACGACCTGCGTCATCACGAAACCGACCGCGGCCACGCCGAGCATGACGGCGCCGCCGCCGGCCGTCAGCACCTGCCCGCGACGGCCGACGCCCAGCGCCGACGTCTTTCGCGACAACACATCGAGCAAGACGATGATGAGCAAGTTGAATGCGCAACTCCCGAACAGATCGCCGAAGGCCAGGTCCGCCGCGGCATGTTTGTCCGCCACGGCAAGCACCGTGCCCAAGGCCGTCGCCAGTTCCGGCAGCGACGTGGCGGCCGCGAGAAACACCATACCGATCCACGCGCCGCTCAGCCCCGTCACCTCGCCGATCCAATTGCCGTAACGCGAAAGCCGCGTCCCCGCCAGGATCACCAGCACCGCGCACGCGCAGAACTCGACGAGCAGCAAGACCGCGCTCGGCTCACCAAGAATCCACCTAGTGATCATCGCTGCCCGGTATCTGCAGGTCCGCAGCAAGGAACCTCGCCGCTTCCTGCACGTCCTTGTCCCCGCGGCCCGACATGTTGATCACGACGATCTGTTCCGGCCGCATCCCCGGCACCACCTTGAACGCGTGCGCAACCGCGTGCGCGCTCTCCAGCGCCGGCATGATGCCTTCGAGCTCGCTGCACCGCTTGAACCCCTCGAGCGCCTCCTCATCCGTCACCGACGTGTACTCGATACGCCCCGCGTCGCGCAGGTACGCGTGCTCCGGGCCGACGCTCGCGTAATCGAGCCCGGCCGAAACCGAGTGCGTCCGGCTGATCTGGCCCGCCTCGTCCTGCAGCACGAAACTGTACGTCCCCTGCAGCACGCCGAGCGTGCCGCCCGCGAACCGCGCCGCGTGCTGCCCGATCTCGGGCCCGCAGCCGCCCGCCTCGACGCCGATCATCCGCACGCCTTCGTCACCGAGAAAATCGTAGAAAAGGCCGATCGAGTTGCTCCCGCCGCCCACGCACGCCAGCAGCACGTCCGGCAACCGCCTTTCCTGCTCGAGGATCTGCGCGCGCGTCTCCCGGCCGATGACGCGCTGGAAATCGCGCACGATCATCGGGAACGGGTGCGGCCCGAGCACGCTGCCGAGCACGTAGTGGGTCGTGCGCACGTTGGTCACCCAGTCGCGCATCGCCTCGTTGATCGCGTCCTTGAGCGTGCGGCTCCCGGCGTCCACGGGCGTCACCTTCGCCCCGTGCAGGCGCATGCGGAACACGTTGAGCGCCTGGCGGCGCATGTCCTCCGTGCCCATGTACACTTCGCACTCCAGGCCCAGCAGCGCGGCGGCGGCCGCCGTCGCCACACCGTGCTGGCCCGCGCCCGTCTCGGCGATCACGCGCGGCTTGCCCATCCGTCGGGCGAGCAGCCCCTGGCCCACCGTGTTGTTGATCTTGTGCGCACCCGTATGCGCCAGGTCCTCGCGCTTGAAATACACCTTCGCGCCGCCAAGCTGTTTCGTCAGCCGTTCTGCGAAGTAGAGCGGCGTCGGGCGCCCGGCATACTGCCGCAAGATGGCGTCGAGCTCCTTCTGGAACGCGGGATCGTCGCGGCACTCGACGTACACGCGCTCGAGCTCCTCGAGCGGCGACACCAGCGTCTCGGGCACAAACCGCCCCCCGTACGGGCCGAACCGCCCGCGCCCATCGGGGACTGCGCCCGCATATGAAGCCCCTTCAGTCACTCAGCGCTCCCTTTGCACGTGCGATGAATGCGCGCACCTTCTCGTGGTCCTTCCGGCCGGGGGACGCCTCGACGCCGCTCGACACGTCCACGCCGTACGGCCGGATGCGGCCCACCGCCTCGGCCACGGTGTCCGGCGTCAGCCCGCCTGACAGCAGCACCGGCAACCCGGCGGCCACCACCGGCAGCGCCAGGTCCCAGTCGAACGTCCGCCCCGTGCCCCCGTGCGCGCCTTCGACGTACGTGTCCAGCACATACGCGCTCGCCTTATACGCCCGGAGCGCCCCGACGTCAATCTCGCCGCGCACTCGCACGGCCTTGAAACACGGCACCTCGACGAGCTCCAAGAACCCCGGCCCCTCCGCGCCGTGCAGCTGCACCACATCAAGCGGCACCGCGCGCGCAAGCCGGTTGACCGTCTCAGCCGCCTCATTGACAAACACGCCCACCGTTCTGACCGGTTCCGGAACCTGCGCCGCGATCGCCCGCGCGGCGGCAACCTCGACGTACCGCGGCGTCCCCGGCACGAAGATCAAGCCGATGGCATCGGCGCCCGCCTCGACGGCTACGCGCGCGTCCTCGGCGTTCGTAATTCCACAGACTTTCACAAACAGATCGCTCATCCTTCAGCCCGCAGCGATCTCAGCTTTGCCCCGGCGTCCGCCGCGCGCACGAGCGACTCGCCCACCAGCACCGCATGCGCGCCCGCGTCCCGTGCCGCCCTGACCGTCTCGGCCGAGTCGAACCCGGACGCGCTGATAATCACCCGGTCGCCTGGGATCTTCGGCGCCAGTCGCCGCGTCACCCCCAGGTCCACCTCGAAGGTCCGCAGGTCCCGATTGTTGATCTGGATGATCCGGCAAGGCGTCTCGAGCGCAACCGCCAGCTCTGCCTCGCTGTACACCTCGATGACCGCCGCCAGCCTCAGCGCCCGTGCCGTGCCCGCAAACTCCTCGATCTCCTCGCGCCCGAGCACGGCCGCAATCAACAGCACCGCGTCCGCGCCGTGGGCCGCCGCCTCCAGCACGTGGTACGTGCTCGTCGTGAAGTCCTTCCTGAGCAGCGGCGCCCTCACCCCGCTCCGCCGGACCTGCGCCAGGTCCGCCAGGCTGCCCTGGAAGTACCTCTCGTCCGTCAGCACGCTGATAGCGTCGGCGCCCCCCTCCTCGTAGGCCCGGGCAATTGCCGCCGGGTCGAAGTCCGCCCGAAACACCCCCTTCGACGGCGACGCCTTCTTCACCTCGGCGATCAGGTTGACCCCCAGCGGGTTCGCCTTGCCGACCGCCGCCTCGAAATCGGCGTACACCGCCCGCTCGCCGATCATCTCTCGCAGGCGCTCTTCGGGCACGGCCCGGCGCACGCCCGCCAGCTCCTCGCGCTTGTGGGCGACGATCTCGTCCAGAATTGTCCCGCCGGTCGTCATATCCTCAGGTCCCGTACCCCCAAACGACCTTATTCTAGGGCAACGCGGAGCTGGTGTAAAGCCGGCACAGCGCCTGCCCTGCAGGGTCCGAAACAGGATAACGGGCTGGGCAGAACGAGAAGAACCCAGTTCATCCCGTTATCCTGTCCGAAATCCCGTCCCGACCTCACTCTTGACTTGGGGCCGCGTCTTGGTAACATGCGAGCCTCGAACGAATGGGGCAGGCAGCAACTCGAGGGTCATGATATGGCTCTGATCGTACACAAATACGGCGGGACGTCGCTCGGCGATCTCAACAAGATCCGCCACGTGGCACAGCGCGTCGCCGCGGCCAAGGACCAGGGCGATGACGTCGCCGTCGTCGTCTCGGCCATGGCCGGCGAGACCGACCGCTTGATCCGGCTTGCCTACGAGATCAATCCCGATCCCCCGCCGCGCGAGGTGGACATGCTCGCCAGCACCGGCGAGCAGGTTTCCGCCGCCTTGCTCGCCATGGCCCTCAACGCGATGGGCTACCCGGCGATCTCCTTCACCGGCGGCCAGGTCGGCATGCTCACCATCGGCGTCCACCGCAAGGCGAAGATCCGCGAAATCAGCGCCGAGCGCGTCTTCGAGAAGCTGCGCGACGGCATGATCGTCATCATCACCGGCTTCCAGGGCGTGGACATCCACGGCAACATCACTACCCTTGGCCGCGGCGGCTCCGATACCTCCGCCGTCGCCATCGCCGCCGTGCTCAAGGCCGACCTGTGCGAAATCTACACCGACGTGGACGGCGTCTACACCGCCGATCCCCGCATCGTACCCACCGCCCGCAAGCTGGATACGATCTCGCACGACGAGATGCTCGAAATGGCCACGCTCGGAGCCAAGGTGCTCCAGAGCCGCTCCGTCGAGTTCGCCAAGAAATATGACGTACCCCTCAAGGTGCGCTCAACATTCACCAACGACCCAGGAACGCTCATTGCCGAGGAGACCGGCCACATGGAACAAACTACCATCAAGGGTGTCACCCTCCTGCGCGACCAGGCGCGGGTCAACGTGCTCGACCTGCCCAACGTCCCCGGCATCGCCGCGAAAATCTTCAAGGCCATCGCCGACGAGCACGTCAACGTCGACATGATCGTCTTGACCGAGAACAACTACGGCGGCACGGACATCTCGTTCACCCTTGGCATCGGCGACCTCAAGGCCGCCCACGAAACCACCCAGCGCATCTGCAGCGACGTCTCAGCCAAGGGCGTCACCGTCGAGGAGGATGTCGCCAAGATCTCCGTCGTCGGCATCGGCATGCAGAGCCAACCCGGCGTGGCCGCCGACGTCTTCGACGCGCTCGGCTCGAACGGCATCAACATCGAAATGATCAGCACCTCCGAGATCAAGATCTCATGCCTCATCAGCAGCAAGGACGCCGATCACGCCATGCGCGTCATTCACGACCGCTTCAAACTCGGCGAACCCCAGGTCGCGACCGAAGAGGTGACCTAGGCCCGACGCCGCACGACGCACGACACAGCGCCCATGGAT
>Ga0180432_10006053_pt1 | contig 15874 bp, 7 predicted proteins | sample SS_ome_10_FD_132414 | JGI IMG/M metagenome (GOLD analysis project Ga0180432, IMG submission 132414) | Hypersaline lake sediment archaeal communities from the Salton Sea, California, USA - SS_1_MS_2 metaG | ecosystem: Environmental > Aquatic > Non-marine Saline and Alkaline > Hypersaline >... | reverse complement strand
GAGGGGATATCACTCGGCTATCGTGGGCAAGTGGCACCTGGGTATCGGCAGCCCCAACACGCCTACCGAAAGGGGATTCGATTACTTCAAGGGATTCCTCGGCGACATGATGGACGACTACTACAAACACCGCCGCCACGGGATCAACTACATGCGCCTCGGCCGCAAAACGATCGACCCGAAAGGCCACGCCACCGACCTGTTCACGCAGTGGGCCGTTGACTGCCTCCGCCAGCGGGCCGCCAGGTCCGAGCCGTTCTTCCTGTACCTGGCCTACAACGCCCCGCACACGCCCATTCAGCCCCCGCCGGACTGGCTCAAGCGCGTCAAGGCACGGCAGGCGGGCCTCAGCGACAAGCGTGCCAGACTCGTGGCCCTGATCGAGCACCTCGACGACGGAATCGGCAAGGTCCTCGCCGCCCTCAAGGCCACCGGCCAGGCCGACAACACGCTGGTGATCTTCACGTCCGACAACGGCGGTCAGGTCAACGTCGGCGGGACCAACGGCCCGCTCAAGGGCGGCAAGCAGCAGATGGACGAAGGCGGCATTCGTGTGCCGATGTGCGCCGTCTGGCCCGGGCGGATCACACCGGGCACGCGGGCGGATCGGCTGGCGATGACGATGGACCTGTTCCCGACGATCTGCGCCGCGGCCGGGGCGACGTTCGACCACGAGATCGACGGGCGCAGCATCCTGCCGACGCTGCTCGCCAAGCGCCAGAAGGCCGAAGACCGCTTCCTGTTCTGGCCCCGCCTGGAGGGCGGGCGCTACCGCGGGAAGATCTATTACGCCGCCCGCTACGGCCCCTGGAAGCTCACCCAGAACCGCGCCGAGGAGCCCTACCGTCTGTACAACCTGGCTGACGATCCGAAGGAGACCCGCCCCTTCGGAAAGGACCACCCCAAGTACAAACTCCTTCACGACGCCCTGAAGGCCCACATCGCCAAGGCCGCCAAAGTCCCCTGGCGAAGGCCGGGCACGTGATGTGATCGCCTCGCCCCGTGCCGCCGGCGGAACGTCCGCTGTTCCAGACGCTTGTACCACAAGACGGACGCGTCGGCGTCCCAGTAGAGGTCTTCGGCCAGTCCTTCCGACGCGAGACGAACGGGAACGGAACCCACAGCGGGTCGTGGCCGAGGAACTCCTCGATCAGCACCGCCACTGTGTCCAAGCCCTTGCGCATGTCCGTGAGTGCCGTGCACAAGTAGATGCGCCCGGGGATCCCCCTGTCAATGTCCATTGGTGCTCCACCCGCCTCTTTCGGGTTTTCGGCGCACTACCGTTGACCTCGGGCTTGCCCATCTGTTAACATGCGCTTAGATCGGCTGGCAGGTGCATTTTCACAAAGGGAATCAGCACATTCTGCGAGCAAAGCCATAGTCATGTCCGTCCCTGCGCCTCAGTTTGATGCTCGCGAGAGCTTCCGCGTTGTCGAAGCGGTCTTGGCGGTTGTGCGGCAGTTGCGGCCGTCGTTTGTGAGCAGCGACGCGGTGTGGGAGGCCTTCATCGAGTGGCGGGGTCGGGAAGAGGGGGAGTATCTTCGCAGGATCCGTGCCGGGGGTACGTACGTGTTTTACGCCGTCCTGCAGGACCTTTACGGTTTCGCGGAGGAGACCTGCGGGGAAAGCGTAGCCCGCGCGGCGGGCCGGGAACTGGCCGAGTCGCTGCTCGAACGCCACCTGCCCGATTTCCTTCGGAGCACGCTCAGCGAGGCCGGCGGGCTCCGCGAGCAGATCATATGGCTGTTCAGCCAAGTCCTGGCCGGCACGACCGGAGAGATCTACAAGCTCGACGTCGAGACCGGCTCGGACGAGACCGTCCTGGCCATCTCGCTGGCGTACAAGGCCGAGGATCAGATGGCCGATTATCTCGCTCGCAGCGGCCACGAGCCGGCGAGGGCTTTTGCCAACAGCTTCGACGCGTTCCAGGGCGCGGTGCGGTCGCTGCTTGGGCGTATCGTGCACGGCTTTGTGCCCGACCAGTTCCACACGGAGACCGGCCGGATGCGGGGACGAGGAATCATCACATTCACTCCCGCTAACCGCTTCAACTACGAGAGCATCATCGACCTGCTGCTGAACTACGTTCATAGGCTGCGCCGGCGTCAGGACCACGAGCCGGTCCCCGTCGGCGTCGAAGCCAGCCAGCATGTCAGCGAGGCGATGGAAGCCACGTGGGAGGCCGTCTCCAAAGCCGCCGCCTGTGACGAAACGGTCCTCCTGTGCGGCGAGTCAGGAACGGGTAAGAGCTACCACGCACGGGTGCTGCACGACATGGGCCGGCGGCGCAAGGGCCCGTTCGTCGAGGTGGGGCTGGTTTCCGACGTGGGCAGCGACGACATGGTGCAGTCGAACCTCTTTGGGCACGTCCGCGGCGCCTTCACGGGATCCGTGGGCGAGAAGCAGGGGCTGTTCGCCTTGGCAGACGGGGGCACGATATTCCTGGATGAGATCGGCGATGCCTCGCCGGACCTCCAGGCCAAGCTGCTCCGTGTGATCGAGACCAAGAGCTTCAAGAAACTCGGCGGCGTGGCAGACATCTCGGTGGATGTCCGGATCATCGCCGCGACAAACAGGGACCTTGACGCGATGGTCCGGGATGGCAGCTTCCGTCGGGACCTGTACTGGCGTCTCAACGTCATCCAGATCACGCTGCCGCCGCTGAGGCAGCGTAGGAGGGACATCCCCAGGCTGATCCAGGTCTTGCTCGACAGAATCTGCCGAGACACCGGCAGGGAGGGCAAGTTCCTGACCCACGAAGCCCTCGAACGCCTGTGCAGTCACGACTGGCCTGGCAACGTCCGCGAACTGGACAACGCGCTGCGGCGTGCGGTGGCATTCTCCGACCAGGCGGAGGTTTCCCTGGCCGATCTGCCCGCCACCACCACGCGATCGGCGGGATCGGCCCTGCCGCTGCCGGCCGTCGCGTCTCAAAGTGACGAGGTCATAAACCGCCAGGTGCTTCTCAAAGTACTCTCTGCGCCCCGACCGGCCGAGGGGACCGAGACGTTCGCATGGCCCGGCCACGTCGATTACGCTCGACGAGCCTACCTCGAGGCGCTGATCGAGCGTAGTCGCGGTGACCTGCGCCAGATCGCCACGCACTGGAACCGTTCGTCCGAGAATACACTGCTGAAGCTGATCCGCCAATTCGGTCTGGAAGACCAACTCCGCGCCGCCCGGCAGAACCGCACGTAGCCGGCCCTCCGCAGTTTCTGCCCGCAGTTTCTGCTCCGGCGGCGTCTCTTGACGGCCCTCCTACCGGTGCTCGCCCCGGCCGTGAACCGTACACACCGACTTGGTCGGAAACCCCAAGACCCTTTACAGATTCACGTTGCGGCGATTTACGGCCCATGTCATTCGGCGGCCAGCGCCGCTGGCACGCCCCTTGCCTTATCGCAGGTCAGTTCCAAGACGACATGGAAAGGACCGAACGATGAGAACCGCAGCGACATATCTGATGGGCCTCGTGATGGTTGCCGGCCAACCAGGCTGCGCGCACTACCGACTCAACCCTCCGCTGGGCAGGTTCGATCCGAAGGCGGGCTATCGACTGAGCAACCTCCCCGCATCGGAGACCAATTCCGACGGCCTGTTTGTCGTCCTGGCCATCGGGGGCGGTGGCAAGCGTTCGGCGGCGGTCGCCTACGGCGTACTGAGGCAACTGCGAGACACCACGGTTGTCATCGACGGCCGCAGGCGCCGCCTGCTGGACGAGGTGGACCTGATCTCCGGGGATTCAGGCGGGTCCTTTCTCGCGGCGTACTACGCCCTGTTTGGCGACGAGGTGTTCGTCCGGTTCGAGGACGAGTTCCTGAAACGTGACGTCGAAACAGATCTGCTCCTGGAGTTCCTGGCGCCGTGGAACTCCGTCCGCATGCTCTCGCCCACGTTTGACCGTGGGGACGTGGCCATGGAACACTTCAACAGGACGCTATTCAGGCGCAAGACGTACGGTGATCTGGTCAAGGCCAGGCGCAGACCGTTCCTGTTTCATCAACGCTACGGACATGACGGCCCTGGAGCCGTTCTCATTCACGCAGGACACGTTCGACCTGCTCTACTCGGATCTTTCGGCGGTGCCGGTGGCACAGGCGGTAATGGCTTCTTCGTCCGTCCCGGTGCTCTTTACCCCTACGACGCTCCGCAATTACACAGACCGGCCGGGCTTTGAAACGCCCCCGTGGGCCGCCGAAGCCATCGCCGACGGCCGATGCCGGCGGGCCAGGCAGTTGAGGTCATACATGACGCCTGCAAAGCGCTCGTACATTCACCTCAACGACGCCGGGCTTGCGGACAACTCCGGCACCGCGTCAGTGCTCCAGGCTCTGGGTACCAAGGGCTGCCCCTGGAGCATCACACGCAAGATGAACCAGGGGCGGATCAAGAATCTGCTGGTTATCACGGTCGATTCGCGGATCGTGCCGGACAGGACGTGGGACCAGCAGGGCAGCCGTCCTGGTATGTTCGACGTGGCGCTGAACGCCCTGGACGGGCCCGTGCACAACTCGGTCGCCGGGTGGTCGGCCAGACTCAAGAATGCGATGGACCGGTTGGCCGTGCAACTGGCCAGGAATGACCGGTTCGCTGCGGTCCCTCCCATGCCGACCGGTTCCGCAGGACCGCAGGGCGTCACGGGCGAGGAAGTTGCGCCGACCGCGCGTCGCTGCTACATGGTCGAGGTGGCCTTCGATCACATCGCAGACGAGGACACCCGGCACTTCTGCGACAACGTCCTAACCCGACTCTCGCATCCTGATGAAACCATCGACCGTCTCACAGAGATCGGTGCCCGGCTGCTCCGAAAGTCGCCGGACTACCAGGCACTGGTCACCGCGCTGGACGGGACCATAGATCTGACAGGAGTCTGACATGTACATCGGTCTTGATATCGGTTCAGTGAGCCTCAACGCCGTTCTGATGACGCCGGGCACGATCGTCAGCGAAGAGCACTATGTCCGCACGCACGGCCGGCCGGTCGAAACGGTACTGACGGTGCTGAAGGACATGCTCTCGCGAACACCCCGGACATGTCTGGACGGCATAGCCGTGACGGGCACGGCGGGAAAGCTCATCACGAACCTGCTGGAGGCCTTCTTCGTGAACGAGATCATCGCCCAGAGCAAGGCCTCGGTTCGCCTGCAACCTGACGTGCGAACGGTTATCGAACTCGGGGGGGAGGACTCCAAGCTGATCCTCCTGGCCCCCGATGCGGTCACCGGCGAGTTGCGGATGAAGGACTTCGCAATGAACACGGTGTGTGCGGCGGGAACGGGGTCGTTCCTGGATCAGCAGGCGTCTCGGCTGGGCGTGAGCATCGAAGGCCAGTTCGGGCAGTTGGCTCTGAGGTCTGAACATCCTCCTCGCATCGCGGGGCGGTGCAGCGTGTTTGCCAAGTCGGACATGATTCACCTGCAGCAGGTCGCCACGCCGGACTGCGATATCGTGGCGGGCCTGTGCATGGCCCTGGCACGGAACTTCAAGAGCACAATCGCCAAGGGCAAGGATCTGGTCCGCCCTATCGCGTTCCACGGGGGCGTGGCGGCCAACGCAGGGATGGTCCGAGCGTTCGAGCAAGTCTGCGACCTGAAGCCCGGCGAGTTGACCGTGCCAAAGCATTTTGCATCGATGGGCGCCATCGGTGCGGTCCTTGCGCTGATCGAAACGGGACAACGCGCCAACACCCGTGGCCCGGAGGTACTCGAGTCGCACCTGCAGGCCTCCAAGGATCAGGCCGAATGCCACGAACCTCTGGAAGGCGACGACTACCCCATCCGCACAGGCACTGAACCGATCGGAGGCACGACGCCCGTCGATGCGTACCTCGGCGTGGACGTCGGCTCGATCAGCACGAACCTGGTCGTGATCGACCGCAACCGCCGCGTGCTGGCCCGACGGTACCTGATGACGGCCGGCCGACCCATCGAGGCCGTCCGAGACGGACTGGACCAGATCGGCCGGGAAATCAACGACAAGGTCACCATCAGGGGGGTCTGCACGACCGGATCCGGGCGGTACCTGATCGGCGACTTCATCGGCTCGGACCTGGTCAAGAACGAGATCACCGCCCACGCCCGTGGTGCGGTGGCTGTCGACCATCGAGTTGACACGATCTTCGAGATTGGCGGACAGGACTCTAAGTACATCAGCCTCGAAAACGGCGCCGTTGTCGACTTCACCATGAACAAGGTCTGCGCCGCGGGCACCGGATCGTTCCTCGAAGAACAGGCCGAGAAACTCGGCATCAGCATCAAGGAGCAGTTCGGCCGGCTGGCGCTGTCGTCGCCGTCCCCCGCCCGCTTGGGCCAGCGATGCACGGTGTTCATCGAGTCGGACCTGAACCACCACCAGCAGAAGGGCACGTCGGTCCGAGACCTGGTGGCGGGCCTGAGCTACTCGATCGTGCTGAACTACCTCGACCGCGTCGTCGAGGACCGCAGGATCGGGGATGTGATCTTCTTCCAGGGCGGTACGGCCTACAACCGAGGCGTGAAGGCGGCCTTCGAGAAAGTCCTGGGCAAGAAGGTGATCGTCCCGCCCCACCACGACGTGCTCGGAGCGCTGGGCTCGGCAACCATCGCGATGGAGAGCAATGCCGACGGCCTCTCGCGGTTCAAGGGGTTCGACCTGGCCGATCGCCGGTACGCCGTCGACTCGTTCGAGTGTGGCGATTGCGCCAACCACTGTGAGGTGCGGCGGGTCACACTGGAGGGCGACCGTCCGCTGCACTATGGCAGCCGGTGTGGCAAGTTCGACGAGGAAAAGCGCCAGTCCCTCGGCCAGGACCTGCCGCGACTGTTCGCCGAACGCCAGAAGATGCTTGAGACGGCTTACACCCCGGCCGCCGAACTGCCAGACGACGCCCCCACGGTGGGTATCCCACGGGCGACGTTCTTCTGGGAGATGTTCCCGTTCTGGAAAGCGTTCTTCACGGAACTCGGCATGCGGGTGGTGCCCTCGGCCGCCACCAGCCGCGCAGTGGTCGACCGCGGCGTTGAGGCCGTGCCTGCCGAAACGTGCTTCCCGATAAAGGTGGCCCACGGGCACGTGATCGACCTGTTCGAACGTGGCGTCGACTACCTCTTCCTGCCGTGCATCGTGAACATGGAGACGCTGGTGGACGACTGCGAGCAAGGCTGCAATTGCCCGTACGTTCAGTCCATGCCGTATTTCGTTCGCGCGGCAATAGGACTGGACAAATACGACACGACCGTACTCGAACCGGTCTTCCACATGCAGTGGGGCCACAGGCACACCGACAGCAGACTGCGCCGGCTGGCACGTCGACTCGGTCGTCGCGGCGCAATGGTTGCCGCGGCCATACGGGCCGCCCACGCGGCACAGGAGACATTCCGTCGGCGGATTGAGCAGCGTGGCAGGCAACTGCTGGCCGAACTGGACGGCCAGAGGCCTGCATTGGTCATAGTCAGTCGCCCGTACAACGGGTGCGACCCGGGGCTGAACCTGCGGATCCCTGACAAACTCCGTGAACTCGGGGCCGTTGCGATTCCGCTGGACTTCCTGCCGATCCCTCGAAAGGTGGGCCCCGAAATGCGGTCGATGTACTGGCGATACGGGCAGCGGATCCTCGCTGCCGCTCGCACCATTGCCGACGATCCTCGTCTCAACGCGGTCTATCTGACGAACTTCGGCTGCGGGCCTGACTCGTTCATTATGAAGTACTTCCGCTGCGAGATGAAGGGCAAGCCGTACCTGACGCTGGAGGTGGACGAGCACAGCGCCGACGCGGGCGCCGTGACGCGGCTGGAGGCCTTTCTGGACAGTCTATCCACGGCCACGCCGCGGGGGGGGCGTGGCCGTAAACAGCCCATTCAGATCAACACGGCGATGTCCTCCGAGCGTCACCGGACGGTCTACATTCCTCACATGGACGACTACAATCACGTGTTCGCCGCGGCTATACGGCACTACGGCGTCCGCGGCGAGGCGCTTCCGGCCCCGGACGCCGAGAGCCTCGAACTGGGGCGGCGATTCACCAGCGGCAAGGAATGCTACCCCTGCATCCTCACTACCGGGGACATCGTCAAGAAGACCCGGGACCACGATTTCGACCCGTGCGCCAGTTGCTTCCTTATGCCTACCAGTTGCGGGCCGTGCCGGTTCGGACAGTACAACCGCCACCACCGCATGGTGCTGGACGAACTGGGCCTGGCCGACGTGCCGATGGTCCTGTTGGACCAGGCCGGCGAGTACGCCGAACACACGCGGAACCTGGGCAAGGGCTTCAGGCGCCTGACCTGGCAGGGCATCGTGGCGATCGACTACATGAAGAAGCTCCTGCTCCGCACGCGCCCCTACGAACGCCACGCCGGCGATGCCGACACCGTCTACCAGATGTCGGTCGACGAACTCTGCCGGCAGATGGCGCGGCACGGCAGCGTAGGCCGGGTGCCGGCCCATGCGCGGCGCCGGCTGGAGTTGGTGGCCGTTGACCGCTCCGAGCGACGGCCGAAGGTCGGCATTATCGGAGAGATCTACGTCCGTGGCACGGAGTTCAGCAACAACTACGTGATACGGCGGGTCGAGGCCCTCGGGGGCGAGGCGACGGTGTCGACAATGCAAGAGTGGGTGAACTTCATCGACTGGGAACGAAAGGGCGAACTGCGCCGCCAGCGCAAGATAGGCCGCTACCTGGGCCAATGCGCCGCCTGCATAGTGCAGAATCGCGACGCGAGGCGCATCAGCCGATCGTTCAGAGGCACCGTGCCGCACTTCTTCAGAGAGACACCTACCCCCGAGATCATGCGCCACGCCTCGCCGTATGTCGACCAGGCGATCCGCTGCGGCGATACGACGCTTGGCGTGGGTCGGGCCGTCGAATATGCCCGGCATGGATACCACGGCGTGGTCAACCTCGCTCCGTTTAACTGCCTGCCCGGAACGATCGTCAACGCTCTGCTGCGCCGGTTTGCCGAGCACAACCCGCACGTGGCGGTCCTCAATCTGGTCTACGACGGCAGCAGCCAGACAAGCGAACAGATGCGTACCGAAGCCTTCATGCATCAGGCCCACCAGGCCTGCTGAATCCACGCCGTCGCTGCCGGATAGCCACCGGAATCACGGGGATTGCTTGCCGGGCAGGGGCCGGGCGGCGTAGAAAGGGTTGAGGATACAGTCGGCAGCTAGTGGGCCAGCGGGCGGGGAGGTCCGTCCTTCGGGCCAGCGGCAGACTGGAAAACCAGGTATACTGAGTGCGATGACATTGAACAGCCATACTGCGCACGCATCAACCCTCGCCGCGTGCGTTCTGGCCGTCGCCACAGGCGCACGCGGCGCTGACGACATCGAGCTGCTCAGACGGAACCTGATACGGCACTTCAGCACGCAGCCCATGAGCGCGTCGAGCATCCGCGATTCGGTCAAGACCCTCCGAGCGGACGGCACCTGGCCCGACGTCGATTACAGGAACAGGCAGCGCAGTTCATGGAAAACGGCGGGCCATCTCTACCGAGTGCGCGCCATGGCCGAAGCCTACGCGGCGCAAGACCATGAGCTTGCCGGAAACCGGGACCTGCGGGATGCAATCGTCAGGGCCTTCGGACACTGGCTCGACAAAGACTACCGGAACTCCAACTGGTGGTGGAACAGGATCGGCGTGCCCAAACAGGTGGACCGCATCCTGCTGTTGATGGGCGACGCCATACCCAAGAAGCATTTCGACAAGGCCGTCAACGTCATACTCGCACGGGCCGGAATAGGCATGACCGCGCAGAACAAGGTCTGGGTGGCGGGGATAACGCTCAACCGCGGCGTGCTGCTCCGTGACGCCGACATGGTGCGCAAGGCGCGAGACGCCATCGTGTCCGAGGTCCACATCACCACGAAGGAAGGCATCCAGCCGGACTTGTCCTTCCACCAGCACGGCCCGCAGCAGCAGTTCGGCAACTACGGCCTGTCCTTCATCCTGAATCAGTTGGCTTGGGCGTCGGTTTTCGACCGAACGCCGTTTGCCTTCGATGCCAAACGGCGAGACATCCTGAGGCGATACCTGCTCGACGGCCTGGCGTGGGTCACGTGGCGCGGCGCGCTCGACATAAGCTCCTGCGGCCGGCAGCTCGGGCCCGGTTCGCCGGAGTCCAAGGGGGCCGCGGTCCTGCGCGCGCTGGGCGCGATCAAGGACGCGGACGCGTCGCGCACGGCGCCTGTGGGACACCGCCATTTCTGGCGATCCGACATGAGCGTCTACAGGCAGCGCAGTTTCTGCGTTACCGTCAAGATGTCCTCCAGCCGAGTGATCGGCACCGAGACCTGCAACAGTGAGAACCTGCGGGGATACTACCTCGGCGACGGGGCGACCTACACCTACCGGGACGGCCGGGAGTATCACGACATCTTCCCGGTCTGGAACTGGCGCCGCCTGCCGGGCGTGACCGCGCCACAGGGCTCGCGCACCCTGGTGCCGAACCGGAGAACGCAGAACCGCCAGTCCTTTGTCGGCGGTGTCTCGGACGGAACGGACGGGGCGGCGGCAATGGCCTACACGCGCGACGGGCTCACGGCACACAAGGCCTGGTTCTTCTGCGGCTCGCATGTCGTGTGCCTCGGCGCGGGTATCTCGTTGAAGGCCACCGAACAGGTCCTGACCGGCGTCGAGCAGCGCTTGCGCAAGGGGACCGTCACCGTTTCGGCGGGACAGTCGCTCCGTACCATCGAGGGCGAGTCGCGACTGGACAACGTCGATTGGGTGCACCACGACCAGACCGGCTACGTCTTCCCCGCCGCGGCCAAGGTGACGCTCTCGTCCGGCCGGCGGAAAGGCTCGTGGCGGCGTATCGCCTCGAAGTACCCGACGGCTCCCGTCTCTCGCGACGTGTTCGAGTTGTGCATCGATCACGGCAAGGGGCCCAGAGATGCCTCCTGCGCATGGGTCATGATCCCGGTCGTGAAGCTCGCGCAGATGAACGCCGTCGCCCGGCGCCTGCCGGCGATTCTGTCCAACACCGCCGCCCTCCAGGCGATCGAGACCGGAGCGCTCATCCAGGCGGTGTTCCACGAGAAAGGACGGCTGCAGTTCGGCGGCGGGGGGGCTGTCGCCGTTGACGCCCCGTGCATCCTGATGCTGCGCAGGGCGCAGACGGGCTTCCAGATCTCAATCGCCGACCCGGCACAGAAGGCCGACAAAATCATCGTGACGATCTCCGGGCCTCGCGGCGGCCGCAAATCGATCGCCCTGCCGAAAGGCGGCCACGCCGGCAGTACCGTGACATGCAGGCTCGCGACGTGATGCGCGCGTCATGCGTAGCTGTGGATACCCTTGAACGCGGCTGACAGGTTCGCCCAGAAGAGGGTCAGGAGGATCACGACCATGCACGTGATGGCCACCGCGGCGTTCAGCTTGGGGTGCTTGCGGCCGAACATGTAGCGCATGTGGAAGTAGGCCACGAACGTCATCCACGTCGACAGCGACCACTGCTCCTTGGGGTCCCACGACCAGAAGTCGCTCCAGGCGTACTTGGCCCAGATGCACCCGAGGATCAGCCCGGCGGTCAGCGGGGGGAAGGAAATGCATACCATGCGATAGGTGGCCGTCTCCCGTGAGGCCAGGTTCGCCCCCGGGGAGGTGTCGCCGTACACCAGCACGCCGATCGCCTGGATGGTGGCCTTGATCATCAGGACGGTCGCGATCATGTAGGCCAGGACGTGCGGCACGAACAGCGCGGTCTGGAGCGCGGGCCTGGCCGGACTGATGTCGGCGTCTCGGATGAACCCGGGCATGACGCACAGCCCCGCGCCGATGAGCATGTCCCACATCTCGCCCCGGACGGCGAAGAAGCGTCGGCAGATCATCGAGATCGGCCAGATCAGCACCATCATCGCCAGGAACGCCTCGAAGAGGTTCTGGAGCGGGACGTTGTTGACCTCGATCGCGCGGTCGATGTACGTGACCACCGCCAGGACGAAGCCGGCGGCGTACAGGACGTGGGCGAAGACGGCGACCGGATTGATGCGCCCCGCCCGGCCGACGGTCGAGGATCCAGGCGGTACGTCGGGGGGCGGATCGACGCCCCGGTCACCCGGGGGCTCGGACGTCGTCCGGGGTGACTTCATGGCCCTGGCCAGAACGGACACCAGGAAGGCCAGGAGGTAAAGGCCCATCGTCGCGTAGATCAGCCCGCCCAGTCTGGTGTACTTGATCGCCATCAGCCGCCCCCCTCAACCGCGGGCGATCCGGGCTCGTCCGGGCTGCCGCCGCGGCGTCCCTTTGCGGCCCGCCAGACCGGCTCGACCCAGAAATGAAGGAACGTGCCGCCCATGAGCGTGAGCACGCCGATCAGCGCGATGAGCCAGCCGGCGTCGCTCTTGACGGAGATGTACGTGTAGGCCAGATCTTCCTCGTCGAAGCCCGACTGGTAGAAGTGGTACCCGCCGTAGTGCATCGGGTGGTTGACTTCGATGACGCTGCGGGCGACCTCCCTGTCGTCCTTGCGAATCACCAGGAGGCTGTTGTATTCCTTGACCGGGGGCTTGTCGGCGGCGAACACGTAGGGCCGACCCGCACGGTCCCACTGGGCCTGGCTGTCGTAAAGGAAGTCCAGCGCCACCGGCGGCGACGGCCGGCCCTTGCTGATCGTGATCGTCTTCTCGCCCGTCCTGATCCGCAGCGCGGACAACAGTCTCAAGAACGTCTTGACATCGGGGCCGCCGCCACGCTGCAGTTCGGACAACAGCGCCCAGTACTCCTTGATCCCGGGCATGCGGCGGCGCGTGACCTCGAAGGTGATCACCGGTCGCTGCATGCCTCGCATCTTCTGCGGATCGTCGGCGGGAATGTAAACCATCGAGACCGGCTGGCCCATCTTCCGCAGCCTCGCCGTCACCCCGGGCGCATAGGCGTTCTCGGTCCGGCGAGGCTCCACCACGTCGATCTCGACGGCCGGTTCCGCGCCGACCTCCGAGCCCTCGGCCTCGATCACCCGGCGCTTCTCGGGCGAGTCCGGGTCGCTCTCCAGACGTACGAAACACAGCTTGCGGATCCTGCCGATCAATCGCCGAGTGCCGCTGCGGGTGGGCATGAAGGTGAAGTCCTGCCCGACTTCGGCGGGCACGACGAGCGGCTTGTCGTGCCCCCGCAGGGGGGTGACGATAACCGGCCCGGGCTGCTCGGCGCCGGTGGCCTTTTTGGCCTCGGCCTGGGGGACGTACCTGGCCGGGATCAAGACGGCATCCTTGCCCAGACCGTCGGCGATCTTCTGTGTGTAGACGTACGTCCTGCCGCGAAGCAGCGATTCCTCGACCACGACGGCCGGGCTGCCCCCCGGGCGGTCATCTGGGACCAGCCTGATCTGCCCGGGCTCGGTCGGGTGCGGCTCCCAGCGGACCCAGCGACGGGCGCGTATCCTCCCGACGAGCATTCCGGCGTGGCTGGAGCCTATCCCGAACTGCTGACCGACCCTTGCGGGGACCTTTCGCGGGGGCGCATGCCGGCTGGGCGACGGCAGCAGAAGGAAGGGCTCGGTAACCGGTTCCTGAATGCGGAAGCCCGTCACGCGGATCTTGACGCCGTCGGTCAGCGGCAGGTCACGCCACGCGTTCAGCTTCCATTTGAACCGCTTGACCTCGGACTCGACGGCCAGCTTCTCCTTGAAGACCTCCCTGACGTGCCCGGCGTGGTCCGGACCGCTGTGGTCCCCGTCGTGTGGGGCGTGTTCGGTCACGCTTTCCCAGCGGCCGGTCTTTACCGTCTCGGTCACCTGCACGCTGAGCTTGTGCTCGTAGGGGTAGTACTCGATCCAGCACCTCTCGCAGCGGACCTCGAAGGGCAGCACGTCGAACTGCTGCTCACGCTCGTCGGTGACGTTGCGTTTGGGCCGGCCGTCGTAGAGCTGCATGGCGCCCTTGAAGACGCGCTTATGGTCCCTCCAGGCGTCCATGATCTTCATGCCCGCCTTCGAGCCGAGCATGCCCCCCAGGAGTGTCAGCACGCAGCCGACGTGCATCGCCAGCAGGCCCGGGCAGCGCACGAGCCTGGGAAAGAGCACCAGTCCCGCAATCAGCATGCCAGTCAGCGCCAGCCAGGCCAGCATCAGCGGCACGGAGTTGAAGAGGACCCACGCCTTGGCCTCGCCGATGAACGCCGACAGGGCGGACAACTGCGCGAGATTGACCGACCCCACTAACGTCACCCAAAGTAGTACTCTACGGACCTTCACCATGTGCCTCATTGTAGGCACGGCCGATGCAGCCGTGTCGGATCGAGCCGGTACTACTTAATCGATCGTGTCCCCCATGTCCAGCGCCGCGGCACCGCGGGCAGACGCCGCTTGAGGAATCGGCCTCAGGGGCTTATAATGTGATAAATGCCCACAGGGCATTCCTGGCCGGACATTCCTCCCAACGCATTCAGGAGATTAACATGAACCGCAGGGCCATACCCGTATCCGTATGGGTCATCTGCTGCCTGTCGCTGTGTGCTGCCGCAGCCGCAGGCGTCACCGGGCAGTACGTCCACGTGACCATCCCGGGCAACGGGCGCACGCTGTCGCTGGCCGAGGTGCAGGTCTTCAGCGGCGGAAAGAACGTCGCCCTGACGTGCCCGGCGGTGCAGGACACCACTGCCAGCAGCGGCGTGGCCTCTCGGGCCGTTGACGGCAAGACCGACGGGGATTGGCGCAAAGGCTCGATCACCCACACGGCCCAAGGCGTCTCGACGCCGAAGTGGGAGGTGAACCTCGGGGGGATGAAGCCGATCGACAGGATCACCGTCTGGAACCGCGACGGGCTTGAGAGCCGATTGAACGGTTTCCAGGTCTACGTGCTCGACAGGAGACGGAAGATCGTCTGGGCGGGGGGCAAGGCCCGGCCCGGCCGCGGGGCCACGACGTTCGCCGTGACGGCGGCCAGGGGCCCGATGGTCGGCAAGGCCGTCGCCAGGATCAAGCCCGGCAAGGCGCCGGCCGGAAGCAAGGCGCCGGGGCGAGACAAGAGCAAGAAGCGCCGCCGCAGGCCCAAGCGGACCCCGGCACCGGGCCAGCCCGGGGCCTCCCAGGGCACCGCCACCTCCCTGCGAATGGCGATCCAGGACCTGATCAAGACCTACGAGGCCAAGTATCCCAAGGGGCCGGAGTACCTCAAACGGCTGGCCGCCCTGGAGCCGAAGCTCAAGGCCGGCCAGGACAAGGCCGAGTTCGACGCCCTCCAGCGCGAGGCCCTTCTGGCCAACCCACTGCTCGATTTCGACAAGCTCCTTCTGGTCCAGCGCAAGGGCGCGGGCAAGGGGCTGCCGGCCAACTGGCAGGGAAACTCCTGCGTCTCCAACTCGGGCTACGAGAATTTCCTGGGCGTCATGACGCCGCTGAACAAGGGCCAGATCACCGAGGTGCACCGGCCCGCCGACGGGGGCTTCGTCGGGGACTTCGACCTCCACTGTGACGCCGACAAGATCTGCTTCTCGTCCCGGGGCAAGAACGGCGCCTGGGCTGTCATGGAGATCACGATCGACCCGGCCACCGGACGCAAGACCAGCGGCGCCGCCAGGCAGGTCTCCCCGAACGACTTCAAGGACGTGGACAACTACGACCCGCTCTACCTGCCCGACGGGCGGATCATCTTCGACTCGACCAGCGGCTACCAGGGCGTGCCCTGCGTCAGCGGCAAGTCCTACGTCGCCAACCTCCACATCATGGACGCCGACGGGAAGAACATCCGCCGGCTCTGCTTCGAGCAGGACAACAACTGGTACCCCGTCATGCTCCCCAATGGGCGCGTGATGTACCTCCGCTGGGAATACACCGACTCGGCCCACTACTTCAGCCGAGTCCTGATGCACATGAACCCCGACGGCACAGATCAGAAGGAGTTCTACGGCAGCAACTCGTACTGGCCGAACTCGCTGTTCTTCGCCCGCCCGATCCCG
>Ga0180432_10006051_pt1 | contig 15877 bp, 13 predicted proteins | sample SS_ome_10_FD_132414 | JGI IMG/M metagenome (GOLD analysis project Ga0180432, IMG submission 132414) | Hypersaline lake sediment archaeal communities from the Salton Sea, California, USA - SS_1_MS_2 metaG | ecosystem: Environmental > Aquatic > Non-marine Saline and Alkaline > Hypersaline >... | reverse complement strand
TGATCCTGGCCTTTCCCCTCGTCCACTACTTCGCGACCCACGGGTTCGACTTCGGCAGCATGATGGGTGATGACCGCGCGGTCTTCGGCATCCTGTTCGACACCGTGCTGTACGCGGATCTCGGCTTGTGGATGATCCCGCGCGCCTTCGTGATCGCGCTCTGCGCAACCTGGCTGGCGGCAATTTACCCCGCCTACTTCGCGATCCGGACCGATCCCACGACGGCGCTCAGTTTGAGGGAGGCCTGACCGATGAAGACCGCTCTGCTCGAGGCCCACGAGGTCCGGAAGGAGTTCCGCACGGGGCGGATTGTGGTTCACGCCCTGCGGGGGATCGACCTCACCCTGCGGGAGGGGGACTTCGCGGCCCTGGTCGGCCCGAGCGGCAGCGGGAAGACGACGCTCCTCAATCTAATCGGAGCTCTCGATGTCGCGACCGCGGGCCGGGTCGAGTTGTTCGGAAAGGACCTTGCGCACCTCGGCCGGCGCGCGCGGGCCGAGGTGCGGCTCCGCTCCCTGGGGTTCGTCTTCCAGGCCTACAACCTCGTGCCGGTCTTGACCGCCCGGGAGAACGTCGAGTTCGTCCTCGAGCTGCAGGGCGTGGGTGTCGAGCGGCGCCAGCGGGCGCTTTCGGTCCTGCGCGAGCTTTCGCTGGAGGATCTCGCCGATCGACGCCCGCACGAGATGTCGGGGGGACAGCAGCAGCGGGTGGCGGTGGCCCGAGCCGTGGCTTCGCGCCCGCGCCTCGTACTGGCCGACGAGCCGACGGCCAATCTGGACAGCGGGAATGCCGAGACCTTGCTGCGAATGATGCGCAACCTGCGCGATCAGCACGGCATGACGTTCCTCTTCTCGACGCACGATCCCCAGGTTGTTGCCCATGCCTCCCGGGTGATCACCCTGCGGGACGGATCGGTGGACCATGCGACCTGAGCGCCTCCTGGCCCTGGGCCTCCTGCTGAGCACCCCGGCGGGGGCCGCCGAGCGGGTGGATCTCGATGTGGCCTACAAGTCGACGACGATCGTCGGTCGCGCACCCGCCGATAGCCTGCTCTTCCCGGAGCGCTGGAGCGCGAGCGCCCTGGGTCGCCTGCGCTGGACGGTTCGTGCCGAATCCGGCCGGTGGCTGCGAGCGGAGGTGGCGTATGAACAGCGCGCGCGTCTCGCCTCGGGATCGGCCGGGGGGACGAGCATCCTGCGCAGCGAGGAACGCGCTCCGTACCGGATTGCGCAAGCGGAATGGAGTTGGGCGGAGGCGGACGACGGCTTCTCGGGGCGCCACGAGGTGGATCGCGCGGTGGCGTTCATGCGGGCCGGAAGCGTCGACCTTGCCGTGGGCCGGCAGGCGGTCGGTTGGGGGCGGGGGGTGCAGTTCAGTGTCGTCGACATCTTCGCGCCCTTCATGGCGCTCGAACAGGATCGTGAGTGGCGCCGGGGAATCGATGCCGTGCGGCTTCGGTTTCCGCTGACCGACCTCATCTCGGCCGACGGCGTGGCCGCCTTCGATGAGACCATCGAGCAGTCGGCTTTCGTGGGCCGCGTGCAGGGCTACTGGGGTGATCTGGACGGAGAGATCCTCGTGGGCACGCGCCGGCGCGATCGAATGCTCGGCTGCAGCGCATCGCTGCCGGTGATGGATGCGGAGCTCCACGGCGAGCTGGCCCTCTTCGATTCGCCCGACGGGGAGGAGGTGATCGAGGGCCTCGCCGGTGGTTCCTACAGCTTCGATCTTCAGGGGCCGCTGTTCGTCCGGGCAGAGTACCTCGCCTCCGGCTTCGGTGCCGTCCAGTGCGCCTACGGCGTGGGGAGTGTGACACCGGCCAGTCTGAATTGGCTCATCAGCCTGCGGGATGGTTCGGGTGTGGCGAGCGGGTCGGTTTCTTGGATCTTCTCCGATCACCTGTCCCTCGCCGCCGGCTTCTACGTGCCTCATGGATCGCGCCCGCGCGCGGGCGGGTTCCGGAGCGACTACGGCGGCACGGCGGGAACGGGTCTCTTCCAGATCAGTTTCTACGATTGACGACCGCGGTTGCGGGAACACACCAGGCTCGATGATAATGAGGGCGATGAACACGGGCGGCAAACCATGGATCCTGGCGATCGGGCTGATCGGACTGGTCGCGACCGCGACCGCGTCGGAGCGGCCGAATGTCCTCTTCATCATCATCGATACGCTTCGCGCCGATCACCTGGGCGCGTACGGGTACGCCCGCAACACGAGCCCGGTCCTCGACAGCCTGGCCGGCGCGGGTGTGCTCTTCGAGGAGGCGATCGCCCAAGCCTCGACGACCACGCCCTCGGTGGCATCGATTCTCTCTTCGACCTACCCGATTCGACAGGAAGCGAGGCTCGGGAAGAGCCCGTTTCCGGAGTCGGCGCGCACGCTGGCGGAGGTCTTGAGCGCGGCGGGGTATCGCACGGGAGGAATCGTGGCCAATCCGGTGCTGCAGCGACGGTACGGATTCGGGCGTGGTTTCGTCGACTACCGCGACGGGGAGGATGTCCTGCGCCAGGGGGCGGAGACGATCACGCAGGCGGCGCTCGACTGGATGATCAACCATCGCGCGGAGCCATTCTACTGCTGGGTCCACTACCTCGACCCTCACGGGCGGTACACCCCTCCCTCCCCGTACGCCGAGCGGTTCCTGGGTGACGAGCTCGATCTCATCTACGAGGGGATCATCGAACCGGGCCGCCGGCGGGTGGTGCTGGGAAAGATCCCCCGCACGCAGTGGCTCCGCGAGGAGGAGCGGCGGGGGAAGGTCCGCGCGCTCCAAGATCCTGCCCGCGATCGCCTCGCCCGGCGGTACACCGAGCAGCTCGCGGCCGACGGGTTCGATCCGGTCATTCTGGAGAAGGCCTACTACATCGATCAGTACGACGGGGAGATCGCCTACAACGATGCGGAAATCGGGCGGATGCTCGGCGAGATGCGGCGGTGGGGCATTCTCGAACACACGCTCGTCGTCGTGACCTCGGATCACGGTGAAAGCCTCGACGAACACGACTACTACTTCTCGCACGGCTATCACCTGTACGATGCCACCCTTCATGTGCCGCTCCTCTTCGCCCTGGGCGACCGGCTCGCTCAGGGCCGCCGCGTGGAGACGCAGGTGCGGGGGCTCGACGTGGTGCCGACGATACTCGATCTGCTGGAGCTTCCCCGCCCGGAGTCGATGGTGGGGGAGCCTCTGACCGAGCTCGTCCGACCCGAGGAGACCAATTGGCTGCGACGGACCTTCCGTCGCCGCCACCGCGGCGGGCGCCCGGCGTTCAGCTTCACCCAGGTGTCGGCCCAGAGTCGATCGGTCCGGTTGGCACGGCTCGACGGGTGGAAGCTGATTCAACTCTCACCCTTCGGCTCCGGACCCGAGGAGCTCTACGACGTCGCGGACGATCCCGGGGAGACGCGGAACCTGATCGCGGGCGGTGAGGAAACGGCCCGGCGGTTACGGCTCATGTTGATCGCGCTCGCCGAGGACTTGGCGCCGGACACCCAGGCCGACGGAGCGATGGATGCGCAGACGCGCGAGATGCTCCGCTCCCTGGGGTACGTCGACTAGTCGATCAGGTCGTAACCTCGTGGATGTTCAGCCGCGCCAAATCGATTTCCCCGACACCGAGATCATAGGCGGTGCGGATGTGCCGGATTTCTGTCCGCTCGGGCCAAAAGGTGCGCGCGGCAAACGCGTCGACGGCCACCGGGTCGATGCCCGCGATGACCTGACGCGCCTCGAGGACCTCGCCCGGACCCATGGGGCCATTGGTGCGGAGAACGTGGTTGGCATCGACCAGAATCAGGTCCTGACGCACGCAGGACGCCAGCTCGGCGATGCAGACCTCGAGATCGGTTTCGTGGAAACGTCCCCGGTTCCAGTTGATCCCCATCAGGTTCTTCATCGACACGGTCACGTGGGTCTCGCCGTGGTGCTTGGCGATCGGCAGATTGATGAAGACGTCCGCATCGAGCACCGCCGAGGCGATCTGTTCCCGGCGGAGGATGCGGCCGCGGGGGACGATCACCGGGCGGAACTGATCCTCGGTTTCCAGCACCTGAAGGATGCCGCCCGAGCGCTCGACGGCGTCGGCGGTGCCGTTGCGGAGGAAGAAGCGACGGCTATCGTGACTGAGGGCGATCACCTCCCGCGCGCCTGCCTCCCGGCAGCCCCGGATCACCGCCTCGACCATGTCGGGGTGGGTGTGGAGACCCGCCTCGGGTCGGCGGGTGCCGAGCGGGTTGGGCTTGACGACCACCCGGTCTCCCGGGCGGACGAAGCGGGAGAATCCCCCCAGGGCGTCCACGGCCGCGCGGCAGTTCTCGGCCGGGCGGCCCCCCTTGGCGACCACGATGTCCGGCGGCGCATCGGCACCCGCGGGCACCGCCGCGCCCGCGAGCGCTAGTAAGAACTGACGGCGTGAGATCACTTCTCCTCCTCGAGCTCGGCCAGTGCGGCGCGGGCCTGCTCGGCGCGCTCCCCCTCCGGCTCCAGTGCCAGAAACTGCCGCCACGAGGCGGCCGCCTCTTCCGTGCGTCCCGTCTGACGGTAGGCCTCGGCCAGTGAGAAGTGCGCCGAGGGGTCCTCGGGGTAAACGGCGGCGAAGCGCGCGAAGCACTCGATCGCCTTCTCGCCTTCTCCCACGGCCAGGTAGTGGTGGCCGACCGGGTGTAGGGCGGAGACGTTGTCGGGATCTTCCTTCAGACAGGCGAGGAAGGCCTGGTGGGAAGCGTCGGGGTTTCCGACGGCCCGATAGGCGTAGCCGAGATACATCTGCACCTCGCCATCATCGGGATCCCGCTCCCGGGCTTGTTCCAAAAGCTCGATGGCGCGTTGCGGCAGGCGGCTGATCAGGTAGCGCAATCCGAGCGCACACAGGGCGGAGACGTCATCGGGATGCTCCTCGACGCGGGATGCCAGGCGGGCCGTCTGGCGGAAGTGATCGAGCAGCCAGTCGGCATTGGGGTAGAGGCGGCGGTCGGGCGCTGCGGCGAGGTGGGCCTGAAGATCGCGCGCGCCGCGGGCGAAATCGGCGTCGATGGAAGTTTGGGCAAGGATGCGGCGATAGCGGGCGCTGCCTCGGAGGGCCGGCTCGGGGGAGCCGGCCAGGAGCGAATCGATGGCCGAGGCCGCTCCCACCAGGTCGCCGAGGCGAAGGGCATGGTTGGCGCGAAGGAACATCTCGTACGGCGCCCAATCGATCGACAGGTGTTGGTTGATCAGGTCCCGCTTCGACCAGGCGTGGTTGAAGGCGGGGAGGAGCGGATACTGCTGGATGATCTGCGCGTAGCAGTGAGAGGCGTTCTCCCCCGCGCCGCGCTCGGCGTAGGTGTCTCCCAGGTGCTGGAGAATCTCGGCGGCGGTGGCGGGCGGGAGGGGGGCTTCGAGAAGGAGCTCGTAGGTGTCGATCAGCTTGTCCTCTTCCCCGCGCGCCTCGTGGCAGCGGGCGGTGGCCAGGAGGAGATCGCGGGTCCATTCGGGGTGGGTGGGGGTGCCTTCGTGTCCCGAAAGCGCCAGCGCTTCGGCATAGGCCTCGCCGGCTGGCATCCACGCCCCTTGCGCCTCGAGACACTCCCCGAGCCGGCGGGCGGCTTCCGCGGCCCAGCCGCTCTCGGGGTAATTGGCGATTACGCGGCGGAAGTCACGCGCCGCGGTGCGCGGGTCCTCGTGCCCCAGAAGCTGGAGGTTGGCGACCGCCATCGCGGCCACCGGCGCCAGGCAGTGACCCGCGTGGTCGAGCAGGAAGGCTTCGTAGGTCTCGATGGCGCCATCCAGGTCACCCTGGGCCTGCAGCATATGTGCACGCCGGAAGTGGCCGGCGGGCTCGATGTCGGCCTCCACTCCGGGCACCGCCCATAGCACGGCCAGGATCACGAGCAGACGGCCCATGGGATGTCCCTCCGGGTGTATGGAACCTTGGGGGGGGTGAAGGATTGGAGCATACCCCATCTCCAATCTTCAGGCAAACGATAGGTTCCCTTCAGGCCCCCCCCGGGCGGCCCGGAACCCGTTCCACCATACTTGCGTAGGGCTCAACGATCTGCGTAGCGGTAGACTCGACGCCCCCATTGGATCATCCCCCGGATCACAGCCTAACGCCGAACGGAGTGTCCCGGTCGACGGTATCCCCCCGCGGCCCAACGAAGGAGGTGTGAAGGATGAACGAAAAAGGAATTGGTCGGTGGATCGCGGCGGCGGGGCTGCTCTTGGCCGTGGGGCCGGCGCTCGGACATGCGGACGAGATCGATCTCGATGCCTACCATGCCCAACGGATCGCCGAGGTGAGGGCCGAGGTCGCCGCGCATGGGTATGACTGGACGCCGGGGCCGACATCCATGACCCGGTACACGCCCGAGGAGCTCGATCGGATGTTGGGAGAGGTGACCCCGCCGGAGATCAAGCGGTGGTCGGCCCAGGATGCGCCCCTCCCATTCCCGCTGCGCCGGGATCTCCCGGGGAGCTATGACTGGCGCGAGCACGACGGGGTGACCCCGGCTCGGCATCAGGGGCCTTGCGGAAGCTGCTGGATCTTCGCCGCCATCGGGGCGATCGAGTCAGCCATCCTCATTCACGGCGGCGAGGAGACGGACCTTTCGGAGCAGCAGATCCTTTCCTGCCTCTCGGGAGGATGGGGGTGCCTCGGCGGCTGGACCCCGCATGTCTGGGACTACATCGCCGAGTACGGGGCCGTCTCCGAGGCGTGCTTCCCCTACGAGGCCGATGACAGCGTGCCCTGCATCGAGGACCAGTGTGACCTGGTCGCCACGTGCGGGTCCTGGGCCGATATCCCGCCGATCATCGAGGCGCTCAAGACCGCGGTGATCGAATACGGGCCGATCAAGACGGGGATGTACGCTTACGACGACTTCCATTACTACACCGAGGGCTGCTACGAGCACGAAGACGTCACGACCGCCGTCAACCACTCGGTGCTGATCGTCGGCTGGGATGACGACGCCTGCAGTGGAGAGGGCGCTTGGCTGGTCAAGAACAGCTGGGGCGAGGACTGGGGCGAAAACGGTTTCGTCTGGATGAAGTACGGGACCTGCAATGTCGGCAGCAATGCCATGATGGTCTACTACTCCAACGGGCAGGAGATCGAATACCGCTTCACCCAGGTGGATGACGGCGCCGCCGGCGATGGGGACGGCTGGCTCGATCCCGGGGAAGAGGGGACGGTCGAGGTCGTCGTGCGCAACGGCCTCCTGGCGGGCGACCGCACCGCTATCGAGGCGCAGCTCGTGTCCCTCTCACCGGAGGCGACGGTTCTGAGTGGACCGGTGAGTTGCCCCGATCTCGAGGCCGGCCAGTACGCGCTGCTCGGCGATGGTTTCCAGGTTCAGGTGAGCCCCTTCGCCGCGATCGGCTCCGTGCTCGCCTTCGAGGTCACGATCAGCGCCGCGGGGGACTACAGCGTCGTGCACGGTTTTGAGCTTTCGGTGGGCGACGTGCCGGTCCTCCTGGTGGACGATGACGTCTCGACGATTGCTGACCCCTTCGTCCGCACGGCGCTCGAGGAAGGAGGATACCTGTACCGGCACTGGGACACCCGGAGACAGGGCACGCCGAGTGGAGAGGTCCTCTCCCGGTATCCCGCGGTAGTTTGGCCCACCGGCACCACGGGGCTCTTCGAGCCCGACGAGCAGACGTCGGTGCGCGAATACCTGGTCCAGGGGGGGGCGTTGTTGGCCACCGGCCAGGACATCGGGTGGAATCTGATCGAGCGGGTTGGCGCCACGGCGGAAGATCGGGCCTTCTACCGGGAGATCCTGCATGCGCTCTACGTGGCCGATGATTCCGGATTCCGGCATCTGGACGGCGTCGCGGGCGACCCGATCGCCGATGGCCTGAGCTTCGACATCGGCGGGGGTGACGGTTCCAATTCCCAGCTCTACCCGAGCCGGATCACCCCCAACGCGGGGGCGGTCGCTTGCATGGAGTACGCGGCCGATGTCGTGGGCGCGGTTCGCTATGCCGGACGCTACCGGGTCGTCTATCTCGCCTTCGGATTGGAGGCGGTCAATACCGGAGCCGACCGTACCGAGATCCTGTCGCGCTGCCTTGATTGGATGGTGCCGCAATGGCCCGACCTGGAGCAGCCGCTCGTCGACCTCATCGCACCCAATGGGGGGGAGGTCTGGCCGATCGGAGAAGAGGCCACGGTTTCCTGGACCGCGTCCGACAACGTGGCGGTCACGGGAGTCGACATTCTTTTGTCGCGCGACGGGGGGGCAACGTTCGGGGAGACGCTGGCCGAAGGGCTCGACAACACCGGGAGCTTTGCCTGGATCGCGACCGGCCCTTCGTCGGCGCAGTGCGTCGTTCAGGTGACGGCCCACGATGGGGCCGGACTCATGAATGCCGATGTCTCCGATGATGCGTTCGTCATCGGGGATGCCGCCGCCGTCGCCGCGGGTGCGGACCGTGCCTTCCGCTTCGGCTGTGCCACCCGCAATCCGTTCGTGGAGACGGTGCGGCTGCACCTGGCGCTTCCGGCGAGCGAGGCGATCGACCTCGGGATCTACGATCTCCTCGGCCGGCGTATCGAGACGCTCCACCACGGGAGCCTGGGCGCCGGAGAGCATGCCTTCGTGTGGAACGGTCGGGAGCAGGCGGGAGGGATCTACTTCGCCCGCGTGCGGCGGCCGGTTGAAGGGAACGCGAGCCTGCGGCTCCTGCTCCTCCGCTGACGTCATCCACCTTCGGTTCGAGGCCGGCTCCACCCCGCGGTGGGGCCGGCCTATTGGCGCTTGCATCGGGTGGGAACTCCCGGAAGACTGCACGGTGCAACCGAGCAGATCTGTCCAATGGGGGGAGAACTCGTTATGAGCAAAAGAGTTGCGTTTCTGGTTCTGGGTGTCGTCCTGCTGACTGCCGGCTGCGCCCAGACGCCCGAGATCGTCACACCGGAGACCCTGGCCGAGGCGAAGGCGCTGGCCGCCGAGTTGGACAAGCCGCTGCTCGTCAACTTCTTCGCCGCCTGGTGAGGCCCCTGCGCACGGTTCGCCCGGGAGGCGGCCCAAGACCTGGACCTGCAGAAGGCGCTGCAGAATGTCGTGCTCTACAAGATCGATACGGAGAAGGGTGAGGGAATCGAGCTGGCCAAGGACCAGGCGGTGCGTGGGGTTCCCACCTTCGTGATGATGAATGCCGAGGGGGAGGCCCTCGACCGCTGGGTCGGCTACGGCAAGGAGATGTTCATCGAGAGTCTCTCCGGGGCGCTGGGCGATCTGACGACGATCGAGGAGAAACGGGCGCGGTTCGCGGCGAATCCCACGGCCGCCGATGCCGCCAAGCTCGCCAGTTATCATTCCTCCATCGGAGACTACGCCGAGGCGGTGCGGCTCTACCGTGAAGCGGAGGGGATGAATCAGGATCCAAGCGTCGACTACCTCTTCGAGATCTTCGACAACACCGTCGATGGGCTTCGGGACAGCACCTATACCCTCGATGACGTCAGAGCGACGGCGGATGCGGTGGTCTCATCGGGTCAGGCCGAGGCCGACGACCTGGTTTGGGTCGCCGTGCAGACCAACCGGCTGGGGAAGGCGAGGGGAGATCAGCACCTGTTAACCGCCTACCTCCAACCGGCGATCGACGCCTCGGCGGGTACCGAGGACGAGGGGTTGGCCCGTTGGCGCCAGCGCTTGCTGGTCGAGCACGCCCTGTACGTCCAGGAAAGACCTCTTCTCGCGGTGGAGTACAAGAAGAAGTCGATGAACGAGAACTGGACCGAAAGCGCGCGCGAGCTGAATTCGTTTTGCTGGTGGTGTTTCGAAAGCAAGGTCAACCTAGAGGAGGCAGAGACGCTCGCGCGCAAGGCGGTCTCGCTTGCCTCGCCGGGTCAGGAAAAGGCGCAGATCCTCGATACCCTGGCCGAGATCTACAACGCGCGCGGGAACCCGGACCATGCGGTCCACGCCATGACCCAAGCGGTGGCCGAGGCCCCGGACTCGAAATACTACGCCGAGCAACTGGAACGCTTCCGCGGCCTGACCGGCAGCTAGTCGCGCATGTACCGATCGAGCCCGTGGATCTTGATGTCCACCAGCTCGCCCGGGGAGAGATCGTCGAATCCCCGCCTAACCAACCGCTCGATGAAGCTGGGTGTGACGCCGTGGATGCGGAACTCGACCAAGCGGCTTGGACGCAGGTTGTCGTAGCCGAGATCCCGCAGCGCCAGGATGAACTCCGGCGTGACCCCATGGATGCGGAACTCGACCAGGCGGCTCGGCCGCAGGTCGCGATACCCAAGCGCACCCAACTCCAGAACGAATTCGGGTGTGACCCCATGGATGCGGAACTCGGTCAGCCGGCTCGCGCGCAGGTCCGTGTAGCCGAGCCGGGCGAGGGCGTCGATGAACCCGCGGGTCACGCCGTGAATCCGGAACTCGAGGAGCCGATGTGCCGAGAGGTTCCGGTATCCCAAGCCTTCCAGATCCCGGATGAACTCGGGTGTGACGCCGTGGATCCGGAATTCCAGGTAGCGCTGGATCGAGAGGTCGCCGTGTCCAAGATCCGCCATCTCGCCGATGAACGCGCGGCTCACGTCGAAGATCCCTAGGTGGAGGATCCGATCGCGCCGCGTGACCCGGAAGCCGCGATCGGTCATGTCGGCCACGTACTCGGGGTTGGGGGTGAAGGTGAACTCGCCCGACCCGGAGGCGTGGGTGCCCCGGACGATGGCGTCCCCCAGGAAGGTGAAGGTCCCCGCGTCGCGGACGAGCTCGAATTCCGAAACTTCGCTTCCGCTGGGGATCGGGAACGCATCCCAGGGAATGCCGATCGAGGACTCACTCTGCGGCGACAGGCTGAACCGCAGCTCGGCCCGGTCCCCGCCTCCCCGAAGCCGCCACCTTCCTTCGTAGGTGTTGCGGGCGCGCGGTTGCCGCGACGCCTGGGCGTCGGGCGCATCGGCGCCCAGAAGGGCGGCGGCGGCTACGGCGGCCACGATCAGGGCGGCGCCACCGGCGGCCAAGCCGGCCGTGTGCCGGCGGCGTGAGTCGGGCCGACCCAGCAGGCGCCGGACACGGGCCAAGAGCGGCATACCGGTCGCGCCCACAGCCAGCCGGGGCGCCTCGGCCAGACGCAACGCCTCGGCTTCGGCGAGGGCGCGGGCGTAGAGCGCCGGAGAGCCGCAGACCTCGCAGGCGATGTCGTCGCAGCAGTGCTCGCGTTCGGTGCGTACCTGATGCGAGACCCACCAGACCGCGGGGTGATAGAAGAGCAGGGTCTCGATCGCGCACTGAACGTAGTTGACCAGGATATCGTAGCGGCGGATGTGGGCCAGCTCGTGGGCCAGGATCGCCTCCAGCTGCGGAGGCGTCAGGTACGTGAGCGCGCTGGCCGGAAGCAGCACCACGGGACGGATGCTTCCCACCGCAAGCGGCACGGAGCTCAGGGTGGACGCGAAGAGCCGGACCGGTCGGGCGATTCGCATCCGTTTCCGGAGCCGTGCGAACGAGCCCTCGATGCCCCGGGGGGCCGGCCGTGTACCGCAGCGGGCGAGCCTTCGCGAACGCCGCCACGTGATCACGTGGTAGGCGGCCAGACCGCAGACGCCGCATCCCCAGAGCAGGAAGACCGTCGTCGCAATCCAATCCGGGAAGGCGAGACGAACGGGCGCCTCGCTGTGCAGAGCGGGCACCATCTCGCCGACGGCGCGGCTTGCGGATGCCGCGACGGTCGGCAGCGCGTCGGTCACCCTGGCCGTCGGGCCCGAGGGGAGCGCCGAGCAGAAGGTGAGGATCGGTATCGTCGCCATGAGGGCCAGCGCCGAGGTTGCGAGGCCGTAGCGGAGGCGCGCCATGCTCCGCGGCACGATAGCCAAGGCGAGGGCAAGACAGCAGGCGATCAAGCCGCCTTGCCAGAGGAAGTGAAACAGTGCGACAGCGACGGTTCGGATGACCGGCAGAGCGGCCAAGACGGCAGATCCGTTCATGGAGCGCCTCCCTTCTCCATCTGATCCAACAGGCGGCGAATCTCGGCCAGCTCGTCGGGGGAGGCCGGACCGGAGGACAGGGCCCGCATCACCAGCTTGCCGATCGACCCATCGAAGGCTTTCGTCTTCAGATCGCTCAGCAAGAGCCGCTGGGTTGTCGTTTCATCGAAGCGGGCGCAGTAGACGTGAGCCCGGCGGCTCTCATCTCGGATCACCAGGCCCTTCTCGGACATGATCTGGAGGAGCTTGAGCAGTGTGGTGTAGCCGCGCCGGTGGGCCGGGGGCTGGGCGTCGGCCAGGTCACGTACCGTGCACGGACCCAACCGCCAGAGGTCGCGCAGGATGGCCAACTCGGCGTCGGTCGGCTTCGGAATGGGAGCTTCGATCATCGACTGGGTTCCTCCTGGGGGGCAGGTACGCGATGATAGTACGAAGGGTTTCGTATCTCAACCGGATTCTGGGGCTGAGTCTCCATCCTTTGATCCGGCTTGCGGTTATCAGCGGGGTGAGACGAGGTTCGGGCAATCGGCCCCCGCACCCGGGAACCACCGATAATCGCCATCCGTACCTGATCTTGCCTCGGATGGACCTGCGGTTGTAACCAAAGCCCCATAGGATGATCATGACAGACAGCTCTCTCCCAAGGGAGGGGGCTCGGGAGGGGAGAGGTTGGAGCGCGCATCGATTTGGTCGGTCGCTTTCGAGCGCCACGAGCCCGAGATCCTGGCCTATCTGCGCCGGCGCGTGCGCCGGTCAGAGGACGCCGAGGACCTGTGCCAGGAGGCGTTCGCCCGTGCGGTGGGGACCGAGACCCCGCTCCGGGATCCCTCGAAGGTCCGATCCTACCTCTTCCGGATCGCGCGCAACTTGCTGATCAATCACCTCCAGCGGCGGAAGCTGGTCCGAAGTGAGAGCGAGTTTGCGGGCGACGTCGATTTGGAAGCGACGACCGCCGCCGGCACGCCGGGGCCGGATGCGGAGGTCAGGTGGCAGGACCTGATGGGGCGCCTGCGAGGCGTCCTGGCAACGCTCCCCGTCGACCAGCGCCGGGCCTTTCAACTGGGCGTGCTGGAGCGGCGGCCTTACGCGGAGATCGCTGCCCAGACCGGATGGAGCCTGGCCAAGGTGAAGATCAGCGTCTTTCGAGCCCGGAGACGGCTGATCGATGAGTTGCACGATCAGTGGATCGAATGAGGGGATAGACCATGAGTGTCTGCGAAAAGCACCAGATGGAGCTCTCCGCCCTGATGGATGGTGAGGCCGACCAGGAGGCGTTGGTCGAGGCGCTCGATCACTTGATGACCTGCCCTGATTGCGCCGAGTTCTACTGCGAGGCGCGGGGATTGCAGGAGATGGCGGCCGTCCTGTCGGCGGAGCCGCGCCCCGCCGCCGCACCGAAGAGAGGGGCGGCGATCTGGAGGCGGGGCTTCTGGCCCGTTTGGGCGGGAGCCGCGGCGATGGTGCTGATCACCGTGGGGCTTTGGGCGGGTCGAATGCACTCCCGGCAGGTGTACGAACCGCCGCCGACCGATGAGCCGTTGATCGGCTTGAAGCTCGGCGAAGCCGAGGGAGAGATGAACGAGGAGCGCTTCACCGAGATGACGGTCGAGCTTCTGCGCGCCGGGGAGCGCTATCAACAGAAGATGTACGAAGTACTGGATCAGGTCGGCGGCGGGCGATACGACCCCCGAAACCAACCGATGTAGGAAGACGTGGCAAGCGGGTACCCCCCATCCCGGAAAGGAGTGGCAATGTACTCGAGCACAATCCGAGGCGCCGTGGGTGTCATCGCTCTGGGCGCGGCCGCGCTGGCGGCCCCAGCGGCAGCGGCCGGGGACCACGACGGGTTCATCTACGGCCGGGTGGAGACGACATCCGGGGCCGAGTACGAAGGGTTTCTGCGTTGGGGGGACGAGGAGTGCTTCTGGGACGACCTCTTCCACTCTCTCAAGGAAGATCTGCCCCACCGAGACATGGTGAAGTGGGAAGACATCGACGAGCGTGATTGGGACCGCAAGCACCGGCGGGACGGGGAACGGATCTCCCTTTTCGGCAGGGAGATCATCATCCACGACGACCATGACGACCCCTGGGATCTCTCGCGCATTTTCATCGCCCGGTTCGGCGACATCGAGCGGATCGAGGTGACCGGCGATGAGGATGCCGACCTGATCATGAAGAGCGGCGCACGGATCGCGGTCAGCGGCTACGCCAACGATGTCGGAGGCACGGTGCAGGTCGACGACGAGGCGGCCGGGAGAATCGATCTGCACTGGGAGAGGATCGATACGATCGAATTCATGCCCGCCCCGAGTGGGGCCGATCCCGAGGTCTGGCGTCTCCACGGCCGGGTCGAGACCGATTCGGGGGAGTTCGAGGGATTCATCCAGTGGGACAAAGAGGAGTGTATCAGTTCCGACAAACTCGATGGAAACACCCGGGACGGTGAGATGTCGATCGCCATGGGGCGGATCCGGATGATCGAGCGACGCGGTCACAGCAGCAGCAATGTGGAGCTCAAGGACGGGCGCGTTTTCCGGCTGCGGGACACGAACGACGTGAACCGCGAGAATCGCGGGATCATGGTGGAGGATGAACGATTCGGGCGTGTGACGATCCCCTGGGAGGAATTCGACCGGATCGTGTTCAGCGAGCCGCAAGGGAGCGGCCGCGGATACAACGACTACCGGCCGCTCAAGGAGCTGCGCGGAACGGTTCACGTCGTCGACGGCGACACCTACCGGGGCAGCATCGTTCTCGACCTCGACGAGTCCGAAGGCTGGGAGATGCTGAACGGGTCGTACCGGGACATCGAGTTCAACATCCCGTTGGCCCGGGTGGCGTCGATCACCCCGGGGCGACGCGACCAAAGCACCGTGGTGCTGCGCAACGGGGAGGAGCTGCGCTTGGAGGACAGCGCTGACGTCGGCAAGGGGAATATCGGCGTTTTGATCTACAGCGGGAGTGACGACCCGGTCTATGTCGATTGGGAAGAGGTGGAGTCGATCGAACTCGATTGACGGGCCGGCGCCTCGGGGGGCCGGACTCGACTGCGGCGCGGGGCGTGGGGGGCGCTCCCGCGTCGTAGTCACTTGACAACGAACCAGGATGCGATAGACTACACGAGTCGGTCTTGGGGGCATTCTTCGGAAAGGAGGCGTGACGCATGCAAGGCATGAGACGAAATCCAAAGCCACCGTCACGCCCGGGGGAGATGTCCATCTAGGCCGATCTCACTGCACGTCAGATGATCATGGCCTCCCTTCCGGGGAGGCCGTTGTTGTTTCGACGAGCCGCGGGCGTGACCGGCGTCCGCGGCTCGTCCCCTATCTCCGCGGCGCCATCTACCTTTGATCCAAACCAGGGGAGATCTCGAGATGGAGTTGTCCGATTGGGGTTGGAACGACCACTTTGAATCACACTATGGTCCGTGGAAGATGCGCGGCCTGCTTCCGGCGCGGGTCACGCGGGAAGATCGGCAGCGCTACCGTCTGGAAGGCGCCTCGGGAACGTGGAAGGGCCGGTTGGCCGGAAGCGCCCGACACCGGATGACCGGCCGGGGCGAGTATCCGACCGTGGGGGACTGGGTGGTGGCGAAGGTCGATCACCAGGAGGCGACGGCGTCGATCCAGGCCGTCCTGGCCCGCCGATCCAGCTTCTCCCGCAAGGCGGTTTTGGCGGGCGGCCCGGCGTATGGGGAGGGGAAGACCGAAGAGCACGTGCTGGCGGCCAACATCGACTCGGTCTTTCTGATCTCGGGTCTGGACGGCGACCACAACGTCCGCCGCCTCGAGCGCTACCTGACGGTGGTGGGGGAGAGCGGCGCCCGGCCGGTCATCGTCCTCAACAAGCTCGATGCCTGCGCCGATCTCGCGCGCGTCGTCGCCGAGGCCGAGGTGCTGACACCGGGCGTACCGGTCCACGCGATCAGCGCCCTGCAC
>Ga0180432_10006050_pt1 | contig 15881 bp, 10 predicted proteins | sample SS_ome_10_FD_132414 | JGI IMG/M metagenome (GOLD analysis project Ga0180432, IMG submission 132414) | Hypersaline lake sediment archaeal communities from the Salton Sea, California, USA - SS_1_MS_2 metaG | ecosystem: Environmental > Aquatic > Non-marine Saline and Alkaline > Hypersaline >... | reverse complement strand
CACTGGCGAGTGGGAGACACACATTTATGTCCAAAGTAATATCCCAGCACCGGCATTCCTGAAAAAGATGAGGCCCGAAGGACACCCGAAATAGGGCTGAGCCACGGTGCATGAAATAGCAACCAAGATACCCGCAAGGAGAATAGAGAATCATGATTACACCCAATGATCCTGAAATCGAGGTTTACTCTTATAGTCTACCTGAGAGATTGGCCTATTTCCTGGTATCGCTTTTTCTGGGTTTTCTTGCTCTGAGCCTGGCCGTATTCGCTATCTGTTTTCTAGCCGTGAGCCTGATTCACTTTAGCATAGAACACGATTTACGTTCCGTGTTGGCAGGACTAGTGTTCGGGCTGGTTCCCGTCTTTTTATTTCACGTCTCTCTTCTGTTCTTTAATTCGTACCCTCAGATTGGACTTTCTAATGAGGGTATCTATGTGACGGTATTCTTTGTCAGACAGGTATTTGTCCCGTGGGCAGATGTTGCCGAGATTCGAAATATAGCAACCCTGTTGCAGTCGCGGTCACGGCTTATAGTAGTACACCGCCTGACCCCATTTCATAAATTGGTTGGCTGGCAATGGGGAGGCATCTTTAAGCCGGCTTTTGTGGTACGTGGCACAATTGAAGGATACGACAGAGTGATCAGAGCGATTCGGGAGCAGGTAAAAGACAAATCAGACCCTTCTGTATAGGGCCTTTTGTCAAGAGCTGCAAGAGCTTGCCGGCGAGGGCTCTGAAAAAGATCCGGTTGAGGTGGAAAAGCGCGATCGCGCTGGGTATAGCGCGCTTTTTTGAAAGATCCGAAAGAGGAGAGATGGGACAAGGTTAAAAAGGTTAAAATTTGCGGTAGCTCGAGTTTTGTGATAAACTGTCTGAAGTTGCGTTGCATCGTTGCAGCCTGTTTCACAGTTGATAATGTGTGGCCAATGAGGGAGAAGCTTCGCCTGTAGTTCTGGGGAGACACGCCATGACGAGTCACCGTTTTTCCAACTCCCGATATAGGTCAAAAGTTTACGCGCCGAGGGGGGGACTCTTCTCCTGGCGCTTTTTTGCAATTGCAGAGACAAGGCGACATGACACAATTAAAAGACCTTAAGCCAGGCATCAAAGTCAAAGGTATCATCCCCGGCCAGGCGGTGTCTGTTGTAGACGTCAAATGGCACGGCTCGACGGCAGTCGAGCTCTTTTACAAGCGCCCCGATGGGCAGCCTGGCACGCAACTCCTTTTCCAGGCCGACGAGTCCAAGCTCGAAACCATCGAGACCCGGCGGGTATGGCAGTTCAATGCCGATGGCGAGCGTTTCCGCCTGGTGGCCGAAGCCTACAGAATTCACCTGGCCCACCTGTTCGACCCCGTATTGGCGGTCCATACCTCGCTGATCGAACCACTCCCTCATCAGATCACGGGTGTATACGGCGATATGCTGCCCCGCCAGCCGCTGCGCTTTCTGCTGGCCGATGACCCCGGCGCCGGCAAGACCATCATGGCCGGACTGCTCATCAAGGAGCTGATGGTCCGGGGCGACGTGCAACGCTGCCTCATCTGCGTGCCGGGCAATCTCGCCACGCAGTGGCAGGATGAGCTCTGGTTCAAATTCCAAACCCGCTTCCAGATTCTAACGCGGGATACCTACGAGGCGGCTGCTACAGGCAATGCGTTCCTGGAGAACGACCGGGCCATCATCCGGTTGGATCAGGTCGCCCGGGATGACGAGCTAAAAGACCAATTGCGGCGCACCGAGTGGGATCTTGTCATCGTCGACGAGGCGCACAAAATGTCGGCGCACTTTTGGGGCAGCGAACTGGAGGAGACAAAGCGGTACAAGCTGGGCAAGCTGCTGACCGGGATCACGCGGCACTTTTTGCTGATGACGGCCACCCCGCACAATGGCAAGGATCAAGATTTCCAGCTGTTTTTGCAGTTGCTCGACGAGGACCGCTTTGAGGGTCGCTTCCGCCAGGGCGTGTACCGGGTCGACATCTCTGACATTATGCGGCGGATGATCAAGGAGAGCCTCGTTCGCTTTAACGGCCAACCCCTGTTCCCGGAGCGCAGGGCCTATGCCGTCAGCTACCCGCTCTCACCGGCCGAGAAGCAGCTCTATGAGGACGTCACCGAGTACGTGAGGCAAGAGTTCAACCGGGCCGATCAACTTGACGACAAGCGACGCGGTACGGTCGGGTTTGCGCTGATCATCCTTCAACGACGGCTGGCGTCGTCGCCGGAAGCGATCTTTCAATCGCTCAGACGCAGGCGCGAGCGTCTGGAGAAGCGCCTGCGACAACTCCGGGCAAGCCGGCGCCAGGCAGAACTCGACGAATACGAGATGCGATATCTGGACGAGGCATACCTGGAATATCTCGAGGATGCGCCGGCAGAAGAGGTTGAAGTCATCGAAGAAGAGGTGATGGACAGCGCCACGGCTGCGTTGACCATGGCCGAACTGAATGCCGAGATCGAGACGCTCCAAAAGCTGGAGCGGACGGCCTACCAGGTGCGACAGCGCGGCGTCGACCGCAAATGGGAAGAGTTGGCGACCATCATCCAGGACAACGAGTTGATGTTCGACAGGGATGGCCGGCGGCGCAAGCTGGTGATCTTTACCGAACACCGCGATACGCTCAAGTACCTCAGGGAGCGAATCAGCACGCTCTTTGGGCGGGATGACCTCATGGTCCACATCGATGGCAGTGTGCCGCGCGAAGAGCGTCGCGCCATCGAAGATCGGTTCCGCAACGATCCGGACGTCTACTTTTTGGTGGCCACCGATGCCGCCGGCGAGGGCATCAACCTGCAGCGCGCCCATTTGATGATCAACTATGATCTGCCGTGGAACCCCAACCGCATCGAACAGCGCTTTGGACGGATCCATCGCATTGGACAGACGGAGGTCTGTCACCTCTGGAACCTTTTAGCCGGCGAGACGCGGGAGGGCTATGTCTACCAACGACTGCTCAAAAAGTTAGAGATAGAGAGCGCAGCGCTGGGGGGCAAAGTCTTTAACGTGCTGGGGGATGAAGGCTTGTTTCGAGGGACGTCCTTGCGCAAGCTGCTCGTCGAAGCGATCCGTTACGGCGACCAGCCCGAGGTGCGAGCTCGGTTGGAAGAAACCATCGAGAATGCCTTCGACCGGGATCGCGTGCGCGAGTTGCTGGAGGCCGAGTCCCTGGTCACGGAAAGCATGGACACGACCGAGATTATGCGCATCCGTGAGAACATGGAGCGCTATGCGGCACGTCGTTTGCAGCCGCACTATATCAAGTCGTTCTTTATGCAGGCCTTTGAGACGTTGGGCGGACACATGAGCGAGCGGGAGCCGGGGTTGTACCGCATCAGTTACGTGCCGGCGCGTATCCGCAACCAGGCCAGGAAATTGGGAACGGCGGTGCCTGTTTTAAAGCAATACGACCGGGTTTGCTTTGACAAGGAGTTGATGAACAAACCGGGCTTGCCCCAGGCCGATTTCATCTGCCCGGGCCATTCTTTGATGGACACGGTCGTCGACCTGGTGCTGGGCAAACATCGTGAGATGCTGCGCTCGGGCGCGGTGCTCGTCGATCCCACCGATCCGGGCACCTCGCCGCGCGTCCTCTTTTTCCTGGAACAAGACATCCGCGATGCACGTCCGGACGAGGGCGGCGGCCAGCGGGTCATCTCCCGCGAGGTGCATTTTGTCGAGATCGACGGGGAAGGGCAGGTCAAGGCCGGTGGCCACGCGCCATACCTCGACTATCGGCCGGCGACGGAAGAGGAGCTGGAGCAGCTGCAGCCGGTGTTGTCCGCCGATTGGCTCTCCGGCGAGGGACTGGAAGAGCAGGTGGTGAATTATGCTGTCGGGGAACTGGTCCCCCGGCACCTTGACCGCGTGCAAAAGCGCCGCGAGGAGCAGATCGAAAAGACGCGCGCGGCCGTGCACGAGCGCCTGACAAAAGAGATCAACCACTGGGACCATCAGGCGAACGTGTTCCGCGAGCAGGAAAAGGCGGGAAAGCCGAACGCCGCCGTCAATCGCGCCCGGGCCGAGCAGCGGGCCGACGAGCTGGCCGACCGTTTGGAACGGCGTGTGCGCGAGCTCGATCTGGCAAAGCAGATCTCGGCCACACCGCCGGTGGTGGTGGGCGGAACCGTGGTCGTGCCGCTGGGCCTGCTATTGGGGGATCGCACCCCGCCGGAACTGGTCGACAGGCGGGTCACCGAGGCCATTGCCATGCAGGCCGTGATGCAGGCCGAGACCGAACTGGGCAATCACCCCCGCGACGTGAGCGGAGACAACCTGGGCTACGACGTCGAGAGCTTTGACCCGCGCACCGGCCGGCTGCGCTTCATCGAGGTCAAGGGGCGGCGCGCCGGCGCAAAGACGGTGACCGCCACCCGCAACGAGATCCTGACCGGGATCAACAGCCCCGAGCAGTACATCCTGGCGATTGTGGAGGTGGAAAAGGGGCAGGCCCGCCAGACTCGCTATGTGCGCCGGCCCTTTGCCAAAGAGCCTGACTTTGGCGTCACGAGCGTGAATTATGATTGGAAAAAGCTGTGTGAGTCGGGGGATCTTGACGGCTAATCACCACACGTGCTTTTGCCAGAAAGGAATGAAACGATGGCCCAACCTCTAGTTTTAGAGTCGCTCGAAATCCGGCGCTTCCGGGCATTCCACAACTTGAGGGTTGAACGTCTGGGGCGAGTCAACCTGGTCGTGGGCAAGAACAATGTTGGGAAGACTTGCCTCCTGGAGGCCCTGTCGCTGTATGCCAGTCGAGGTTCATTGATCACGATGCGGGGACTCTTGGAGTCACGGGATGAAACTGGCCGTTTTCCACTGCGCAGTGACAGAGAAACAAAGGGCCAGTTGGTCAAATACCTGTTTCATGGACGCCGGGATCTGGGAGAGCAAGTCAAGCCAATTCAGATTGGGCCGTGCGATTCGAAAGACCGGGTGCTTTTCATTGACGTGATTTGGTTTCGAGAGCAACTCGACCGGCAAGGGCGGCGGCAATTGCTCGCGCTGTCGCCTGATGAACGGGATGAGGTGGAAATCTTGTTTCCCGGCCTTTGCATCAGGCTGGGGTCTCAACAGCTGTTGAATTACCCGCTTGAAATAGATATCTCTGAAATCACCCGTCTCGGTTTGCCAAAGAAATTCAAAGAGATGGAAATCCAACAGGTGTTCATTCCTGCAAATGGATTGGACAAGGAGCAGGTTACTCTCCTTTGGGATCAGATCGCGCTGACTGATTTGGAGCAGGATGTGCTTGCCTCTCTACATATCATTGCTCTCCAGCGGGTCGAGCGTGTCAATTTGATAGGCAGCCGGGAGAGCGATAGAGAGCGCATTCCCATTGTCAAGCTAACAGGGATGACTGCCCCATTGCCTCTCCGTAGCCTGGGAGAAGGTATGAACCGGCTCTTTCAAATCGCTCTGGCGTTGGTGAATGCCAGGGGCGGCATATTGCTGATTGATGAAATCGACAGTGGACTGCATTACTCTGTCCAGCCGGACCTATGGCGCCTGGTCTTCCAGGTGGCGCATAGGCTCAACGTCCAGGTCTTTGCCACTACTCACAGTTGGGATTGCGTTGCGGCGTTCCAGCAGGCAGCCCAAGAGGACGGCCAGGGTGAGGGGCTGCTCATCAGCCTGCGCAGCAAAAGGGACGAACCGGACCACGTGGTTGCCATTCTGTTCGACGAGCGTGAGCTGGCGACTGTAACTCGTGAAAACATTGAGGTGCGCTGACTATGCCGGGCCAAAACTTGCTATTGGTAGAGGGCAAAGACGATGAACATGTGCTTTATGCCCTGTTAAAGCATCATCGGATACCCGAACGATTCAAGGTCGTCAACAAGGAAGGCATTGACAATCTCTTGGAGACTCTGCCTGTCGAGCTCAAACGCAGTGACCTCGAGCGGCTGGGGATCGTCGTGGACGCCAATACCGACCTTGCAGCGCGTTGGACCGCTGTACGAAACATTCTGCTCGAGGCCGGTGCCGTGAATGTACCCAGGACCCCGTCACCCGAAGGCTCTGTTGCCATCCTTGAGCAGCCTGATCGCACGTTGACGGTAGGGATCTGGCTGATGCCCGACAATCAATTACCTGGTATGTTGGAGAATTTCATCGCGTTTTTGGTTCCGCCAAACGACCCACTGTGGGACTATGCCGGGGATTGTCTACGGCGGATCCCGCAGCCCTGTTTCTCTCCGGCTCACCTGCCCAAGGCCCATATTCACACCTGGCTGGCCTGGCAGGAAGAGCCGGGAACGCCGATGGGCCTGGCAATTACCAAACGCTATCTGGATGCCCACGCTCCCAACGTCCACCGGCTGATGGCCTGGATTCGCCGCGTCTTTGACGTGTGAGCCTGGAAGAATGGTCTTGTTCAAACGGAGAAACGAATGACCCACCGCAAGAAACTGATCGAAGTCGCCCTGCCCCTGGAGGCCATCAACGCCGCCAGCGCCCGCGAGAAATCGATCCGTCATGGCCACCCCAGCACGCTGCACCTCTGGTGGGCGCGCCGGCCCCTGGCCGCCTGCCGCGCCGTGATTTTCGCCTCGCTGGTGGATGACCCCGATGACCCCGACGCCCCGCCGGAATTCGTGGAGGCCTGCCGGGCGCTGCCCCGAGGCAGGAACGCTGGCGAGAACGACACCCCTCGCCAGCGATTGTTCGATTTCATCGAAACCCTGGTGCGGTGGGAGAGCACCACCGACGAGCAGGTGCTGGAAACCGCCCGTCGCCTGATCCGGCTGGCGACCGGCGGGCAGCCGCCGCCGCTGCTCGACCCCTTTGCCGGGGGCGGCAGCATTCCCCTGGAGGCGCAGCGGCTGGGCCTGGAGGCCCACGCCAGCGACCTCAACCCGGTGGCGGTGATGATCAACAAGGCTCTCATCGAGATCCCGCCCCGCTTTGCCGGCAGGCCTCCCGTGAACCCCCGTGACCGGGCCGGCACCGCCGGGAGCGCGGACTGGAAAGGGGCTGCCGGCCTGGCCGCCGACGTGCGCTACTATGGCGAGTGGATGCGCGACTGTGCCTGGGAGCGCATTGGTCACCTGTACCCCAGGTGCAACGGCGAGACCGTCATCGCCTGGCTGTGGGCGCGCACCGTGCGTTGTCCCAACCCTGCCTGTGGCGTGCAGATGCCGTTGGTGCGATCCTTTGACTTGAGTAAGAAAAAGAACCGTCGCGCCTGGGTGAAACCGCACATTGACCCCCGAACGCGCAAAATCACCTTTGAGGTGAAGCAAGGCCAGAGGGAAGGAAAAGGTCCAGAAGGTACGGTGAACCGGCGGGGTGCGACCTGCATCGCTTGCGGCACGCCGGTGACCTTTGACCACGTCCGCGCAGAAGGCAAGGCCGGGCGCATGGCTGCGCAGTTGATGGCGATTGTGACCGAAGGTCAGAATGGCCGCAGCTATTACGCACCTGCACCGGAGCACGAGCAAGTCGCCCAGGTAGCTATCCCTGACGATATGTCCAATACTGACCTACCCGAGCAGGCCCTTGGCTTCCGCGTGCAGTTGTATGGGATGACCAAACACCGCGACCTCTTCACCCCGCGCCAGCTCGTGGCCCTCACCGCCTTCAGCGATCTGGTGGCCGAGGCCCGCCAGCAAATCCACGCTGACGCTCTGGCGGCTGGGTTGCCCGACGACGACGTCTCCCTGCGCGACGGCGGGGCCGGCGCCCGCGCCTACGCCGAGGCGGTGAGTGTGTATTTGGCATTTGGCGTAGACCGGAGTGCTGATTATTGGTCTACAATTGCCACGCCTGGAGATGGATTTATTCGTAACACTTTTGCCCGTCAGGCAATTCCGATGACCTGGGATTTTGCTGAAGGTAACCCTTTTAGCGATTCGACTGGCAACTGGTTGGGGGCAGTTGATTGGATTGCGCGTGTCTTGGACAGGTTAAGGCCAACGGTAGGCGGACGCGCTGTGCAACAAGACGCTACCACTATCTCTGGCAAGGAAGCGATACCGATTTCAACCGACCCGCCGTACTATGACAATATTGGCTACGCTGACTTGTCCGACTATTTCTACGTCTGGATGCGTCCAAGCCTGCGAAAAGTGTATCCGGATTTATTTAGCACGCTGCTTGTCCCCAAGACGGCTGAATTGGTCGCAACTCCCTATCGTTTTGGCGGGGACAGCGCCAAAGCGGATGGACACTTTGAGTCAGGTCTGATGCAAGCATTCTCGGTGATGCGGCGCATCATCCCGCCCGAGTACCCGTTGACGGTGTACTATGCGTTCAAGCAAGAAGAGATTATTGCAAAAGATGTTGCCAGCACCGGCTGGGAGACGATGCTCAACGGCTTGATTGCCGCCGGTTTTGCCATTGTCGGCACCTGGCCCATGCGCACCGAGCGCAGCGCCCGCAGCGTCAGCCAGGGTACCAACGCCCTGGCTTCCTCTATCGTCCTGGTCTGCCGCTCCCGCCCGGAAGATGCTTCAATGACCTCCCGCCGCGAGTTCGTGGCCGCCCTGCGTCGCGAACTCCCCGCTGCCCTGCGTGAGATGCAGTCGGGCAACGTCGCCCCCGTGGACCTGGCCCAGGCCAGCATCGGCCCCGGCATGGCCATCTACAGCCGCTACGGCAAAGTCCTGGAGCCGGACGGCCGCCCGCTCACCGTGCGCACCGCGCTCCAGCTCATCAACTACGAGCTGGACGCCTACCTGGCCGAGCAGGAGGGTTATATCGACGCCGATTCGCGCTTTGCCGTGGCCTGGTTCGAGCAGTTTGGCTTTGAGGAGGGCCCCTTTGGCCAGGCCGACGTCCTGGCCCGGGCCAAGAACACCAGCGTCGACGGCCTGGCCCGCGCCGGTGTGCTGCGCTCGGGGGCGGGCAAGGTGCAGCTCTATCACTGGTCGGAACTGGACCCCGGCTGGGATCCCACCACCGACGAGCGCCTGACCGTCTGGGAGGCCGTCCACCAGCTGGTCGAGCGGCTCAACGTTCACGGCGAAGAGGGCGCGGCCATGCTGTTGGCCAGGATGCCCTCCGACCTGGCCGCCCAGGCGCGGCAGCTCGCCTACCGGCTCTATAGCATCTGCGAGCGCAAGGGCTGGGCCGAGCACGCCCGCGACTATAACGCCCTGGTCATCTCTTGGAGCGCCAGCCAGGAGCAGGCGCGCGAGTTCAAGGAACAGTACCGGCAGGACGCGCTGTTTTGATGCCGCGGCCGGCAAGCATCCATCGATCTCTTGCAGGAACGCTCGGCGCATGGGTTTCAATCTTTTGGAGTCGATGTCGAATGGGATCATTCAAGTCTATTTTCATCATCATCTCCCTTTTCCTTGCGATTGGAGCAAGCGGTTGCGCCCAGGCGACCATCGATCCGGAAGCGGGAAAGGGTGCTCCCGTACCGCGCTGGCTTACATTTCAGGTGCGTCGGGTTTCCATTTTAGCAGACAAGGGCGACGGCATTGATGGTCAGGCAGAGTTCCAGATATTTGTAGTGGCCACCGACGGTGAAACCTCTGCGAAATTGGCCTACCCGGCCGAGGGAGTGGTCCCGGTCTCGGTGGATGAGTCGATCGAGCTCGGCAAATTTGCCCTATCCGTAGACACGCACGCCATTGGCGATGAACTCACGATTTACATGGTTGCAGTGGACAGTGACGAGCAGACCGCCGCCGGACAACTGGCGACCGACGTCGTTCTCGATCTGTTGACCGGCGCCGTTTTGGCCGGGGTGACGGGTGGATCCAGCCTTGCTCTCGATCTGTTTGCCGGGCAGGCAACCGGTCTGCTTGCCGAATGGATCCGGCAATCCGACGTCATTGGGCAAGACACCATCGTCCTGAAGAGATCTCAAAGCTGGTCGACCGGGTCTGCTGTGACACACAAAACCCCGGATGGAGGGCTAGAGATCGTGTACCAGGTATACCTGGGCGAAGAATTGCCCGCCAGCTTGGCGTGGTACCCTCCAACGCCTACTCCCCTGCCAGTTCGCACCCAACCGGCCAGCGAAGCATGGGAATCGCCCCATTTGAGATTGGTGACCAGATGGAATACGGAATACGAGGACGTCGCGTTCACCACAGGTGGTGAGGTACTGCTTGTCGGGCGCCCTGGTTTTGGTTTACACAGGATGACGCCTGGGGGAGAAATCTTGGGTGTCATTGAACCACCCGACGATGGAGCAAAGCCTGCAGATTATTTCACCCAAGTCGGGGTCGGGGCCAAAGGGCGCATTCTGGTACACTCGCTGCGCCATTTCTATGTTTTCGATTCAAATGGGGTGCAGCTCCAAGAGTTCAAAGCAGCCATCGCCTTTGATCCAAGTGGCGCACCGCAAAGCCAATTTTTCCAGGGAAGCAGCGGTGTGATCGCCGTGGGAAGATCTGGACAGACCTACGCCTGTATGGATGGTTACGTTCGGCTGTTGGACCTGTCGAATCCTATAAAGGATCCTTGGGGAAACTGGATTCCTCTCGAGATTGCACACTGGGGCAGGGATGAACTGGGAGGATACGTCCAGGATATCTCTGGCATTCCCGGAAAAAACGTTTGGGCGTTGATTCAAACAACCACGTCGCTGCATGCTTTTGATGCATCAGGACCCATCAATCACATAGAACTTGAACTTCCCCAGGAGACGTACGTTCCCAAGAACTATGACCAAGAGTACCTGCCGTATCGGTTGGCAGTGACTTATACCGGCGACTTTATCGTGGTATCAGATACGGCCTGGTTGCACTATTATGCAGCGGATGGCACCTGGTTATGGGGAGAGGACATTGAGCCGCTTGGAATATGGATCAAAGATATTTCCGTCAGCCCGGAAGGGTATTTGGCTGTTTTGGATATCCATCACGATGAATTGTTGATTCTAGAAATAGATCAATAAGGCCGCGAGAATTCCAACTCCATTAGGGTCCGATTTGAGGAGATAACTACGATGGCACTGAGCAACAGAGAACGAGTCGGGCGTGTCTTGGAAGCGCTGAAAGAGGGTCTGGGACCGTTCATCCTGCGCGAATACCGCACGGCTTACACATCAAAGGGCTATGCCAACGAGATCGACCTGGTGCTCTCTACTGCCAGCTACCCCGGCCTGCCCGAGGCAGTCTGGCCAGACGACGCCGCCCTGCTGGCGGCGCTCGATACCCACGCCTGCCTGCACCTGATGTGGCGCCGCTGGAACGAGATCTTTCAGGACAAGCTGGGCTACGTGGGGCGCTCCTACGTCAGCGAGATGATCGAGGCCCGCAACAACTGGGCGCACCAGGCGGGGTTCAGCAACGACGAGGCCTACCGGGTGGCCGATACGGCTGCTCGCTTGCTCAAGATGGTCAGCGCCGCCCCGGAAGCGTCCCTGGTGGAAGAGATCGGCCGCGACCTGCTGCGCCAGCGCTTTGAGGCCGAGGCCAAAAAAGCCAAACGGGATACCGGCCCGCTCAAAGCCGCCGGGACGACTACGCTGGCCGGGCTCAAACCGTGGCGCAAGGTGGTCCAACCCCACCCGGACGTCGCCAGTGGGCGCTACATCCAGGCCGAATTCGCCGCCGACCTGGCCCAGGTCCTGGCCGGCACCGCCGAGGCGGAATACCAGGACCCGTTGGAATTCTATCGACGCACCTACCTCACCGAAGGTCTGCTGGCGCTGCTGGTCACCGGGATTCAGCGGTTGACGGCCCAGGGCGGCGATCCGGTCGTCCAGCTCCAGACCGCCTTTGGCGGGGGCAAGACCCACAGTATGCTGGCTCTGTACCACGTGTGCGGTGGGGGGATCAGGCTGAGTGACGTGCCGGAGGGCGAGCGGATTCGGGAGCGGATCGGCGACGTCGATCTGCCCGAGGCCAACATTGCTGTGTTGGTCGGCACGGCGCTGGACCCGGCCCGGCCGCGCGAGTACCCTGACGTTACGGCGCATACCCTATGGGGAGAGATGGCCTACCAGTTGGGCGGCCGGAAAGCCTACGAGATGGTGGAGCAGGCCGACCTCAGCGGGGTCAGCCCCGGGTCCAACACCCTCAGCGAGTTGCTTTACCGGTTTGGGCCGTGCCTGATCATCATCGACGAGTTGGTGGCCTATGCCCGCAACCTGTACGGGGTCGAACGGCTGCCGGCCGGCTCTTTTGAGTCGATCATGACGTTCACGCAGGCCTTGACCGAGGCCGTCAAGCGTTCCGACGATTCGATGCTGTTGATTGCGCTGCCCGAGTCGGGCATCGAGATTGGAGGGGAGGCGGGAGAGACTGCCCTAAAGACCTTGTCCCACGTGGTGGGCCGCATCGAGTCGGTCTGGAAGCCGGTCACGCCCACCGAGAGCTTTGAGATCGTGCGCCGCCGGCTGTTTGCCACCGAGATCGATTATGCCGCCCGCGATGTCGTCGTCAACGCCTTTGGCGATATGTACCGCAATAGTGCCGGTGAGTTCCCCTCGGGCGTCGCCGAGCGGGATTATATCGACCGCGTTCGTTCGGCTTATCCCATCCATCCGGAGCTGTTTGACCGCCTCTACCAGGACTGGTCGACGCTGGAGCGATTCCAGCGGACCCGTGGCGTGCTGCGTCTGATGGCGGCCGTCATTCACCAATTGTGGACGCGGGGCGATCAATCGCTCTTGATCATGCCCGGGACGTTGCCCCTCGACACCGCGCCGGTGCGCAATGAACTGCTGCGCTATTTGCCCGATACCTGGGCTGCCGTCCTCGATACGGACATCGATGGACCCGAGTCCCGCCCTTTCGCCATCGACGGCAACGTGCCCGCCCTGGGGCGTTACAGCGCAGCGCGGCGCGTGGCCCGCATCATCTTTGTCGGCAGCGCGCCTTCCGTCGCCGCGCAGCGCGTCCGGGGGCTGGAGGAGGTGCGGATCCGCCTGGGATGCACCCAACCGGGCGAGCCGGCGGCCGTGTTCGGCGATGCGCTGCGGCGCATGGGCGGGCAGCTCACCTATCTCTATACCGATGGCAGCCGCTATTGGTACGACACCCGGCCCACGGTCAACAAGCTGGCCCGCGATCGCGCCCAGAGCTATGACGACCAAGAGATAGACGTCGAGCTGGTGAGCCGGCTGCGGGCTGTCCCCAAGAACCGGGATTTGGCCGCTTTCCACGTGGCGCCGCCCGAAACCTCTGACGTGGTGGACGAGGACCGCGTCCGGGTCGTCGTCTTGCATCCCGGCGCTACCCACAAGCGCAATGGGCGAGAGACTCAAGCTCTCCAGGAGGCTCGGCGTTTTCTCGAGAGCCGGGGGACGGCGCAGCGTCTGTACAAGAACATGCTCGTCTTTATCGCCGCCGGCGAGAACGACGCCGAAGCGCTCCGCTTGGCCGTCCGCGAGTACCTGGCCTGGCAGTCGATCCAGGACGAGCGCGACGAGCTGAATCTGGACGCCCAGCAGCGGCGACAGGTGGCGGCCAGTCTGAAAAAGGCCGACGAGACGGTCGATCTGCGGTTGTGTGGGGCCTACAACTGGCTGCTGGTGCCGGTGCAGCCCGAGCCACTGGGGCCCATCGAGTTCCAGGCCAGCCACATCAGCGGTGACGACAACTTTTACGACCGGGCCGTCCGCCGCCTGCGCAACGATGGCCTGTTGATCTATGACTGGTCGCCCGACATTCTGCGCATGGAACTGGATCGTTACATCTGGAACAAAGACCGTGGCTGGGAGGTCGGGCTGAAACAACTCTGGGACTATTTGGCCCAGTACTGCTACCTGCCGCGCCTGTTCGACCGTGAGGTGCTGGTCAAGGCGGTCGAGGACGGCGTCGGCCGGTTGGATGCACCCTTTGCCTATGCCACGGGCAAGAGCGAGCAGGGCCACCACACCGGCCTGGTTTTTCGCACCCTGGGGACGATCTATTTTGACGAACGCAGCCTCCTGGTCCATCCCGACCACGTGGTTCAGCAACAGGTGCTTGACTGGTGTCCAAAGTGCGGGCGACCTCTGTCTGAGTGCGTCTGCGAGGAACCTCCGGAGCTATGCCCAAAGTGTGGAAAGCCGCTTGCCGAATGTACCTGTGAGGCTGCCCCCAAAAAGGTCAAGGGTTACTACGGCCGAGTTGTGATCGACCCCAAGCGCGTGAACAAGGACATGGGCCTGATCGTCGAGGAGGGCATCCAGCGCCTGACCAGCCAGGTTGAGTGCGAGGTCGAGATCACGGTCGAGATCAAGGCCCAAAAGCCGGATGGCTTTGCAGAAAGCACGATCCGCACGGTCAGCGAGAACAGCCGCACGTTAAAGTTTGCGCATTACGAGTTTGAGGAGGGATAATGTTCTGAGGAAAAGGCAGCCTGCGCTATACCGGGGTGTGGTGCGGGCAGAGATCGATAGGCGTGTCCCAGCCGGCCCATTCGGGTAAAAGCAGCCACCACCATGAGCTTGCACTCCCATGCCGGGGGGCAAGGAAAGCCCGGTAGTTCCTGTGTTGAAAATCCTGGCTCACGCGCACCGCCGTAAAACAGACGGTGCTGGGCAAAAAACAGGCCGGCACCATCTGGTGCGACCTCAAAACGGGAATTGCTAAAGGAGGACCACATCTGATGAGAGCAAAACAAAAACCACTACGCACCGGTGCCCTCACCTTTGTACTGCTGATGATGGCCCTGTTACCCTGGGATGGCGCCATCGCCCACCCCCTGAAATTCATTCCCACCGGCTCCGACTTTGCCATCTGGGAGTGGCACGGCGCCAATAAATGCAACGAAACCCACGCCGATGTGGCCTACGACGAAGACGAAAATCAATACCTGGTCGTCTTTGATTGGGACCTGAACGGCAGCGGCAACCACGACATCATGGCCGTGTCGATCACTGCCGGCGGCCAACAGGTGGGACACACGCCCACCACCATTTATGCCGGCAGCGAGGATGATTCTCACCCGGCGATCGCCCGTGACCCCAACGGCAATGGATACCTGGTGGTCTGGCAGCGACGGAATGCCGTCGACGAATACGACATCTATGGCTGCGTCATTTCCGATACCATCGGTGCGCCGTTTGCCATAGCGACCTGGCCGGGGCACCAACTCTACCCCGACGTCGCCTATGCCACCGCCACCAGCCGCTATCTGGTGGTGTGGGAGGATCACTGGCCCCTTTGGTCAAACCCCCCCGAGATCTATGGCGCGAGTCTGGACAGCGCAGGGGCAAACGTGCAGTACGAGAGCATCACGGGTGCCGACGCGGCAGGTGACCAGACCCATCCGGCGGTGACGACCAATGGATTCAACTATCGCTGGCTGGTGACGTGGCAGGACTCTCGCAACAGCAGCACGACCGGCTACGACATCTATGGCCAGGCCGTCAGCTTTTTGGGAGGGAATCTGGCTCTTGAAGGCAGCACCATACCCATCGGCGTGTTGCCGGGCTATGCCAGTGCGCCGGCTGTGAGCTGGGGGCAGGTGGATCCGTCAGCCTCGGCTTACGGCGAATACCTGGTTGTCTGGCCCGAGTCGGGCACCCTGTATGGCCAACGCGTCGACGGGCAGGATCATAGCCTGGTAGCGGGCTCTATCACCGTCTCGGATTACGACAGTAGCAAATACAATCCCGCCATTGTCTATGCCACGGAATCGGAGGCGTGGTGGGTGGTCTGGCAGGACAACCGTGACTATGGTTGACCGGCGCTCATCTATGGGCAGCGTGTTCTGCCCAACGGCACCGTGTTTGGCGCCGGCATCAACCAGCGCGTATCAAAGGATCCGGACTCGCTCCCTCCCAGCGGCGATCAGCAAGATCCCGCCCTGGCTTACAACTGGCGCGCCGATAACGTCCTGGTCGCCTGGCAAGATCACGGGCACTATGATGATACAGAGGTGGGCTATTGGGGCGTTTGGGGGCGCATCTGGGCGCCGAACTGGCAAACCCATCTGCCGGTGGTGCTGAAAGCACACTAGCCGGCATCCCGTCAGGGATAGAAT
>Ga0180432_10006047_pt1 | contig 15884 bp, 11 predicted proteins | sample SS_ome_10_FD_132414 | JGI IMG/M metagenome (GOLD analysis project Ga0180432, IMG submission 132414) | Hypersaline lake sediment archaeal communities from the Salton Sea, California, USA - SS_1_MS_2 metaG | ecosystem: Environmental > Aquatic > Non-marine Saline and Alkaline > Hypersaline >... | reverse complement strand
TATTTGCCTTACCAGCAGTATCGGCATATCTGGGATCTGATTTGATAGGAGGTCTTGCCCTCGCACTGGAACAGGGATTTGATCGAAATGTTATTTTTATTGATATAGGAACCAATGGTGAAATCTTTATGATTAATTCCTCTGGAGCGATCTACGCAGCGTCCTGTGCAATGGGACCTGCTCTTGAGGGGATGAACATCTCTTCGGGCATGACGGCTGATGTGGGAGCGATTACCCATATCGGAGCTGATAATAATAAGCTCGATTTTGAGATGCTCGGAGAGAGTGCCCCGGTTGGCATGTGCGGAACAGCACTCATCGATATTATTGCACATTTTTTGAGGATGGGAGTAATTCTCCCTTCGGGGGCCTTTTCAAAAGAGATTTCGAATATTGAGCTCCCCACTCCTGCTCGGTATCTTCATGATGGAAATTTGAAGATGATTAAGCTCTGGGATGAGATCACCCTGACCCAGAAAGACATTCGGAATGTGCAGCTCGCAAAGGGCGCAAGCCTTTCTGCGGCACTCATCTTACTCGATGAGGCGGGATGCTCTCTTCGCGATATCGAGCAGGTGCTCATCGCCGGGGCTTTTGGACAGCATCTCGACATCGAGAACTTCAAGCAATTGCGCTTTCTCCCCGACTTTCCCAATGCGGAGTACCATTTTCTCGGCAACAGCAGTCTTACGGCTGCTGAGAGAGCCTGTCTGGACCCCGGTTTCCTGGAGAAAGCCCGAAGCGCTCGTGACAGGGTGCAGGTTGTCGAGCTTTCGGGACATACCGATTTCAATAAGCAATTTGTCGAGGCGATTAAATTCTAGGGAACAGATTGCTGCTTCGGTATTTTTCTCACCGTAAAGCACCGCGTGCCATGGGATGTACTCATTCTCTAAAAGGGCAGGGCGCTTCTTCGAAAACGGGATTTACGGTGATGTTCAAGATTGAATGAGTTTATGCAAAAAAGCACTCAAGTCAGTATCGCTTGAAGAAAGGAGCCCTTCCAACAGGTCATCGTCGTTCACGATTCTTTTCAGGAGATCGCCGCGATCAGAGAAGCTCAGCGAAGAGAATGCACTTTCGCTTTTCAGTACCTCCCGTGCCGCTCTGAGCACTTCCAGTATCTTCTCAATGTTGTCGGGAAGGTGCTGTTCTAGCTCACGGCGCAATCGTGCTGACATTGACGGAGAGGCTCCCCCTGTTGAGATAGCGATCATCAAATCACCGCGCTGCATCCACGAGGGGATATAAAAGGAGCAATGCGGGGGATCATCCACGGCATTGATGAGGATATTTCTCCTCTCCGCTTCGATGAATACCTTTCGATTCGTTTCGGTATCATCGGTAGCCGAGAAGACCAGCGCTGCGCTCTCGAGATCGCCTTCACGGTATTCTCGCTCTATCAGCGTCAGTGCATTGGGGTACTCCTCGATAAGACGGTGAATGTCTCCTTGAAAATCGGGGGCAATGGCTGTTATCCGTGCATTTCGTGAGAGGAGATCCCTGATCTTTCGCAGTGCCACCTCTCCGCCGCCGATCACCACGATATGTCTGTTTTCAATGTTCAGAAAAATGGGATAGAGCTTCATCTATTTTAAGAGCTCCTCTGGCACCGGGAATTCCTCTCCCTCATCACGGAGTGCTCTCTTCTTCTCATCGGTTAGGTCGATCTCCTCGTCGGTAAGGTAGCACTGCGGGTCGGGGGCCCAGGGATCGTTATAAGTACGATATGCACGCACCCGCATTGAGCCGGTACAGAGTTCGCGATATCTGCAGAGCTTGCATCTCCCCTTGATATAGTCCGCCTTGTGCTTTAATCCGCGCATGAGGGGATCGCTCTCGTCCATCCAGATGTCACCGAAGCTTCGCTCTCGAATGTTGCCGAAAGTATAATCCTGCCAGAACTGGTCCGGATGAACATTCCCGAAAAAGTCTATATTTCCGATTCCAACACCGGTTGAATGCGCTCCGCCGCCGTTCCAGGAGAGGAGCCGGTGTACCTCTTCCGACTGCTGTTGGTTGTGATCTTTCAGCTTGAGGTAGAGGTAAACACCGTCGGCGTGATTATCGACGGTGAGTATGTTGATGTCGAGGTTTCGATCGAAGAAGTCTCTTGTGCGCTCGAGGATGATATCCATGGCGTCACGCGACTCCCGATGATTAAGATCGTCTGCGAAGATGTTTTCACCGCGTCCCGAGTAGACGAGATGATAGAAACAGGCGCGGTTAATTCCCTCCTCCCTGATGAAATCGAATATCCGGTGAAGATCCTGATAATTTCTTTTGGTGAGGGTTAGCCGAAGCCCGACCCGCTGTCCGACAGCCACACAGTGTTCAAATCCATTCATGGCTCGACGAAAAGCACCCTTGACACCTCTGAATTTGTCGTTCACCTCTTCCATGCCGTCGAGGCTGATTCCCACGTATACAATCCCGGCATTTTTCAACGCATTGGCCATTTCCCGGTCAATCAGCGTGCCGTTGGTCGAAAGAACGGGGCGGATCTCCTTCTTGGCCGCATGTTCTATCAGGGTAAGGATGTCCTTCCGCATCAGCGGCTCACCTCCGGAGAAGAGGAGGGATGGTATTCTGAAAGAGGCGAGATCGTTGACCAGCGAGATGCCCTCTTCGGTGGTAAGCTCCCCGCCATAGCTGATGTTATCGGAATCGGTATAGCAGTGAACGCATTTCAGATTGCAGGTTCTGGTGGTGCTCCAGACAATAATGGGCCGCCGTTCACTGGCACTGAGCTCCCGGTGATGCGGGAGATTACCGTGCAGGTCTGGTTTCGATTCGGTTCCGTAGCGAAGACCGTCTCCTGTTGAGGTGCCGCCACAGTAGAGCTTTCCTATGTCAATCATGGGTTTCCTTTTCCTGTTTGGGATTATTTTCGTTCCGGTCGGTGAAACCGCTCCTTGAGATTTTTTGGTTCCAGATCTCGAATGCAGATGAAAAATAGGCTACCCTCTGTTTCTTGAACTCGCGAAGGGTCGTCAGAACCTGATAATCATCAACATTCGATTGCAGAGCGAGTTGTCTAACCTTCGAATGCAGCGATTCATCCGTCTTTGCATGAATCATTGCAAAGAGGGGGTATTCCCATTTTCCCGGGTATACCGTCCTCAGATAGAGATGGGTGACAGTGGACTCCTGAATGAAAGGGGTGGTAACGCTATTAATATCTGCATCTGCTTTCGGCTTCCACACGGTCATCGCATTTGAGGTGAAACCGGCCTTGTAATGTCGGATCACCGCAGCATAGCGTCTCATAATGCCTTCTGTTTTAAGTGTCTGGCCCAGTTCGATAAGCTGCTGCTCGGTGAGAAAGGTCTCCTGCTGCTCCACGAGTGCCTGAAAGGGCCTCGGGACAAGGGGGAGATCCTCCAGGAGCATTCGAACCGATTCTCGCTCCTCTCTGCTAAGGGTGCGCCGGGGAGCTTTATTGGTATTCCTCCTCGCGCTGTAATTCCCAGGTGCATGAGATTTGCCCCCGCCAACATCGAGCATCATGCCAATCTTGAAAAACTTCTCATTTCTCAGGATGAGATAATCAGCAGCGCCTGAGAGCTCTTTTAAAACAGAAACGGTTTCTTTGAGCGAGCTTTTCGCGTCTACGGCAAGGGTGAACCATATGTTAAAGTGATGATTCCGAAGATAGTTATGGCTAACCCCAGGATGCTCATTTATCACCTGTGCTGCTTTTTCTATATGTTGTTCGGGAACCTCGAAGGCAATGAGGCTCGTTTGATATCCAAGGCTCTCAGTGTTGAAGATGGCGGAGATGGTGCGTATGATCTCGAGGCGCTTCAGACGCTCGATAGTTGAAAGCAGATCTTGAGCCGATTGATTAAGCTCTGCGGCAAGGTGTGCAAAAGGCTCTGCCAGCAGAGGAAAATCACTCTGAATTCTATTCAGAAGCGCCGTTTCACTGGAGCTGAAATTCACCGTTGTGCCCTCTTCGGTGTGTAGATGCAATAGGGTTCCTCTTCGAGATGGTCTCCTGTCGCATAATACGCTCGTGCTCGACAGCCTGCGCAGAAGGACTTGAATTCACAGATACCGCATTTCCCCTTGAGGTTGTTGAGATCCCGGAGCTCGTTGAAGAGCGAAGATTCCTTCCATATCGTTTCAAAAGGTGTTTCGAGCACGTTTCCGGCGATGAGAGGAAGGTAGCCGCAGGGTTGAACATCACCGTGATGTGAAATGAAGCAGATACCGGTTCCCGCAAGACAGCCTCGCGTCATTGCGGTCATACCGTCAGTTTCAAAGGTTACTGTTCTCCCCTCCTCTCGTGCCCGCTGTCGTACAATTCGATAATAGTGGGGCGCACAGGTGGCTTTAAATTCCAGCTCTGTGCTCTTGACCCGATCATAAAACCAGTTCAGTACCTTCTCATATTTTTCCGGTGAGATCATCTCTGTTTCCGCAATTTCTACGCCGCAGCCGACGGGGACCAGCATGAAGATATGCAGTGCAGCAGCGCCCATTTTTTCTGCGAGATTCAGAATGTCATCTATCTCTTCGACATTGCGCTTCGTAATTGTCGTGTTGAATTGGAATGACACACCTTCCGATTTGAGCAGCGACGCTCCGTTTATCGCGCGGTCAAATGCACCGGTAATGCCGCGAAAGGTGTCGTGTGAATGAGCATCCTTTCCATCAATGGAGATGCTCACCCGTTCAAATCCGGTTTCTTTAATATGGCGAGCACTATCCCTATCGATGAGTGTTCCATTGGTTGCCAGTGCGATAGGGAGATCTTTACTCTTCGTGTATTTCGCAATGTCAAATATATCTGGACGGTAAAGTGGCTCTCCGCCGGTGAAAACCATAATCGGTTTTGAGAAGGATGCGATGTTATCAACAACATCCTGAATCTGTGCGAGGATCATCTCGCCGCTGAATTCCTGATCAACCGCTTCTGCACGGCAGTGAATACAGTTGAGATTACATCGCTTTGTCAATTCCCAGAAAATGAGCCGGGGAATGTTTTTCATCTTCATCAGTCAAAGAGCTCCTCAATAATCCTGCTTTTATCGAGAAGGGATTTTTTGCTAAGTGTTCCCTCTTCACCAGCAGCGTATCGTTTCAGTGTTGAAATAGGATTATGCAGTGTTTTGGTCATAATCTGCCTGGTAAGCTCATCAATAACCCTGAAATCCTCTTCTGAAAGATGTTTCAGTTTTCTCTTCCGATATTTATTTATCTCGTTTTGTCGTATCTGTTCAAATTTTTTCTGAATTTTTTTAATTGCGGGGATAATTTCCATTGATTCGTACCATTTAATAAATTCTTCGGTATCTGCTTCGATAAGCTGCCTGGCGATCTCAACTTCTTTCAGTCGGTTTTTGAGATTTTCATCAGCAATGGATTTCAGGTCGTCAATATTATAGAGGAAAATGTTATGTATTTTTGCCACTGCCGGGTCAATGTTTCTGGGAACGGCGATATCGATCATGAAAAGCGGCTTATTCCCTTTGCGTTTTATTATATCGTTGCCCATTTCGTTTGATATAATGTAATTGTTCGCTGATGTTGATGATATGACGATGTCGACCTCTGATGCTGCTTTTTCGATATCTTCGAGGGGTATGATCTGTGCTTCTCTATTGATATCTTCAGCGATTCGCTGTGCATTATGAAGTGACCTGTTGGCAATGATGATTTCTTTGATATTATCTTTGGTGAAATACTTGAGAATGAGCTCACCCATTTCGCCCGCTCCGATGAGCAGGGCGCTCCTTCTCGAAATGTCCTCAAAGATTTGCTTTGCGAGCTCAGTCGCAATATAGGCGATGGAAAGGGGATTTTGAGCTATTTCAGTCTCTGTTCTGACCTTTTTTGCGGTATTGAATGCCTGATGGAAGAGCCTGTTGAGAATAGTGCCGGTCATCTTTGTGTCGACAGCGTTTCGATACGAGTTTTTAACCTGACCCAGAATCTCGTTCTCGCCGATGACCATCGAGTCCAGTGAGGATGCAACCGTAAGGAGATGATGTATCGCATTTCGAGAATACTTCTTGTAAAGCGAGTCAATAAATCTGTCCTTCGGTATCCCGGTGTGTTCTGATAAATAATCGATCATGGAATCGACTGCCCGATTGACATCCCTGGAGGTGCAGTATATCTCAACACGATTACAGGTTGAAATATATACAATTTCTTCAATCCTGCTTTTTATTTTCTCATAGAGCGCGCTCAGATCTTCGGAATTGAGAGAGAACTTTTCGCGCAGCTCTATCGGTGCCGTTTTATGGCTTAATCCGAGGAGGATTATTTCTGGTATTTCGCTGCTCATGATACCCTTATTTATAGCTGTGAAATCCGGTTGTAATGAAGATATTCGTAAAAACATAGAAGCACATCACGATAATGAACAGCGCAGTGTTAATCTGGTTTACCTTATGGGAGGTGACGTTCGTTCTAAATCGAAGGTACGCGATTATGAGAATTACCAGCCATGAAGAATAGATGATGATCTCCTTTGATGATGCGAGAAAGAGAGCGCTAAACTTGACCCAGACGAGTATAATGCCAATAATGATACCGATGGTGAGCAGCATAAGGGATCGTGAAATTGCCCAGCGGTTGAAGTTTTCAATGGTTTCAAGGTTTGGTAACCGATAGATGAATTTCATGGAGGATTTCTTTTTCAACTGCCACTCCATAACGAGATAGAGCACTGATCCGACAAAGCTAAAGAAGAAGAGGATTTCTCCTATGGTTGCAATAAAAATGTGGACGGGTAGGAGACTGTGCTGCAGTTCCGTTTCAAAGCGTCTCTGTGAATCGATGTAGGGGATTGAGAAGCTGAGTACTATCGTGATGAAAGGCGACGCAAGCGCAATAATGGACTTCAACTGATGCTTCCATCGAGTGAAATTCAGATAGAGGAGAATGAGAAGAATAAAGGAGATTATGAGAAAAAAGTATCCCCAGATTGTGTGAGTTGCTTTGACAAGCGCCCCTGCGGATGTGGGATTGAACTTGAGTATACCGGTGATAAAGAAAAGGAAAACGGAAATGTAGAAGCATATTATCGTTGCCTTGAAATACCGCTTCTTATCGGAGTAGAAAGAGAATATGCTCAGTACCGATAGCAGGATAAATGAGCAGAGCGTAAGTATAAAAAAGAAGTCGAACATCTTTGTGATCCTCTTTTATTAGGGAATTACCAGTGAAATCAGGTACGGGAAATTTATCAAGGATAAAATTTATAAATTCTCGGTCAGGGTCCCTCGTTCAAGTTTGAAATGCTCATTACGTACTGAGATTTTACTTTACATATTGTGAGTGCGGAGAAATGCTGTCGTACCGTTTCATCTAATACGTTGATTGTCTGGAAAATAGAGAATTTATCTCGGTAAAGGGTTCCTGAGTGAAAATGAGCGGAAAAAACTCATACATACTTGCGATTGTTCAGTATTGTGCCTTTTTCTTCATATTTTCGTTCGTCATAATGAGAGTATCGCTTGACAGTCAATCGAGAGAACCTTTTCTGCGGTTCCTCTTGGGAAACGAATTGTTTTTAGAAGAAAAAATTATCTCCTGCAAAATTACTGCATATTGTCCCGGTCCCTGTTGTAATTCGGGTTATGTTAGGATAAATGGAGAGTTGGTTTTTGTTGACTGGAGTAATCGTATTGCTGTCGGTGAACTCACGATTCGGGATCTGCATAGAGCTCATATTGGTCTCATTGCAGTGGATCCGGTATACATCCCCTATGGATCTATTGTTCGGTATAACGATAAACTCTATATTGCTCTTGATTCAGGCGGTTCAATTAAAGGAAATGCAATTGACGTTTCTTTGCCAACACATGAAGAAACGGTGCATTTTGGTATAAAGCATAATCAGCGTGTTATTGTCTCCATCCCCAGAGATCCGCAATTAATAATCGGGAAAGTTGAGGATTACGTAGCTGAGCTCTTGAAAGATTCTCAGGATAAAGTTTTTTGATCGAGTCGATGGTTTCCAAAAAACTTGACAAATGAGCAGATCAACCGGTATATTTCAATGATTCCTGTTGAGATTACTTTCACTTTCGGTGGTATCTTTTATGAGTTACGGCACCACATTTTTTGATAATTCCCCATCAGAAGCCGTTCGGAGCAAAAGGGGAAAAACGACTGAGAATTTGCACAGGCTGGATCGCAGTACGGAGCTGTATGAACAGGTTCTCCCCTATTGCCGATTGAGCCGTGGAGAGATATGGGAGGATTCTGAATCAGGGCATCGAGTTGGGGTGCTCGATGCAACCGATTTTCGAGAGGTTCAGAAGATAGCAGAGGGGAAGCGTACGGGTATTATTATCAACGATCCACCCTATAATGTCTCCGTCGGCAGAATAAAGAGTCGTTCACTCTCGAAGATCTCTTTGGACGCATATCTTCAGTTTTTTCGTTCGTGGATTGAAAATGCCAGAGCGATAATGAGTGATAACTCGCATCTCTTCATCTGGATTGGTGCAGATTATAAAGATAATTTCCAGCCCCTGCCGGATGTAATGATATTGATGCGTGATTTTGGAGAACTCAAACCGAGGAATTTTATAACGCTTCGAAATCAGCGGGGATATGGAACACAGAAGAACTGGATGTGGGTCCGACAGGAGCTTCTTCATTACTGCAGGGGCAATCCGGGATTCAGGGTTACCTATACCGATATACCGAAGGTTTTAAGTGGCTATTATAAGGTTATTGATGGAAAGATGACGGAGAATTTAGAGAGAAGCAGGTCACGAACAATACGGCCCGGAAATGTATGGATTGACATTCAACAGGTTTTTTATCGCATGGAGGAAAATATACCAGGATGTTACGCTCAAAAGCCGTTGAAGGCGATTGAGAGGATAATTTCCAGCTGCAGTGATGAGGGGGATCTGATCTTCGACTTTTTTTCCCATTCTGGCACAACACTGCTGGCAGGCGAGCGGCTCAAGAGAAGGGTATATACGTTTGATAATGATCCGGTCTTTGCAGAGATTACGATTCGAAGACTTGAACACTACCGGAGAACGGGTAAAACGGGGTTTCAGTGGAGAAGCCCATTTCCCGAGCTGGAAAGTACGGCGAGCGAATAAGAGCCGTATTGATACAGTGAATAATCACTGCTGTTACATATACGAAAATCTCATAGAAGTGGTTAATATTTGTTTTACGAGAAAGTAGTTTATGTGATACAATGGTATCCGGATGAGTCTCTGATGGTGGAGCTCATCTGTTAAGAGGGTTCTTATGAATATTGATGATATGCTGATCGATGACGCTGATATGCAGTTTGAAACGGAAATTCTCGAGAGCGATCTCATCGTTGATGATGATGATCTGCCCGATCAGCTCTATGTTATTCCGATTCGCTTCAGACCTATTTTCCCCGGTATTGTTACTCCTCTGATAATATCGCATGGTCGTTTTGCGCACTCCATAGACAAGGTAATACAGACCTCGAGAACGACCGGTCTCGTTCTTTTGCGGAACGATGACGATGATGAGATTGGCGTGAATAATCTCTACATGGTTGGAACAGCGGCAAAGGTTTTAAAGAAGATAAATCTTCCCGATGGTGGTGTCAATGTTCTTATAAATAGCGTAAAGCGATTTAAAATAAAAAGTGTAATGCCAAAGAAGTCTCACCTGATTGCCAGGGTGGAGTATCTTGAGGATGAGCTTCCCAAGCGTGATATTGAGATCAAAGCGTTAACCAGAGCTGTTTTAAGCCAGCTCAAAATGCTCTCTGAAAGTAATCCACTCTTCACCGAAGAGATGAAGCTCACGATGGTCAACGTGGATGATCCGGGTAAGATTGCTGATTTTGTTACATCAATTCTTAATCTCGAGAAGGAAGAGTATCAGAGTGTTCTTGAAACCCTGAATGTCAAAAAGAGGCTTGAAAAGGTACTTCGGCTTCTTCACAAGGAGATGGGCGTTGTTGCTCTCCAGAAGAAGATTCAGAACCATATAAGTGAGAAAATTGAAAAACAGCAGAGGGATTTTTTCTTACGTGAGCAGTTAAAAGCTATCAGGTTTGAACTGGGTATGGAGGAGGATGAGCGCAATCGTGAAATTGTTCTGATGCAACAGAGGATTGAGGAATTAGAGCTCAAGGGCGAGGTTAAGGAGAAGATTGAGGGGGAGACGAAAAAACTATTATCAATGGATCCAAATTCATCGGAATATTCGCTCACCCGGACGTATGTTGATACCGTTCTGTCACTCCCCTGGAAAGAGGAGACGAATGATTCAACGGATCTCTCCCGATCTGAAAAAATATTACAACGGGATCACTACGGTCTGGAAGATGTAAAAAAGCGAATACTTGAATTTCTTGCCGTGCGGAAGTTAAAACCCGATGCCCGGGGCTCAATCATCTGTCTGGTTGGTCCTCCGGGTGTTGGGAAAACATCACTGGGGCAGTCCATTGCAAGAGCATTGAACAGGAAATTTTTTCGAATGTCCCTTGGTGGGATGAGAGATGAGGCAGAGATAAAAGGTCATCGGAGAACATATATAGGAGCGATGCCAGGCAAAATTATTCAGGGCATTAGAATCTGTAAATCAAAGAACCCGGTTTTTATGCTCGATGAGATAGATAAACTGGGTCAGAGCTTTCAGGGAGATCCGGCATCTGCCCTTCTTGAGGTTCTGGATCCTGAACAGAATGTGCAGTTCCGAGATCACTATATGGATGTCCCTTTCGATCTTTCTGATGTTTTTTTTATTACCACAGCCAATACCCTCGATACTATTCCGAGTGTTCTCGCTGACAGAATGGAGATTATCAGGCTTTCGGGGTATATCGCGGATGAAAAATATGAGATAGCGAAGCGTTTTCTCCTGCCGAAACAGCTTCAAAGACATGGATTGAAACGCAATGCGATACGTATACATAAAAAGGATTTTCTTTATATAATCAATAATTATGCCCGTGAGTCGGGGGTTCGTGGTCTTGAACGGCAGATAGAGAAGATATGTCGTAAAGTGGCGACATTGATTGCAAAGCGGAAAAAGATTCCGGAGGAACCGTTAGTGAGGGAGAAAATCCGCTCATTTCTGGGACCGGAAATCTTCACTGATGAGGAGATACCCGTTGCCTCAAAGCCGGGTATTGCAATTGGACTTGCCTGGACATCGTTTGGTGGTACCCCCCTTATTGTGGAGTCAATCGGCATCGGAAATCGAAGAGGAGGGAGACTGGAGCTGACCGGTCAATTGGGTGAGGTGATGAGCGAGTCGGCCAATATCGCTTACAATTATGTTCAGAAGATTCTTGAAGGTGAAAATGCTGTTTCATTTTTTAAAGATAAGAAGGTACATATTCACGTTCCGGCAGGAGCGACACCGAAGGATGGCCCCTCTGCCGGTATCACCATGGCAACATCACTCTATTCACTGGTAACCGGCACAGCGATCCGACCGCATCTGGCAATGACCGGCGAATTAACCTTGAGCGGAAGGGTGTTGCCGGTTGGTGGTATCAAGGAGAAGCTCATTGCGGCAAAGAGAGCAACGCTACGGGAGATAATACTACCGGAACAGAACAGAAAGGATATAATTGAGATTCCGGATGATGTCAAGAAAGGAGTTACTTTTCACTTTGTTAATGATATGAGCGACATTATCGAGATAGCTTTTCCTCGGAGAAGAAAAAAAGTTAAAAGGAGTGATTAAATATGCCCGTAAAAAATCTCATGGAAGAAATTGTTAACGCCGTTGTGACAGAAATTCTTGCAAAAGAGAAGGAGAAGATTCCCGATTACGAAACGTTCAGGGACGATGCTGTTGCCTATGTCCTGAATCGCATATCGCCAAAATACTTTACAAGTGAAAGGGGTATACTGCACGGGAAACTCGATTCAAAATACACTATACAGACCAAAGCAGATATTTTGTTCCTAGTATATGAGGCCATTTCCATAGTGAAAGGTCGCCGAGCGTCCTTTGAACATTCCGATTATAGTAAGATTGTTGATAAGACGAGTTTCTTCCCGCATATACTCGGCGAGGTGCTTGAAGAAACAACCTTTTCTGTGATACCCGATGTGGAGGTAACCCTTCTCTATGAGAATGATGTTGCCAGAATGATAGATGAGAGCTGGCAAAATCCTTATGTAACCAACAAGGCAACAATGAGTTATTTCCACTTCTGGCCGGATTATAACGACAGTATGGGGAAAAAGAGTGAGATCCACTTTGCGGTTGTTTTCAGACATGACAAGTTTGAGGAAAAATTCGTTGATATTGCCATTCCGGTTCACTCGAGTTTTGATTCGAGCAACTCGCATATCATGCCTATTACACTCCTCAGGGTGAAGGAAAGCGTTGATATTGCCTTCTTGCTCGGAGAGTAATATGAGAAATGCCATAGGGCTCTCGTTCATACCGGTATTCATTGTCCTTGCTTTTTCATCTCTCTTCGCTCTGGGGAGGGGTCTTTCCATGGGCGGGGTGAGCTCGGTTATTTCGGATGGTCCCTTTGATGCCGCGCGGAATCCTGCCCTTCTCACCCTTCAGACCGATGAGAACGCTCTCGGTATATATGTGAAGTATCTCGCCTATGACCGTACACAGATAGCATTTGATGCCTCTTTTCAGGGTATTAATCCTCAAGTTGATGTTGCAACACAGGATAGAAGCGGAATGGCGTTATTAATCGCGTATGCGTATCGTCTTGGAGATGCGGTACTCGGGTTTGCCGTAGCCGATGATGATGAGTTTCAGGTTTTTTCATCGAAGACGAAAACCGAGATAGAGGCAGAGGTAGCGCCTCTCGGCACGTATAAATTATCTGGTGAAGAGAAAATCGAGGGGTATAACCCGGCGCTATCCGCCTCCCTTGGATTTAACCTTTCGAAGAGCTCTGCTCTCGGTTTTCAGCTTTCATTTAAGTACAGAAAAAAAGATATCACGAGTGATGAATTAACGAAAGTGAATGGAACGAGCAGAGAAAGATTCGAAAAGGAACAGAATCTCACGACGTACGCCTTTACTGCAGTGCTGGGATATCTTTTCAGGGATAAGGATTCACAGCTGGGATTTGGATTCGATATCGGAGAGTTTACATGGCAAGATCAGGAGTATGAGTATCGCTATCATGATTTGGATTGGACCTCGGAAATGACACCGAAAGATAACAGCGTCACAGGGAGTGAAAGCTATTCATTCGGTCCAAAATACACCGAGGGATTCGGTTTTGTTAGTGGTGGTTATCAGCGGTTGAGTTCCTTCTTGGCGATTGCTTTTGAAGGAGAGTTCAGAATTGGGAGTTCCTATAAGATCACCTCTTTGGATATATATAGCAATACTGAAACTGATGATGAGTATCATGAAATTGATAAATCGAGATCGAGTGTCACTAATAAAAATTCAGTATTTCTGAAAGGTGGTGTTGAGATAAATCCGTATCCTGCACTGTCCCTCATGCTTGGCGGAGGATATGTTTTTTTCCTTGGGAGAAGCAGAGGAGTTAACACGGATACAGAGGGGGTGGCCGAGAATAACTTATTTCTCTTTACCTGCGGTGCCGTATATCAAATCGGAAAGAATATATCGATAAGCGTGGTTGCAATTGTCACCCAACTTGATGGTGAAAGTGAACAGAGAGCAAGAGATCAAAGCTCATCTGACGAATATTCGCTGAATCTGGATCAGGAAGCGACGAGCGCGCTTCTCTTTGCCGGAGCGGCTTACTCATTTTAGGAAGAGCAATGCTGCGTGCTGCTCGTTACATGTTTTCGTTAAGAAAGTGCTCAACTTTTTGAAAGACTTTCTCTGAGTCATCTCCCCGTACTATTCCGTGTCTCTCCGAATATATTCTGTAGAGCTCTTTCTTCTTCGTTCCTATCTTATCAAATACCTCTATCCCGCTGATGGGATTGACGACCGGATCTTCGGAGCCCTGTATGATCAGCGAAGGGGTCATCAGTTCAGGTAACTTTTCCTCGACTTCTTTCATGAGCTTTTCTAGCTCATAGACACCGTAAATTGGATTTCTGAAATAGTTTATCTGAGGATTCTCAGGTCTGTTTGTTACAAATTCCATTTCTCCCCGCTTGACATGTATCTTCTTCAGAAAATTGTTCCAGAAGATGACTGCGGAAGCGAGGCGTGACGCAATATTGTTGAGTCGCAGAGGTGCATTAATGGACACAACGCAGTTAAAATACTTCTCTTTATTAATGGCCTGAAGGAGTGCGAGGCCGGCACCGGTGGAGAAGCCGGCTACCGCCATTCGCTTGACGCTGTTTTTTAGTATGATATAGCCTCTGTTCACCGATTCGTACCACTCCTCCCATGTTCGGATGGCAAGGTCTTCCGGAGCTGTGCCGTGTCCGCGAAGTCTCACCCCGTAAACGGTAAATCCTTTTCTGTACAGATACTCGGCGAGCATTCTGATCTCCTCTGGAGCTGCCATATATCCGTGAATCAGGAGGATGCCTCTTTCTCTCGACTTTTTCAGGAGAAAGGGGGATCCGATATTCTTCGGTTTTGTTTCTTCTTCGATGAAATAGTGACTGTAATCCCGTTCAAATATCTCTCTATCCAATTGAAGAAACTCTCGCCGTATCATTCTCCTGACTTGAAATGAGGGTATGCGCATAACACAGTTGAGACATTTTATGACACTTTGAAGCGGTTCTATTTCATTATACAACACCTCGATAGTGTTATCTCTCCTTATCGTGTGAAATTCATATGGTCGAGAAAACCTCTCGGTATTTTTGACAATGTATCCGTTCGTGAGTGAAATCAGTCCTTCAGCGAGCGCGGTTTCAATGATGTTATCGTACCGTCCGTGCTCATCATCGGTCAGGAGGTTCCTCTGGCTAAGCATCAGACTGGTGTGATAGGAGGTCATCGCTAATCCCTTGAGCTTTTTTATCGCAAGGTAGGCTCTATTCTTGAAATCCGATACCGGGATTTTATTCTTGGTATATTTTGTCAGCAGGTATGAGAAGATGTGATCGTGATTAACGGTGGTCATCCTATATATCGACTTCATGTAGTTGTACATGAGGTCGATACCCTGTTTTTTAAAGTATATCTCCTTCTTAATCTCATCGTTAGTGAGGTATAACCGTTTGTTCGTGATTTTTTTTCTTATCGATCGCGTGTCGAGGTATTTTCTCGTTGATATCGGCTCACCAAAGTTAATGTCAATGTCGACACCATCGATGAGCATGCTTCCTTCGACCTCCAGCTCTTCTTCTATTCGTTCTGAAAGGGTCTCGATGAACCGTTCAGCGATTTTATTGATAATATTCATGCGTGCTCTCACGGGAAAGTAGGTGATATTGACAGGTACAACATAAGACTCCTGATTGATAACAGCTTCCACCTGATCGAGCGAATCTATTTCAAAAAAATTCATATATTCCTGTATTTCGTTTGATAGGTCGTTTTCGAAAAAGTATCTGAGTTTCTCCCGGAAGAATTGAGATCGGAGGGCTATTATCGCAGCACCGGTGTGGGGCGGCCTTCTGATGCCGGTGTTGTAGATCATGTATTTTCCCTTTTCAATGATTTTCTTGTCCTTTATCATCTGCCCTTCGGGAAAGATGAGACAGGAAAGATCGCCTTTTAAGAGCGATCCTATCATGACCTTATATCTGTCGGGTGCTTTTGTTGAAACAGCACCTATCTTTGAAAGATAGTTACCAAAGGCGCCACCGAAGAATCCGTGGAATGCAAGTGAGAGGATGTTTTTTCCGGTTAAATTGCTTATGATATAGGGGAGGAAAAAAGTTTCCATTCGGGTAAAGTGATTGATAACGTAAAGAACCGGCTGATCCGGTATGTTCTCCTTGCCATGCAACCTGATATCGGCGTTGGTTGTTTTAATAAGTGAATCGAGAACAAACTTGGTCATCTTAATGAGAAATCCG
>Ga0180432_10006046_pt1 | contig 15884 bp, 18 predicted proteins | sample SS_ome_10_FD_132414 | JGI IMG/M metagenome (GOLD analysis project Ga0180432, IMG submission 132414) | Hypersaline lake sediment archaeal communities from the Salton Sea, California, USA - SS_1_MS_2 metaG | ecosystem: Environmental > Aquatic > Non-marine Saline and Alkaline > Hypersaline >... | reverse complement strand
TAAAAAATGGAATCCACATGAAAAAAAAGCAGATGAAAACGGCACCTAAGTATAAGAAAAAAATAAATTATAACTCTCTTAACATCCTCATTCCTGACGATCTTATGGAAGAAATTAAAATAAGAACAATCATCAACAAATCAAACATCACCCAAGAAGTAACACGAGCTCTCAAGAGAGCTCTCAGAAATCCATGCGATAAAGAAATAGAAATTCGAAAACGCGTGAAAGAACAAAAGCATCAAATATATAGACTTAAATACGACTCCCACGAGAAGGACAAATAATGGACCAAACTTCAAGAGAACTAACCCCAATGCAAGAGAGGCTTAAAGACCTAACTGACGTGCAATCTTATGCCAGAATCATCGCCAAAAAAGAACTATTCTACAACATTATGTCCACTCAAACAGGAGACCTCGTTAAAGCTATAGCTGAATTCAAAAAGAATGTACCCGACCTAAAAACGGATAAAGCCGCTGGTGGCCGATACAAGTACCAAAGCCTACCAGCCCTATTGGCCGCTATCTCTTCTTTGCTGGCTAAACAAGGGTGCACGATCTTACAACCAGTACACACAATAGGCGATACAACATACGTGATCACCATGATCATGCATACCAGCGGCCAATACATCAGATCCGTTACCGCAGTACCTGACCAATACACCATGATAGGAAAACTCGTCAAAACATCCGAAAACCTACAAGCAATGGGCGGGGCGCTCACATATACAAAAAGACACGCCCTAAAGTCAATGCTTGGAATAGATGCAGACGATGATAACGATGGAAACAGCCCTTACACATCACAAGGGAACGGCTATGCAAATAGAACTTGATGAAGACAAAGTGCGCAACGAACTAATACACGAACTCAAACGACTCGAACAACAACAACAAAGCTTCAAGATAGCCATAGGTAAAATACAAGGCCGACGCGTCCTCAAAAAAGAAATAGAAGGACCAGAAATCTCAAAACAACGCGAAGAAGTCCTGCAACAAAACCTCAAAGAAGCTACCAAACGAATCAAACAAACTAAAAAACTACTAGAGAGATATGCCAAATAAACGATTAGTCCTTAAAGTCTCAGACGAAGCTATTAAGACAATCAACTTCATGAAAGTTATAACCAAAAAGACAACCGCAGAAATAATAGAAATGGCTCTAGAAGCACTTTCTAAAAAAAAACTCACAAGAGAAGAATGGACGAACCTAAGAGAATGGTTCGATAAACGATACAAAGGATAGAGATGACATCAAACATCGATGAAGTAGAAAAGATAGCCGACAGAATAAGAAGCGTACGATTTAAATGCGCAGACGAAAACTACCAGATGAAAACTAACGCCATAGTCCGAAGACTAATAGACGCAGTACCAGATTCAGAACGATGGAACTTCCTCCTAAACGAATTCGGAGAAGCTTCCAAAGAACATTTACGCACAGTAGTAAAAACACACATGCAATTAGACGAACACCTATTCGAAGAAGCTCTAAAAAAAGGCGATAAAGAAGCTGTTGAATACGAAAATAGCCTTGAATAATCGCGCATAACTCATTTACAAGCTAGTAAATCAAGGAGATAATCATGCTGTTTATGGTCATATTTACATGCGCCTTATTCTCATGCGTCATGGCCATGGATGAAAAACCTGAACCACCTAAGAAACTAACCTTTGAAGAAATAACCAAAAAAGACATACAAGCACTACTAGACGACCTAGAGAAAGATATAGACTCATTATTTGATGGAGAGGATGATGACCGAAGAGACCAAGAACAACCTAGAAAACCAACTCCAAGAACTAGATTCACTAGACCAACACATAGAAAAAAAGATAGCTGACCGACTAAAACAAACGCGCCCAGAACCTTACGAATCAGAAAAAACAGATCAAATATGCACCGCTCTATCTAAAGCTCAGGGCGAGTTTCCAAAGATCAACGCCAATAGGCGAAACAATTTCATGTTCAATCAATACTCTGACCTGGACATGATCATGAGAACTATACGTAAAGCTTTATCAGATAACGGCCTCTCTATAACCCAACAAACTAAAATAGTAGACGAACGCGTTGTACTCGTTACACGACTACGACACAAATCAGCTCAGTTCATCGAAACACGATCACGCATCATCCCCTCAAGAAACGACGTCCAAACTTACGCATCACTTTTAAAGGCCATGAAACGTCATGACATAATGGGACTATTAAACATAACCATCATAGACGACATGGACGACGACGATGGCGAGAGAAACATGGAACATATCCGGAAAGAGAGAATCAAAGGCACCGGCCTTAACATGCGCTACAAGGCAAAAGAAGAGTCATTTGAGACCATTACACAAGACCAACTAGCCGAACTCGAACGAGTCATAGACGATAACGTTGATATAGTCGAAGATATATACAAAGCTCTAAACATAGAATCACTCGCCGATATGCCTAAATCAAGATACAACGACGTAAAACGACAAGCTCAAATAAGAGTGAACATACGAGACGGTAAAACAAAACCAGAAGTATTATAAATCTTACTCTCTCCTTTTTCAGACCGCCCTGGATGCGCTACCAACCAGAGCGGCCACCTCAAAAGGAGATATGAAGAAGCTCTATGAAGTTCTATCTATATAATACGTACTTGCTGCATCCCTTAACACAATCCCCCTACCAGAATTAGACCCCAAATACGCATACGATTCACCAAACCATTGAACAAACGAATTATCCTGAAACCAATTCAAACCATTGTACGAAAAACTATAATTACCCGGAGGCGATGGAGCAACAGCCACAAAGATCTGCTTCGTAGAGTCATAGTAAACATCCGCAAAATCCATACTGTGGTTGCAACCAAGATTACGCTGAGTCCACGTTATACCATCTGGCGATGTTGCAGCCCTTCCTTCACTTCCTACCGCTACAAACAATCCTGGTCCAGCACCGTATGCAACCGCAAGAACATGTATCGGAGCTCCAGCTCGCGTTACATCAAAACCACTACTTGCTGCAGCCACAGAAGTCCATGTTCCCGTGGGATCAGTCGCGTTATATGCTATAAACCCATTGTTACCAACTACAATCCACGTGCTATTACCAAACGCACAATCATTCAATTGCTCAGAAAGACCCGCAGTATTAACCGTCCAGTTAACACCAGTGATAGGAGCAGGCGTGAAAAATACCGCATCATTCGTACTATTATCCGTTCCTGTAGCCACCCAATACGTTCCATCAAAACCTAAACTCGTTGCAGTTGCCGGAGGAGCACCACTTACCATCGCATAACCAGTATACGTTCCAGTCGGCGATGCAGATCTGTAATACAAGTAATCTGCAGGCGCTATACCAACAACCGCAGCTAACAATCCTACAGTCTCACCACCAGATATAGTCAAGACATCAACAAACGACTCACCACCAGCTCCAGACTTTTCCAAGTTCCATGTAGTAGTCTCACCACTCGCAGATGTATAAATACCAGGCGTCGTAGTAGTAGCTACAATAAAGTATGTATCATCACTCGTTACACACGTAGGAGTTCCAGAAAAACCAGCTCCTGTTTCCGTATACACAAAATCATACGGAGCAGCCAAACCTGACGTAGCTTCTAGGTTTAAAGAGTTAGCGCCCTCTGTTATAAGAATCGTTCCAGCAGCAGATGTTACATTAGCCCACGCTGCAGGCGCTCCAGTCGCACCAATAATCAACTGACCATCAGTACCTTCTGAATTCTGTATCAAACCACCAGCCGTTGCTTCCAAGAAACCAGCACCCAAATCTGTCGCTGTAACACTGTGAACCGTTATGTCATCATCAAGATTAACCGTTACTGTACTGCCCGCTCCCGACGTGTTTATGTTCGTACCACCAGCTATCGTTATCTCATTACCCGTAACAGTAGCATCACCAGAATCAGTGTGGAAAACCTGAGCACCAAGATAACCACCAGCTATGTCTATATTCAAAGTATTAGCACCAGCCGTGATCGTGATAGTACCACCAGAAGAAGTAACACTCGCCCATGCAGGTAAAGCTCCTGTAGCACCTATTATCAACTGACCATCAGACGCTGCTGTGTGACCTATCGTAAGAGTATCTGCCGCACCTGTGGTTGTTAAAACACCCTCACCAACAATGTCCATCTCAAAGTTAACTGTCTCGGCTGAACCTGTATTACCATTAACGGTCAACTCAGCCGAATCTATACGAACCCAACTCGCAACGTTAGATGTAATATCAACCAACATCCAAATAATATCGTCAGTGTAGTTAACCCAAATAGTACCCAAATCAAACGTATTATCATTTGCTGTAGGATCTTGTCGCGCCGTTATAACTTGCGGTGGCGTAGTCGCTTCAACCCCTAAATAGGAAAGGGGCTCCTGGCCAGTAACTCTTCTTGGCCTTCTTTTACCTCTAGCCATATATATCTCCTTTTAACTAAAACTCGTCTTCAATGTTGGACCATCTCCAACAACCACAAGGAAACCATCTCCATACTTCAAATCCCACATGTTAGAGAAACCACCGGCGTCAGAGATCCATGTTATACCGTCACGAGATGAAGCAATCGTTCCACCATTTCCTACCGCAACAAATACTTCCTTAGTAGCATCCCACTGAACAGTAGTGATAATCTCAGACCCTCCAAACACATTTGATCTCTGTGTCCACGTTCCTGTTGGATCACTAGCCGTTGCTATCTTTCCTGAACTGCCAACAGCACACCATAGAGAAAGAGTCGACGAATAAACTACATATCTAATAAATGTTCCACTAAAAGAAGATGTTCTAGCTGTCCACGTAGACGTAGGATCCGTTGCCGTAGCAAGAGTTCCACCATCACCTACCGCAACATAATAAGTAGAACCATCATAATCACACGAACGAATCTGATTAGAACTAAACACTGTTCCAGCACTAGAGTTAACAGTCCATGTACTTGTAGGATCACTTGCAGTAGTCATAACACCACTACTTCCCATAGCAACCCACGTAGATCCAACATAGTGAACACCAGCTATGTTAGTCGAACCAAATCCTGACGTTCTAGATGTCCATGTTCCCGTTGGATCCGTAGCCGTTATCATATAACCAGAGTCTCCAACCGCACACCAATACGTGCCATCATTGTCGATGTCTCGCATAGTATTAAGAGTTGTCTCTTGAATAGTCCACGATTGAGCATCTGTAGACGTAATAAGATCAGAAGAACCTGCACCATCCCCGTTAACAGCAGTCCAGTAAGTACTACCATCATATCCAATACCACGCATAGCTGAACCTATCGCACCTGTCGTCCTCGACGTCCAGTCATAATGAAGCTGTGTAGTTGTTGGCTCAGGAGCTGTACACAACTTTGCAGATGCAGCCGTACAAACCCAGAAACCATCATCACCATACGATATGCCTAATGCATTGCTCCCAGAAAATGGATCTGTATTCTGTGTCCATGCAGAATCTGGCGCCAACGAGGTAGCAATAATTCCAGTAAGACCAGCAGTACCAGTCCTGCCAAGATCATTCTGATTAACACGCCTAAAGTCATCACTAGAACCAAATCCAGTACCAGTTGTAAGAGCCCATCCAGACGTCGCATCGGCAGTTGTTGCTATTTCCCCATCATACCCAACTGCTACCCATAAACTATTGTCAGAGTCATACGTAACGTCACGAACGTTTACACCACCACTAAATGGAGAGGTTCTTTGCGTCCATGTACTTGTTGGATCAGGAGCTGTTGCTATCTTCGTGCTCGCACCAACTGCACACCAAATACTGTCTGCATAGTAAACACCGTAAATAGCGTCTGTACTGAAAGAAGATGTTCGTGAAGTCCAGGTTCCTGTTGGATCTGTAGCTGTAGCCATCTCTCCACCTGAACCCACCGCAGTCCATGTCGTTCCATCGTGATACACGGACGCGATGTAATCTCCACCACCAGACGAGAAAGGGTTAGACCTCTGAGTCCACGTTCCTGTTGGGTCTGTTGCTGTACCTATCTTTCCAGAAAAACCTACTGCTACCCAGTACCCATCAGAACCATAGTGAACATCAAGTATCAACGTTGTACTAAAACCAGGAGTAGATGCTGCTGTCCATGTTCCAGTTGGATTAATAGCCCAATAGATCTTTCCGTTGCCACCAACAGTTACCCAATATGTATTACCGTCATACGCAACGTTACTTATTTCATCTGTGGTAAACCCGGACGTTCTAGACGTCCAGGTCAAAGCTACGACAGGAGCGGCACCCCCTCCTGAAGCCAGGATCCCTGGTATGGATGCTAATGGGCTCATGCTAAGTCTCCCGACGCTAGCCAAGTGTCAGTATCAGTCTTAATCAAAGCTACCGTTGCATACTGACCATTGGTATCAACAAGAGATCCCCTAGAGTTAATTGTTACACCAGATCCTTCAGTAAGGGTTACTGTACCAGCGCCTATCTGCGATACAAGAATCTGAGTTCCAGTTGTAAACGCAACACTCGAATTAGGTGGAACAGTAAATGTTATTCCTCCAGCATTGCTACATGTTACAAGCTTGCCAGCATCCGTAAGTACAAGCGTGTATGACGTTCCTGTTTGAGCATTTATAGGTAGAACACCTGAAACAGATAGGTCTAATGTTCCCGCTCCTCCTGTTATATCTATCGAATTGTCAGCTGAAGCTATAGTTGCAAACACTGGATCTGCCCCAGAACTTCCAACAAGAACCTGACCGTCTGTACCTACCGCTAATGCCGTTATAGCAGAGGTACCAGAACCAACTAAAACGCCATGGTCTGTAAGGGTAGAAGCCCCTGTTCCACCCTCTGTCACAGCCAAGTCTGTTGTTAATTGAAGATCATCAATAATGACCTGACCAGTCCCCTTTGCAGTAATGTTTATGTCAATATCAGAATCTGTTCCATCAGCTGTAAGAGATGTGCCAGAAAGAGTAACACCCGCAGCTGCAACGTTAGTATCGAAAGTAGTTCCATATACAGTAGTTGCCGTAAGAGATGTAACACTTGGCGTAGCACTCCATACTGGATCAGCTCCAGTACTTCCAACAAAGACCTCTCCTGTGGAACCAACTGCAGTTACACTTACTGCTGCCGCACCAGACCCAATTATTACACCATGATCTGTCAAAGAAGAAGCGCCTGTACCACCATCCGTTACAGGAATATCTGTACCTGTTGCATAGTAAATCTCATTGCCACCCATTGTTACTGTAGTTTCAAGATCCATTGTTGGATCATTGTTTGCTGTAAGGGTCGCAAATGTAACGTACGCCGTTCCATCAACATCGTACGCTTGTAGCAATAGAGTATTTCCCGCACTTGTCGCAGTTCCTATTCTTCCACCAGCTGCAATATCTACACTGCTCAATCCAGAAATAGCTGCGTCAAGATTTACCGTTACAGTGCTTCCAGCTCCTGCCGTGTTTATATTTGTTCCGCCAGCAACAGTAAGTGCACCAGCTGATGGCGTAGCAGTACCTGCATCGGTAGGAGCAGACGTTGCAACTGCTGAACCTGTTTCAAGATTTAGAGTTCCAGCTCCAGGAGTAAACGCTATCGTGCTTCCAGCAGATGCAAGCGTTGCAAATACTGGATCTGCCCCAGTCGAGCCAAGTAAAACTTGACCATCAGTTCCAACCGCTAAAGGAGTAACCGCTCCTGCGCCAGAACCAACCATGACTCCATGATCCGTGATTGTTGTTAAACCAGTTCCACCATAAGGAACAGTAAGCTGCGTTCCAAGCTGCAAATCATCTATAATTACTTGCCCTGCACCTTTTGCTGTAATGTTAATGTCTATATCAACATCAGTTCCATCTGCAGATAATGTTGTACCAGAAAGAGTAACGCCAGCTGCTGCTACGTTAGTGTCAAACGTTGTAGCGTTCATCGTTGTAACAGTTGGTGTAGAACTCCATGTAGGATCGGCGCCGGTATTTCCGATGAGCATTTCACCAGTGGCACCTACCGCAGTTACACTAACAGCCCCAGCTCCAGAACCAAGAACAATTCCATGATCAGTTAATGTTGAAACACCCGTGCCGCCATAAGGTACAGTTAATGCTGTTCCAAGCTGTAAGTCATCTATAATTACCTGTCCAGTTCCCTTGGCCGTGATGTTTATATCTATATCAGAATCTGTTCCGTCAGCTGAAAGCGTTGTTCCAGAAAGAGTAAGAGCTGCTGCTGCAACATTAGTGTCAAACGTAGTTCCATACACAGTAGTCGCAGTGAGAGAAGTAACAGAAGGAGTGGCACTCCATGAAGGGTCCGCCCCTGTGTTTCCAATTAATATCTCTCCTGTTGCACCAACTGCTAGAGGCGTAATTGCCGCTACACCAGAACCAACAAGAACCGAATGATCGGTAAGCGTTGCAAGCTTGGTTCCTCCAAATTCAATTTCTATAGGCTTATTGCTTCCTATAGGATTCATTGTAGCCATCTATTTCTCCTTTTATGTAACAGTTATGTTGCCAACACCATCTACGACTTGCCAGTCAGTATTAGCAGTCACACAAACAAGCTCTATGCAATCACGTTGATGCGTGGAGTCTAAACGGCCACCAACACCAGGAGTTGTAGAAAGCGAAGAATAATGAATTGTTTGCCCAGCATTTTGAGCGACTCTCCACCCCCCGGCTCCTTTTCCTAGTATTTGTATACTGTCTCCTATAACACCCACTGCAGGCAATGTAAGAGTTACAAGACCTGCATTGTTAGCAATATAACCGCCATTAACAGACATAGCCTGAGTGGTTCCAACAACCTCCGTCCAAGAAAAGCCACCAGTTGTAGCATTAATCGTTACAGAACCAGCAGCGTTAGTTATTGCTATACCGGTACCAGCAGTAAGAGTCGCAAAAACTGGAGCTGCCCCAGTAGAACCTATAACAACTTGTCCGTCAGTTCCCGTTATTGAAGAAAGCTCTCCAAAACCATCTGCGATAACTACACCGTCAGTAACAGACTGAAGAGTAACTGTTCCTACAGCTTCAAGATCGTTTCCGGCAAAGACATCTCCGTTTGATGCAGTAACATTTCCATTTGTTAGGGTTACATCTCCTGTAGAAACGATTACATCTCCAGCAACAACTGTTACATCCCCCGTAGTGACACTTACACCTGTTCCTGCTGTAACGGTTGTTCCAGTTGTTAAAGATCCAGCAAGCGTAACGTCGTCGTCTAGGATTACTGTTACGGTATCTCCTACACCGGTAGTGTTTATGTTTGCGCCACCTAGAACGTTCAACACTCCAAGCGCAGGCGTAGCTGTTCCAGCATCAGTCACAAAAGAAGAGCCTATAGCTCCTCCAATTGTAAATGTCAGCGTACTTGTTCCAGGGTTCCCTGTAATTGTAAGACCACCAGCTCCAACAAGATCGATATTGCCAGCTGTTGGGCCAACGGCTCCTCCAGCATCTCCAGTAAGAGTCTGAACAAATAGGGAGACACTATTTATCGTGTATTGTCCCGATTGACTCATAGCCTCTCCTTTTAGCTAATAGATCCATAATAAACAGTTACATATACATTTCCTGTTGTTGGAGCCACTACCTCCTTAACATAGACCCTCGTTCCTTCTGCAAGGTAATACCCTTGTTCACGTGACTTGTTAGCTGTTATGTCTAGAACTAAAAAACCATTCGCCGGAAGTGGAAAGTGATCGTTAATACCGTCATACGAAAACATAAGCTCAGAATCAGTTAAGTTCTGAACATGCAAAATTCTTATTGGGTTAGTAATTGCAGTCCCCACCCCAGTATAGGCTGCACCTATTGAACCAAAGGCTAGCGACCTTACAGTTTCAGGAACAAGCCTTATTGCTTGTGAATGTTGCGCCATCATCCCTCCTAAAGGTTAAGCTGTGGAGGACGAAGCCTTCACCCTCCACAGTCCAAAGTAGTTATTCAGCTTTCTTTTCTTCTTTTGCTTCTTGCTGTTTCTTAACTGCTTCGTTGAAGAGACGAGCTATTTCATTAGCCACATTGCACGCAGCATTGTAAGCATCTGAAAGAGGTGAATGAAACGGTACGTGAAACCTATAAACGCGATCATCCTTTCCCTTAACAGAAATAATCATTTCATTGCCTGTTGAAGTCTCCATAACTGGCAGCTGATTCTGCTCTTTTTTTTCTTCTTCCATATCTTTCCTTTCAAGTATTATGGGGTTTTTTGTCCTCTATAATATCCAATCAAATGCAACCTACCTGTCCCTTGTTGCTCACCTGCTGCGTAGACAATAGTTCCAAGTGCAAAGTTAGCTCTGTCGGGAGCCCAATCGGGAACCATTATCTGAAGATTCTCTCCAGCCGGTATGTAATCATGAGCATGAATTCCGCTATAACTAATGATGCAATCTGTGTCAGAGTCGTTAACCATCCTCAAAATGAAACAAGCATCAGGAAGCCCTTCATCATTTATTGCAAGAAAGTCTTCTGTGCCAGTAAAGGTAGAAACATCGATTGATACCTTGCGAATTGCATGTACCGAATTCTTGGCTTTCATCTTTTTCTCCTGTTTTAAAGTGCGACTTTAGTGTAGCACCGGCCGTGAAGCCGGCGCTACATATGTTTGGTTTTATATAGGAGAAACTTACGCAATGATCCAGAACGCAATAACAACGTTTCCGTTAAGCGCTGCTGCTCCGTTGTTTACAGTAGTAAACTCAATTGAACCAGCCTTCTGCTCAACCCTTGTTAAAGTCATCTGAGCATCATTCGTGCCAAGATTACTTACCGTTGCAAATACAACAGAGTCTGTTGCTGCAAGAGAGTTAGTAACCGTGAACACCTGTGATGCTGCTGAAGCTGTTGTTTGGCCAGTAAAGGTAGCTGCTCCACAATAAGCATTAATTGTTACACCGACACCTGCTGCAGAACCAGTTGCTGGAGCCATTGTGATAGCACCACCAGTTGGAGTAAGGGATATAGTTCCCGTACCACCTTGGATGTCTACTTGTGTTGCACCTGTGGTGTTACCAATGGTGATAGTTCTTGCTGCTGCTCCGGTACCAACATTGATTGCTTGTGCATCTGCATCGTTACCAACGTTTATAGCTGCACCTGACGAGTTCAAGCTCAATGCACCTACCGCGTCAATGTCTACTGCACCTCCGCCGTTCACTGTGATAGCACCTGTACCTGACTGAATTGTTGTGTCAGATGTTGTATTAGTCGATCCAACCGTGGTTGTATGTGCAGTCGCTGATGTACCTACATTAACACCTCCTGTACCACAATCGATGTCAACTTGAGCTGCAGCCGTTGTGTTACCGATGGTTATTGTGCGAGCAGCTGCCCCTGTACCAATGTTGATATCTTGTGCTACCGCATCGTTACCAATTCCAATAACACCTGTTGAAGAGTTGAGTTCAAGTACGCCTACGGCGTCTACTGTTACATCACCACCGCCGTTTACAATCAAGTCACCTGTACCAGCTTGAACAGTTGTAGCACCTGCACCTGTCGTTGTACCTACTGTTGTTTGGTGAGCTACCGCGTTTGTTCCTAAAAGAACGTCGCCAGTACCAGCTTCGACAACAACAGAAGTTGCTCCTGTAACGTTACCGATTGTGATAGTTCGCGCAGCAGCACCAGTACCAATATTGATAGCTTGTGCAACCGCATCATTACCAACATTAATAGCAGCTGCAGATGAATTAAGACTTAATGCGCCTGCCGCGTCTACATCACATACACCTCCAGAGTTCACTGCTATGCCACCTGTTCCTGATTGAACAATGACGTTACATGTGGTGTTTGTCGATCCGACTGTAGTTGTGTGTGCAGTTGCGTTTGCACCTAGAGTGACATCGCCAGTACCACAATTGATGTCAACGGCTGTAGCGCCTGTTGAGTTACCTATCGTGATAGTACGTGCTGCAGCGCCTGTTCCGACATTGATCGCAAAAGCATCTGCGTCATTACCGATACCTATGGCTGCACCTGAGGAGTTCAACTCCAGTACACCTGTCGCATCAGCAGTTATCGCATCGGTCGATGTGATCGCAACATCCCCGGTTCCTGATTGTATAACTGTTCCAGCAGTTGTGTTTGTCGAACCAACAGTGACTGTATGAGCAGCTGCATCAGCACCAACATTGATAGCACCTGTGCCAGACTCAATATTAACAGCACCATTAGCACAAACCATGCTGATACCGTTTGTGCCAGCGTCAATGTCGATTCCCCCAGCTGCATCCGATGCATTTATGTTTATAGCATCTGCAGAAGCCAAACCTGAAGCGATTGTTACACCACCAACATCAGAATGAACATTGATAGATGCTACGCCTGTACCTTGGTCTGAGTGGATATCGATAGTTTCTGATGTACCACCATCAGCATGTAGATAGATTGTTTGAGCGCCATCTGTGTCTGCAGTAATTGTCATGTCACCTGATGTCATGTTCAGGTCTACGCCTGCAGTAAGAGATCCAGCAACAGAAGGTGAAGCATCTAGGTTAATGGTCATATCCTGACCGGCACCCACTGTTCCAATATTTGTGCCTCCAAGAATGTTGATAACACCAGCTACTGGAGTAGCAGTACCAGCATCACCATCAAGGGATGTAAGAGCAGCTACGCCGGCAGCTTCAAGGTTAATGGTGTTTGCACCATTGGTTATGGTTACAGAACCACCAGTGGACGTTATGTTTGCCCAAGCAGCTGCTGCACCTGTAGCACCAATCCAAAGCTGACCATCTGTACCTGTTGCTGTAATTTCGTCAGTGAAGTTTTCCCAGTTTGCTGAATTTGAGACGATACTTGTGAGAATATACGCAGTATCGGTACTCTTATTGATCCAGATTGTACCGATATCTGACTTATCTGAAGTTGTAGGTGCTCTTGAAGCAGAGACAATAGGTCCCTTATATATCCCACGAGTTTGATTAGGACTATACGTGTCGAGTTGTATGTCGTTTCTATCAACCGCCATCACTTCCTCCTCGTTTGTAATGAGAAAAATATTACCTCACTCACTCTAACAAAGCTCTAGATCGAAATACCAGTAATATTAGAATTAGGTTGACATGTTCAATATTCAATGATATAGTTATTCTAATAGAAACCGCAACAAAGCCGGTTTATTGGGGAAAGGTTTTATATATATTATATAAGGATGTGAGGGCTGTTTGGATCTGTCCACGCCCATACACAGAGATAGATAGCCCTTTACGGGGGGAATTAGGAGACGATTATGAGAATGTTAGGGAAAGCATTACTTTTATTATGTTGCATGGGGGTTCCAGCAGCTGAGGTATTAGCAAAAAGACCTGCTGCAAGGCCTATGACTGAGACACCTGATGGTGGCAAACGTCAGATGACACCAAGAGAGGTTGAACGCGAGCGTAGAAGACAAAGAAACTACGCAAAGTTTAGTAGCCACAAACCTCCTCGCAAGAGAAATGGGTTAGTCAGCAGGGCGTCTTGGACGTTAGGCAAGATGCTCGTCGGGGCAGGCTTAGGGATAGGAGCGCTCCTTCTCATCCAAAATCCAGAAGTAGCTAAAGCTATATGGACTACAGCTGCAACATGGATTGGATCATGGACAAAATAACAGAAAAACAAAGAAGACTGATTAATGCTGAATTCCTAGCTATACCCTATATAGCAGACCAGTTTATAGAGGAGCTAGGAATTGGCTGTTTTAGCGAAATTGAACGAAAAAAGTTCTGGAAGACGCTAGAATTAGCCAGACAGTTTAGAGAATATGCCCTGAATATTTCAACACTTAAGCATAAAAGAATACAAAGCAAATCCAGGGAAAGTGGTAAGAGAGAGTTCAGAAAGGACTGAGTATGAATATGACACAGGAGCGAAAGGACAAAATCCTTCAAACGCTCAATAAATACAGAATTATCACGCAAAATGGCTGCTATGGATGGAAAGGATCAGTTAAAAAAGGACGATTCCCATGCATTTACGCCGAAGGAAGATCGATTGGGGCACACCGTGCTGCATGGATGGTGGAGAATGGCAAGATACCTCAAGGGCATTTTGTTAGGCATAAGTGCACAAGCAAGGTGTGTACCAATCCAGAACACTTATTTATCACCAGAGAGCTCGCAACTAGAAAAAAGCCCGAAAATCGCAAAAATAACAGGGTTGGCAGAGAACGGCTATCAGTAGACCTCCCTAGGTCCCTGGTAGAATCAATCAGAGAAATGGCCCAAAAATACCACCAAACTGTCACAAAATACCTGTTTAGACGACTTTCCGACATAGTAGAATTCGAAAAAAACGTCGATTTTGGTGAAAAAAGTGGAGAAAATAGCTGATTTTAACAATTTGAAATATTTTGTTGACACGTTCAATGTTCAATGATATGCTAGAGTTAGTTAGTATTTTTTAACTAGCGCCCTGGGGGGGTGCAAAAGGGAAAGGGACATCATGAAGAACATTAAGAAAACATTATTTTTTGTAGCGTTGTTGGTAGTAGCCAAGCCAGTTCAAGCTAGAACCGTAGCTGTTCCTGCAGAAAATGGCTCATGGTTATCAAGTACAGTAAGCGCAATAGGTAGCGCAGCAGCAAAGCTTCTTCCTAGCGCTGGAGCAATTGGAACGGCAGCCGCTTCATCTCTCATACCATTTGGCTTGGGACCTGTTGCAACCGTAGCTGCTCCATATCTTATTGCAGCTGGTACCAACTATATTACAAAGAAAGTCTCTGGTATCGACTTGGCAAAAGAAAAGTACCAAGAAGAGCTCAAAGACGAAGTTGGACATCTCACAAAGATGATGCGTAAAAGAGATCGTCAATACACAAAAATGATACGCAAGATCAGAAAACTACGTAGGTTGAGACATTGTCGACAAGAGCGTGAGCTTGAATATGACATGGACCGTGATGATGACATCGTAGATGAACGAGATGAAGAGATGGACGACTACTACGACTATGACGAACAAGATGAGAAAGACTACGATTTATAATCGAATGTCGGGGGGGGCATTATTATGAAACGCTTATTAATTACATTATTGCTCTTAGGAGCAGTCGATAATGTCTCTGCAATGCAAAGAGGCGTACCGGTTACGGCTGGCACGCAAACATCTTCGCTAGTAGAGACAGCCAAACCAGTATTAACCGGGGTAGCAGGATACTTCACGATAGCAGGGCTCTTAAAACTAGGTGCTCTTGCCATTGCTCATCCTATTGCTGCAACGGCCATCGGTGGAACCGCACTTGTATATGCATTGTCTAAAGCAGGACAAAAAACAGCCGCAACGGTAAGACCTGAGGCAACACCAAGGAAGTCTTCTAAGCAGATGATCGATTTCTTGGCAGCTCTCAGAAGAAGTCCTGAACTACGCAAAAGGTTCTACGACATGATAACAGCAGATATGCGCAGAGAAAGACCGGTGGTTGATGCGAGAGTAGACGATGAACCTGTAGATGAAGAAAAGCTGGATGCTGACGATGAGTACGATTACTACGACTATGTTCCAGAGAGACGCATGTTTCGCAGGGTCAAAAGAAGGCCAAGACGTATAAAAGTCAGACGTAAAGCAAGAACAGACGAAGCACGAAGGGACACAGAATGAAAAAGATAACTAAAATATTGTTAATTGCAGTTCTCTCTAGCGCTGTAGTAACACCAGAGGCTAAGCCGATGGAGGGCGCCAAGAGAGTGTTCGCTTCCCTTTTAAGTCTTGGGGGAAAAGGCATTAGATTTATCAAAAGCTTTTTCAATACCAGACAAACTCAGGAAGTACGTGAACATGATGTTGTATATCAATACACATTTGTTCCAGGAGAAGGACTTACTCGAGAAGTAGTAGATCCTATAGATCCAGAAGATGTAGCCGAACCTGTTGAGTGTCCTATCGTTATATGTCCGGAGGCTCAACCTCATGAAACAG
>Ga0180432_10006045_pt1 | contig 15886 bp, 9 predicted proteins | sample SS_ome_10_FD_132414 | JGI IMG/M metagenome (GOLD analysis project Ga0180432, IMG submission 132414) | Hypersaline lake sediment archaeal communities from the Salton Sea, California, USA - SS_1_MS_2 metaG | ecosystem: Environmental > Aquatic > Non-marine Saline and Alkaline > Hypersaline >... | reverse complement strand
CGCTGCCGTTTTTGGGGGACGGCGTAAATCTTCTGCCGATTCTGATGGCGGTGACGATGGTGGTGCAAATGATGATGACCCCCAAGACGGGGGACAAGATGCAGCGGCGCATCTTCATGATCATGCCGTTCATGTTCTTCTTCTTCTGTTACAACTTCGCCTCGGCGCTGGCCCTTTACTGGACCACCTCGAACCTGTTTGCGATCGCGCAGACCCTGATCACGAAGCGCCTGCCGGAACCGGAACTGAAGAAGAAGTCGGCGAAGAAAAAGGGAATCTGGCAACGCATGCAGGAACAGGCCGAGGCCGCGCAGCGCGCCCAGAAGGCCCGCCAGAGCGAATTGATGGGCGCCCCGCAGAAAAAACCGAGGAAGCGCCCTCCCCGGACCGGGGGGTAGGCAAGGTGGGAGGTGTCGGGGAGCGGGTGTCCGGGAGCGCGGTTGGCGGGCCAGCTTTTGTCTTGGCGGCTCCAGCCCTCCGGGGGCGCGTGTCGTGGGCGGGCGCGGGGCTGGCCGGTCAGCCCGGTTCCGGGTCATGGATCGCTGGAGGTCCTGGATGGGGTTGACCGGGGGGACGGGGCGTCTAGAATTTCCGCATGCAAGCGTTGAGTGCGGCGCACCAGATTCTGGACACCATCCTCGGGCACCTTGGTTTCAGCGCCACCATCGAGGAACAGGAGAGCGGGGAAGGGCCGTGCCTCCAGATCATCACCTCGGACAGCCGTTTCCTGATCGGAAAGCACGGCGACCGTCTCGATGATCTCCAGTATATCGTCAACCGCATCCTCCAGAAGAAGATGGAGGATGCGCCGCGGGTGAGGATTGACTGCGACCATTTTCGGGTGCGGCAGGAGGAGCGGCTCGCCGAGAAGGCCCGCGAACTCGCCGCCGAGGCCAAGGCCAGCGGCAAGCCGGTCCGCATGCGCCCCCTGAATTCCTACCATCGTCGTATCGTCCACAACGCCTTGCTTGACGACGAGGAGATCGAGACCGTCTCGCCGAAGGGCAGCGACCGGTTGAAGCGCATCCTGATTCGCCCCCGGTGAGAAGCTTGCAGGGGCCGGGGGCTGTTTGAGAAATGATGTCTGGGGAGCTGCGAGGGACTTCCGGGGACGGCGATGGGAGCAGGGCGCGGGAAACCCACCGGCTGGTCCTGCCGGAGCACATGAACCAGGACGGGTTCCTGTTCGGGGGCCGGTTGCTGGCATGGATCGATGAGGCGAGCTGGATCGCGGCCAGCCTTGACTATCCACACTGTCATTTCGTGACGGTGGCGATGGACCGCGTCGAGTTTCACCACAGCGTGCGCGAGGGGACGATCCTTGCGATCAGCTCCCGGCGGGTGCGTGAAGGAACGACCTCGGTGACCTACGAGGTGAACGTCAGGCATGGGCGTTCCGAAGGCGGCCGGCCCATTTTCTCGACCTGCGTGACCTTCGTGAACGTCGACGCCGCGGGGCGGAAACAGAAGGTGCGTTGAGCGATGGAGTCCGAGGTCGAGGTGGAGGTCACGCTGCCGGTCGGGGAGGTCGACAACCGGCTGGCGTGGCGGAAGGCGGCGGCCCGCGCCCTTGGAATCGCTCCCGGCCGCATCGCCGAGACGCGCTTGCGGCGGAGATCGATTGATGCCCGCCGGCCCCCGGTGCGCTTCCGCTTGCGCCTGTGGGTGGGGGTCGACGCCGCCCTTCCGCCGGAGCCGGAGCTGCGCTACGAGTGTCCGGCGCTTCCGGAGCGCGCGCCACGGGTCGTGATCGTGGGGAGCGGGCCGGCGGGCCTCTTTGCGGCGCTGCGCTGCATCGAGCTGGGGGTGAGGCCGGTGGTGGTCGAACGGGGCAAGGACGTGGCGCGGCGCCGCTTTGATCTCGCGCCGCTTTTGAGGAAAGGGCGGGTGGTCGAGGACTCGAACTACTGTTTCGGGGAAGGGGGAGCGGGGACCTTCTCGGACGGGAAGCTCTACACGCGGGCCAACAAGCGGGGGCCGGTGCGGACCGTCTACGAGATCCTCGTGATACACGGCGCCCCGGGTGCGATTCTGACCGACGCCCATCCGCACATCGGCTCGAACCTTCTGCCGAGGGTGGTGCGCGCGCTGCGGGAATCCATCCTTGGGGCCGGAGGGGAGGTGCATTTTGAAGCGCGGGTCGACGAACTCTTGGCCAGCCGCGAGAGGCGTCGCATCGCGGGCGTCGCCACGGCCGACGGGCGGGAGTTTCGCGGGAAGGCCGTCATTCTGGCGACGGGGCATTCGGCGCGGGACGTGCTGCGCCTGCTTTTGCGTCACGGGCTCCGGCTCGAAGCGAAGCCGTTCGCGATGGGGGTGCGGGTCGAGCACCCGCAGCCGGTCGTCGACGCCATTCAGTACCACCTCCCGCGGGGAGGCGAGCGTCCGCGGCAGTTGCCCGCGGCGCGCTACCGGCTCGCCACCGTGGTCGAGCGCCGCAGTGTCCATTCATTCTGCATGTGCCCTGGCGGGTTCATCGTCCCCTGTGCCACCGGGAACGACGAAGTGGTCGTCAACGGCATGTCGCTCTCGCGGCGCGATTCGCCGTTCGCCAACAGCGGCATCGTGGTGGGGCTCGAACCCGAAGACACGAACCCATGGCAGGCTGAATACGGTGTGCTGGCGGGAGTCGCCATGCAAAAGGAGCTGGAGCGCGCCGCCAAAAGCGCCGGAGGGGGCGGACAACGCGCCCCGGCGCAACGCCTCATGGATTACCTCCGCGGGCGAGGCTCGGGACCCCTTCCCGCAACCAGTTATTTCCCGGGAGTCCGCGAGGCGGACCTCGACGAGTTGCTGCCCGCGGGCCTCTCCACGCGCCTTCGGGAGGGACTGAAGCGATTCGGGCGATCCATGCCGGGCTTCCTCTGCGAAGAAGCGCTTCTGGTCGGGTTTGAAACCCGCACCAGTTCGCCGGTGCGCGTGCCGCGCCATCCGGAGACCCTCGAGCACCCGGACCTCGGGGGGCTTTTTCCCTGCGGCGAGGGCGCGGGTTTCGCGGGCGGGATCGTCTCGGCCGCCCTCGACGGGAGGAACTGCGCCGAGGCGGCGGCCGGCTTCCTTGGCGTCAGAGCACCTCGACCTTCACCGGGACCACGCCCGCCTTGATGAAGCCGAGCTTGTGGGCGACTCCCTTGGTGACGTCGATGATGCGGCCCTTGATGTAGGGACCGCGGTCGTTGATGCGCACCACGAGCGAGCGTCCGTTGCGGAGATTGGTGACGCGCACCCTGGTTCCCATCGGGAGCGTCTTGTGGGCCGCCGTCCGGGCCCAGTTGTCGAGGGTCTCGCCGCTCGCGGTGTGCGTGCCGCCGTTGCACTTGATGCTGTACCACGAGGCCCTGCCCCAGTGGACCCGGTCGTGCTGCGATCGTTTCGCCGCTGCCGCGCCCGTCGCGCTGCTGGCGGCGAGAGCCGGAATCATCATGAACCCCACGGCGCAGATCAGAGTCAAACGAATCAGTCTCATAGGCGCTCCCCCGAAAAGGGAGCCGCGGGGCGTGGACGTTCAGGGCCTCATGTGCAAGCCCAAATGTGAACTCTTTTCCGCAATCAGGCAAAGAAGGGGGTCCTCGAAGGGGCGATGGGACAACCTGACGCAGGGGCGTTTCCTTTGGGATGCTTGAGCTTTTGGCGCGAAACGATCATGTGATAGTCTTCCCCGTCGTGCGCTACTGGTTGATCAAGTCCGAACCCGACGTCTTCTCGATCGGGGATCTGAAGAAGCGGGGCATCGAGAAATGGGACGGCATCCGCAACTACCAGGCCCGCAACATGATGCGGGACGAGATGACGCCCGGCGACCTCGCCTTGTTCTACCATTCGAACTGCAAGCAGCCCGGAGTGGTGGGCGCGGCCCGCGTGGCCGGCGCGCCCTATCCGGATCCCACCCAGTTCGACAAGCGCTCGAAATACCATGACGAGAAATCGCAGCGAGAAGACCCGCGCTGGATCCTCGTCGATTTCGAGTTCGTTGCAGAGTTCCCGAAAGCGGTTCCCCTCGCCGCCATGAAGGACGACCCGGCGCTGGACGGGCTGCTCGTCCTGCGCCGGGGCAATCGTCTCTCCATCACGCCGGTCGAGGCTCGCCACTTCCGGAGGATCTGCATGCTTGGTGGGTGGGATCCGAGGGCCGCCGCGTAGCGCGGAAAATCGCCGCCCCCGGGCAAGCCACCGGCGCCGGGCGCCGAAAGTCCGGCGTCATCCGCCGCTGCCGAACGGGTCTGCTGCCGGAACGTCAATCTCATGACTCGCGAGGGTGCTGAACCCGGCCGGCACTACAGGCCGGCCAGGATGCGTTCGGCGTGGTTGCGGTGCAGCTTGTAGAGCACCGCCGCCAGCTTCAGCCAGTGACCGGCGTCCAGTTCGCCAAAATACGGATGGCGGTGGGTCGGACGCGACGGGATGTTGCAGTGCGTCTCGTAAAGCGCGGTGAACCGCTCGATGAACCGTCCGTATTCCTCACGGGTGCGCAACCCGCGCCCCCCGCGGGGTTCGAATTCCGACCGTTGAAACTTCCGCAGCGGCCGCACCCCGTTGCCCAGTTGCCGCACCGCCTCCCGGATGTGAACCCCAACCAGAATCAGATGCTCCATCAGCATCTCGACCGACCAGTTGCATGCGCTCTCTTCGATCCCCAGCGGACGACTCACCAGCACCCGGCGCTCGAGGTCCTCTTCGGTCAAATCCTGTGCCAGATACAAAATCCGTTGCCCTTCCCGGCTGAACAGCCCCCCGGCGGCCCGATGCCCAAGCGCCCGCGCTATCAACGGAAAGCCCAAATGCCTGAAAACCCAACACTCGAAGACCGGCAACCCCGCCTCATATCCCTCACCAGGTCCGCCCGCTCCAATTTTTCGTTCGCTTAATGCAATATTCATAACTCCGAGACAGTCAAAATTTCCTTATAAAATTGCCGAACAGTCAATCAAAACTTCAAAAAAATACGCCTCTTGCCGAAAAATGCGGCCCCTCAAGGTGAAAAACAGATCATTCCAAGCGTCCCTGACTGGTGGACGCCGCCGGTGGGCGGTCGTTTGTTTTTCTGCCAAAGCGCCGTCGCCGCTCGCGGGGGCTCGCTCTGTCGGCGCACCTCCAGAGGGGCCCCGAATGGAATGCGGTGGCAAGCGCAGGGCGACACCGCTTTTGGGGATGCCGGCCTGATTCTTTCAGCGCGCAAACCTCAATCCCGATCCCGCTCCGGGTCGTTGTCGTCCTCCGGCCAGGGATCGCTGACGTCCTCTTCCTCGTCCTGCTCGGTGAGGTATGGGTCGTGAGCGCCGGGGTTGTCGTCGTCATTGTCCCCGGCGGGAGCCGATTCGGCATGTTCCTCCTCGTCGTGTCCGGGGGGCGGAGCGGCATGGGAGTCGTCGTCCTTGCGGACGGGGAGGCGCTCGCGACGTTCCGCTTCTCCGGCCGCTTCCTTCTGGCGCTCCTTGCGTTCCAGGAAGAGGGCGAGCCAGATGCAGATTTCGTAGAGGAGGACCATCGGCAGGGCGAGGAGGAGAAGGGTGAAGGCGTCGGGGGTGGGGGTGATGATGGCCGCGATGACGAAGATGGAGAGGATGGCGTAGGAGCGCGTGCGGCGCATCATCTCGGAGTTGAGAATACCGAGTTTCACGAGGGTCATGACGACCACCGGCAGTTCGAAGGAAAGGCCGAAGATCAGCGTGAACTGGGTGGCGAAGGAGATGTAGTAACCGATCCGCCAGACGTTCTCGATCTTCATCTCGGAGCTGTAATGGTAGAAGAACTCGAGGACGCGCGGGAGCACCACGAGGTATGCGAAGAAGACGCCGGCGAGAAAAAGACCGAAACCGACCGCCATGGCCGGCCAGAGGGCGCGGCGCTCGGTCTCATGCATGCCCGGCAGCACGAACTGCAGGAGAAAATAGAGCAGGAACGGAAAGGAAACCACCAGTCCGGCGTAGAGCGCCAGCTTCAGCGAGAGCATGAATCCCTCGGTCGGCTTGAGAGCCTGCATGAGGACGATCTTGCCCCGGGCGTCGATCTCGGCGTTGGGCAGCCCCACCATCAGGCCGAGGACCTTTTTGCGGACCTTCTCGTCGAGGTTGGGGAGTTTCTCGACGAACTCGCGCCGGGCCTCCTTGTCGTCGATGGAGAGGGCGGCGCGGAAGTAGTAGACGGCGAGAACGTTTTCGCGCAGGGCGTCATCCCCGCCGGACTTCTTGTCGAAGAAGAGTTCGCGTTGTTCGGGGTCGAGGAGGTAAGCGACCTCCGCGGCCTGTTTGGCGATTTCCCATTGTTCGGGGGAGATGCCGCTTTGGCCCTTGTCGAGTGCGTCCCGCTGGCTGTCGATCCAGACTTGCTCGACCGGGCGGCGAATGATCTCCATCAACTCGGCGCGGAAGATGAAGCAGGTCACGGTGGCGATGATCAAAGCCACCATCATGCGGGTGATGCAGATGCGGAGGTCTTCGAGGTGTTCGAGAAATGGTTTTTCCGCCTCGGGGTTGGTCTGGTCCCGGAGTTGGAAGACTTTCTGAAGGAAATACATCCGCGGCGGGGCTCTGTAAGGCCGGAACCGCCTTTGGTCGAGCGCCTTCTTGGTGTGGTGGCAAGCGAGGAACGAGCGCGAAACCGGTTTGGGGGCACGCGGTCCGACCGCGCCAAAGCGCGGTCGCCGCGCGCTGGGGCTCGCTCTGCCGGCGCCCTCAAAAAAAAGTCGCTGCTCGTGTCGGGGTGGGGCGAAAATCGCTGAAATCGCGAGAATCGGCCCAAGAGTATCGTTTCATGAGTGTCTTACCCTCGAAAGGATGCTGTCAGGTGGCGAATTGGAGCGCAGAGTGCGGGTCCGGGAGCGGGGCCGCGGTTGCCGTCATGCCCCCGCAACCCTCCACTGAGGCCGGGAGGGCGTCGAAGCCCTCGCTGCAGGCCGTGTTTGAAGCGGAGGAATCTCCGCTTTTGCGCTACGCGTCCGGCCTTGTGGGACGGCGGGAAGTGGCGGAGGAGCTCGTGCAGGATGCCTTTCTGCGGCTTCATCAGCATTGGGAGGACGTCGAGCATCCGCGGGCGTGGCTGTTCCGCTGCGTCCGCAACCGGGCTTACAACCACCTGCGGGACCACCGGCGTGAAACGCTGGCCGATCCCGCTGCGACGGAGAGTTGGGACGGCGACGACACGGGGACGCGCTGGCCGGAAGGCGCGCCGGACGCCCCCGACGCCGTGCTCGGCCGGATCGAGGCTGCGGGGATGGTCCACATCCTGCTCGGCGAGATGGACGACCGCGACTGCGAGCTGGTGCGCCTGAAGTATTTCGAGGGGCTCAAGTACAGCCAGATCAGCCAACGCACCGGGATGAGCGTCGGCAACGTCGGGTACCGGCTGCATCACATCCTGAGGGGGCTCGCCGATTCGCTGCGGCGGGCCGGGATCGAAGGCGTTGCAGGGTGATCGGGAAAGAAAGGAGGATGCCATGAGCGACGACAACTATGGGAGTGATCTTCAGCCGTGGATCGAACCCGAACTGGAAGCGCGGGTGGTGGCGCTCGTGCTGGGGGAGGCCTCCGAATTCGAGGCTGGCGAACTCGAGCGGTTGATGGAGGAGCGGCCCGAGATCCGCCTCTTCAAGCGGCGCATCGAGACCGTCCACGAGCTGCTGGGGGAAGCCGTGGGGCCGCAGGACACGGCGGGATGGAAGCTCTCGCAGGAGAAGCGCCGCGAACTGCTCGGGGTGATCGGGTCGCCGGCGGCCCGGCCGGCCCCGGCGATGCTGGCGCCCGGCAAGGAAGCGGAACGGCGCAAGGAGGCGGGGATTCGGAAGGCGGGCCGGCGGGTGTTGTGGGTGGCGGCGGCGTGTTTTGTTCTGACCCTTTTCCTGTTCGTGTTGCTCCCGGGCGATCGCCGGGGATCGATGACTCCGCAGGCTTCGCAATTCGAGGACGCGAGCGGTGGCAAGGAGGCATACGAGACAGCCGGCCGGTCCGGATTGATGCCTGGCGAGAGCGACGAGCGGTGGGGCGGGGAGGTTGCTGCCCGGGAGGAAGAGGAGGTCTACCTTGGGATGAGCCGGGCGAAGCCGGCGGAAGAGCCCCCCACGCCTGATGCCGCCGCGGTCACGGCGCCCGAGGAACCGGAGGCGGCCATGCCGGAATCGAGGGTGGCCGATGAATTGACGCGCCTGCGGTTCACCCTCCGCGCCGGGGTGACCCGCGATCATGGAGGGGCGGCCGGCGGGAAGCGCGGCGCCAGCCCGGCTGAAAAGATTGAACTCGCCGGCCGCCACGCGCCGCGGCCCGCTGCGCCCGGGGTGGAAGATGTCAGCGGTGGATTCGAGGCTGATGACCTTTCCACTCTCCATGAAGAGAATGGAGAGACGGCGTTCGGGGCGCCGGGCGATGGTCCGACGCCTCCGGAAAGGAAGAAACCCGCCGCACGCGGGGAAAGGCCTCTCGACGAGAAGCCTGCCGAGCCTTCCGAATCGCGGCCACGGACGGTCCCCCTCGATACCAGCATTCCTCCGCCCCTTATCGAGGGCACGCCGAAGCCGATGAAGGTTCCCGGGCTGCGGCGGGAGCCCGAGGGGCCGGTGATCGCCGGCGAGGCGGCGCGGGGCGGCGCCGGAAAGCTGGAGTATCGGGTCGAAGCAGGCGGCGGGGCCGACAAGGAGGCAAGGAAGACCCCGGCGCAGGCGAAGGACAAGGAGAAGCGTCTCGACAAGTCTACCACGCAGGTCAATGGGAGACGTCCGGACGAACGGCGAGTCACCAACACGGGGGTGAACCTCGACCTCGTCGAGCAAATGACGCAGAGCAGCCTCAGCGCTGGTCCTTCGGAGGCGCCGGACCCCGGGCTCTCCGAGCGCCGGAAATCGGCCATCATCGAGGAGTCGCTCGAGAAGAGCGCGGAGGAGGAGCCGTTCTCGACGTTCTCGCTGCACATCAGCGACGTGAGTTTCAAGCTGGCGAAGGCGGCGCTGGACAAGGGCGAGTGGCCGGAGGCGGGGGCCATCCGGGTCGAGGAGTTCGTGAACGCCTTCGACTACGGCGACCCGGCCCCGACGCAGGAACAGAAGGTGGCGTGCGCCATCGAGCAGGCCGCGCATCCGTTCATGCAGCAGCGCAACCTGGTGCGGATCTCGATGCGCACCGCGGCGCTGGGCCGGGCCGGAGGCATCCCTTTGCGGCTCACGGTGCTGGTCGACACCTCGGGGTCGATGGAGCGGGCCGACCGGACGGAGTCGGTGCGGAACGCCTTCGACCTGCTGGCGGCGCAGCTTCAGCCGCAGGACCAGGTGACCCTGATCGGGTTTGCGCGCACGCCGCGTTTGCTGGCGGACCGGATGGGCGGGGACGAGGGCGGGAAGCTCTCGCGGCTCGTCGAGTCGACCCCCGCCGAGGGCGGCACCAACATCGAGGAGGCCTTGGAACTGGGGATCGCGAAGGCGCGCGAGCAGTTCCTCGGGGGCGCGCAGAACCGCATCATCCTCCTGACCGACGGGGCGGCCAACCTCGGCAACGCGAAGCCCGCGGAGCTGGCGAAGCTGGTCGAGCGCATGCGCCAGGCCGGGATCGCCTTCGACGCCTGCGGGGTGGGCGCGGAGGGCCTCAACGACGAGATCCTCGAAGCCCTGACCCGCAAAGGGGACGGGCGCTACTACTTCCTCGACCGGCCCGAGGACGCCGACGCCGGGTTCGCGCGCCAGATCGCGGGGGCCCTGCGCCCGGCGGCGCGGAACGTCAAGATCCAGGTCGAGTTCAATCCGAAGCGGGTGGGACGCTACAAGCTCTACGGCTTCGAGAAGCACCGCCTCGAGAAGGAGGACTTCCGCAACGACAGCGTGGACGCGGCCGAGATGGCGGCCGAGGAGGCCGGCAACGCCATCTACCAGGTGCAGGTCCTGCCGGACGGGCAAGGAGAGATCGGAACGGTCTCGGTGCGGTTCCGAGACACCGCGACGGACCGCATGGTCGAGAGGCTCTGGACGATTCCCCATGATCCGAATGCGCCGCGCCTCGAGGAGGCCGCGCCGTCGATGCGCCTCGCGGGGGTGGCGGCGTTTCTCGGCGAGAAACTCAAGGGGAGCGCCATTGGGGACCTCGTGGAAATGAAGACGCTGGGGCGGATCGGATCAGAATTGCAGGCCGCCTGCCCGCACAACGAGCGCGTGGCGCACATGGCCGCCATGATTGCGAAGGTCCGCGAACTCGCGCCGGATTGATTTCCAACACCCGCCATCACCCGAGACATGAGAACCGGAATCCAACTGACGAACTATTGTGTCCTCGCCCTCTTGTCGCTGACGGCCGCGGCCCGGGAAGCGCCGGGCCCTGTCATGACGGCCACCAACGCCACGATGAAGGCGGAAGTCGGCCAAGACGGAGGGCGCATCGTGATCGAAGCAACAGGCGTGACGCCGGAGGCGCCGGTCTTCTTCAACGCCGCCACCGAGGAAAACGTGCGGGTGAGCCTGACCGGGGTCTCCTGCGAGGTCGCGATGAAGCTGAACGTGGTGCAGGGCCGCCCGGAGATCCTCAGCCTCGGCCTCGGCGGAACGGGGGAACTGGAAAGCGTCACGGGCGAGGGACTGGCGGCATGGGCGGTGCGCCGCGCCGGCGGGAAGCGCTTCCTCGACCTCGAAGTCGAGCCGGACCGCGACCGCCGCCAGTTCCGCATCGTCGCGAGGGGGTCGTTGTCGGGACTCGAACCGCCGGTCACGGTCGAGGTGCTTCACGTGCAGGCGGGCGAGGCGGTGGGATTCACGTCGACCGTTGCGGTGCATGTCCCGCGTGAGGTGTCGGCCCGGCTCGTGGCGGCGGAGGGGTTCCTGCCGCTCGAATCCGGCAACGAATCCGTGAAGCGCTTTGAAGGCGCGCGGGGAGAGCGCCTGAGCTTTGCGCTGGCGCGGAGCAGCGCCGTGGCGGCGCCGGTGGAGTTCGTCAACGCCTCCCTTGAAGGCGTGGCCGGCGACGATGACCGCCACGCGGAGTTCGTGTTCCGGGCCACGGCCGAGGTCAGCAAGGACGACGCTGCGGTGGACTTCCTGCGCGGCCGGGCGACCGTGAGCGGGGGTCCGGAAGCGGCGGGCTGCCGGTTGGCACTCGAAACGGACGCCTCGGGGGAACCGGTCTACCGGTTGCATTTCCCGAAGCCGGGGCGGTATCCGATCGAGGTGGGCATTGCGGCCCGCCTTGGCCGGGAAGCGGAATGGCGCACGTTGGGGTTCGAGATATCGAGCGGCGCGGTGGTGCCGGTGGAGTTGCGGGGGGTCGACGCGGCTTTGGAGTTCCACGCCGGGTCGAGCGTCGTTCCGTCGCGCGTCGACGGGACGTGGCGCGGGTTTCTTCCGCTCGACGGGCGCCTTGCGATGCGTTGGAAGCGGGTTCGCGAGACGGGGGAAGGCAAGCTCTTTTTCACCACGTCGGCGCGGGTCAACGTCGGGGTGGGAGCGGGGTTGATGCGCGAGACGACCGTGATCGATTACCGGATCCTCCAGGGGAAGCTCGAAGCGATCCGGCTCGGACTCGACGGTCCGGGAGAGGTGCTCAGCGTCGAGGGCTCGAACGTGATGGGGTGGCGCGTGGCGGACACCGACGGCAGCCGCAGCCTCGAAGTGGAGCTGAATCAGCCGCTCGAGGGAACCGGCAGCCTTCGCATCCGGAGCCAGTTGCCATTGGGGGCCTTCCCGGTGCGGGCGGATCCGCTGCGCATCCTGCCGGACGGATCGATCCGTCATTCGGGATACGTCCGGGTTTACAATATCGGGGCGACGCGGATCGAGGTGGCGGGCCTCGAGGGACTGACGCAGCTCTCGCCGGAGCAGTTTCCCGAGCAGGATCTCGCGGGGGGCGACCGTCAGGTGTTCGTGTACCGGTTTCCATCGGCGGCATACGAATGCGAGGTGGCCGCGGACCGGGTGCAGCCGGAGGTGAACGTTTCGCAGATCCTGGTCTACGAACTGACCGAGACGGATCGCGCCATGCGGGCCGCCATCGAGTTGGACATCCGCGAGGCGCCCCTTCGCGAGTGGGACCTGATGATTCCGGCGGACTACGCGGTGGTCTCCGTGACCGGGGCGGAAGTGGTCGATCACCACCCCGGAACGCAGGTCGAGAACGGCGAGCGGTCACTCAAAGTGACGTTCGGCAAGGAAGTCGAAGGCCGCCAGTTGGTGCGGGTGCATCTCGAAAAGAACGAGCCCGCCGCGGACGGCCCGTGGACGTTGCCGCTCCTGCGCTACCCCGCCGCCAAGTCGGTGCGAGGCGAGGCCGGGGTCGCGAGCGCCCCCGGTTACCGGATCGCAGTCGAGAATTCCGCGAAGCTGACCGAGATTCCGCTTTCGCGGTTCCACGAGAGCCGGGACGACTTGCAGCAAGCCTTCCGCATCCGGGGACGTGACTGGAGTGTCACGCTGCGGATCGAGAGCCTCCCGCAGAGCGTGCAGGCGGATGTCTTCCACCTCTATGCCCTCGAGGACCGGACCGCTTATGCCAGCGTCCTGCTGAACTACTTCGTGACCGGCGCCCCCGTTTCCGAGTGGAAGCTCAAGATCCCGCCGGGCGCTGAGAACGTCTGCGTCGAGGGACTGGACGTGCGGAGCCGGCGCCCTCAAGACGGCGAGTTGGTCGTCAGCCTGCACCAACCGGTGGTGGGCCCCTACACGTTGCTGGTGACGTACCAGGAAGCCGTTGCCGGCCAGGGCATGGTCATCAATCCCGGCATGGTCGAACCGCTTGAAGTGCGCGGCGAACGCGGATACATCCAGGTCGTCAGTTCGGTGCGGGTCAACCCGCAGGTCGAACGGGTCAGGGGGCTCATCGAACTCGACCCGCTCGAGCTCCCGGCGGAGTTGCGGTTGTTGAGCAGCGCTCCGGCGCTGGCGACTTACCAGTATACCTCCCGTCCGTTCGAACTCGCGATGAACGTCGACTGGTTCGACCCCGCCGAGACCTTGCCGCAGGTGGTCGAGTTCGCGGAAGCCGCCAGCCGGGTCTCGCAGGACGGGGAGGTCGTCACGGAGGTCGCGATGATCGTGAAGTCGCGTGGCCGCCGCGTCTTCCGCGTCAGGCTGCCGGAAGCGTCGCAGCGCTGGGCGGTGCAGGTGAACGGGGAGGACGTCAGCGCGCGAGAGGACGGCCGGCACACCCTGATCCCGTTGCCGGCCGGGGTGGGCGCCAATGCCCCGGTGGAAGTGAAACTGCGGCTCGGCAATCCCTCGGGCGGAGGCAGCCGGGCGCGCCTCGAACTTCCGGCGATCGAGGCGCCGGTCCTGAAAACGAAGTGGACGGTGCGTGGCGAACACGACCGCGTCCTTGTCCCGAAGCGGGGCGGCCTGCCGCTGAGGACCCAGGTCCTGTCGGAGACCGGTCTGGAATGGATCGCGGACCGCGCCCTTGGCGCGACGGTAGTGATTCTGTTGTTCGTTGCGGCGGGGGTGTGGATGCGGGGCGGGGACTCCCGGAACCGCTGGCCGGGGCTGGCCGGCATTCTGCTGCTGACCCTTGCACTGGTGATCTCGCTCGTGCTGGCGGCCCGGGCGGGCACGCAGGTGCGGGAGAACCTGCACGGACTCGAGTATTCCCTGCCCGTCATCGCGCCCGGCGGCCAACTCTCGCTGGAGGTCGGCAACTACACTCCCTTGAGGGCCCGGTTCGACCTGTTGGGGGTTGCCGTGATCGTCGCCGGCCTTGGCTTGCTGGGTGGCTCTGTCTTTCGGAAGCAGCGGCGGCTCCTGCTCCGGTGGGGCGGCATCGTCGTCGTGGCGATCGGCCTGTTGATGCAGCGCGGGGGGGCGGTTCCGTTCTTTGTGCTGCTTGCGATCGCGCTGGCCTTCCTCCTGCTGCCCTGGCTGTGGCGTTGGGGCGGGGATCGTTACTGGGAATTCCGTGGCTGGCTGCGCACCCGGAAGGAAGCGCGGAAAGTCGAGGCCGGTCCGAAAGCCGATGACAAGGAGGAAAAGGAGCAGGGGGAATCCGGCGGACCCCTCTCCGGACCGTCCACCGCCTCCCTCGTGATCCTCGGCCTCATCCTCGGCGGGGGCGCGATCGACGAGGCCGCCGCCGGAAAGGCTGCCGGCGAAGCAGCCCCGCCGCCCCCGGTGCTGCCGGAAGGCCTCAAGGCCGCGGAACGCATCCAACAGGACTGGACGATCGCGAAGGGCCGCCTGCAGGCCGGGGGATCGATCCGGGTCGGCGGCGAGCCGGGCGACACCTTCCTCCTGCTGAAGGCCCCCGCCATCCTGAAGAAGTTCGAGGGAGGAGAAGCGCTGCGGGTCGGCAAGCGGAGCGTCCCGGGATTTGGTACGGCATACGTCGTATCAATTCGCGGCCCGCGCCTTCCGGCGGACGCGGCGCCGCGGGCCGGGGGGTTTGCTCGTCATGAGGCCGCGTTCGCCTTCGAGATGCAGGCCGGCGCGAACGCGCGGCAGATCGCGGTTCCCACCGGGCCGGCGGCCGTGCAGGAACTCGGGGTGCAGATCGACCGCGCCGGCTGGGAGATCGATTCGGAGGCCGCGATGCGTGTCGAGGGGCGGGAGGGGTTGCCCGACGGCCACAGCGGGGCGTCGCTCCTGCTCGCGCCGCGGCGGGAGGCTTCGATCATCCTGCGGCCGAAGGTGCGCGACGTGGCGGCGGAGAAGAGGGAGTTCTTCGTCGAGGTGGCCAACCTCTATCTGCCCGGCCCGGGGGTGGTCGACGGCCGGCACGTGGTGCGGGTGCGCCCTTCGAGGGGTCTGGTCCGGGAGTTGGCCGTGACGATCCCCGAAGGGTTCACCGTGAGCGAGGCCGGCTCGGGCCCCGTGCGGACATGGCAGTTTGACGCGGGAAAACGGGAGCTGAATATCGTGATCGAGCCGGCTCAGGCGGAGGCCTTCTCGCTGGTGGTGGAGACCCAGGGGCGCCTCGATCCGCTGCCGTCGGAGACGGAACTGGCGCCCCTTGCGGTTCCGGCGGCGGTCAACGAAGTCGGGCTGCTGGGGGTGGCCTTCGGGCCCGAGACGCAGCTCGAGAAGGCCGAACCGGAGGGGCTGTCGGAGGTCAACCTCGCGGATTTCGACCGGTCCCTGATCCCGGAGCGTGGCGGGTCGAAGCCCGTCCTCCGCGGCGTCTACCGTTATGGAAAGGGCGGGGGATCGCTCCGGCTGCGGGTGGCCCCCGTGGCGCCGGAACTGCGGGTGACCACGCGGCAGGTGGTGTCGATCGGCGACGAGCGCCTCGTCGTCGGGGTGAACTTCAAGGCCGAGATCATGCGCGCCGGGGTGTTCCGGATGAGCTTCCCGCTGCCGCCGGGGCTCGAAATCGAGTCGCTCAGCGGACCCGCCCTCAGCCACTGGACGGAACTCACCGAGGAGGGCGCGCGATACGTCATCATGCACCTGAACGGCAAGACGATCGGGGAGCAGGAATTCGCGCTGTCCATGACGGGACCGGCGCCGGCCGCCGATCCCGAGGGCTGGCTGGTCCCGCGGTTCGAGTTGCGGGAAGCCGGACGCCAGACCGGGGAGCTGGTCTTGAAACCCACCAAGGGCATCCGCCTCGAGACCATGACCCGCCGCAACGTGTCGGAGGTCGATCCGCGCACCATCGGCGGACAGGGCGAGGGGGCGTTGGCCTTCCGCATCCTGCAACGCGCATGGGAACTGCGGGTTGCCATCGAGAAACTCGAGCCGTGGGTCACCGGCCGGGTCCTCCACGAGGCCGTTCTTCGCGAAGGACAGACCCGCACCAACATCGTGGCCGATCTCAACGTCGAGAACGCTTCGATTCGCTCCCTCGACGTGCGCCTGCCCGGACTGGGCGATCAGGAAACCAGGACGGTGCGCGCCAGCGGCGGGGGAATCAGCTCGATCGCCCGCATCGAGGAAAACGGCGACCTCTGGCGGGTGCAGTTCAAGCGCCGGGTGGTGGGCCCGCTGAACCTCCGGCTGGAATGG
>Ga0180432_10006044_pt1 | contig 15888 bp, 12 predicted proteins | sample SS_ome_10_FD_132414 | JGI IMG/M metagenome (GOLD analysis project Ga0180432, IMG submission 132414) | Hypersaline lake sediment archaeal communities from the Salton Sea, California, USA - SS_1_MS_2 metaG | ecosystem: Environmental > Aquatic > Non-marine Saline and Alkaline > Hypersaline >... | reverse complement strand
CCATACAACCACACGCACCAGCGCCCCGGCCCTCATGGGTTGGGGCGTTTTGCATAGTGTGCCGGGCATGGCACGTGACTTAGAGGTGGAAGTCCTCCACGGGCCTTGATGACAGGAACCGTTAGCCGAACAGCAAGGGCTGCCGCCGCGAGGCGGGGTCTGAAGGAAGCTGCGGGCAAAGCTGCGGCCCGACGAACAGGAACCGCATACGAGGCGGCGTCGCGTGGGCGAGAGGGCTATGAGACTCAAAGCCCGATGTCATCCGGAACGCGGCGACGTAGATGCGGCGGGTGTATGCAGCGGAGGTCACGTGTCTTACCCCGGGAGACCTGTCGGTCTGCCATGAGCTACCGACCTGGAGACGGGTCGGGATGGACCGGCAGGAGTCAGCCGAGGCCATAGTAGCCGCCGCACCAGCGGTGAAGGGCCGAACAGCAGGAAGCCGACGCGATGCGGCACGATCGACGCAGGGACAAGGCGGAGACACCAAGGGCTGAGATGCCCGGACCACCTCAAAGGGTAGGCGACGGAATCGCTGAGCGTATGAGCTTGGTCCGCCCAACCTGCGCGGAACCGGCCGGACCCATCGCCGACGAGGCTTCGATGCTCATGGAGCAGGTGGTGTGTCGTGAGAACATGCTCGCGGCGTACCGACGTGTGGTGCGCAACAAAGGAGCGGCCGGAGCGGACGGGATGACCGCCGGCGAACTCTGGGGCTTCTGTCAAGCGCACTGGGAAGGCGTTCGGGAGCAGTTGCTCGGCGGGACGTATTGTCCGCAGCCGGTCCGGAAGGTGGAGATCCCCAAACCGGGCGGCAAGGGCGTACGCATGCTGGGCATCCCGACGGTGCTGGATCGGTTGATCCAGCAGGCGCTGGGCCAGGTGCTCACCCCCATCTTCGATCCGACTTTCTCGGAGCAGAGCTTCGGGTTCCGGCCGGGCCGAAGCGCCCACCAGGCCGTGCGATCCGCGTGGTCGCACATGGCCCAAGGGTATCGCTGGATGGTGGACATGGACCTGGAAAAGCTCTTCGACCGGGTGAACCACGACGTGCTGATGGCGCGTGTGGCTCGCCGGGTGAAGGACCGGCGCGTCATCGTCCTGATTTACCGCTTCCTGCGGTGCGGGATGATGGAAGGGGGCGTAGTCAGCCCCCGCGTTGAGGGCACGCCGCAAGGCGGTCCGCTGTCTCCGCTGCTGTCGAACATCCTGCTGGATGACCTCGACAAGGAGTTGGAACGTCGCGGCCACCGGTTCGTGCGTTACGCGGATGACTGCAACATCTACGTGCGGTCCAAGCGTGCGGGCGAACGGGTGCTGCGTCGGCTGGAGCGGTACCTCCGAGAGCGGCTGCGTCTGACGGTCAACCGCGACAAGAGCGCGGTGGATCGACCGTGGAACCGCAAGTTCCTCGGCTACAGCGTGACCGTGCACCGCAGGCCGAAGCTGAAGGTGGCCCCGGAGTCGATCCGCCGCCTGAAGCAGAAGCTGCGTGACACGTTCCGCCGAGGACGTGGCCGGCACATCGCCCGGTTGATCGCCGAGTTGACTCCGCAGTTGCGGGGTTGGGTGGCGTACTTCCGGCTGTCGGAGGTCAAGGGCGTGTTCGAGGAACTCGACCAGTGGGTGCGTCGGAAGCTGCGCCGCGTACTGTGGAAGCAGTGGAAGCGTCCCCGGACCCGCGCCAGGGAACTGGCCAAGCGGGGCGTCGATCGCGAACAAGCCTGCCGGACAGCCTACAGCGGGTACGGTCCCTGGCGTTGTGCCAGGTTCAGCGCCCTGAACCGCGCCATCCCCACGTCGGCCCTACGTCGCCTTGGTCTGGTGAACTTGCTTGAGGAGCATCGACGACTTGTGAGTCCCTGTTGAACCGCCGTATACGGAACCGTACGTACGGTGGTGTGGGAGGCCGGGGTGAGCAATCACCCCGGCCTACCCGATCGATTGCCCGGCCCGTCAGCAAAGCGAACAGGCCCAGCGGGGGGAGACTGGGCCTGTCCAACGAAATCCGGCACCGGGGGAGAATGCCGGACGAAGTCAGTCTACCGGACATAATGGACATGTGTCAATCGGATGTGGGATGAGACGACCGCCACCTTCTCGACTTCCACCGGCTGGTCAATCGTCCCCGGCTGTGGGAGCGCCGGAAAGGTCCTCGTCGTCTGGCTGTTCAGCATCCAAGCACTCAGCCTGTGCTGCTTCACCAGAGCGCAAATCAAGGTACATCCAGGGCCTCCAGCCTTTGCTGCCTGCGATTGGAGGCACGCGCGGTACTCCCTGACGTGCTCCCGTGTCGGTGGCTTGGCTGCTTTGCTCGGGCTTCTCGGTCGCTCGATCCGCTACCGAAACATCATCCTCTTTCTGCTCAACTGCGGGATGTTCCGCCGAATGGCCACCTTCTCCATGCTGCTCGGGTTTCGTCATGGCGGGCGCTGTGAACAGGGGCAGACGGTTCTTCGCTCGCCACGCGTAGAGTTCTATCTTCTCTCGCCGCTGGGCCTGAAACTCCTCATCATACTCGTCGTCGCCCACACGTCCCGGACGATGAGCCCTCATCGACACACACCTCCGATCCGCCTATGCGCGGTAGATCATTCACCAGGTGGAGTTGGGGGATCTGGCCATATGGCTTGGGCCGCAGTTCCCCAGACAGTCTCCGATTCGCGACCTCCACGAACTCATTCAAGTATCATAGTCGATCCTGAATGTTCTGTCAATCAAGATTCTCAGCTAGACATGTGCAACTGCTACGAGCCTTGTGCAGCCACTGTGGCTGGCTACCATTTCTCGACCTTCATGGCATTCGCGGGCAGTAATGTACCCAGGGCCAGTGACCTCGTCGGTGACCAACTCGGTGCTCCCAGGGCGCTCAAGTGACCAACTCGGTGCCATACGGCAGTCCACCGCTGGCCGGACATGTCCGGCGTGTCACGTGGTGGCAGAACGGTGTGCGGAGGAAAACCGCGTCACAACGCTTTGAAGTGTGGCGAGTTGGCAAACGAAGACGCCAAGGGGCAACGGGTGTCGCCTCTTGGCGTCGAAAGCGGGCGATCGGATTCGAACCGACGACGTTCAGCTTGGGAAGCTGACATTCTACCACTGAATTACGCCCGCAAGGTACGATCGGCTCGGACCGCACCGCCGAGGCAGGCAGTCCCAACCACCTGTTACGCTAGCACGGCGTTGCGGCCCTGTCAAGCGGGGTGAGGTCTTTTTCGGCGGTTGCGGTCCTGTGACCGGGTGGGGATGTGTCTTTCAGGAGTCGGCGATTTCTGGTGTAATGGACCGACAAGACACGGCGAAGAGACAGGCAGGTGATGGCCAGGCAGATGGTACTGTTCGGCGGCACGTTCGACCCGATCCACTTCGGGCACCTGATCGTTGCGCGTGCCGTGGCCGAGCAGCGAGGCTTCGATCGCGTGACGCTGGTGCCGGCGGCCCGGACGCCTCACAAGCAGGGCGCGTCGGCCTCGGCGGCCGATCGCCTGGCAATGCTCCGCCTGGCAATCGAGGGCGAGGACCTGTTCGACGTGAGCGAGGCCGAACTGCAGCGGCCCGGCGCCAGCTACACGTTTGACACGTTAGACGCGTTTCGACGCGCCGACGGCGGCGAGGTGCAACTGCACTGGCTGATCGGTTCGGACATGCTGGCGGACCTGCCGAACTGGCACCGGGCGGCAGAGGTTATCGCCCTGGCGCAGATCGTGGTGGCGTGCCGCCCGCCCTGGCAGGAGCGTATAGCAGAGATCCTGGCGCAGTTGTCGGTGCGGTTCGGTGCGGATGCGGCCGATCGGCTCTCGCAGGGCGTCGTGCAGACCCCGCTGATTGCCATCTCATCGTCGGAGATCAGGTCTCGTCTGGCCGAAGGCCGCTCGATCCGATTCCTCGTGCCGGAGTCCGTCCGGGAGTATATCTCTGCACATGGGCTGTACGCCGCCGGGGGCGAGGCCGGTGTTGAAGATTCTTGAATGAGAATCCGATTTTTCCCTTGCACTATACGGGTTCGATGGTAGAATATGAAGTGTATTGCTCATGCGAGGCTCCTCGGTCAAACTTCCTCCTTTTGACCGAGATTAGGCGACGTCGGGCTCCCCTCCCCCGGCGTCGCCGCTTATTTCTCGCACGATTCAGGAGCGGTCTTCTTCTTCCGGACGGTCAGGCTGCAACCAGGGCAGGACCTGGGGGGGCACCATGGCCGACACGTCGCCCCCGCCGGCGACGATCTGGCGGACCAGGCTCGAGGCAATGAACGCACAGTCGGGACTGGTCATCATGAACAGCGTCTCCATGCCGCCCACGGCCCGGTTCGTCATGGCCATCTGCACCTCGTGCTGAACGTCAGAGCCGTTGCGCAGGCCCCTGAGCATGACGGTAGCCCCCAGGCGCTTGGCCGCGTCGATGGTCAGGCCGGTGTAAGGCTCGACGCGGACGTTGGGAACGGAAGCGGTTGCCTGGCGGACAATCTCCGCCCGCTGCTGCTGGTCGAATCGCGAGGCCTTGGCGGGGTTTTCGCCCACGGCCACAACAAGCTCGTCGAAAAGCTCCGCGCCTCGCCGGATGATGTCGAGGTGGCCGTTGGTGATGGGGTCGAACGTTCCGGGAAAGACGGCGATGGTTCTTCTGCTCTGGTCGCTCATGATGGTCGTTCCACACACTCCCCTGGATTATACGTCCGGCTGTGTCGAGGCTCACAGGTGTTTTCTCGTCGCCTTGTCGGGGGCCGGCGACAAGGCGAAACCCGCCGCCGCAATGAACTGGACGGCCGCGCTGATCCACAGCAGGTGGATGCCCACCTGGTCCAGGTGATACAGCCAGACACCGATGAAGGGCATGGTCAACCCGCGCAGGCCCTGGAGCGTCATGTGGATGCCCATGTAGACCTGGCTGCGGTGGGGCTTGGCGAAGTGGGTGTGCCCTATGGCAAAGGCCAGCCCCCCGGTGGCACGAGCCGCCCCGTGCACGGACGCGGCCAGCATGACGCACGCCCACGACCCGGTCAGCAAGGCGGCGAACATGACGGTTCTGCTGGAGGCCCAGAGCGCCGACCCGATGGCCCGGAATCGCGTGATCCCGAGCGTGTCGAACAGTCGTCCGGACAGCGGGGCCACGCCCAGGGCCACCAGCATCGGCACGACCGTCAGGGCCGTCGTGCCGGCCTTGTATGACACGCCGAACACATCGACCAGCGCCAGCGTGATCACCGGAAACGTCATCAGGACCGCGCAGCCGGAAAGCATCTGCCAGGCCATGAAGCGACAGTAGTCCGGGTCTTCCCGGAGCAATCGGAACCCTTCGAGGATGTGGAAAGGTCTGAGCCTGCTGGCTCGTCGGATGTTTGCCTCTCGCCGGATTCTGATTCGGCTGTAGCTGGCGGCGCTGGCCAGCATGCATGCGCCCGCAAGGGGGTAGATCAGCCTGTGCGCCCAGGGCCAGGCGTCGAGCGCCCTTCCGGCCAGGGCGGCGGCGGTGAGGGTGGCGGTCGCGGCGATGATGAACCGCCTGGAGAAGATCTGCCCACGGATTCCGGTCGGGTAGTTGGTGTGCCACAGCCCGGACCGGACGTTGAGGATGACGGCGTTCAGTGCGAAGGGGACCACAAGCATGGCGACGAACGGCGCGGCGCCGCGGCGGTCGGGCGGCAGCGCCGCAACGGCCAGCAGGACAAGCGCGATGACAAGCCGAGCTGCCACGCCGTAGCGAATACGTCGCCGTCTCTGGAGGTAGGGCCCGATGAACGCTCCGAAGAGATTGCCCGTCCAGAACACCGCGGCAATGGTGGCCACGAGCGTCGGGGGGGCCCGGAGGCTCTTTCGGGCGAACAACTGGGCGAAGTCCGGGCCCATGACGCCGACGGCCAGTCCGAGAAAGACGGCGTTGATCATCTCTCGCCGAAACGTCGGCCGTGACATCAGCGGTATGCCGCGATAGCCCAGAAGCCACCAGACTGGATGCAACAGCCGGTTCATTCCGTGGGATTCCAGCTCTCGTGTCGCGCCGGGGATGAGCCGGTCACTGCGCCCGGCCGGCGCGCAACGAGGCCCCCGGCCGGGATGGGCCGGAGGCCTCGGCCGTCCTCGTTCGAAGAAGTTACTGCCCTATGCGTGCGTGGTACTCGGTCAGCCTGCTGTTGCGTTCGTACAGCAGCAGAAAGTCGACGTCGTCGTTGAGCTGGCGGTGCTGGAGTTTGGTGATTCCCCAGTAGCGTCGGCAGCGTTCGGGTCCGGTATCTATCGTCCCGGCGCACCCGGCCAGTATCGTTCCCAGGCACATGCACAGAACCAACAGCATAGCGATTCTCTTCATGGTGTATCCTCGGTAAGGCCTATCGTCGTTCACGGGCGGGCGCGGAATCATCCGCCCACATCACATTTTATACTAGGGGTTCGGCCGGGGGCTGTCAACGGAAATGCACCCCCGTCTGAACAATTCGGCCAAGGCGGCGGTGAGTTCGACGTACCGATATGGCAGCTTGCGGCGCTGGTGTGCGGCTCGGACGGCCCGGTGGAGGGTCTCGTAGGTCTCGGGGTACCGGGGGCGTCGGTCCTGCGAACAGAAGAACACCCGGCAGCCGAGCGGCCGGCGGTCGCGCGCGGTGCAGCGCGAATCGACCTGGTAAGCGCAGCGCAGCGGCCGGGGCGTGCAGCCGGGCCGGACGGGCTGCGAGGCCAGAAGCGCCAATTCGCCGGTGGAAACGAACAGCGTGTGATCGGCACGGTCGAACAGGCAGCAGTGTCCGCAGGCGCGGCATTCGAGGTCGGCGCTGTCGATGTCCGCCTCGAGACGGGCATAAACCTCACGCAGGCAAGCCAGGAGCTCTTCGTCGGCGCCGCACAGCGCCACGTCCGCCGCCAGGTCGCTGCCGGCCCCGGCCGAGAGGCTACTCACGTGTGGCCTTTCGTTGGGCATCGATCTCGTCGCAGGTGTGCAGGGCGCCCCGGTTGACGCCGCGGCATTTGACCTGCGCCAACGCCCAGGTGTCCGGGGTGTCGAGGTTGCTTGGCCAAAACGGCCACGTGCGACACTGCACGGGCCTGACAGGATAGATCGCACAGCTCCTGGCGCCTTGACCGGCGGGGCGGAGAAAGACGCAGTCTTTACTGACGGGGTCTTCGATCAGGCTCGTGCGAGCGGCGACCTGGCGGACGTACCTGGCGCGCATCTCCTGTTCGCTGATGGCCAGGTGCCGGGCGATTGCCGCGATATCCTCGTCGGTGACCCAGACGTATCCTTCGTCCGGCCCGGCGCAGCAGGCGCCGCACTCAGCGCACTCGAACGCCAGCCCGGCCGCGTACCACGGTGCCTTGCGCGCGAAGAGCTTCATCATTCCCCGCTGATTTTGCGGTAGTACTGCTCCAATGCGCCGCGATACTCAGCGGGGTACTTTCGGCTGCGAGCGTCGTGGATGTCGTCGCGGATGTACTTGGGCATGGCCGAGGTGGCATCGACGGTGATGTCGACCTTCCCGGAGAGCATCATCTGTGTCTGCCTGATCGCCCCGACGGTGTCCTTCCGCGCCCGCAGGGCGTTGTGGAAGCGGTACCGTTCGAGGTCGTCGCGCACGCGGTCCATCAGGGTGATGGCCTGGAGGAGCTTGAAATTGCTGTAGTCGCCGACCTTGAATCGCGAGCGGATCCGCTCGGCGCGGTTGACGAGCTGGGCCTGCTTGCCGGCCATGCGCTTGAGTTCCTTGGCGATTTCCGGAGGCACCGGCCCTTCGAGCCCCTCGGCCCCGGAGCCGGAGAACTTCCCCCCCCCGGTGGCCCCTCCGGGCGGCTCGGTGGACTTGTCGTCGACCTGTCCCTTCTGGAACGGCTCGGGGGTCAGTCGTGTGGGCGTTCGGCGTCCGCCCTTGCCGACGGCCTTGTCCTCGACGAACTCCCCGGTGCTCTTGCCGGTCCGCCCCTCGCCGCTTCGCCCGGATATCTCGGACGGATTGGGCAACTGGTTGCCCGTGACGCCTTTTGCCGCCATGCTCGAGATCGGCCCGTCCAGCGCGTCCCACCCCAGGCCCTTCTCGCCGCTGGTGGACGACTTGGCCGACAGGTCGGCCATGTCGTCAAAGAGGTCCTCTTCCTCCTCGAGCAGGTCCCCGACAAGGTCCTCCAACTCGGTGGGCAGTTCGGTCATCTCGTCGTTCTTCTGTCCCCCGGCCGGGTCCTCCATGGACCACTTGACCCGGTCCGGCTCGTCGGGCAGCCACTTCTCGATGTTGTCCATCTCCTGCTCGGCGACGGTCTTTGCGGCGTTTTCCTCGGCGGGCGTGGCGATCTCGGTGGCCTTCTTGGCCAGGGCGTCCTTGGCCATCGTCACGTCGTTCTTGACCGACAGCAGTTCCTTGAGCATGGCCGGGTTCGAGAAGTCCTGCTCGGCCAGCTTCGAGAAATCCGCAAACGACTCGTTGAGAAACTTCTCCCACTTGTCCTGCGTGGCGATCAGGTCCTTCAGCAGCTTCTCATCGTCCTCCGTGAAGGTGTCGACCGGTTTCTTGACCAGTCGCTTGGTGGCCTCGATGGCCTTCTTTTCGGCCTCGATGAACTTCTCGAGTTCGGTGGTGAGCTTCTCGAGCTTCTCGCGAACCTCGGCGGGCATATCCGCCCCGTCGGGCTGGGGCTTCTCGGCGTCCTTCCTGGCCAACGCAGGCATGATCGCCAGCAGCATCTCGAGCGTCCGGATGACCTTGAGCTGCGTTCGCCCCAATGCCTGGGCGGCCTGGTCGCGGCGAGTGGCCAGGTCGGGGCCCGGCTTGCCTTGCCCGGTGAGTATGTCGGCGTAGATCCGGGCCTGCTCGATCGCGGTGTGCGCCTCGTTGGCGCTCAGCAGGGCCAGCGCCTGCTGGATCGTCGCCATCTCCGCGTCGAAGGGGAACGTCTTGACCAGGTTCACCATGTCGCCCTTGATCTTGCCCTGGACCGTGTGGATCTCCGCGCTGACTTTCTTGATCTCGGCGGTGATCTCGGCGATGGTCCCGGCCGCGCCCTTCTCGCTCGTCAGCGTCACCAGGCGTTTGTGGCGCTGGAGGCACAGGCCGGTGTTCACCCGCTGGGGCAACTGCATCTTCAGCAGCGCCATCAGTCTCCTGCGGAGTTCCTCGTGTCGTCTGGCCCGTTCGGCGGCGACCTTGCCCTGGTTCTCGACGCGTATCTTGTACTTTGCCGAGGCCGTGGTCTGCGGGCCCATCTTCGCCCCCACGTTGCGGGTGTCGGTGGCCGTGGCGTGGTAGACGATCACCAGGCCCCTGTCGTCGGGCAGGCCCTTGTCGACGACGTAATCGAACTCGTAGACGCCCCTGGCCTTGAGGCCTTGCTGCCACGCGTGGACCCGGGCGGGTTTGGCCTTCTCAAGCCCGGCCAGCAGATCGACGCTCGACAGCCCGTAATCGTCGGTCGCGGTGAACCTCAGGCGAACCGTCTCGCCCGGTGCGGCCGAGACGTCCCGATTCGGCGCGACAAACCTGACGGCCGGCTCCTTGTCCGGGACGGCGTGGATGCGATAGTACGTGGGGACCGGGTCGGTCGATTCGGGGTAGGCCCGCTTGGCGCCTCGCCCGTCGCCCACGATCAGCCGGAATCCGCCGTCGGCGATCACCGGTATGGTGGCGGTGAAGACCTTGTGTCCCGGCCAGGGCTCCATGGCTACCGTCTTGCCGCCGCGGGTCTCGATCGTCACCTGGCGCCCCGGTCCGGTCAGGTGCCCCATCACCGTCAGTCGCGTGCCCTGGGGAACCGCGATGACCGACGTGTCGGCGGGGTCGCGGCGAGGGGCGGTCCGGTCGGCCCGACCCGTGTAGGCCGGGTAGTCGTAGTTCAACGCGATGTTCTCGAGCGTGACGTTCTTGATGACGCTCACCTCGTAGAAGGGCTTGTCCGTCGGCCAACGCGAGCCGCAAATCTCAACGGCGTACCTGAAGCTCTGCTTGACGTCGTTTCGGATCAGGCTGAAGATCGTGTGCCCCCCGGCCGGCACCATGCGCTCGGCGTCGCCGTTGTCGAAGACGACCGTCGCCTCGACGGGCCGGCCGGCCGGGTTGCGGATCTCGGCCTTCAGCGTCACGGGCTGCCCGGAGAAGACCGTCGCGTCGCGGGGGGTGAGCCTGACCAGCGGTACGTTGACGTTTACGGTGAAGTAGCCTTCGGCCTGTCGCGGCCAGCGCCGGCGGCCGATCCGGACGGCGTATCGGGTGCGTTTGGTGGCCGGGCCCAGCGAGGCCGAGAACACCGTGTGATCCCGGTTTGCGGCCATGGGCTCGGTCTTGCCGTCGGGGAAGACCACGGCGCCCCGAACGGGCCAGCCGTGGGGATTGCTGACCCACGCCTTGATCCGCACGTCGTTGCCCAGGGGCACCGACCCGTCGCCGGGACTCAGATCGTCCAGGGCGATCATGCTCTGGGCGGGCGCCATCACGGCGGTCAGACCTCGCCAGAACGCCTCGGTCTGGAGCGCGGCAAAGGCGACCAGCAGGCCGCAGGCCGAGACGGCCGCAACGGACCAGCGCCGCAGCGGGCGCAGCGAGACGCTTCGGGCCAGGTCGACGCTGCGTGACTCGCCGGCCGCCTCGTCAATCGCATGGCGGACCAGTTCCTGGCTGGCCTGTTGGGTGTCCCGGGCCAGCAGGACCGAGTTGATCAGCCCGTTATGCAGGTCGGGAATGGCCTGCTCGACGAACCTGGCGACCTGGGCCTGGTTCTGTCGTGCCGTCAGTTCGCGAACGATGAACCACCAGGCCGCGCCAACCCAGGCGGCGGCCAGGACGATGAACAGGCCCGCCCGCAGCCACACCGGCGGGGGGGCCTGCCAGTACCCCGCCACGAGCGCCGCCAGAAGCAGGCCCGAAGCCAGGAACATCACGATGGCCGCCAGTCCCGTGAACAACCGCACCGTCCGACGCCGAAGTTCGACCGTTTCCAGCCGATCGCGAATCTCATTCAGTCCGGCCGAGTGTTCCAGCGTAGTCATGGTCTGGCATCCTTCCGCAATCGCGCGCAACAACCACGCCCTGGTTCTGGAATCGGCAATGCCGTGATACGTCCCTATGTTAAACGCACGGGACGATCGCGGCGCGACGCGCCGAGACGTTTTTTCTTTCGGATCCTCGGCCGACTGGCTACGCGTCACCCTCGACGCCGAACACCTCAGCATACCAGTTCCGCATTTCCTCGTCGCTGATGGCCGTCGTGCGTCCGGCGTCGTACTCGGCCGAGACGCGCTCGCGTATCTCCATCAGGCGCGGGTCGTCCTTGGCCACGTTCAGTCCGTAGTGCGAATCGAGCCAGTGCTTTATTCCCGCGGCCCCGCACTTGTCGGTGATGACCACGCCAATGGGCCGCTTGAGGATCCTCTGTGTGTCGAAGGCGGTGTAGATTTCTTCGCTCTTGATCAGCCCGTCGGTGTGGATGCCTGCCCGCGTGGTGTTGAAGTCGCTTCCGACCAGCGGGAAGTTGTGCGGGATGCGAACGCCGATCTCCTTGCGGTAGTACTTCCCGATCTCGGTGATGACATCGTACTGCACGCGCGGGTTCATGCCGCGGAATTGCGCCGCCTCGATCACCATGCCCTCGATGGGCGTGTTTCCGGTCCTCTCCCCGATGCCCAGCAGGCTGCCGTTGCAGGCCCCACATCCGTAAAGCCACGCCGTGGCAGGGTTAATCAGCACCTTGTGGAAGTCGTTGTGCCCGTGCCATTCCAGCAGTTCGCCCGGGACGCCGGCATCGTGAATCATCGCGTGGACGATTTTCGGCACGGACCTGGGCAGGGCGGCGGTGGCCCAGGGCACGGCGAAACCCATCGTGTCGCACAGGCGAATCTTGACGTCGACGCCGGACTCGGCCCGCAGCTTCATCAACTCGATCGCCAGCGGAATCGCGAAGCCCGCAAAATCCGCCCGCGTGATGTCCTCGAAGTGGCAGCGAGGCGTCACGCCGGCCTCGACGGCCGCCCGGACCACCGACATGTACATCTCCATCGCCTGCTTGCGCGTCTTGTCGAGCTTCAGGAAGATGTGGTAGTCGCTGCAGCTTGTCAGGATGCCCGTCTCGGTCAGCCCCATGCTCTTGACGAGCTTGAAGTCCTGCTTGCGGGCGAGAATCCACCCGGTGATCCGCGGGTAGTCCAGGCCGAGTTCGAGGCATTTCTCAACGGCCTGGCGGTCCTTCTTGGAGTACAGGAAGAACTCGCTGGCGCGGATCAGCCCCGACCCGCCGTCCAGCCTGCTCAGCAGCGTGTACAGGTCGACGATCTGCTCGACCGTGTAGGGCGGGCGCGCCTGCTGCCCGTCGCGGAACGTCGTATCGGTTATCCAGATGTTCTCGGCCGGGGCCTCCGGCACGCCCTGACCGTCGAAGATGACCCTCGGCAGTTCGCTGTACGGATACATCTCCCGGAACAGGTTGGGCTCCGAGACGTCTTGAAGTTCAAATTTCGTCTGAGGTTGTGTCACGTTGCCTTCCCAGGACTCGTTAGCACCTTATTATACTTCGCGCCCGGACGAATATCAACATGTCCCCACGTCCGATTCGGCGCGTCAGGGCTATCTTCGCTTCGTGCCTCTCAAGGGCGGATTTGGCGGGACCCTGTAGACCTTGCGGAGCCTCTGGAGTTCGGCCTTGAGTTCGGCGACCTTCGCGGCGTACTTCGGGTCGCTGTAGGCGCTCTTCATCTCGCGAGGATCGGTCTCGAGATCGTACAGTTCCCACTCCTTCAAGTCGTAGAAGTGCATCAACTTGTACCGCCCGGTCATCACGCCCTCGTGCCGTCGGACCGAATGGACGGCCGGGTACTCGTAGTAGTGGTAGTACAGGCTCTTTCGCCAGTTGGCAGGGGTCTTGCTCTGCAGGAGCGGCTTGAGGCTCAGACCCTGCATGTCCTTGGGCTGTTCGACGCCGGCAATGTCCAGGAATGTCTGGGCAAAGTCCAGATTCGAGACCAGGTCGTTGTTGACACTGCCGGGCCTGGTGACGCCCGGCCAGCGGACGATCAGCGGCGTCGAGTACGACTCCTCGTACATGAACCGCTTGTCGAACCACCCGTGCTCCCCGAGGTAGAAGCCCTGGTCGGACGAGTAGATCACGACGGTGTTCTTGGCCAGGCCCGACGCACTGAGGTACTTCAGCACGCGCCCGATGTTGTCGTCAACCGAGGCGATACAACGGAGGTAGTCCTTGATGTATCGCTGGTACTTCCATTTGATCAGCGCCCTTCCCCGGAGGTTAGCCGCCTTGAACCTGGCGTTCTTCGGGTTGTAGGCGGCTTCCCAGGCCTTGCGCTGCTCGTCGGTCAGTCCGCGGTGGGGGGGCAGCTTCAAGTCGTTGTCGTTCATCGTCTTGGCGATGGACATGTCCTGCGTCTTGGCCGCCGTGCCTCGCCCGGAGTAGTCGTCGAAGAGGTTCTGCGGCTCGGGGATGGTCACGTCGTCGTACATGGTCAGGTGCTTGGGGCCCGGTTCCCACCGACGGTGCGGGGCCTTGTGCTGGAGCATGAGCATGAACGGCTTGGATTTGTCGCGCGTGTTCTTGAGCCAGTTCAGCCCGAGCGTGGTCACGATGTCCGTCACGTACCCGGTGTGCTTGACGCGCTTGCCCATCTTGATCATCTGCGGGTTGTAGTACTTGCCCTGCCCGGGCAGGACCTCGTGGTAGTCGAAACCCACCGGGAGGCTCTTGAGGTGCCACTTGCCGACAATAGCGGTCTGGTAGCCGGCCTTGGCCAGCAGCTTGGGGAACGTCTGCTGGCTGCCGTCGAAACGCAGGCGATTGTCGAGCACGCCGTTGAGATGGCTGTGCTTGCCCGTCTGGATCACCGCGCGCGACGGGGCGCAGATCGAGTTGGTCACGTAGCACTTGCCGAAGAGCATGCCCTCGGCGGCGATCCGGTCGATGTGCGGGGTCGTGTTGATCTTCGAGCCGTACGCGCTGATCGCCTGCCGGGCGTGGTCGTCGGTGAAGATGAACAGGACATTCGGCCTGGCCTGCTTGTCCTCGGCGGCCCGGAGGACGGAGGGCGCCGCCAGGGCCGTGGCGCCCAGGCCCATCAGCTTCAGAAAATCGCGTCGGGTGTTCGTCGGGCGTGTCATGTGCGTTCCTTTCCAGGCATCATGGCTGCGGGTGTCGAGGATGCGGCGTCGATGGTACGGCAGTATAAGACCATTCCCGGCGCGAATCACGCCGTTTGTCCCCCGCGTGAACGTTCCCGCCGTCGGCCGGCGCTCTCGTTGCGCCGGACCCGGCCGACGCCCTTAGAGACGCCAGGGTTTGCGCATGGCGCTTGAGAGCATGCGGTTGGCGGTCGGGTCCTCCGGGAAGGTCTCCTTCTTCGGGTCCCACTTCAGGGCCCGCCCCAGGTCCATCGCGATGTTCCCGATGTGGCTCAGCGTGCTGCAGCGGTGCCCGACCTCGGCGGGGAAGTACGGGTCCTTCCGCGTCTTGACGCAGTCAAGGAAGTTGCGGTGCTCCCCGGCCCGGCAGGTGAACAGGTGCGTCTCCGTCGGGCCGATCTTGCTGGTGAGGATCTCCTTCGAGCTGGCCTGCGGGGATCGGCCGAACGAGGCGTTGCCCACCCACCCGTCGGTGCCCTCGAACCGCAGGCCCGTCCCGCCGCTGTCCACGAACAGTTCCACGCCCGTGGCGTAGACGAACTTCAGGTGGTAGGTGTGGTAGGTGTCGTACAGCCCGCCGACGTGCTTCTTGCCCGTGCCCTCGACGCGGACCGGGCCGGTGCGCTCCGAGTCGTTGGCCCATTGGGCGATATCGAGCTGGTGGGCGCCCCAGTCGGTCAACTGCCCGCCGGAGTAGTCGCGCTTCCAGCGCCAGTTGTAGTGTGCCAGCCCGCTGCGGTACGGGGCCTCGGGCGCCGGGCCAAGCCACATGTCCCAGTTCAGGCCCTTGGGGATCGGCTTGGGCTTGGGGTCGCCCGGATGGCGCGGCCCGGCGGGCAACTGCACCTTTATCCGCTGCAGCTTGCCGATCCGACCGTTGCGGACCAGTTCGGCCATCCGGTGGTAGCAGGCCATCGACCGGTCTTCGGTGGATGTCTGGAACACCGCGCCGTACCGCTTGACGGTGTCGGCCAGGATGCGCCCCTGGGCAATGTTGTAGGTCGGCTTCTCGCAGATCACGTCCTTGCCGGCCTTGATCGCCGTCACGCTCATCAGCACGTGCCAGTGGTCCGGCGTGGAGATCATGACCGCGTCGACGTCCTTCCGGGCGATCAGCTCGCGGAAATCGCCGGTGGTAAAGCACGTGTAGTTAGCCCCGAACTTCTTCTGCACGAACTTCATCGCGCGGGACACGTTGCGGGTGTCGACGTCGCACAGGGCCACCGGCTGGGCGTCACGCTGGTTCAGGAACATCTGCAGGTTCCGCCCGATCCCGTGGCTGCCGCACCCGATGAAGCCCATCGCAATGCGTTCGCTGGCCGGCGGGGCGGCGCCCTTGCCCAGCGCGGTCGAGGTCAGGACGTACGGCGCAGCGGCGGCGACCGCGGCGCTGCGCGAGGCCCGCTGCAGCAGCGTGCGGCGTGTCAGTCGGCCTTTGGACATGATATCGCTCTCCACCTGCGGGTTGCCGCTCCCGTCGGTTATCCGACGGCCGGGCAATCGGTCCCGGGATTCAGCCCGACGCCGTCCCGGATAGCTTCCGGCCGACGACTGTCGTCGGCCTTTGCGATGATTCTATCACGCGGCGCGAGGTCAGCAAATACTCTCTGGGGTTCGGGGTCCGAAACAGCGGGGGGTACGCCGCATACGTCAACCGCCGCCAGGGCTGGAGCGGCTGGCTCTGGCAGGGGCGGTTCTACTCGACGCCCCTGGACGGGCCGCACTTCTGGTCGGCCGTGCGGTATGTCGAACGCAACCCCGTCCGCGCGGGAATGGTCCCTCGCGCCGAAGACTACCCGTGG
>Ga0180432_10006043_pt1 | contig 15889 bp, 9 predicted proteins | sample SS_ome_10_FD_132414 | JGI IMG/M metagenome (GOLD analysis project Ga0180432, IMG submission 132414) | Hypersaline lake sediment archaeal communities from the Salton Sea, California, USA - SS_1_MS_2 metaG | ecosystem: Environmental > Aquatic > Non-marine Saline and Alkaline > Hypersaline >... | reverse complement strand
GCTCTTGCCGTCCTAACATCGCTTCGCCTCGTTGAGTCCATCCCTTGTTCTCGTCGAGATTATAGGCCACAACAGCTCCAATTCCAAGGCAGAGGCTGACTTTTTCAACAGGCCCGCAAGCCCCAGGACAAGGAGCCCGACAAAACCGATTGAGCGCCGGAGGTGCGGCAGAAACACCAACAAAACGTGCATCTTCTGCCGCCCCTACGGGGCTTGGATTGTGCATTTGCTCGTTGAGAACCTGGGGCTTACGCCCCAGGCTACCCGCTGTCGCGCCTCCGGCGCTTTTCTTTTTGCGAAGCTCCGATGGGCGGCCGTCCGTACGGACCGGCGGCTAGTCGAGCTTGTCGTAGAGCTCGCGGAGCTTCATGAGGGCGTCCATGGGAGAGAGTTTGTCGAGGTTGAGGGCCTTAAGCTCCTCGACGACGGGGTGCGGCTTGTCGGCGAAGAGGAAGAGCTGGCCGGGATGGCGCACGCGGCCGGTGGGGGCCTTGGCCGACTCGGGCATCTTGTCGGCGAGCGCCTGCTCCTCAAGGTGACGCAGGATCTGCTTGGCGCGCTCGACGACCTCCGCCGGCAGGCCGGCGAGATCGGCGACGTGGATGCCGTAGCTCTTGTCGGTGCCGCCGGGCACGATGCGCCGCAAGAAAACGATCTCGTCGTTCCACTCGCGCACGGCGACGTTGTAGTTCTTCACGCAGTCAAAGAATTCCTCCAGCCGTGTCAGCTCGTGAAAGTGCGTGGCGAAAAGCGTCTTGGCGCGCTTGCCCGACGCCGTCGCCAGGAACTCACCGACGGCCCAGGCGATGCTGATGCCGTCGTAGGTGCTTGTGCCGCGGCCGATCTCGTCGAGGATCACCAGACTGCGCGCGGTGGCGTTGTTGAGGATGTTCGCCGTCTCGTTCATCTCGACCATGAAGGTGCTCTGGCCGCGGGCGAGCTCGTCGCTCGCGCCGACCCGCGTAAAAATGCGATCCACGACGCCGATCGTGGCGTTTTTTGAAGGGATGAAGCTGCCGATCTGCGCCATGAGCACCAGGAGCGCCGTCTGACGGATGTAGGTGGACTTGCCCGCCATGTTCGGCCCGGTGATGACGAGGAGCTGGTTCTCGCCGTTGTCGAGGTGGACACTGTTCGGCACGAAGCGCTCGCCGACCATGACCGCCTCGACGACGGGATGGCGCCCGTCCACGATCTCGATCGTGTCCCCCTCGTTCACCTCGGGCCGGGTGTAGTTCGCCTCGAGCGCCGAGGCGGCGAAGGACGCGAGCACGTCCACGATGGCGACCGCGCGCGCGATCTGCTGCACCTGTGGCGTGAATTGCGCGACGCGCTCGCGCAGCTCCGCAAAAAGCTGCTGCTCGATCTCGGCGATTTTCTCCTCGGCGCCGACGACTTTCGCCTCGAGCTCCTTGAGCTCGGGCGTGATGTAGCGCTCGGCCCCGACGAGCGTCTGCTTGCGGATGTAGTCGTCGGGCACCTTGTCCTTGTTGGCGTGGCTCACCTCGACGTAGTACCCAAAAACTTTGTTGTAGCCGACCTTGAGCGACTTGATGCCCGTGCGGTCGCGCTCACGTTCCTGGAGCCGGGCGATCCATTCTTTCGCGCCCGATGAGGCGGCCCGGAGGTCGTCGAGCTCGGCGTGGTAGCCCTGGCGGAAGACGCCGCCGTCGCGCAGCACGGCCGGCGGGTTCGCGACAATGGCGCGCTCGATGAGGTCGGTGACCTCATCGAGGAGCACGAGCTCGCCCCGGCACGTGGCGAGTGTTTTCGATTTGGCGCCGGCGAGCGCCTTGGCCGCCTCGGGCACGGCGAGAAGCGATTCCTTGAGCCCGATGAGGTCGCGCGGCGTCGCGTAGCCGGTGCCGATCCGGGTGATGAGCCGCTCGAGGTCGCGCACGCGGCGGAGGGCCTCGCACGCGGCCTTGTGCATCGTCTGGCGCGAGACGAAGTCCTCGATGCCCGCCTGGCGCTCGCGGATCTTCGCCGCGTCGAGGAGCGGCCCGCGGATCCAGTTCGCGAGCAGTCGCCCGCCCATCGGGGTGACCGTCCGGTCGAGGATGCCGAGCAGCGTGGCCGCTTTCGAGGCGCCGCGCATTGGCTCGACGACCTCGAGGTTCCGGAGTGAGAGCGGGTCAATGAGCATGTGCTCGTCGGTCGAGTAGGGCGCGAGCGCGCGGACGTGCTCGAGCGGCTGGTTGAGCGTGTCCACGACGTAGCCCAGCAGCGCACCGGCGGCGCACACGCCCGAGCGCATGCCGACGCAGCCGAAGCCGTCGAGAGAGTGTGTGTGGAAATGGTCGGTGAGCAGCGCGAAGCACGAGTCGTGGTCGAAGACCCAGTCCTCGAGCGGCGTCCAGACGGTTGCGAGAAAGCCGTCGAGCGACGCGGCGATCCCTTCCCGCTCGGCGACCGCTTCCGGCAAGAGACACTCGGCCGGCCCGACGCGCAGGATCTCGTCGAGGAGCGCCTGGCGGGAGGCAAGCTCGATGACGGAAAACTCGCCGGTGGTCACGTCGAGGTAGGCGAAGCCGAATCGGCCGTCGCCGTGCGCCACCGCGGCGATATAGTTGTTTGCCTTCGACGGCAGCGCGTCCGAGCCGATGACCGTGCCGGGGGTCACGACGCGCGTCACCTCGCGCTTGACGACGCCGCGCGCCTTCTTGGGGTCCTCGACCTGGTCGCAGACGGCGACGCGCTTGCCGGCGGCGAGGAGCCGGTCCACATAGACCTGCGCCGCGTGGTACGGCACGCCGCACATCGGCACCCCCTGGCGGGCGGTGAGCGTGATGTCGAGGATCGGCGCGGCCTCTTTCGCGTCGTCGAAGAACATCTCGTAGAAGTCGCCCATGCGGAAAAAGAGGATTGCGTCCTGATGCTCCCGCTTGATCGCCTTGTATTGGCGCATCATGGGCGTCGGTTCGGCCATCGTCGCGTGCGTCCTCGAGTCACAGTGGGTGCCGTGGGAGAAGAGCCTCCCTCCTCCGCACGCCATGCTACCGCGTGCGTCCTTTGGCTGCAAAGCAAAAGCGCCGCGCCGGTTGACCTCGACGTGGTCGTCGCCTAGAATCGCGGCGTAACCCCTTGACGGGCACGGTGGCACGATGGCCAGGCAGAAGAGGAAGAAGCGGCTCAGACCCCTGCACGAGCCGGAAGCTCCACAACAGTTCGAGCCGGGACGTGCTCAGCCGATTTCCTGTACGCTGATTGCGAAGCAGGTCGTCGCCGTGTTGTTGGTGGCGACGTGCCTTGGGTCGCTTGTCGCCTATTTCATCCCCCCTCCGAAAAAGTTCCGGTATCCCGGAGCGTCGCTGTGGCGGCAGACCCATGCCGCCCGGCTGTGGAGCGTGGCGCGGCTCTGGGGGATGCCGCGCGACTCGAAACGTCTCGTCGCTCCGAGCGACCATATGGGCGGCGAGGTGTTTCTGTTCACCCGCTTCTGGGGCGAGAAGCTCGACGATCGTCTCATGCCGCAAACGAAGTGTTGGGACCACACGCGGCACGAGCACATTCGGTATCTTTTGCCGCACACGGGCCGGCGCATCATTCCACCGCCGTCGGGGCCGGACAAGCGGCCGCCCGTTGTCGTCGGCTATCTCTTGGGGCCGGAGCATCTGAGGCAGGACCATCTGTGGCTGCAGACCGAGCATACCGACACCGTCACGATCGAGGACGGCCACAGCATCGGCCAGACGTTCATCACGGTTTTCGACTACGACTGTATCAATCTCGTCGCGCTCTTTGCGCCGCTCGAGGCGACGCTCCCGCCGGCGGGCTACAACGCCGTTCTCTATGTGAACCCGGACAGGCGCCGCGTGCTTGCGCGGACGGCGAAGGTGCAGCTCCTCGAGCAGGAGGGGATGAGGATCGTGGCGCTGTTCTTCAATCCGCCGGCCAGGCTCCGCTACAACCGCGGCGCATGGCCCTATCTCGTCGAGGTGTCGTGGGAAAGGCCGGAAGGCTACGACGGGCCGGCGCCCGTGTTCTACTCCTCGGAGAACGACGTGTTCGTCAAGGGCGAGATGTACGCAGACGGCGTCGCACGGGGCACCCACGACCTCGCCTTCGATATTCAGGCGATGCATACGGACGTCACCGGTTACAAGGCCGTCCTGGCGCTCGGCAAGCCGGAAGAGGGAAGCGAGTGGCCGCCGTATTTCTTTGCGGTGCGCGAGGACGTGCTCGACATGGTGGGCGAGCCCCGGCCGGGCGAGGGCGAAACTGAATTCTTTGAACGGCTCAACAAGGTTTTGCTCGAACTATGATTGGATTTTTGGCTCTGGCGCTGGCCATGGCGGTTCCGGTCGGTATCGGCTGGGGGCTGCTGCGGCTTGCGGCGCCGCCGATGATGCGGCGCGAGCCGCTCGAGCAGATTTTCCTGGGCGGGTTCCTCGGCCTCACGCTCCTGACGGCGCAAATCTTTGTCTATTCGCTTCTCGATGTCCCTCGCAGTTTCTGGTCGCTCGTGGTGCCGTGGGTCATCGTGCTTGGCGCGGCCGGGGTCGCGCGCCTCTACGTGAGGCAGGTCGGGTACGCGCGGCGCAAGCGGAGCGGGCGCAAAGTGCGCCTGCCGCAGCGAGGGCCGTGGCGGTTCTCCTGGCCGCGGCTCAATGCGGTGGACGTCGTGCTGCTCGTGGTGCTTGCCGTCGAGCTTTTCTGGATCGTCACCACGACGGTCAACGAGCTCGTCTGGGGCTGGGACACGATGGTCAATTGGGCACGCAAGGCGAAGATCTTTTACTTCGAGGCGCAGCCCGACTTCCGAGCGCTGCCGCTTCCGGCCTACCCGCTGTGCGTGCCGCTGGCGCAGACGTGGGTCTTCCACTGCCTTGGCGCATGGAACGACGCGGTCGGCAAGGGCATATTCGTGCTGCCCTTCGTGCTCGGCGGGTGCGGGTTCTACGCGGTGCTCAAGTCGCTGACGCACCGGACGTGGGCGCTCGCGGCGACGGCCGCGCTGCTCGCCACGCCGCGCATCTTCCTGAACCTGACCGAAGGGTACGCCGACGCGTTTCTCGCGCTGCTCTACGGGCCCGGCGTGTTGCTGTTGTGCCGCTGGCTCGTGCGCGGCCATTGGTCCGATCTCTTGGCCGGCGCGCTTTGCCTTGGGATGACCGCGTGGGTCAAGGCCGAAGGGCTCCCGCTTGCGGCGACGGCGTTCGTCATCGCTTTGGCCATTCGCTTGATCGTGAGTAGGCGGTGGTCACGTGAGCTCAGCGTGGCCGTGCCGATCGCCCTTGTGCTCGTGCTCTTGGCCGGCATCGCCTGGCAGCTCGTCGTGCACGAGCTCAAGCTCGGCGAGGTCCACGGCAAGGGCGTCTACTCGTTCGGGAATTTTTCGAAGCAGTTCACAGCGGAGCGTGTTGGCATGATCGCCCAACACTTCTGGCGCGAGGTGCGGTTGTTCAACTTCTGGGGAATCGTATGGTTCGTCTGGCCCGTGGCGGCGCTCGTGAGCGTGCGGCGGCTGGTGCGGCCCGCGTCGGCGCTGCTCGTCGTGGCGATCCTCGCCGACCTGCTCCTGATCCTCGTGATCTTTGTGACCACCGGCTACGATCTCGAGTGGCACCTGGGCACGGCGCTCGAGCGGCTCATGATTAACGTGGTGCCGCTGCTCTTTGCGCTTACCGCGGTGCAGGCGTACGGCCTCTTTCGGGGCGCGCCGGCGACGCGTCCGACCGACTAAGGCGTCCGTGCAGCGTGTGCGGCGTGGCGTCGAGCACCTCGACGGGCACGATCCGCCCGACGAGGTCCGGGCACGGTTCGAAGACGGCGATGCGGTTGCAGCGCGTTCGGCCGGTGAAGCGCTCGGCGTTCTTGCGGCTCGGTCCCTCGACGAGCACACCCATGTGCCGCCCCACCAGCGCCCGGTTCTTCTCGTGGCTGACGGCGTCCTGGAGTGCGAGCAGGCGCTGGAGCCGTGCCTTTTTCACCTCGAGCGGCACGTCGTCCTCGAGCCTGGCCGCGGCCGTGCCGGGGCGCGGCGAGTACTTGAAGATGAACGCGCTGTCGTAGCGCACCTTGCTGACGAGCGAGACCGTCTCCTCGAACTCGCCGTCCGTCTCGCCGGGGAAGCCGACGATGAGATCGGTGCCGAGCGCGATGTCGGGCACGCGCTCGCGCAGGCGCTCGACGAGACCGAGGTAGTGCGCCCGCGTGTATTTTCGGTTCATCCGCCCGAGCACGGCGTCGCTGCCCGATTGCACCGGGAAGTGGAGCGATTCGCAAACGGGCGCGAGCGCGCCGATCGCCTCGATGAGGCGCGCCGTGATGTCCTTCGGGTGCGAGGTGACGAAGCGCACCCGCTCGAGGCCCGGCACCTCGGCGACCTGCTCGAGAAGCCCCGCAAAGTCGGTCAACTCGTTGAGGCCGCGGCCGTAGGCATTGACGTTCTGGCCGAGCAGCGTCACCTCGCGCACGCCGCGCTCGACGAGGTGGCGCACCTCCCTAACAATCGAGTCCGGCGGGCGGCTCACTTCGCGGCCGCGCACGTACGGCACGATACAGTACGAGCAATAGTTGTCGCACCCACGCATCACGGCGACGAACGCTTTTACGCGATTCGGAAGCTGCGTTCTCTCGAAGGCGAGCTCGGGGAAATTGTCCTCCGCCACGTCGGCGGCGCGGCCGCCGCCGTCGAGCACGCGCTCGACGAGCTCGGGCAGCCGGTGGATGCGGCGCGTGCCGCAGACCACGTCGAGCTCCGGGACCCGGGTGAAGAGCGCCTCGCGCCTCGCCTGGGCCACGCAACCGCAGAGCGCGAGCACGAGGCCCGGCTGCCGCTCGCGTTTGCGGCGGGCGAGTAGGCCGAGCAGGCCGAGCGCCTTGCGTTCGGCGGCATCCCGGACGGTGCACGTGTTGAGCACGATGACCTCGGCGGCTTCGATGTCCGCCGCGGGCGCCATGCCGCGCTCGACGAGGGCGCCCGCGATGCACTCGGAGTCGAGCTCGTTCATCTGGCAGCCGTAGGTGCGGATGAAGAAGGTTGGTGCATGCATGTCGCGGGTCAGCTCCGCGTCGGTTCGTGTTACAGGCCGAGATTGAGGCGGAAGCCTTCGAGGTTCGGATTGTTGGGGTACCAGCGGCGGAGCTGGCCGAGACGTTCGCGCGCCTCGGCGCGGTTGCCGGTCGCCGCCAGCACGTTGACCATTTCCGTGGCTACCGGCAGGTAGTGCGGGTAAGCGTCCGTAAGCTCCCGGAGGCCTCGGACGTAGTCGTCGAGGCGTATTTCCCCGCGAGAAAGATGGTATTGCAGCTTCTCAAGCCCGCGGTGGATGTCCTGGAACTTCATTTCGTCAATCAATGGGAGCTCGAGCGGGTAGCCGGGCCGCATGCGCCGAATGGCCAAGAGGTTCGCCCGAGCCACGTCACCGCCGTCGCCGGCGACGCTTTGCTCGAACTCGTTCGCCGCCGTGTCGAAGAAGTTTTTTCGGAGCGCGAGGAGTCCCAGCCGGTTGTGGTAGTCGCGTGCCAGGTTCCCGTCGAGCGTGAGGATTTTTTCGCCGAACTGCCCGACGATCTTTTCGAGGAGCAGTTCGGCGTGCAACGTCTGCTGGTCACGCGAGAGGGTGCTCGGCGGGCCGCCGCGGCCTCGTGTTCTTCCGTACAGGTTTGCCACGTATTCGTCGTCGAGCCGTTTGTAGGCTTCATACTCGGCAACGCCGAGGAATTTTTTCGCCCATGTTGCGGGATCGGCGCGGACGGCCTCGGGCGACGTGGTCTCGAGCAGGTCGAGGTTCAGCCTGAAGATCGGCACTTCCGCATAGAGGTTGTAGAGGCCCTGCTCGACGTCTACGAGACGTCCGCGGTCGCGACGCCAGTTCGCGTACGTCTCTTGCCATTGCCGGCGTGCGGCGTTGAAGTTGCCCTCGAGGGCGAGCACGGTCGCGTTCGCGTTCATGACCCATGGCCAGTAGAGATCCTCGATGTAGAGCGATGGGATGTCTTCGGACCTCTTGACGAGCGCGCTGCCGCCGCTCGCGAGTTCCATCCGGTACTTCGACTCCTCGAGCCACGGCCACGTTTCCGCGATGGCGGCCTTGGCCTCGTCGAGGCGGTTCGCCTTGATGAGCGTATCAATGAGCAGGACGCGCACCTTCATGTAGCGCGGCTCGAGCTCGAGCGCGCGCCGGTAGTGCTCGATCGCTGTGGCCAGATCGCCTTGCTTGCGCCGGGCGTCGCCCCAGTAAAGCTGCACCTTTTCGTGGAACGGCTGGATCGCCTCGAGTTTCTCGATGGCGTCGGCTGCCGCGTCGAGCCGGCCAAGCCACAACAGCATCTCCGGCAACTGGAAGTACACGTTGTGGTCGGGGACGCCGCGGTCCACGAGGCGGCGGTATTTGTCGGCGATGCTGTTCGTCGGGAAGCCGAGCTGTGCTTCTTCCTTCTTGAGGGTGCTCCACGCCCGCTGCATCCCCACTTGGTTGACAATCGCGTAAGTGAGGTACACGCCCGCCGCCGCCACGAGCACCACGGCCACCACCCGGGCTGGGACCGGCAGCTTGAGCCCGAGCCGGTACTCGGTGCCGGGCTGCCACACGGTGGTGAGGGCGAGCGCCGAGACGATGAAGCATGACGCCCATGGGAGCCGGAAGGGGAAGTCCACCGTTTGCATGGTCAGAATGCCGGCAATGGCGGCGCCGGATCCAAGAAAGATAACGCTGCGCCAGGAATCCTCGCCTTGCCGCCATGTGCCCAGGATTCCCGTATAGAAGAAGACGAAGATCGCGATGAAGACGGCGAGGCCGATGAAACCGGTGTCAACGAGCACCGAGAGGTACTCGCTATGGACCCGGCCGGGGTTCCGATGGATAAAGCCCGGGTTGTTGACAAAGACTGCGGCATGCTTTTGCATCACAAGCGGCCCCTCCTCGACGAGAAGGCTTGCTGTGCCGGGCGCGGCGTGCTCCTGGGGGAAGAAGGTGATCCGGCTTGGCGGGGGGCGGCTCGGATCGGGCATGAACAGGGCGGCATTGAGGATAAGCCCATGTCGCGACGGTCCCGGCAGGAGCTGCGACATGTACTTGTTCGAGAAAGCGAAGAAATTGTCCGCGCCGAAGCCGAGCACGGGTCGGGCCTTGGCCATCTCCTCGGCCGTCTCCCACAGGAGCTCGCGCGAGCGGAGACCGGTCCGCGCCTCCCGTGGCGGGATGATGTAGCTTTTCGTGGCGTACTTGATGCCGAAGAACGCCACGAGCATCACCGCGAGTGCTCCACCGAGCATCGCTGCAGAAACCGGCTGGAATCGCGCCGGCCGCTTGAGGAGGATGAAAAGCGTAAGGACCACGAGCACGATGATGAAGCCGCTGTAGGCCGCCCACGAGTTCGTGAACAGGAACGAGGCGAACCCGAGCACGACGGCCACCGCGGTCCCGAAGAAGGGCCAGATACACAGCATCACCCAGAGCCACACCACGCCGAGCACCGTGCATACTGTGACCGCCGTCCCCCACGCTTCGGTGGTCGCCAACTCGGCCCTGCCGCGCGCGATCATGTTTTGAACCTCCTCGACGGAGCTTGCGGGCGTCTTCTCGACCGTGGCCCGGGTCTGGTCGAAGCGCTGGCTCCAGTCGTCGGTGACACCCAGCAGGACGCCCATCGTGACGGCCCAGACGAGGGTGATCACGACGGGCGCGAGCGTGATCCGCGGCCGCTTGTGCGTCACGAGCCACGCGAGACCCATCGGCACGAGCACGAGGAGGCTCGCGGCGAGGAAGTTCGGGTTGCCGGTGAGCGAGGTGACCCGCACGCCGAAGTCCTTTTCCCAGGCGGCGACGTCCGGGTCAATGTTCGGGACGAGGAAATTGACTCTGATCTTGAGGATGTACCACAGGTAATGCACCACCCCGATGACGGCAAGCGCGCCAAGCATGGCCATGAGCACCCGGATGAACCACTGCTGTTTCTGCTCATCGGCGAAGAGGTTCTTTACGACGACGAAGATCACGACGCCGGCGAGCATCTCCTTGAGCCGCCTGAGGGAATCGAAGTGATAGGGCACAAGCAGCGAGGCGAGCAGTGTGACGAGGAAGAAGCCGACAAAAGCGATATCCACGCGATGCACCCGGACCCGTGGGACCTCGCCGAGCACGACGGCCATGAGCCAGAATGCCGCCACGCCGATCGCCAGGATCTCCACGCACGCCCACGGGAAGAAGCTGTTCTCGCTGCCGAGGCCTGAGTGCCAGAGGTAGCGGATCGTGGGCGAGAGGAAGAGCAAGGCCAGTAGCCCAACGAGACACACCACCCGCGCCGCCGTGAGCATGGTGCCATCCCCGCCAAGCGTTGGGGTCGTGCCCGGGCGGCCCGCAATGGGTACGCCCTGGGGCGCTTGCGGCCGCCGATGCTTTTTTCGCTTGCGCTTGCTCATGGCTCGAGGGCCTTGACGATCTCGAGCATCCAGCGGGCGACGGCTTCCAGCTCGAGAAGGTCCATGCTTTCTTCTTTTGTGTGCGGGTCGGCAAAGCCGAGGCCGAGCACGGGACATGGAATGCCGTGCTTATTGAAGACGCTCGCGTCGCTGCCGCCGCCGCTCCGGAGGATCTTTGCACGCCGGCCTACGGCACGTGCCGCGCGCGCCGCGGCCTGTACCAGCCGGTGAGTTCTCGGAATATGATACGTGGTAAACCACTGCGTGGTTTCGATCTGGGCCCGGGCGCCCGCGGCCTCGGCGGCCTTGAGGAAGCACTGCTTCATGTGCCTCATCTGGCGGGCGAGCTTCTGCTTGGAGAAGCTCCGGGCCTCGCCGCGCACGAGCGCCTCGTCGGGGACGATGTTGCTGGCTGTGCCCCCTTCGATGACCCCGATGTTGGCGGTCGTCTCCTCGTCGAGCCGCCCCTGCTTGATACGGGCGATGGCGCGGGCCGCCACCGCAATCGCATTCACGCCTCTTTCCGGTTCGATCCCTGCGTGCGCCTTGCGTCCGTGGATGCGGACCTCGATCGCCTCCGACGACGGCGCCGAGGTAATGATGCCGCCCACGGGCACGTTGCTGTCGAGCACGAGACCGAGCCGGCTCTCGATAAGCCCGAAGTCGAGGTGGTTCGCGCCGAGCAGGCCGATCTCCTCGGCCACCGTGAAAACGAACTCGAGCGTGCCGTAGGCGCGCCGGCGTCGCGCGAACGAGCGCGCGACCTCGATCATGGCGGCGATGGCCGCCTTGTCATCGGCGCCGAGAATGGTCGAGCCGTCGCTGCGGACCACGGTGCCCCTTCGGCGGATGCGGATGCCGGCCGTCGGCTCGACCGTGTCCATGTGCGCGACAAACGCGAGCGCAGGCGCGCTCGGGTGCGTGCCGCGGAGCCGGAAGACGAGGTTGTTCGCGTTGCCGCCGATCGCCTTGCCCGCGCCGTCCTCGGCCCATTCGTCCGCTACGTGCCGCAACGCCGCCTTGACGTAGCGGGCCACCGGCCCTTCCTTGCGGGACGGCGAGTTGAGCCGCAGCAGCTCGTAAAAGGTTGTCTTGAGGCGGCGCACGTTCACGCGGACGTCCTTGCCTTTCCGGTCCGGCGGTCCTTGCTTGCATACAAGAAACAGGCCACAGGTGCAATAGACCTGTGGCCTGAGGTCACACAATCAATTGGCGCGATCGGAGCGTCTTAGATCATATGAAGAAGCGCGCTAGTCTTCTTCCTCGATTTCGCAATCGACAATGGCACCCATGCCCTGGATCCAGCCTGACTTGTCGCCCGAATAGAAGACCGCGTCAAAACCTGCGTAGCATACCTCCTCGTCACCGACGGTGACAACGAAAACCACCATCTTGCCAACGATGACCGCCTGTCCGGTCGGCCCGTCGCTCGTCTGTAGGTTGATCTGCCCGCTGTGCGTCTGGTCCGTCAGGCTGTCCGACTGACCAGTAATCGTGCCGCTCCACGACCGGCGCATGTTGTCGTACCCCTGAAGTGTGCCGCCGGTTTGGAGAATCGTCAGCGTCGTGAACCGGTCATCAATGTTGTTCGAGATTTCATAGGTGCCGCTGACGCTGCCTATGCGTGGGTCAAGGTCGCTGAAGTCAAGGTTCCCGCTCCAGCTTTCTTCGGACTCGGGCGTGCAGCCGGTCAAAACGAATCCGACCAGGCTGAACAAACAGACTGCCGTGATGAGCTTCGACATTTTCTCCTCCATCCTCTTTTTCTAAACGTGCCGCCTTCCCTCTTGAATGCTGCATATATTTACAGGACGCGCGCCACAAAGTCAAGGACGTTTTCCTCGGATTCCTCCCCTGCGAAGGATGGGGGTGCGCCCAGGGGGTTTTTCTTCGAAGTGCCGCGTCACCAGGGAGATGCCGAAAGAATGAGCGCTGTTTCCCACCGGCGTGCCGGTCGGCATGAAATCGGAAGGGCAACTTAGCCTTGGTCTTTTCCCGCCGATGCAGGTGGCTCAGAGCCGACCGGCTGGTAGAGGCAAAACGGCTCCTCGGCGAGCCAGTCGCCGCTCGCGGCATAGGCGCGGGCGCGGCAGCCGCCGCAGACGGCCCTGAATTCGCACGCGCCGCACTTGCCCTTGAGCAGTGAGGGGTCACGCAACTGGGCGAAGACATCCGAGGTCTGCCAGATTTCCTCGAGCGGCGTGGTGCGGACGTTGCCCGAGGAAACCGGCAGGTAGCCGCAGGGGTAAACCTCGCCGGAGGCGGAGACGAAACAGACGTGCTGGCCGGCAAGGCAGCCTTTGGTGACGGCCGACATCCCCTCGCCGCGGGGAATATCAGCCCCAAGTGCCTTCGCCTTCTGGCGCATGATCCGGAAGTAGTGCGGCGCGCATGTGGCCTTGAGCTCGATCGGCACACGCTGCGATTCGCCGAAGAGCCACTCGAGCACCGCCTCGTAGCGCTCCGGCGGGAGCATCTGCTCGTCACTAATCTCAGCGCCGCAGCCGACGGGCACGAGGAGGAACAGGTGGAGCGCCTGCACGCCGAGGTCGAGCGCGAGCCGGAGCACCTGCGGGAGCGTGTCCGCGTTGTGCCGGGTCACCGTCGTGTTGATCTGCGTCTCGAGGCCGGCACTCTTGAGGCGCTTGAGGCCGGTGACGGCGTCGTAAAACGAGCCCTCGCGCCCGCGGAAGGCGTCATGCATGGCGGCCTCGGGCCCGTCGAGGCTGACGCTGGTGCGTGCGACGCCGGCGGCTCTGACCTGCGCGGCCACGGCGTCGTCAACGAGCGTGCCGTTTGTCGCGAGCGCCACGCGCAGGCCGCGGTCTGCGCTTTCAGCCGCGATCTCGAAGATATCGTCGCGGCAGAGCGGCTCGCCGCCGCTCAGCACGAGGATCGGGTCGGCAAACGAGGCGAGCGATCGGACGAAGGCAAGCGCCTCGTCGGTCGTGAGCTCATCGGGCCGGGCCTCGGGGCCGGCCGAGGCGCGGCAATGGACGCAGTCGAGGTTGCATCGCGTGGTCGTCTCCCAGAAAACGAGACGAAGGGGGTGCTCCTTCTGATGCTCCACGGGTGGAACTCCGTTCCGGGCGCTCAGGCGCCCTCGAAGTGCGTCAGCGCGACGTACTCGCGGTAGCGGTTCGTGATCGCCTCGTCGGTGAGGCTCGTAAGCCGGTCGAGGCTGAAATCCTCGACGTTGAATGAAGCCATGACGCAGCCGTGAACGACGGCGCGGCGCAGGAGCGTGTCGTCGAGCGTGCCTGCCTTGGCGAGGAAGCCCATGAAGCCGCCCGCAAACGTGTCGCCGGCGCCGGTCGGGTCCACGATCGTCTCGAGCGGGAAGCCCGGCGCCGCGAAGAAAAGGTCAGGCCCAAAAAGCAGCGCGCCGTGCTCGCCCTTCTTGATGACGACGTACTTGGCGCCGGTCTCGCGGATGCGCTTGGCCGAGGCGACGAGGTTCGGCGTGCCGCTGAAGAGGCGCGCCTCGCCGTCGTTGAGGATCACCACGTCCACCTTGCCGAAGAGTTGTTCGACGGCGTCGCGTCTCGTGTTGAGCCAGAGGTTCATCGTGTCGCAGGCGATGAGCTTCGGCGCGCGTACCTGTTCAAGGACGCTGAGCTGCAGCTCGGGCTCAATGTTGGCCAGAAAAACGTAGTCGGCGTCGCGGTACGACTCGGGCAGCTTCGGCTGGAAGGTCTCGAACGCGTTGAGGCACGTCGAGAGCGTTTTCGCCTCGTTCATGTCGTATTCGTACGCGCCGCTCCAGCGAAAGGTTTCCCCCTCGACCACCTGGAGGCCTTCGGTATTGATGCCCCTCGATTTCAGAAGCTCGATGTGCTTGCTCGGAAAATCCTTGCCGACGACCCCGACGATCGAGACGGGATGGAAAAAGCTCGCCGAATAGCTGAAGTAGGTGCAGGAACCCCCCAAAATATCTTCGCGCTTGCCGAACGGTGTCTCGATCGTATCGAGCGCGATGGAGCCGACGACCACAATGCTCATAATTGAATATTGCTGCCTCTTTGTCCTTGCCGTGTCCTTGTTCGTCTTCTATATACTGTCGTGTGGCGTGGAGGTCAAACGGCGAATGCTCCCTAGGGTGCAAAGGCAAGCGCTGAGGGGCGTTCCGCCACTTTGTTTCGGCGGACCCCGGTTTCTTCAATATCGCCAGTGTTTGGCTCGCCTGAACGTCTTATCCTCCCGCGGTGTTGTTCCATCGCTTACACCGTGTCACTTCTCATAGAGGGTCGTGGGGTTGCGCATGCCCGAGAAACGCATAGGTCATACTCAGCCTCCACGCTATTCATCCGCCTCGAGACAACAAGGTAACCGGACATGCCACGGTTCCAGATTCCACTTTCCATAGTAGCGATCGACCACGCGTTGAAGCGTAGCAGGCGATAAGAGGTCATCGCCGACTGTCGAACGCAGCTCGGCCACAACCGCATCGGCGATCACTCGTGCGTAGACGTAGTCTTTCATGTCCAGCGGGTACATGCCGATGTGCTCAGAGTACACGCCGGTGCTGTCAGCTATCCCGAAGACATCTTCAGTCGCTTGACGCCACGTGCGTTCAAACGAGGCATCCGGATTCGCGAACAGCTCAATCTCGAACAACGTATCTCGCAAACACTCAAGTGCCATCAACACCGAGGAGTCCCGTTGAAGCTCCAGCAGTCGTTGGCCCTTTTCCGAAGCACATCCTGCAAAGTGGCGTAACCATTCAGGGGTCTCGATAAGACGAGCCCAGACTTCAGCCAAACCCTCGCGCGCGATGCGGTCATCCAGCAGCAGCGAGGTGTTTTTTGGTGCAAAGCAGTAGTAGAGTGCATGCCCGATTTCGTGAAACAACGTGCTCCAGGCCCCCAATCTGGAAAACGTCGTCCCCTCCCTTAGGACCACTTGAATGTCGGCGCCGACCTTGAGCGCATGGACGGCCCCGGTGTGTGGGACCGGCCTCAACGAGATTGTGATAGGCAATGTCGCGAAATCGAGCCCGGCCATCGCCAACGTGTCCGCGACAACAGCGACCACATCGTCCTTGAATTGCACGGCACCATCCATTGCTTCCAGTTCGCGGTGCAGGAAGTGTCGAATGTCCCATGCCTCGACGGGGACGGGAGAATGCTGTTGCCTTCTGGCCAAGAGTCGTCTCCATCGTGGCGCCCAGGCGCGTCGCACCTGATCGGAGAGACGTCTAAACGCCGTCATGTCGAGCTCTTGGTACGACATCTTGGCCGTGGCATAGTTCTCCATACCGAGCTGCACGGCCGCTTTGTTTGCCGCTTTCAAGAAGCGTCTGCAGTGAGGCTCAATCGACTCCAAGAAGGGCTTTATGCTCTCATGCGCTATGCGGCGCTTGAGCGGGTCGTCAGACGTCGTGAGTAAGGCAGCGCGTTGCGAATAGGTCACAGCCGTACCGTCAATTGTGGGGAGAAAGTCGTACAATTGGCTCTCAAGGTCATTCCGTATCCGCGAGACTTCAGGCTCATCATCGAGCAGAGACAGATGTGCTGCATT
>Ga0180432_10006042_pt1 | contig 15890 bp, 30 predicted proteins | sample SS_ome_10_FD_132414 | JGI IMG/M metagenome (GOLD analysis project Ga0180432, IMG submission 132414) | Hypersaline lake sediment archaeal communities from the Salton Sea, California, USA - SS_1_MS_2 metaG | ecosystem: Environmental > Aquatic > Non-marine Saline and Alkaline > Hypersaline >... | reverse complement strand
GGAAAGCCTGTAGGATCTTTGATTAATTGTCTAAAATCAATTTCTTCTACTGCTTTTTGAGTATCATCATTATCAAAATCATTAGAAGCATTATCAAAAGGAGTTTCTAATGCTTCTTGTATTTTACTTCTCTTCCCACTTCTAATTAACATATTAAGTCCATACTATTACTTGATAGTAAGTATTATCTTCATTAGTATCTAGCTTTAAGTTATCGAATATTCCTGGCATAAATATGGATTCATTAGCCAATAATGTAGTATATTTTGTTCCTCCATCTAAACTAAATTTTATAGCATCCCCAAGAGCATTTGGATTATCTGGATCTCTGGGACCAGGAACATGAATAAAAGCTAATTGTATTTTATCCCCAGAAGTCGGTGTAATAGTAATTGGTGTTCCTGCAGTTGGAACATTGCCATCAAATTGCTCTGGAGTAGCTTGTTTATTATCTTGTATTTCAATATCAAAATCATCAAAAGCCATATTTACACCAAAATAAGTGGGAGAGTTATTACTCTCCCTTAATTATTATACTTTTCTTACATGTATTGATCCTGTTCCAGTAGCATTTCCACCACCAGAACCTCTTTTCTTAGCCTGAATTTTTATATTAAGTCCTGCAGCACCAGCAATTTCTATTCTTCCACTTTCACTAAAATGTTCATCAATACCTGGTAATGCACTTGAATTTAAACGTACTTTATATACTACTATGTTAACTCCATCATCAGTTATAAGTCTTAATACACCATTTTTATCTAAATCACACTGCCATCCATAAACATGTGCAGTTTCTCCGGCACCAACTGCAACAGCACATAAATCTACAAAAGTTCCACCAATACTTCCTACTTCACCATCACCACCTGCAGCCAGATTATCAGTAGCATTATAAGCTTCTGTGCCTTCAATACTAGTACTAATATTACCAGTAATTTTTAAGAAACCATTAGCATCAACTTGGAGAGGTGCATAATCACCATCAGTATCAACTAAAGAACCATCAGAATCAGCTCTAACAGCTAAAGGCATAATACCATAATGCCCACTGGAATGAGCTTCGTCTTCTTGTTGCTTCAGATCATCAATATCAGTTTCAATATTTCCAATACTAGTATCAATGCTATCTAAAGTTAAGCCTTGATTATCAAGTTCTGTATCAATTTCAGTTAATTTTGATAGTACATCAGTATCATGTACATATAATTCACCATTAGTATTTACAAATACTGAAGCATAATCTCCATCTGCATCAGTATTGGCATTTGTAGGTCTGGAATCAGATCTAACTGCTAATATATAAGATCCAACATCTTCATCTTGATGTGCAGAATCTTCTTCTTTTTCATGACCATTACTTACATCTATATCAGCAACAACTCTTAATCTACCATTAGCATCTACTTGTAATGGGGCGTAATCGCCATCAGCATCAACCAAACTTCCTTCAGTATCATTTCTGACAGCTAACATAAATAAGCCAGGATCACCGTTACCATGACTTTCATCTTCTAAAAATCTACCAGAAATTATCTGACGGCCAGTAGAATCAAGCAATAACTCTCTCAATTCAAGATCAGTCATTGCTCCAGGATTCGCTAAATATCTTCCTATTAATAGCCCAAAATCATTCATTAAAAGCCTCCATAGTTATATATTGTTATTTTAGACTTTTTTCCTCAGTTTTTTTGGACTTAGTTTTATTTTTATGTTCATCATTAATTTTAGTTATTTCATCTTCAATCTTTTGCATTTCTGGAAATAATACTTTTGATTGAAATTCATTAGTTTGCTTTTGTAATGTTTCTAATCTTTTATAAAGATCTTTAATCCTTTTATCAGGTTTAAATTCTTCTAAAATTCCGCATATTACTTGTATATGAAGCATTTGTTTATTAAATTGTAATTGCATTATACTAAGTACCCCTCTAATGCTGTGAAAGTTGTATAAGAAGATAATATAAATCTTTCTACTTTAGCTTCAATTGTTAAAATTTGTCCAGTTGTAAGAAATCTATGAGCTTTAAATTCAAAATATACATTTCTTTGCATAGGACTAGATCTTAATTCTCTTTCAACAGTTCCATCTATTTTTAATCTAAAATTAGAAGGAGTAGAAACAGTAGATTCAACTCCAATTATTCTAGTATCATCATCAGTAGAAGTGTATCTATATATTTCTTCAAAATTGGAAGTAGTTATAGTATCTGGATTTTTATCAAATATAGGATCTGGATAAGCACCTAATGCTACCGTATCACCAGCTTCAGAATCTAAGTTAGTGTTTACGTTAATAGATCCGTCTGGTTCAATGTGAAGAAATGTTGTAGGTCTGTCTGGGTGAGCAATTCCTACTTGATCGTCTTCTGGATCTAAATCTACATCTACAACTATGCTTTGTGCGGTTATTTTAGCGTCCACACAAAGTCTGTATTTTCCTTCAGAATCTTGGATCACACATACTGGGAAACCAGTTTTAGGATCAACTAAAGTTACTCCTCTAGCTACTCCTCTCTGATTTGGTTGTGTTCCAGATGATCTATTAGACTTAGTTCCCACGAATAATATCCACCAATATTAGAATTTTTCTTGCTTTTTCAGCTTAGTAAGTGTTTTGATTATTCTATGTTTCCAGTATTTTTTCTCATCTTTACTAAGTCTGGGAACCTCAATGTCAAATTCCTTTAAACGTGGATCTTGTAAAATATGCATTTTACAATATCCGCTAGGACTAATTTCTAATGCTGTTTGCTTACATAAACTTCCGTTCGCTGTCCTACAATTACAAAAACCTTTTTTTACATGCTCATCTTCTAGTATTTCTGTTTTCTTTTCTTCTTCATGTGCTAATACATTTGTCAACTCTTTTATATATTGAGCATATACTTTTTTACCATAAATAAGTCCAACATCAGAGGTTCTAGTAATAAAGTTTAAATTTTTTAGATGAATTAAAGGTTGCTCATCAATAACAAGTGGTAATTTTCTTAGTATATGGTAATTTTTACTATTTTTAACTACTACAGCAAATCCACCTCTGAATTTAACTCCATTAATAAATCCATTTAAATCTTTAAGTCTGTGCTTTAATAAAACAAATTCTTGATCTCTATCAAGTTGTTTTGCTGGTAATGCACACATTATTTGCTCCTCGATTATTATGATTTAAGGCAACCCTCTTGCGAGGGCTACCTAATTAATTAACTACCTAATGGTAGAACGTCTTTAACACGAGCTAAAGCAAGCCTGTTGTAAAGATCAAAACCACAATACCATTTCATACGATATTGATATGCATTTTCATCTTCTCTTGGGCCAACATATTCAAGTTTAAGACCAGCATTGTTTGCTGAAGTAAAACCAACAACACCTTTAAATTCACCCCAACAACCAACATACATTGCAGAACCATCCGCTCTTTCACCAAGAACTACATCCTGAGCATCAGTAAATACTGCATCATTAGGAGCTTTACGAGCAACCTGTTTGTTTTGTTCGGGATCAAGAAATGTTCCAGTAGAACTAACAGTTAGTGTGTCAGTTCCTTGACCAGCAGAAACTTCCCAACGATACATAACGCCGTCAGAACCTCTCATCATTGCCACATTTGCTCCACCTGCAATGCTTTCAGCAGCAGTTAACGCAAGAGTAGTAGCATTAGAAGAACCTTTATCAAGAGCGCCAGTTTCAGTATTAACAAATTCATAACGACTAATAAAATCATTACGAAATACTGGAATATCCTGATACATAAGTTGAGGTTTCATACTACCAAGACCTGATTGCTGAATCTGATATGCATCAGTTCCACCACCAGTGTTTCTCAATAATACTCTAAGAGTACGAATATCCCTGGCATGCATCATAATAAAATCAACATCACCAATAGTAATTCTATCTATAGCATCATCAAGATCTTCAAGTGTAAATACACGCCCTGGACGACCATCTCTGGCACTTGCTGGATCATCTTCTACCAAACTTAGAGTTTGTGTTGGAAGACCATTATTATAGAATGGATGATTAACATCATCAGCATTTCCAGATTCTGCATCTAGAATTGATCTCATTCCATGAAATTTAGCAGCAATACCAATAGGTCCATTGTTTGCTTGTGTGAGTGCTCCGCCTGGGCGATAAGCATTTATAATTGCATTCATATAAATACGAGCAATTTGCTTTGCCTTAGCAGAAATTTGTACTTGTAGCTGATCGTTAGTTTCAGAAAATTGATCTTCTATTTGACCGTCAATGATAATATCTGCTATGATAGCACTTAAATTAACATTAACATTTTCAAAATCAGCACCAGCCTGATACTTTGTCTGATTCAAATCAGTTCCTGGAGAAGCAAAGTCAGCGGAAGCCAAACTAGCTTCTCTAGTAAAAGTATAAGCCAATCCTTCAAAAACTACAAATGGAAGATATCGAAACCATGTATCAACAGTAACGATGTCTGCAATAATACCTTCAACTAGAACATTGTTAGAAAGTTTTGCAGCTTCAGATAAACTAATTACTTGTGCCATTTTTCACTATCCTTCCTAATAATTATCTTTCTCTGAAAACAGAGTTAGGGTTTCCTCCACGTATTGAGTCAAGCCCTGCTTTAATTTTTTGAGCAGAAGTCATTTTCTTTATTTTGTCACGTTCATCACTTTCAAGTTTTTCTTTAGTAATTCTCGCTCCATCTTTAGCTCCTGGGACATCGTGATTTACAACTATTGTTTTATCCTCAAAAAGTCCCTGTGCTTTTGCTTCTGCTAAAGCAGACCAACCTTCTCGTGGGTCTGAAAAACCTTTAACCATACTTTCGGCAAATTTTTTAAATTTCTCAGGAATTTTATTAATTTCTTCATTAATTCTTTCCTGATATACCTGTTTTTGAGCCTCTCGCTCCGCTTCAAATTCGGAAACTTTTCCTGTCATATCATCAATTCTATTCTCATATTCTTGTTTGAGTGCATCCATTTGAGATTGTAATTCAGTAATGACAGTTTCTCTATGAGCAAGTTTTTCTTCTAAATTACGCTTCTTGTCAGCTTCATTAGCCTCCATAGTCTCTAACTTTTTCTTGGCTTTTTCAGCTTCCTTAAACTGCTCAGTAAGAGTATTAAGTTTCTTCTCCATCTCAGTTCTTAAGGCTTCTAATTGCTCCTTAGATTTTATTCGTGTAGTTTTAGCTTCATCCCTCAATCTTGTGACTTCCTTTAGGGCGCTTTCTTTAGTCCAAGTATCAGGATCTTTAACTGTCTTGTCTGGAGCATCAGTAGTTTTAGAACTTGCATCTTTGGAAGAAGTGTCCGATTCAGTTTTAGATTTCGTTTCTTTATCAGTTTCAACTTCACCTAATAAATTAGTACCTCTACTAACCTTATCAGAGGTCGTATCTCCACCTATTGGAGTATCAGAAGTTGTGTCTGTATTTGCATTTGAACTCTTTCCATCTGCGTTCACTGAATCATTAGCTTTCTGTCCTAACGTTGTTAGCAGGTCATCCTTTTTTGACATTGTCATAATTTGTCCTTTCTAGCTCTACTAGAATATTAAAAATTAACGCTTATATCCTTGATCAAGCATGTCTACGCCTTGACCAAAAGTATTAGCAAAACCATTTTGCATCATTTGATTATAATAGGGATTATGTGATTTCGATTTCATTTCTTCAGAAGTAACTGGAACTATTCTTATCTCGCTAATCATACCTGGAGAAAAAGAAGTAACAATTGGATCAGTAATTTGAAATGGTTTACTTTCTTTAGCGCATTCTTCCCATTGACTTGTTAATTCTACCCAACAATTAAAACATTCATCATAATTATTGGATTCTAAAGCCACAATATGATTTTGATCAGTTCTCAAAACTAATACTTCATATACCATTTTTTGTTCTTTTAATTGTTCCATGTTCATCCTTGATTATTTTTTCATTTGTTCTGATTTCTTTTTAGCATCCTTTGCTTTATTATCTATTTTAGGTTTACTAACTTCAGGTTCTTGCTTTTGTTGTCCAGAACCCATTGATATGCTATTCATACCAGAAGTTTTAGTTCCTAATCTAGAAGAGGTTTGTACTGCTTCTGTAGTTTGAGCAGCAATAATATCTGCTTCTTGCAATATTTTGGCTCTTTCTACATCAATCTTAGCATCCTCTTTTGATTGTTCCATTTTATCTTTTCTATGTTCTTTAATTTCTTTTTTAACCTCATTATCAGTCATATGAGGATACATTTCTTTATAAACTTTTCTATCACCAGTATCCCTAAGTTTATTTTCCATAGTAATTTCTTCCATCTTAGTTTTGGGATCAACTGGAAATTTAGGTTCTACATAAGTTACTTCAAGTTTGGAATTTTCTGAGAATTTTTTATCTCCAATTTTATCATGATGAGTATTCCATAATTTTTTAATAACTTGAAATAATTGTTCTTCTCGTTCTTTAAAAAGTTTACCACGCCTTCTATTTTCGTCAATAACTCCAGCCTTTTCCATCCAAAGAGCAAAGCCTGAAGGAGGAATATTATCAGCATATTTTGGTCTAATACCATGATTAATTCTAACTATATCAGATATAGACTGGATAGATTTAATTAACCCTGTAATATCTGCAGAAGGGTGAGCAAATTTAAAATCACCTTTTTCACCAACTGCTACGGCAGTATCAGGACCAATAGAAAAACCAAGTGCATTAGCATCAGCATTTCCGTCTCTGTATAATCCCAAACCAGCATCAAATGATCTAAATTGACCTCCAGCTCCATGACCTGTAAATCCACCAAGTCCTCCAAATCTAGATTGAGCAGATCCGCCCCTTAATAAATTATAGTCATCAGCAGGTCTACCTTGTCTAGTACTAGTAGGTCTTTCTACTCCAGATACTACTGGAACTCCAAACGATTGGAATTTAGCTATATGATTAAGATCAGTAATTCTCATATTTATAGCATGATTTGCATAAATAAGTGGTTCGTTTATTGGTAAAAAATAATAATGTGCAGGATCTTGATTAAAAAATGGTACGGCAGGAATCATTCCATATGGATTTTTGGTTTTATATTGGTTGCCTTTATTATCAATCTGCATATGAGATCCAGGACTCCAATAAATTGTATCAACAGAAGAGTATTTACTAATCTCTCCTTTTTTAGTTTTATCAGCATCACTCATACCATAAGTAGAAGGGTCAGCAATATTAATACTGCCCATAGAATGCCCAATAGAGCCACCAAATCCCTGAAATTTAGTTCCAAAACCAATTAACAACTCAGTTATATAATATGGTGAAGCTCCATGTTTTATATCATAAACTCCACTATGCATACAATCTAACTGAACTTGTCCACCCTGATTCTTCTTAACCATAAATCCTGTTTTTGGATCAACAAATGAAACTTTTACTAATACTGTACCTAAAAGCCTACACCATCTATCAACTTTGTCTAAAAGCATGCGATATCGACTGTGGTTCATAATTTCATCCCACAGCTTTTGATCTTTATCTAATACTTTTCCATTACCATCTACTATTTTATATATAGCATCTTCTTTGTAAAGTATTGCTGTTTCATCAACAATTTCTCTTGTTAGATTTACTGGTAGTATTTGTTGTTTTTCAGGATTTCTAAATTGTCTAACCAAATCAAGCCATACAAACTCATCCTGACGGCCTTCATAAAAAGCTAGAGCAATTTCAGTGATCCATTGCCTATAATAGATATCTTCATAAAGGTAAATCCCTACTGAGGATAAACCTCCCATTCTACTTATAGGATGGTTACTTACTCCTAGGTTAAAAGACATAATTCACTCTCAAGTGTTATATAAAATTAATGAATTGTGAACAAGTCTCTAACTTGAACAAATTATTATTAATCTAATTTTTCTTTGTTAGGTTCTTTTACTGGATGAGATTTAGGAGGAGTAGAAGGATGATCACCATGAGATGGTTCTTTTCCTTTGTGTTCAGGAGCCATAGATTGTTTTCCATCTAATTCCCCAGGAGAACATACTGGTTGTCCCTGTGGCCTCTTCCATTTTTTATGTTTAGGAGCTGCTGATTGATCTCCAGGTTTAACTTTCATATCTTTTCCTTTTCCCATTACTTTTTTCTCCTTTTTTTAGCGTAAGCTGCTTGTTTTGGGTCTATAATAGCAGAATTAGTTTTACCATCATCTTCTAAAGTAAAATTTCTAGCAGAATCAAACCATTCCTTAAGAGTCTTTCTTTTATCCACTTTTGGTAATTCTTCGAACTCTTGATAAATTTTACCAGACTCAGGAGGATTAACTCCGCCTCTTGGTTTTCTTATATCTTTATTTTTCTTTTTTCTTGCCATGTAATTTTTCTCTATCTATATAATTCATAGGATTAAGCAATTTATCAGCAACACCTAGAAATCCTTTTCCTTTCATTCCTGCTGCTCTATCAGTTAAGCCTTTAACTGCCATAGCAAATGCATCACCTATTCCAAGGTTTCCAGTTTTTGGAGTTTCACCTTGGTCTTGTTTTGCTTTTTTTACTTTTAATTTACCTTTTCCTTGTTTAATATCGCTCATTATGTTAACCTTCTTTCTCTTAGCCAGTTCAAAGCAAATTCATTTACTTTTTGTAATCTCTGTTGGTAACTTAAATTTTTATATTTATCTTGTTTGTTTGCTCCTGCAAATTCACAATATATTGCAGCATACAAAGCATTTATTATATGGGTTTTATTTGCTGTTTCAGAAAGCATGCTTTTGTTTATACAAAATAATCTATTATTTCTATATATTAAAGATTGTTCCATTATTTAGCCGCTATTGTAAGTTTGCCTGCTCCGCCTGTTCTTTTAACCCTTATAGCTAATACTAAATCCGTAGAAAAAGAATCAACGTCATTAGATCCTGGAATAGCAGTACTATTTTTCCAATTAACTCCATCAAGAGAAAATTCTAATGTACCTGCCAATGTTCCACTAGCTTGAAAACTAACAACTTCTGCAGGAAAATGAAGTCTGATAATTTCTTCTGCATTTGCAGCATCTAGTTCTTCAGTAGAAATTGAATATCCTGTTTGGATCTTTTGTTGTAATCTTATTTTGTTTTTTCTAGTAATCTGTTCCAAACCCATCTAAAATCCCCCAGTAACGGTAAAATGCTCACCTGTATCATGAAATAAATATATTAATAAATATCTTAACGCATCCAATAAACCTTCATATCCATCTGGCGATTCCTCATAATCTTCCTTCAATGCTCCTGCTTTTGTCTTTTTAAATTTAGCAGTACTCATAGCATAAGTTAAATTTGGACAATTACTAGATATAAATAGTTTAGGATATGTTACTTGATCGTTATTTTCATCAACTATAGGTCTTCCTTTTGAATCAAACTTTGGAAATTGTAGCCATTGTCTAACCATATTGCAACCAATTTCTCTATCTTGTTTTAGACCCACAGGACTTCTTTTCAATACTTCTTTAAAATCATCCCAAGCAGACCTACCATTAAGTTGTCGTTGTTTTCCAGATATGTCCGCTACTATATGTTCAAATTTTATTCTATGTCTGACACTCATAGGTGCTTTTTCTATATTCCAAATATTATTAGCTGTTTTATTTAATTCTAATTCTTTATCTGAAATTTGTTGTGCTTGCTCATATGTACTAGTTCTTGAAGTAAATCTTTCATCAAATATTATAACATCACCAAATTTATTTACTTGAGCAAATATTGTACTAGCAGGTTTAGCAAAATTATGATCACAGGCAGCATATATAGGGCCTTCATTAGGATGCCATGCATAGTCTACTACATTTGGAACTGGGTATTTTTTTTCTGCTTCCATTATAAAACCTGGAAATACAATATCTGCTACTGCTTCAAAATCAGCTAAATATTCTTGTTTAAATTTTACCACTTTCCCAGAATGTACTGCTCTTTTATATGCTCTGTCAACCTCTTCTTTACTCTTTTCTGGAGTTCCTGCTAATAAAGGATTATCATAACTAGTACTTCTAAAAGCACTCCATTCTGTCATATCATCATCAATACCAAGTTCTTCATCAAACTGTACTGGTAATTTTCCTTGTCTTTGTTTAGTACCTTTTTTGCCATAAAGATATAATTTATAAAAAGAATTTCTACCTCTAGGAGTAGAAATAAAAATAGCGCTACCTTCTTTATCCATAAGTGTAGGCTGTATCATCTGAGTCCATATATCTTCTATTTGTTCATTTATAGCAGCCTCATCAATTATTACTAAGTCATTTGCTTCACCAGCCAAACTATCTGGATTTTCCAGAGACTTGGCTTCTAATACAGAACCCCAAGGAGTTTCTAAGTAATAATCACCTTTTTGTGACCTACAGCGACCTCCTCCTGGTTTTCCTGGTTTAATAACTTGTAATTGTACTACTAATATGTTTTGTAATTCTCTAAATACTTTTTCACACAATGAATAATCTGGTGCGCAAATCCATATTCTTCTTCTTATTTGAAATAGAGCTGCAAGAGCCATTAAAGAAGCAAGTAAGGTTTTTCCAAAACGTCTACCACATGCCAATACTTTAAATCTTGCTGGATCTTTTACAATTTCTACCTGTGTTTGAAATAAAGGTTGAAATAATTTTCCTTGAGAAGTTCTAACTCTTTTCTCATGCAAAAATTTAGATAATCCTTCTATATCTAATTCGTGAAGCCTAAGAGGTTTTCCTTCAGCGTTATAATCAGATTGAGGTATCATATTACTTATTACTTCCATGTAACTTCTGGTTTATTTCTCTAAATATATCCATGACTTCAGAAGACTTATTATCACCTTTTTCCACATAATCCCCAGATAACGTTAGCCAAATTTTAGCAGCAGTAGTATCCTTGCTATCTGTAGCCTTTTTATAAAGTGTATCAATAACTTTTGATCTTTTTTCTGGAGTAAAAAGCCCTACGCCTCTTATTTTAGCCCACACTGCTTCTTCCCAACCAGCTTTTTTTCTCCATTGTCCAACAGAATATCTAGAAGGAATACCTTCAAGTAATATATCTCTTACTTCAGGTTCATCCTTATATCTTAGTTCTACTTCTTCAATTAATAAATTTCGTAAGGATTCTACAGAATATTTTTTCTGCTCCCTAACAATAAAGGTAGCTTCTATTTCTTGAACTATTTGCTGTAAAATAGTCCATTCAGAATCACCACTTAATTTTTTAACTTTTTGAGAAGCTAGAAGTTTAAGATTTGACTTCTTTTGGTTTTCTTTGTTCATTAACTACTTTTTCTTCTTTTTTCTTAGGTTCTACTCTTTTAGGTTTCTTTTTAGGAGGTTTTTCTTCAGTAACTGTTGGTTTTTTGTGTGGTTTAGTAACTTGTAGTAAATCTGGATGTTTTCTAAAACTTTTTTTACCTTTTGATTTCTCTTTGGATAACTCGCACTTTTTATTTGGACAAAAAACTGGTCTTGAGTCTTCCCAAAGTGCTATAATCTGTTTAGTCCATCCACAATTCTTACATTTATATACTATTTTATCCATTACTATTCCTCGGTTTGTAATTTTCTTATTTCGCTTGGTTTATATTTTTTATCTATTTTATGCTTCCAAGGCTTACACATAATACAACCACAGCCAAAATGACATTTATTAAATCTGCCTATTTCATCTACAACCCAGCCTATTAATTTCCACTTTCTAGCTCTATTCTTTTGCTTTGACTTTGATTTATGTCTTCTTTCTGCTCTATTCATTTAATCCTACTATAAAAAGAGAGCCAACTCATGGAATAAAGAAATTATTCACGATTCATGAATTGTGAAGCTCTCTTTAGGGAGGGAATCAAATTGTCTGAATGAAATCTCTAAGCCTGTCTATTTTTGTGCGTCTATGTCAGGTTGGAAGCCTATATTTCAAATCCTACCCATGATATCCCGTATTATCAGTTGGATAAATAATTCCAGTTAAGTTCGTGTAAGGACCAAATACAATTCCTATTTTATTCTTTTCTTTATCTAATTCATTAAGCTGAAATATTAGTCTATAATTATCTTTTACAGACATTAATTGTGTATCTTCAATCTCATTCTCAGTAGGGTATGTGCCCTTTTGGTCTGGAATCATTAATATTTTAAAATTATTATCACCAGCTACAATGCCATAAAAATTAAGATCAAAGTCAATTGCTTCATCAATAGTCTTTTTAGATTGTTTTTCGTGCTCTGCTAATTTTTTTACAGATTCTACAAAATCATTTGTAGCTTTTTCCATTTCAAGTTCTTCTTCAGTTTTTTGCTTTATTGGCTTTTTCCTATTTTTAAAAAATCCAAACATTAATTTGCCTAGCATAAAAAACTCCCCTTAACTATATATTAGTACATACTAAGTCAACTATATAAACACTTTACGATCACTTTTTTGTCGTCCTCTTCTATCATATGGAATAACTTTTCTTCTCCCTTTAAAATAGTTATAGAGTAATTTTCATTTCTATAACCCTCTGTATTTATTTTTAAAGATAGTACTATATGAATAGGTCCTCTCTTTTTAATACAAGTTACTTCTCCTACTATTTCTGACTCTTCTAAAATCAAATAATCTCCAACATCTATTTCCAATAAATCATTCCAAGTTGTCATGATATTACACCTAATACTATTTTAAGTAATAAAACTACATATATAACAACACAAAGTATAATTACTCCTGCCAACAATCCATAAATAAATACTCCAAATATATCTAGTTTTTCTATAGGTGTGTCCATTTTTTCCTCTGGTATTGGCATATAATTAGCTGGAGGAACTGGTGGTGGAGGCAGATCCTTTGGTCTTTTTCTAGTCTTTTTTGGAAACTTCACCAAATTATTTTTATTTTTTTTAGGAAATTTAATTATTTTCCCCATAAAGCAAATCCCCATATTCACATTTTTCTAAAAATGACCAAGTAGTATAATATCCTTCATACGAAGTTAAGTCTCTATTAACAGGAACCACTAAATATTCTGTAAATCCACCGTAGCTTTTTATTCTTTTAATTATATGTGGCTCTTTATTATATATTACTATTTCCCCTACCTTGAATTTCATATAACCAATACCCTATTTCTTCCTTTGTTAGAACCTTCTCCACAACAGGACAACCATCTAATTCTACTATATTATCTTTAACGGGTACATAAAATTTACAACACCATCTAATTTGGTTATCATAACATTTTTTTGTATACAAATCAAGTATTATAGCTATGTCACCTGATTCACACTGAACATGTTCTCCATAATAATCACTTATAGCAGAAGTAAAACCAAGAATTACTACGTCACCTACATTATATTCTGGTTTGTGTACATCCTTCTTAAAATTCAATTCCTACTCCTGTTCAGAAATGCCTCTGAGAGGCCCAAATCTCAATTCTGAGGCGATTTTATCCAAATAAGACCCTTTGGTACTCTGAAGGTTCAAATTCTTCTAAAAAACGAATTATTTCTGCATATCCATACACATCCACTAATTCTCCAGTAAGGGACTCTAATTTTAGCCAGCCACCATATGATTGCTCGGTGTCAAAAATATAAAAATCATCCAAAAATTTACCAGCAAATGCATTTGGATATTTAGGTTTAAAAAATCTACGCACGTTAACTCCAATTATGAACCCTTACGGGACGTTTTTATATATTTTTTTAATAAATATAACGATATCATCCTGTACAGGTTCTTTTTACATATATAACAATCCAAGCCAACTGTCTTTTGTATAACATCTGGACTTCTCTACATAACAAGGAAAACTACAATAATCAACAACAATTTCATCTGGACGGAGGGCTTCAAGTTCTATAATTCTAGATATATATGGATTTTTATAATTTTTATCAATTACGCAGATTTTCTGATCTTTTAATTTGTATAATTCCTCTTTATTTAAATCAGATAAACAACTCATAATATTCCTTTCGATTAAAACACCATTATATCATATATTTAAGTTAAATGTCAACCGAATAATATTTGTGCCATTTCCGTTGCCTTAATTATATTCCTACTATATTTAAACATTGGCCATTTATTTCCTATTCTAACAAAATAACCATCAATACCATTAAATGTAGTAGTTTTACAAGGTTCTATAACAGCTATACAACCTAGATACCAATCATCGCTAATTATTAAAACTTTATCTCCTACTCTTAAATCTTCATTCATAAATATAGCTCCTCAGACATCTCTGTTAATGGGCATATCTCACTAGGATCTACTGTAACGTAAAAACAAAACTTTCCATTTATGATAGGACTATCCATAATATCTAAAGGTCTAATCTTTATGACATCAGAAAAAAGAAATTTATCAACCAAAAAAACATTACCTTTGTAAATTACCTTTTGGTCTAATTTAAATTCATGCTTATCCATATAAAACCTTCATAGCCTCTGTTGCTGGTATCAGTAAATAACCAAAAACTACCAACTGATAATTGTTATCCATTGTTCTTAGCCAGTATACATCTTCATCAATATCAATGATTTTAAATACTTGCATTGCTTCGATCTTGACCACAGCCAACATATAAGGATCATAGAAATCAGAAGCATTATCATAGCTGTTAATTTCTTTAACTAAAGATGCTGGATACTTATCTTCTCCATACTTATCAAGATTTATAGTAACTTCTTGTCCTATTTCAAATTTCATAAGTACTCCTCATACTATCAGCTAAGATTATATGATATATTCATTTGTTTGTCAAACAATTATTTTATTTATTTTTACCAGTTATACTATAATAATTAATAGTATAATTATAACAAATACTTATATTAATACTGTTGTGTATATGTCTAGATACTTAGTATATGACTAAACTTATAAGTCTAGACTTAGTAATTTGATTGTATATAATCAATATTATAAAATTGTATAAGGTTTAGATGTTTATTTATTTTTATATATACGTATATAGGTAGTATACTCTAAGTCTACTTTTGTGATTTAAATAAATTTATAAGTACTTAATATTGTAATTATATTTTTTTAAAATAAATAAGTTGACGAATCTGGATTTTTTTGTTATTATTGTGGTTAGCGATGAGGATTTTATGCCAAAATTTGTAATAGGTGATTATATAGTTGAGATTGAATCTGGTGAAATACTTAAGGTTGAAGAAATATTTGTTCACCAGTTTGATGATTATGCGTATACTTATAGAGTAATATATTCAGATGATTATATTGTTAAAGAAAACATATTTTCCAGAAACCATTGGCTTGGTTCCTTTTCAGCAAGAATGGAGAAATATTATAGATTAGCTACTGAGTTAGAGGTTTTATTATTATGTTGAGAAGATTAAGAATATTCTTTATTATTAGTACGTTATTTTCATTAATATCTTCTATACCATTTTTTATTGGTGTTGAATTATTTTTTATATTGTTTTTTTCTTTTATAATGGGTGTTTCCGCCCTTTTCCTTATTTTTGTAATTTTTAATGTAATTTTGTCATCAATAGTTTATGGTTATGTGGATATAATTAGTATTTTTAATTTAAAGGATTATTTAAAAGCATTCAAGGATTTTAAATATCAATTACGTAATCCTCCTAAAGTAAAGGTTGGGGATCGGATTATTCTTGATGAAAGAATATACTTAATTAAAGAAGTTGAATTTATTTATCATAAAGGACACTATGAATATTTGTCTGAAAATGGTTCTGCTTTCTATGATACAGATAATTTTGTTAAATGTGGAGAGAATGGGAAGGCATTGTATGATTAGGTTTAATACTTTATACAATTAGGCCATATTAGGCCAAAGTATTGAACGTTATGGTTTATATATGAGTCATTATGACTGTTTATGACTCATATATAAACCATAACGTTCAATACTTTGGCCTAATATGGCCTAATTGTATAAAG
>Ga0180432_10006041_pt1 | contig 15890 bp, 8 predicted proteins | sample SS_ome_10_FD_132414 | JGI IMG/M metagenome (GOLD analysis project Ga0180432, IMG submission 132414) | Hypersaline lake sediment archaeal communities from the Salton Sea, California, USA - SS_1_MS_2 metaG | ecosystem: Environmental > Aquatic > Non-marine Saline and Alkaline > Hypersaline >... | reverse complement strand
TCTTTGCCATCTCGCCGACGGTGGGGCTGGTGGGCCAGGAGTCGCTGGGCCTGCAGTCGGTCTCGACCGGCTCGCTGGGCAACGGGGTGACCGGCTACCTCTCCAGCCTGGGCCGGGGCGAGACCAACGCCCTGTCCTCCCAGAACTTCGCCACGGCCCAGCGGATCGTCCGGGCGGCGAGCAATCAGATCGCCTCGTTGCGTGGCCGCATCGGTGCCTTCCAGAAGGACACGCTGGCCACGACGATGAACGCGCTGGAGGTCGCCTACGAGAACACCGCGGCCGCCGAGAGCGCCATCCGCGACGCGGACTTCGCGGTGGAGACCAGCAACCTGACCCGGGCGCAGATCCTGGTGCAGTCGGCCACCGCAACGCTCCAGTTGGCCAACGCTTCGCCCCAGAACGTGTTGGGACTGCTCGGTTAATGTCCACAACCGTGGGGCAGGGGTCGTGCGCGAGGTGATCGGGTCCTGATCCGATCACCGGCACGGCCCCTGCCCCGGTCCCTTCTTCCCACCCACCAAGCCGACCAGGCCGGCCTCCGAAACCGCTACCGACCGCGCCGGCCGCGGGCGCCACCGGGTGATGAACTCGGTCGCTGCGGAGGGACCTCCGGCCAGTCCACCCGGTGCCTCGGGCAGCCTCGGGCACCCTGAAGAAACGGCCGCCTTCCCGGCGGGCCGGAATCGCGGTGCTGATCGTGGGGCCTGCAACCGGGGCATCCTGGGCCCCCAGGGGCTTGCCTGTAGAATAGAGGAACGACGTTACCAGGGGCCGGTGAAGCCATCGTGAAAGGCGGCCAGGTCCGCCAGATCGACCGCCTCGCTGGAGTCCAGATCAAACAGCTCCAGGCAGTCGGCCGTGGTCGCGCCAAAGCAACCCTGAAAGGCGGCGAAGTCGGCCAGATCCAGGTCCCCGTCACCGTCGGCATCGGCCGGCACGGGCGGTTGCTGATACCAGAACACGACCGACGTCCACTTCGCCCCGACGACGGAGTACTTGTTCTCGATCCTGATCTCGATCGACTCGCTGAACGGGTAACGCTCTCCGATGCACCAGCGGTACTGGTCGGCGCGGGCCAGGGCAACGCCCGTTTCCCGGTGAACGTAGAGAATCCCGTGCAGCGGGCGGATGGCCGCCTGGGGCCTGGGGCCTTCCGGCTCGTCGCCCTGCACCGCCACCCAGTTGTAGTAGTACCCGCCGTTGTAGGCGTCCTCGGTCCCCGTGCCGCTGATGACCTCCATCCCGTCCGCGCAGACCACCTCGTCGCCCTCCAGCATGTTGAACTGGTCGGAGGCCTGCTCGAGGTAGAGCAGGCTGCCCACGTAGTGGCCACGGCCCGCGGCGCTCAGCATCGGGTGGTAGACCTGCCCGGGCTCGCGGACGTCGCTGAAGGCGTGCACCCGCAGGTAGCACGACTCCGTGGCCAGGGGGCCCGGCTCGTACTCCACCGCCGCCGCATCGACCGGGATCGCCGCGGCGCCCGTGTTGGCCAGGGCGACCGACACCGAGTGCCGGTACGGCATGGGCCAGTAGCAGTAGAAACCCTCGCCGTCGGGCGAGTCCGTGCCCAGCGGCAGGCTCCGGTAGGGCGCCCGCTGGTGACCCGCGCCGAAGAAGTCGCTGACCGCCACGTCGATGGCGGCCGCGGGCTCGTCGTCGTAGGTGACCACCAGGTGCAGGGCACCGAGCTGTTCGTCCGTGGCCCCGTCCATCCGCACGGTGAGCCGCCGGATCGTGCCCGGACCGGTCACCTCCGCGAGGGTCAGGGCGTCGCCCGGGGCGATCACCGTGCCGGGCGTGCTGAGCAGCACGGCGGTCGGGCTGTCGCCCGCGGGGTGCTCACCCGGGTTGTCGAAGAGCTCGACCATCCGGGCCCGGGCCTGCTGCTGCTCCGCCGACAGGGTGCCCGTGTAGGACTGGGGCACGGTGCCCTCCGCGAAGGTGACGTAGCTGTACTGGTAGTAGTGCCGGTGCGCGGACCAGCCGCTGTCGGGCAGTTCGTGGTTGACCGTCTCGATGCGCAGGGAATGGGCGAAGGGGATGGGCTCGTAGCAGACCTGTCCGCCGGCGCAGGTGGTCACCAGGGGAGAGGTGAAGTAGGAGAAGGCCCCGTCGTAGACCGCATCGCTGGTGGTGTCGATGCGGGGGGTCTGTTCGCCGTCGAAGAACATGCGGACCATGAACCCGCAGTCGGCGGTCACGTGGGGCATCCAGAACCGGTAGACAACGCCCGGCGAGTTGATGGTCCTGATGATGGCCGGCGTTTCGGTCTTCTGCAGGCCTTCGGGCCACTCGTACCAACTGTAGTCGTGGTTGGCGCCGCTGCGGTCGTAGCTGGAGGCCAGCCCGGCCCGAGCCCCGACACGCAACCGGGCCCAGTCGGCCCAGGACGTGTAGTCCTCGTATCCCGGTGCGGCCATCACGGCGGGAGTCGCCGATCCCCCGGCCAGCAAGGCCGCTGCGACCGTGCGCTTGAGCCAAGACAATGCCGTCCTCCTTCCCCGGGATGAGACCCGTATTCACCCGCCGGGAACAGTTCCGAAGGGACGTTCTCAACTGCTCCGCGTGGCCCGCCGTCCGGTTCCGCGCGGGCGGCACCTGGTGGGCTGCCCCTCGCCCGGCCACCCGGAGTATACCCTCGTGCACCGGCGGGCGTCACGCGAGCGTGCCGCGGGGTGTTCGCTGTTCGGCCCTCGCGGGCAGGGGATGATCCGAGCGGGGTGCGGCGGGGTGGAGCGGGCACTGGGCATGCCGGCGGATGACAGGCGGTGGGCCCTACCGCCCGGCAGGGCGGTCCGGAGTGCCGGAGTCCACGGCATCCCCGGAGCCGGCGCGACAGACTCGCCGCGTCGGCCGGTCCGGGCCGGAGCTGCATTCGCGGCCAGCCAGCGGCAGGCCCTGGCCGGCGCCGCGGACACGGCCACCGCCGCCGCCGAGGCGCTCTGCCGGTAGCGCCAGGCGATCCAGACGGTGATCAGGCACTCGGCCACGCCGGCGCCCTCCCAGGCGGCCAGCCAGAGCGACGAACCGGTCACCAGCACGCAGAGCACCATGCACAAACTCGACGCCGCCCCGAACAGCCAGGCCACGATGCTCACGTCGTCCGACTGCTTGCGGCGCACGCAGCGGGCGATCTGCCCGCAGGACAGGCCCAGCCCGAACAACGACGCCAGGACCACGAGTGCTGCCGCGATGAGGTGGGTGGTCATGACAACCTCCGATTGTCGGTCTGCCCACCGGACGGCGGTGCCGCCCGGCAGGACTTGAGGTGCGGCCCGGGCCGCTCAGGGGCTTCGCGACGCCGCGAGGGCTTCCTCCAGATCGATCAGGGGCAACAGCTCGGTCAAACACGAGAGGGCCCGCGGCAGCCGGGCCGCGTCGCCGCCCAGTTCCTCGCGAAGACGCCCGTTGTCGTAGACGACGTCCATGTTGATGAACGGCAGGTAGTAGCGTAACCGCGAGAAGATCAGGCGTTGCCGGGGTGTGCGGATGTACTGCTTCTGCACCGCCCGGGTCCAGTCCGGCGGGGGGATCAGCTTCAGGCCGGCCGGGCGCCGGTAGTACTCGTCCAGGTAGGCGCAGATCTCGCCCCAAGTGGGAGCCGCGGTGGCTCCCGCGGACAGGTGGTAGCAACGGTACCGCCGCGGCGAGACGGCCAGCAGCCGCAGGACGCTGTCGGCCACCCATCCCACGGGCACCACGTCCATGCGGGCCCGGGCGTCGATGGGCACCGCTTCGAACTCGTTCAACAGCGGCATGAACCAGAGCAGGGTGGCGGCCAGCTCGGGATCGGCCAGGCCGGTGCTGAGCACCACGGAGGGCCGGACGATCAGGTGCCGCAGGCCGCTCTCGCGCAGCAGCCGTTCGGCCTCGGCCTTGGAGCGGGTGTACTCGTTGTGGTGGGCCGCCTCGAGGTTGCAGCCTTCCTCCTCGGTGAGACAGCGGTGCTCCACCGCCCCGCAGGTGGCCGCGGTGCCCAGGTAGACCACCAGGGGATCCCTCCCACAGCCGCTGGCGAAGTCGATCAGGTGTTGCATCCCCTCCACGTTGGTGCGCCGGCAGCGGCGGCCCAGGAAGGAGGTGTCCGCGGCGCAGTGCAGGATGATGTCGACCTGCTGCTGGAGGGCTGACTCGGCCGGCCGGGGCAGGCCGAGCCGTTCGGCCGCCATGTCCCCGGGGAGCGCCCGCTCGAGGCAGCCGTTGAGTTCGGGAGCCGGCCGGCCGCAGGCCAGACGCCGGCTGAGCCGCTGGCCGGGAGCCAGCTCTCCCTCCGCCCGAACCAGGGTCCACACCCGGTGGATGCCGCGGGCCAGGAGGCCCCGCAGCAGTTCCCCGCCGATCAGACCGGTGGCCCCGGTGAGCAGGATGTTGGACTCACGCGTCAACACGGCACCGACTCCGGCAAGGGTGTTTCGACCGAATCGTCGGACAAGGTCTGATGGTCCCGTCGGAGCCGCCAGATCAGGGCAACGCAAACCGCCGGATAGAACACGATTGTGTCGGGCAGGTCGTGGCAGAGGAACCAGGAACCGCCGTCGATGTGGAGGGCCAGGGCAATCGTGACCCGGACGAAGTTGCCCGCGAGCACGACGGTCGAGACGACCAGAACGCGGAGACAACCTCGGGCGACCCCCGGGCGAACGTCCCAGACGAAGGGCAGCACCATGAGCAGCAGGTCGACGTAGGTACACTCGGGCGTGAAGGTGTAGTGCCGCCGGTCGGCGACAATCGTGGGGACCCCCTCGGACTCGATGGGTACGGCCCGGTAGCCCAGGGCGTGGAGGGCGCTGCCGGTGAGGTCGCGCTGGAGGCGCGGCAGCGGCCCCCAGGGGATGATCTCGAACACGCACCAGACGGCGAGCACGAAGCCCATTCGAACCGCGATCCAGGGGCTGACTCTCAGGCCGTTCATGGTGCACCGCTGGGGGTCGTTGGCCGGCCGGTTCGCCCGGCCGGCCCGCCACGGCCACCCGGCTCCGTGGCGGGCTCGCTCATTCCGTGTTCGACGTCGGGGGCGGACCACCGCCGCAGCAGGAGCACCGTGTCGCCAGGCGCCCTGCCACCCCTCCTCCCCCGGCTACCGGCGTTTCCTGCGGCGCCAGGCCACCACCAGGAAAGTGACCATCACCGGCACCACGTAGGGCAGGTGTTCCAGGCCGGACTTGCACTTGCTTACCATGGTGACGCACGCGCCGATGGCCCCGAGCACCGCCAGGGGAATACCCAGGGCAGCGGCGATGCAGGCCAGCCCAACAGTGCCAGCGCAAGCGGCAATGGCGGCCAGAATCACGCCCGAGGCGGCCAGGATCGATGCAGCGCAGATGCCGACCCACCAGACGCAGGTCCAGCTCCAGTGGCCGCTCGGATCCAGCCTGCTCCAGGGGTTGTTGCCGGCGTAGGTGTAGCCGTTGCCGAGGTTCAGCCAGTCGCCCCAGATGCCGATGGTGTCGCGGGTGGTGTAGCGCCCGGCCACCGGGTCGAGGTACCGCGTGCGGAAGTAGTAGAGGCCGGTCTCCGGATCGTAGCGCCGGCCGGTGAACATGTAGGGGTTACCGGCCTGCGACTCCAGCAGCCGGAGGTGCACGCTGTCCACGTCGGTGTCGGCGGAGTTGGCCCCCGTGCCGGAGGTGAAGCCGAAGTACTTCACCGCGGGAACGTTCTCCGGCGGGACGACCGCGGAGAGGACCGTGGTCGCCTCGCCGTCCGGCGGCGTGAGCACGACGCCCAGCACGCCCCCCTCGAAGCGGATCAGGGCGTGCCAGATGCCCGTCTCCTCGAAGTCCGTCGAGACCGGAGCGGTGGCGATGCTGACCACCGAGCCGGCCACGTCGATGCCCACGTGGTTGCTGTCCGGGTCGAAGTCGTTGTGGAAGGCGTCGAACTCGACGGCGAAGGAGTCGGCCGAGAAGCCACCGTAGCCCAGGTCCAGGCCGAAGCCGCCCGGCTCGGTCGGCAGGGTACCGGCAACGACGAAGGTGAGACCGTCCGGGTCGGCCAGGCCGGACTCGTCCAGGAAGCTGCCGGCCGGGTCGGTGACGAGGAAGTCGAACTCGACCTCGAAGCCGCCGACCTCGTAGCCGGTCGCGCTGAAGAAGACCGCACCGGCTTTGCCCTTCTTGCCGCTGATCATCAGGCGGGCGACCTGGTCGACAGCCTCGTGGTAAGCCTCCCCCAGGAAGGACCAGTCGATGGGGGAGTCCGCGAAATCCTCGAAGGCGGTCGGCAGCGTGGGCCGGCCGTAGTCCTCGTACTCGTAGCGCTCCACGACCCCGCCGGCCGCGTCGGTCAGGGCCATCACGTTGTGAAGATCATCGGCGTGGTAATAATGGTCCTCCCCGCCGCGGCGCATGGTGAGCACCTCGTCGATGTAGGAGCCGTACACGTAGCTGGCCTGGGTGAGGCCGAACTCGTCCAGCTCCTCGACGACCTGCCACTGATCGTAGCAGTATTGCGTCACCTCCGGCAGACCGTAGGCATCCAGGGTCCTGCCGATCCGCCGGCCCAGCGGGTCGTAGGAATAGGTGTGGTGCCGGCCCGCGGCCAGGTCCTCGTACTCCACCATCTGGTTGCGATAGTCGTAGGTCATGACGAAGCCGGTCATCAGGCCAGGCCCGGTGAAGAACCGCTGGAACAGGGCGAAGTCGCCGAGGTCCACAGACCCGCTGCCGTCCAGGTCGTAGCAGGCACACTGCGGCTCGACCGCTACGTCCGGGCCGGCCAGGCACTCGTGGAAACCGTCCTCGCCCCCGAAGTCGTCCAGGTCCACGTGCCCGTCCCCGTCGCAGTCGCCCGGCGCCGCCATGCCGATCAGGTTGCCGTTGGCGTCGTAGGTCCGCCGGCCCGCGGGGATGAGCGTGTACTGGTTCATCTGCCGGTCACCGGGCTCCGGCAGAGTCGGGTCCATGAAGTAGAACCCGGCGTCCGGGCCGCCCTCGACGGCGATGCGGTTGCCCACGCCGTCGAAGTCGTAGTCCGCCGTTCGCAGCATGGTTCCGCCGCCGTCGGTGATCGCGCTCTGCACCAGCCGCGACAGGGCGTCGTAGGCGTAGTCGTGAGTCCACTGCGGGCCGCCGGCCCGCAGGTCCCTGCGCTGCGTCTTGTTGGAGAGCCGGTCCCAGGTGTAGCTGCGCTGGTCGATGATCTGGCCGCCGGAGATGACCGAGTGGGTCGTGCCCACGATCATCCTGACGCCGTAGTCGTCGGGCGGGTTGGGGGGCAGGCCGTCGTAGGTGTACTCGGTGCGGGTGCCGTTGCCGTTATCCCGGCGGGCGACGCGGGTGGGGCCCACGTAGTCGTAGGTGGCGATCAGCCCGCCCCCGTCGCTGACGGTCTTGACCCGCTCGAGGTCGTCGAAGGTCCGGGTGATCAGCCGGCCACCGGGCTGAAGCGTCTCCAGCTCGTTGCCCACCCCGTCGAACTGGCTGACGGTGAGTCGTCCGTTGAGCGTCTCGCGGATCGTCTTGGCCCGGGAGTCGTAGGCGGCCGTCCAGGCTGAATCGTCGTCCGCCGCGGCCACCAGGCGGGACATGCCGTCGTAGCCCAGGTCCTCGAAGGTGATGTCGCCCGAGACCCCCGGTCCCGGCGTGATGTCCCGGCGGACCGGCCGGTTGTTCAGGTCGTACTGGACGGCGGCCACGCTGCCGTTGCCGTCGGTGACCGTGACCTGGTTGCCGTGCACGTCGTAGGTGTAGGTGCGGGCGGTGCCATCGGCGTACTGCCTGGCCGTCAGCCGGTTGAGGGAGTCGTACTCGTAGCCCGTGGTGTTGGTGTTGTCGTCGGTGCGGGCGGTCAGCCGCGAGGAGTCGTCCCAGCTCAGAGCGATGACCACGTCCGGGTCATCGCCGTCGGCCCCGTCGCCGTCCAGGTCGTAGACCACCTCGATCCGCCGGTCCAGCCCGTCGTAGCTGTACCGCGATTCCTGCGCCTCGGCGTCGACCGTCAGCGTCAGGTTGTTCCGCGAGTCGTAACCGAACTCGGTGGTGCTGCCGATGTTGTTCTCGGTGCGGATGCGGCGGTCCAGCCCGTCGTAGGTGTAGTTGGTGTAGTAGATCTCGTCCGGGCCGCCCAGGTCCGGCTTCTCCGTCTCGGTCAGGGTGACCAGGTTGGAGTTGGCGTCGTAGGTGTACTGCCTGCTGTTGCCCGGGGCATCCGTGACGGCCAGCTCGCGGTTGGCCGTGTCGTAGGTCATGGCCACCTCGTGGCCGTTGTCGTTGACCACGCGGACCACCTGGGAGTTGTCGTTGTACTCCGTCACGGTGACCGCCAGGCCGTCCCCGATCGGGGCCTGCGTCTCGGTGTCGAAGAAGGCCTCCTCCAGATCGATCAGGCGGTCCATCTCGTCGTAGACGTAGGTGTTCGCCAGGAGACGCACGTTGCCCGAGCCGCCCGCCGCGTCCACCAGCTCGCCGTCGACCCGCTTCTCGGTCTGGTTGCCGTTGGCGTCGTAGTGGTAGCTGGTCACGTTGCCCATGGGGTCCGTCGAGCTGACCAGCCGGTCGTAGCCGTCGTAGGTCTCGCTGGTCACCCGCGGCACGTCCTCCAGGCCCCGGCTGGTCTTCAGGCGATTCTCGTTGCCGTCGTAATCGTACTGGCTGGACGACTGCATCGACGAACCCGGAGCCCGGATCTCCCGGAACACCAGGTCCCGCTCGTCGTACCGCGTCTGCACCACGTTGTCCGGGTCGTTGCCGTTGACAGCTTCGCCGTAACGCACCAGCGTGCGGTTGCGGTTGGCGTCGTACTCGTACTCCGTGGTGGCGAAATCCTCCTCCGGCAGCCCCTCGCAGGTGGGCTCCTCGGGCGGCCCGGGGATGGACCCCGTGTGCTCGCCGCACTCGGCGCACTGCCGGATCACCCGGTTGAGCGTCTCGAACTCGTACACCGTGGTGTAGTGCGTGTTGGGCTGGAGGATGCCCTGGTCGTCGATGTTCTGCACGTCCACCCGCACCACGTTGTCGTTGGCGTCGTAGTAGGTGTCCCGCTGGTAACGCACGCCCTCGCCCGCGGTCACCTCCCGGGAGATCTCCCGCACCACCTGGTCGAGCTGGTTGACGATGAACTGGGTGTCGTGGCCGCGCGGGTCGATCTTCTTGATGACGTTGCCGTAGGCGTCGTACTCGTGGGTGGTGGTCAGGGCGAAGCCGCCGGCATCGACGATCTCCTGGTGCAGGTAGCCCTTCTGGGGTCCGGTGGTGTAGTAGGTGTACTCGTCCCGCCGGCGATGGCCGCTGCCGTTGTCGGGCAGGGTGTGGGCGGTCACCTGGCCGCTGGTGTTGTACTCCCAGTCCTCGACGATCGAGGGGATGCGGTGCTGGGTGTGGGTGCGGTTGCCGTGGGCGTCATACTCGTGCAGCGTCTCGTTGCCCCGGCCGTCCACGTGGCGGGTCACGAAGCTGCCGCAACCACCACCGCCCCCGCCGCCACAGCAACAGCATCCCAGGCAGGCCGCCCCCTCGACGGGTTCTGAGGTGCTTCCCAGGTCGGCCTCGTCACCCCCTGCCGCGTGCTGGCGGGCACACGCCGGGCACTCATCCTCCGAACGCAGCTCGACCATCTCGCCGGCACTGCAGACGCCGCAGCCGCCGAAGCCCGGCTCGTACTCGAAGGACTCGCAGACCTGCGTCTGGTCGCCCCCCAGCGGACCCGGCAGCCGGCAGTGCTCCAGCAGGTTGCTCCGCATCCGCGGGTCCGGGTTGGTCTCGTCGTAGGTGAACTGCTCCTCGTTGCCGTTGGGATGCAGGATGCGGGTCACCAGCCCATCGTCGTTGTACTCCCACTGCGTCTCGAAGTAGTCCGGATCGTCCGGCCGCAGCTTGCCCGTCGGGCGGTTGTCCACCTCGGTGGTCATCGTGTCGGCGTCGGCCCGGCCGGTGTACTCCCGGCGCAGCACCTCCCGGTTGTGCCGGTCGTAGAAGTACTCCCTCACGTTGCCCACCCGGTCGTTCTCGATCACCTTGAGAACCGCGCAGCGGGTCTCCTCGTCCGGCGTGATCTTCGTGTAGTAGTAGTCGATCACGTCCCCGGCATCGCCCAGGATCCGCCGCACCAGCCGGTCGAAGTGCACATCGTCCTCGTCCAGGGTGTAGCGGGGATCGCCCGGATCGACGGTGTGGGCGTAGACGTTCTGCTCGTAGGTCTGGCCCCTGGGGTCGGTGGTGGTCAGCAGGTCGTGGTTCAGCCGTTCGTCGCCGAAGCCCTTGGTGTAGGTGTAGGTCGTGGTCTTGCCGTCGGGAAAGTCGTTGCCGGTCGGCGTGCCGGTCACCGCGGGGGTGGTCACCGACTTGAGGTCGCCCGGCGAGCCACCCGCCTCGCCCTCCAGGTAGTACTCGTACTTCGTCTCCCGGCCGCCCCAGTCGGTGACCGACTTGAGCAGGCCGCCGGCGTGGTAGGCCAGGTCGATCGGCCGGCCCAGGGTATCGGTCACCGTGGCCAGCCGGCCATCAACGTCGTAGTCGAAGGTCAGGGTCTCGCCGGCCCGGTGGGTGATGGAGGCCACCCTGCCCTCGGACGGCGAGCCGTCAAGCTCGTTGAAGGTCCACGTGCCGGTGTCTTCGAACTCGACCGTGTAAGTGCCGTCGACTTCCTCGCGGAGTTCCCGGAAGAACTGCAGGCAGGTGTAGCTGTCGCCGCCCTGCGGAACGTAGCGATCCAGCCGCCCGGTGCCGTCGCCCAGGAGCAGGTCCGCATCGTCCTGGGCCAGGCGGAGGTCGTAGGAAGCGCTCCAGCCGTGCCCGCCGGACGTCTCGCCGCCCACTCGCGAGCGGAAGCTCCGCTGCCAGACGAAGTCCAACTGCCGGCCCGGGACGCGGAGGTCCACCGCCGTCGGATTCAGCTCCCCGGAGAAACGGTGCACCACTGCGCCTGGCCCTTCATCGCCGCCACCACCCCCGGGGGCGGCGGACGGCCGGGCGGCCCACCCCGGCTCCACCAGCGGCCGGCACTTGGCCCCCGCCACGCCGAACTCGCCCACGGCAAAGCCGCCCGCCGCAGGGTCGGTCGCCACCGTGATGTAGGCGATGGTGCTGCAGCCCGTGGCGTAGAACCCGAAGTACTTGGCACCGGCGGCCCCCTCCACCTCGATCAGGCCGGAGGACGTGCCATCGTTGGCGATGGCCTCGAAGTAGAAGGGCGAAAACGAGGCCGGTTCGGCGTAGAAGTAGAAGGCGTCCGTGTCCGCAGGCATGGTCAGCGCCACCGCCGGCAAACCGTTCGTGAAGTACACGTCCCCCGTGTAGCCGTGGCTCCAGGTAGCCCAGCCCTCCCCGATCCGCCGGTGACTCATGGGCAGGTCGAACAGAACCTCTCCACCGCAGCCGGAGGGCACCTCGAAGACGTCCTCGTACAGGGGCCGGGGATCCTCCTCGAAGCCCTGCGCGTAGTACAGACCGAGCTGCGACGGCGGCGGGCCCGTCTCCGGGGAACCGTCGAAGAAGATCTCCGCCTGCCCGACCGAGCCAACCGCGAGCGAAACGGTCAGAATCATCACCTTGACGTTCATCGTACACCCGTCTTTCTACAAAGGCGTGTCGGCCACGCCCCCCGTTCGAGTTCCGGTTTTCCGGCTCACCAATCACGCTCGTCCCCTGCCGTTGCCCCGCAAGGCGGTGCACCCGATCACGAGGACCGGCACGGCTTCGCCGGTCGACCGTGTGCGGGACCTGTCAGGCGAGCGTGGTTCCCGAGAGATCAGAGAGACCTGCACACAGGGGACGGGCACATGGGCGAAGCAGGCAGGCTTGGGGCCCGGCGTTCAAACGCCGCCCCGAACACCCCGAGCATATCGATCATCCGCTCGACATCCGGGATCAGACGGGCGATCCTTGGCATGGTCAACGTCGGGTCGCCCGTTGCGCAGGGCCCATCCCGTCCCATCCCATCGCGTTTATCCGCTCGGCCTGCTGCCTGGAGACATGCAGCCGGAACTTGAAGCGAGAACGCGGCCCGCAGGCGTCGTGGTTTCCGGCTTTTTTTCCCGGCGCCCAGGGCACCACCGGTCTCAGGCGGCAGCGCCGCCCGGGCTGAGGACCGCCGCCCCCGGCGAAGGGCACCTGTGACGCACACCCCGAGAGGGAACAGCAGCGGATGCACCGGCGGTCCGGGCGCGATTCCGGGCGGGACGTTGCGGACGGCCGCGACACGCCAGCCTCGCCCCAATCGGTACGTGACTCACGCAATCCCTAGTCGCGTGGGGGGCGAGGCGGCGGCGGGCGGGAGGATGCGAGAGCCTGCCTCACTGGGCCCGGCAGGATTCGAACCTGCGACCGATCGATTATGAGTCGACTGCTCTAACCGCTGAGCTACGAGCCCTCGCCCGATTATTGAATCACGCCGGCAGGCCAGGGTCAACGGCGGGCCGCCGGCAGCCGGCCGCCCCGCGGTGGGCGGCGTGGCGGCCGGGGGGCGTCTTGCATCGTCCGTCCGGCTCTCTAGAATCCCCGCCAAAGCCAAGGAGAGCATCGCCGTGGCCATCCATCCAACCGCCGTGATCGACCCCAAAGCCGAACTCGACCCCACCGTGGAGGTCGGCGCCTACGCCATTGTCGAGGGCGACGTGCGGGTCGGCGCCGGCACGCGCATCTACCACCACGCCTACCTCACCGGGTTCACCGAGATCGGGCCGGAGTGCGAGATCCACCCCTTCGCGATCGTGGGGCACCTGCCGCAGGATTTCCACTTCGAGGGACACCGCTCCTACTGCCGCATCGGGGCGGGAACGGTGATCCGCGAGCACGCGACCATCCATCGGGGCACCGACCCCGAGTCCAGCACCCTGCTCGGCGAGAAGTGTTTCCTGCTGGCCTATACCCACGTGGGGCACAACTGCGTCCTGGGCGACCGGGTGACCCTGATCAACGGCAGCACGCTGGGCGGCCACACCGAGGTCGGGCGGAACGCCGTGTTCTCGGCCGGGGGCATGACCCACCAGTTCGTTCGCGTGGGCGAGTACGCCATGATCAGTGCCTCCTCGCTGCTGGTGATGGACACGCTCCCCTTCATGACCACGCAGGAGCGCAACCTCTGCGCGGGCGTGAACCTGGTCGGCATGCGTCGGGGCGGTTTCACCGCGGAGGACATCGCCGAGATCCGGAAGGCCTACAAGCTGCTGTACCGCAGCGGCCGACCCCTCTCCGGGGTCATCGCGGAGCTGGAGGAAACGCTCCACACCGCTGCGGGGAAACGGCTCCTGGCCTTCCTGACCGCACCGAGCCGCCGGGGCCTGGGCGCCGGTCCCCGGCATGCCTGCCGGCCTTCACGGCACCACGCTGCGGAGTGAGCGGGCGGCGGGGCCGGACCGCGCCTGGCCTGCAGCCTCGATCACGGCCAGCGAGACCCCGGCGTCGGAGAGGATGCCGTCGAGCAGGCGCGCCTCCATGGCCGCGTCGCGCCCGTCGTCCACCCAGTAGTCGAACTCGCGCGTCAGGTAGGGCTCGCCGGCCACGCCGGGCAGACCCTCCCCGAAGATGCGCAGCACCGAACTGGAGGTGTTGAACTGACGCTCCGGGGTCGCGAACGTCTCCCGTTTGACGGTGACCGTAACGTCCGCCGCCTCCCCGACGGCGCCGCGATCCACCTGGACCTCGACCGACCGCCGCACGGTCCGCAGCGAGGCCTCCAACAGGTCGAACCCCGTATCCACGTCGTGACGCCAGAACTCCAGGAGGCTCTGACTGGTCACCGGGCGTGTGGTGATCGTCCCGCTGCGCTCGTCCACGCGGTCGAGTTCGAAGTGATGCCGGCGGAGCACCGCCTGGGAACTCTGCCAGAGGCGCTCGAAGGCCTCCTCCGTGGCCAGGGACACACGCTGAGTGGTGAGGTCGACCGGCTGCACCGGCCGGTGGCAGCCCGCCGACACCACCACACACAACGCCGCGATAGGCAGGACTCGTGGCATGATGGCGCAGATGATAGAGGTTGCCCCCCGCCGGTCAACCTTTGACCCGGGCTCGGCGCCCGGTCAGAGCAGGTCCGGCGAAGCCGAGCGCAGCGCCGAGAACCCCTCTGCGGTCGGGGCGGCCGGCACGACCAGGACCGAGCCGGTCCCCCTGGCCGGATCGACGGCGCCGAGGCTGCTCGCCCCCTCGCGGGCGTCTCCGGCCGGCGGCACCACCTGGTTCATTGCGGACGCAGCCGCCTCGCGGAGCAGGTGGTAAAGCACGTCATTGGGGGCAAGCTGGAGGGCACGGTCGAAACCCGCCACCGCCCGAAGGGCGTCACCGCTGCCGAAGCGTACGTAGCCCAGCACCATCCAGCCGCCCGCGTCACCCGGGTGGGCCCGCAGGTGCTTCTCCAGGTCCTCGACGTGATCGCCAAAGGCCGCCAGGTCGGCGGCGTACAGCGCAGTCACGTCGATCGGGAAGTCGATCGCGTCGGGGAGGGCCTCCAGCCCGCGGCGCAGGCCCATGGCCGCCGCCGCATACTCCCCCTCGGCAAAGCGGGTGATGGCGTAGGCCAGGGTGGCCTCGGCGTAGAACCGGCCGTCGAGTTGGGCACGCACGTAGTGGCGGCGTGCCTCCGCGAAGTCACCGGCCGCGAACGCCCGGTCCCCCTCCTGCATGGGGCGGAGGAGCTCGAACTCTTCAGCGCCCGTCGCGTCTCGCCCCTGGGGCAGCACCGTGGCCGAAAGCCCCGTCGAGGGCTCGACCCAGGCAGGCTCGGCGTGGCCGAGGTCGTAGGCGCTGCCCTCCACGTAGACGCCCTCGACGCCCGGGGTGGTGGTGCAGGCGTCCACCACCGTGACGGGCTGCTCGACGTACACCGTGCTCGGCCGCACGTACGCGAAGCTCGGGTACCACGACCACCCCCGCCACCACCGCGTGTAACACGAGCGGCGTACGGACCGGTGATGATGATGCCCGATGCGCGCCGGCCGGCAGGGCGGCCGGTGGTGGTGCCTGCGGTTCAGCCAGACGTCGGCCGCCGCGTCTCTCGAGAAGACCACGCCGCGGCCGCCGTCGCTCGCGTGGCGGTCGTAGTGAGCGTAATGCGCGGGCGGGGCTCGATGGTGGTCGTGCCCCCGATGCCCCTGGCCGTCGGTGTGCGGCGGGCGGCGGTACGAACGCCGCTTCAGCAGCGTCGGGCTGTTGACCCGCTCGGGCCGGACCCGCGGCCCGTCGCGTTCGGCACGGGCCGACTCGCGAGGTGCCACGACCGTCATGGAGTTGCGCATGGGCGGCCGGATGAGGGAGCGGCGCGCCTGCGGGGCTGCCGCACCGCCTCGAGTCGAGCCCGACTGCCGATAGCTTCCGGAACGGCTCGCCGAGGAGGTCGGCCCCTCCGAGCGGCCCGCCGGTGACCGACCGTTGGCCCGGGAACGCGGCACCAGGACGGCCCGCGAGGGGTTTCGGTTCGTGGCCGACCGGGCCGTCCGATCGGTGCTGCCCGAACCGCTCCGACCGGACCGCGGCCGCAGAATCGCCCGCGAGCCGCTCGAACGGCTGGTTCCGGACCTGCCTGCCTGGGACGAACCGCGGCTGGAGGTCCGGGGTCGAACGTTCGAGTTGCCGGCCCGCGACGAACGCTGGACGCTCGATCGGCTGCGGAGACGAGGCTGGGATCTGGTGGATGTCTGCCGGCTCGAAGGGCTGGTCGCCTTCCGAGTGCGGGACGAACGGCTCGGCGCCGCCCGCCGAGTGCTTGACCGCTTCGGGGATGGCCGCTTCTGGGCAGTCCGAGAACGTCGTTTGGGCGGCCCGCCCTCCACCTGAGGGACCGCGAATCCGAGCACGGCCAGCGAGGCGCACACGGCCACGACCCAGCGGCAAGCGCTTCGGCGGTTCATGGCTACCTCCTTTTCCCGCAGGACCCGACGGACCGACCGCCCCCCCCCAGCCGGTTTGTCCCGTGGCGCTAATATTTGCCTGCTGTTAAATATAGCCGAAACCTAGCGA
>Ga0180432_10006040_pt1 | contig 15893 bp, 15 predicted proteins | sample SS_ome_10_FD_132414 | JGI IMG/M metagenome (GOLD analysis project Ga0180432, IMG submission 132414) | Hypersaline lake sediment archaeal communities from the Salton Sea, California, USA - SS_1_MS_2 metaG | ecosystem: Environmental > Aquatic > Non-marine Saline and Alkaline > Hypersaline >... | reverse complement strand
TCGAGCGCGCGCGGGGCACGGGTCGCGGGGTCGCGGCCGAGGGCCCGCCCACCTCAGGCCCCGCACAGGGGGATGAGGCTCGTGGGGTGCTCGCGCACGGTCTCGCGCACCGGCGCCGCGTCCGTGGCCCGAAGGCGCTCCACGCGCCGGTAGGGCGGCGGAAAGTCGATGCGCCCGAACCCGGGCTCCGCGGCCAGGCGCTCCATGGCCTGCTGAGCGCCCTCGCGGATGAGCGCGCGTGCCCGCCGCGGGTGGAAGTGGATCGCGGTCTCGTTGCGCGTGGCATACGCCTCGGGCCCCAGCTCGTCGCCCGTGCCCGGGGTGAGGCCGTACTTCACCGCCGCGGTCACGATGCCGGGGAACAGGTCCTCGGCCTCGCGGCACGCGGCCTGGTCGCCGGACAGGAACACGGTGGCCACCCCCAGCTCGTTGGCGCACAGGGCCCGCGCGCCAAACTCGCCCACGGCCACGCCGTTGACGCGCACCTCCAGGGACGAGAAGCTGCCCGTGTGGCACAGGTGGCCGTACTCGGTGCCGGACTTCGGGTGCTGGCCCACGAACGTGAGCGCGTCGAAGCTCTCGTCCATCATGCGCATGCGCCGGTCGCCCTCCTTGGGCAGGGACGCCTTGCGCAGGTACAGCGCCCGCGGGTCCAGGAGCTCCGGGTCGATGCCGCCCCGGCCGTGCGCGTCGTCGACCAGCACCTCGGTCGCGCCCCCGGCGAAGAGCCCGTCCACCGCGGCGTTGATTTCGCCCGTGGTCAGGCGTCGGCAACACTCGTAGTGACGGTGGGTCGGCCGGCCGAACTCGCGCCAGTTGACCACGCCGGCCACGCCCTCCACGTCGGTGATCATGTAGACCTTCATGCCCGTCCTCCTGCCTCGGTGCCCGGGTCCGGACGTCTGCGCGCCGGAATGCGCAAGAGCGCCAAGAGGTCCGAGGGATGCTCGTCCCGGTTCACGCCGCTGGGCTGATGGTTGCACTCGCGGAACCGCTCCACGCGCACGTACGGCGGGTCGAGGCGGCGCAGCCCCTGGTCGCCCGAAAGAGCCTCCGTCCCGCGCAGGGCCGCCTGCGCGCGCTCGCGGATGAGCGCGCACGCGCGGCTGGGCGACAGGTGCGTCGCGTTGGCGTTGAGCCTTCGGTACGAGGCCGCGTCCCATTCCTCGCCGGGGGTGGGCTGGCTGCCGTACTTCACCTCTGCGGTCACGACCCCGGCCAATAGGTCCTCGGCCTCGCGGCACGCGGCGCGGTCGCCGGACACGAACACCGTGCGCACGCCCAGGGCGCTGGCGGCGAGCACCGTCAGCCCCAGGTCGCCGACGGACAGTCCGTTGACCGTCAGGTCCAGGGTGCGCCATTGCGGGCCGGTGTGGCACAGGTGGGCCTCGGTGCTGCCCGCCTTGGCGTACTGGCCCACAAAGGCCAGCGCGTCGCAGGACTCGTCGATGCGCCGGGGCCAGTCGTCCGGGGCCAGGCCGTGGAGGAGCAGGCACCGCTCGTCCAGGCGCTCGATGTCCAGGCCCTCGGGGTCGTGCGCGTCGTCGACCACGACCTCGGTGGCGCCTGCGGCGAAGAACCCGTCCGCGGCGGCGTTCACCTCGTCGGTCAACAGGCGCCGGCCCGCGTCGTGGTAGCGGCCCTCGGCCGGCAGCCAGTTTTCGCCGTCGATGAGCCCCGCCACGCCTTCCATGCGTGCGACCAGGTACACCTTCATGCGCGGTCCTTTCTGCAATGGGCCGAGACGATCCGGTCGATGAGCGCGGTGGTGCTGCGGCCCTTGACCAGGGGAAGAAATCGGATCTCGCCGCCGTAGCGCTCCACCAGGCGGCGCTCCTGCGTGTCGATCGTGTCGAGGTCGTAGTTGCCGCCCTTGGCGTACACGTGCGGGCGCAGCTCGCGCAAGACCGACAGGGGCCGCCGCCCGCGGAACACGGTCACGAAGTCCACGGGCCGCAGCGCGGCCAGGACCCGCGCGCGCTCGCGCGCCGGGTTGATGGGCCGGTCCGGGCCCTTGATCGCGCGCAGAGACGCGTCGCTGTTGACGCCCACGACGAGCAGGTCCCCGAGCTCCCGCGCGGCGGTCAAAAGCTCCACATGCCCGGCGTGCAGGACGTCGAAGCAGCCGTTCGTCCACACCACGCGCGCGCCCGCGCCGCGGGGGCGGTGCACCGCGCGCAGGAGCGCCTTGCGGGACAGAATGCGCGCGCGAAGGCCGGGCGTGGGCATGCGGGCTCCCGGGTCAGCGCTCGGCGTCGTCCGGCTCGGACGGAGGCGGCACCACCTCCACGATCTCCGAGAGGCCGCTCATCTCGAAGAGCCGGTACAGGCGCAGGCTGAGCCCCTCCACGCGCACGGACCGGCCGCGCTCGGACAGGCTCAGGTGCACGCGCCCGACCTCGGCGAGGGCCAGGCTGCTGAGCGTCTCCACGCCGCTGAAGTCCAGGACCACGTCGCGGTCCGACTCGGACACGAACACCGCCAGCTCCGCGGCGAAGGACTCGTACACCGATCCGCTCAGGTCGCGGAATCGCTCGCCGATGCGGAAGATCTCGTTCATGGGTCCCCCACGGTGGACGGCCCCGAAGACCTACGGGGCGGACCAGGTACCATAAGCGCTGTCCTGCGGAAAATCAACCCCGCGCGCGCGGCGGGGCGGATTTCGGTTGCAGGCTTGTATCCGCCGCGCTACCATGCCCGGGCAGGTTGCGGGTGTAGTCGCAGGCGCAGGGACAAGGAGGACGATCCATGTCATTCGGCGGGGTCTTCGGCGTGTACAGGGGCGGCACCTACGACCCCGGGGCGCGCCTCAGCGCGCAGAACGCGGCCAGTCAGGCGGCCTCGGCGCGGGGCCTGGTGCGCGAGGTGACCAAGGACATCGAGCGGCTGTTGATGATCTCCGAGGCCCTGTGGGAGCTCCTCAAGGAGCAGCACGGCTACTCGGACGACGATCTGGCCAAGAAGATCGCGGAGATCGACATCCGCGACGGCAAGCTGGACGGGCGCGTATCCGGGGACGCGCAATTGGCCAAGTGCGCGGAGTGCGGGCGGCCGCTCGGCAAGCGGCGCGCCACGTGCCTGTACTGCGGCACGCCGGTCGCGCGCGACCCGTTCCAGCGTTGAGGAGGGCACGGCCGTGAAGAAGCTTCTTCAGCTCGCGTCCTGGGTCTGCCTGGCCATGATGGTGGTGGCGGTGCTGTGGACGGAGACCTTCGCCGACCTGGCGCTGGTGGTGGGCTTTGCCACGGTGTTCATCTACCTGCGCCTGGAGCAGGCCTGCGAGCGGATCGTGGACGCGGTCTCCGGCGGGGCGTCGGACAAGCCCTCCGCGGGCGCCGAGGCCGGGCAAGCGCCTTGACGATGCGCACGCCTGCGCGCTAGGATGTTTTTTGTACGGAGTGGCGCGCATCTGGGCGTTACCATGGCCGAACATGCACGCTTTTCAGTGCAGCGTTTGCTAGACTATCCGAGGCTGTCCGGGTAGGCCGCATGGCGCCTCGCTTTGTGCTGCGTCTCCAGTGCAAAGGCATGGCTGGCCGTTGGGAAGAGCCATGGCAATCCCTGAAGGGCCGTTGGTTTGCTTCTTAGATGAGCATGACGATGCCAAATCGATGCTCGTAGGTGGGTTTTTTCTGCCGCGAAGCAGGCTCCACGACCTAGACGAGACAGTGCACGATCTCAAGGAGAAGTATGGCGTGCCCGAAGGTCAACCTGTCAAGTGGAACCTAAAGGACAACAGTTGTGCGGCCGCCAAGAGGGCCATCGGGAGGCAGGTCGATCAATTCCGCACAGACATGTTTCAGTCTTTTCAAGCGCTTGACCTGCGGTTGCTGATGTCGCACGTCTGGAAAGGCGCCCCATCTAACCGGAATGATGCATGGAAGTGGTCCTTCACAAACATCCTGCAAAGATTGTGCATCATTCTTGACCGTAAGAGGGCAGAGCTGTCTGCCCCGCACGGGTATCCTCTATTGGATGTCGTTTTCGACTGGCCGCCGAGCAACAAGGGGATTGACAAGTATTTCAGAGTCTATGACAGGGCGTATCGGGAAGGGTACACTTTCGAGAACAACACTGTGCCTAGCCTTCACGAGCGCGAGGCCTGTCCTTGTTTGCTGGTTAGCCGAACAAGGTTCTCGCTTGGTCTGCAAGCAACCGATATGGTGGTTGGAGCCGTTGGAGCATTCTTCAACTGGGTTTATGAGGAGAAGGACAAGGGCAACGTGCGACAGCACTTTCCCGCTCTGTTTCCTCTCTTCCATCGAGAAGACGAAGGCTCCGTGATGGGCTACGGGCTTGTGGTGAAAAAGAATTGCAGGGCGGGCGTAGAGAGCGCAATCAGAGATCTGGGATTGATCAACTGAGGCTTGCTCTGTATAAGAGAGCTGACCTCCCTTCGGCCGGGGCCGCACACAGGAGCGAGGCATGCCCACGCGCGCCGCGATGGACCAGCTCAAGAACGACCTCGTGGTCATGGGCGAGATGTGCGAGAACGCCCTGTCCTCGGCGATCATGGCCCTGATCGACCGGGACGAGGACATGGCCCGCGGCACGATCCGCTACGACGGCGAGATCGACGAGATGGAGCTCACCGTCGACGCGCGGTGCGTGCAGCTGTTGGAAGGCGGGGGGCTGAAGGACAAGCCCCTGCGGTTCGTGGCCGCGGCCATGAAGATCAACAACGACCTGGAGCGCATCGGCGACCACGGGGTGGAGGTCTGCGAGCACGTGCTCTTTCTCGTGCAGGAGCGCACGGTGCTCACCCAGGTGGTCGACTTCAGCAGCCTGGTCGAACAGGTCGGGCAGATGATGCGCGAGAGCGTGCGCGCCCTGGTGGAGGAGGACGTGGCCCTGGCGTGGAAGATGCTCGACGAGTATCCGGTGGTCCGCGACGAGGTGGGCCTCATCTTCAGCGAGATCCTGGAGGTCATGGAAGAGAGCCCCCGGGCCATCGAGCGCTGCTGCCACATCCTGGCGGTGAGCAAGGCCCTGGAGCGCGTGGCCGCGCTCACGGCCAACGTGGCCGAGGAGGTCATCTACCTCGTGGAGGGCCGCACGGTGCGCCATCACATCGAGGAGCACCACCCGGTCGGCCCGCCCGTCCTGGCCGGGGCCCGGGAGCCCGCCCGGGAGGTCGAGGAGCGCGAGGCGGACCTGGTGCGCCGCCACTCCCGCCGCCTGGAGAAGAAACGCGAGACGCGCGGGCGGCCCGCTGCGAAGAAGCGGTAACGGTCCCGCTCCATTATGAGCGCGCAGTCTTCTCCCACCCCCAACCGTGCGGGCGCACGCGCGCGGCCCGATGCCGAGGCCCGGCGGTTGCGCCGCGCGGTGCGAGGCGCCCTGCGGCGCGCCGAGCGCAAGCGCGACCGGCTGGACCGCGACCTGGCCGCGTGCGACGAGGCGCCCCGCCTGCGCCAGGAAGCCGAGCTCCTGAAGGCCGCGCTGGGCGACTTGCCCCGCGGGGCCGAGGAGGTGCGCGTGCCCGACTACTACGCCGGCGACCCGGGGGCCGAGCGCACGATCCGCCTCGACCCGGCCCGCCGGCCGCGCGAGGCCATGGCCCGGCGGTTCAAGCGCGCGGCCAAACTCGAACGGGGCCGGCCCAAGATCCGCCGAGAGATCGAGCGCAACGCGGCCCGGTGCCGCGACCTGCGCGAGCTCTTCGACGCGTTCGAGGCCTGGGCCGCGGAGGCCGCACAAGACGACCCCCCGCCCGCGCACCTCGTGGACCGGGCACGTACGCTGCGCGTGTCTGGATTTGGCGGCGTCCCCGATCCTGCTCCGAGAACTGGAGCTGCCCGGGGCGAGCGATTGCGCGACGTGCGCACGTTCCACAGTCGCGACCAGGTGCCGCTCCTCGTGGGCAAGAGCGGACCGGGCAACGACCGGCTGACCTTCCGCATCGCGCGGGGCAATGACTGGTGGTTCCACCTGGCCCCGGCCGCGGGCAGCCACGTGGTGGCCCGCACCGGACGCGACCGGGACCTTTCGCAGGAGACCCTGCTCGACGCGGCCACGCTCGCGGTGCATTACAGCAAGATGCGCGACGCGCCGCGCGCGGACGTCACCTACGCCCAGGCCAAGCACGTCCATCGCATCAAGGGCGCGGGTCCGGGCAAGGTGCGCGTGGATCGCCCGCGCACCGTGCATCTGCGCTTCGAGCCCGAACGCCTGGCCCGGGTGCTGGCCACCGCCGGCCGGGCGCAGGAGGCCTGAGCATGCCACGCGCATGGGCCGTGCCGATGCTGACCGCGCTCGTCCTGCTGCCGACCGGGTGCTGGCCGGACGGCGACGAGCCCGCCGGCGCACAGCCGCCTGCGCAGCGCGCACCCAGGCGAGAGGTGCGCCTGCCCTCTCCGCCGTCCGCGCCGCGGTCCGAGCAGGACACGCCAGCGAAGGCGCAGGCCGAGGCGGGGGGCGAATCCGGGACCGAGGACGCGTCCCCGTTTGCCGAGGAGTCGGAGGGTGAGGCCCTGTCTCGCGAGGGCACGTGGGCCGTGGAGGGGAAGACCGTGCCGCCGGGCACGGACCTCTCGAACCTGCGCGAGCTGCTGCAGTCGACCGGGTCCCTGCCCGATCCGAGGCAGCCCGACGCCGTGCTGCCCGCCGAAGGCTGGGGCCTGGCCGCGCCTCCGCCGCTCGTGGGGCAGCCGCCCTTTGACAGGGAAGACCTGGCCAAGGCCGGGGTGTATGCGAGGCTCCTGTTCGGCCAGGGCAAGTATCTCGACCGTGCCGACCGGATCGCGCGCCTGCGCGAGGCCCCGGACCCGGGCGCGCAGACGGCCCTGGAGATGGTGCTTGCCACGCAGCAGGACCCCCTGTCCTGGGCCGCGGCCGGGGCGCTGGCGAGACTAGAGAACGCCGATGTGCGCGAGGCCCTCGCCGAGGCGGCGGACGACCCTCGGTCCGTGGTGCGGGCCGCGGTGCTGCCCGCGCTCGCCGAGTCCGGGCACCCGGACGCGGGCGCCTTGGCGCTGGAGCGGTTCGAGGAAGACACGGCCACGAGCGTGCGCGCGGTGGCAGCCGGGGTCCTGGGGGTGCTCGGGGTCCGCGAGGCGGTGCCCGCCCTGGTGGAGGCCGTGCGCACCGAGCACCCGCACGTGCGCCTGTACGCGGCCTGGGCCCTGTGGCGCATGGACGATCCGCGCGGGCGCGCCTTTCTCGAAGAGCTCGTGGCCTCCGACGACCCGCGCCTGGCGGCCCAGGCCGTGGCCGTGCTCGCCGGGCTGGGCGATCCCGACTCGCTTCGCGCGTTCCTGTATGCGCTGGGCAGTCGGCACGAGAGGGTATGGCAGATGGCATACCTGACCCTGGTGCGCGCGCCCCGGGAGTACGTGCGCGAGGGGCTCATCGTGCCGGAGCCGACCGACGGGCAGGCCTCGGAGCGGCTCGTGCGCATGCGCAGACGCGGGGCGCTGGCCGAGGTCGCGCGCGGGCTGACGCTCTCCGGCGCGGGCGAGGAGCGGTGGCGGCTCTTGTGCGCGATGGGCGCACACGGCCGTCCCGGCGAGCAGCAGATCCTCGCGCAGGTCCTGGCCGAGCGCGAGGCGCTGGGCGGCCTGGAGCCCCTGTTGCGTGCGCTCGCCGCGCCGCAGTCCCGTGTGCGCGCGCAGGTGGCCGCGGCCCTGCGGCGGATCGCCCGCGTGCACGATCTGGACGCCCCGCCCCAGGGCGAGGAACGCTCGGTGTGGCGGCGCTGGTGGGTGGAGCAATCGCGCGCGCGGCGCGTGCGCGACACGGACACGGGCGCGGACGTGGTTACGGTGCGCGGCCCGGACGGCCGATATTACGCGGCGGCCGAAGGCGAGGCCCTGGTCCCGGGCGTGACCGTGGAACGCATTGAGCGGGAGGAGACCGGCGCCCGCGTGGTGGTTCGTGCGGCCGACCGGCGGTTTCGCATCACGCCCTGGGAAGTCGAGCGCCTGAGCCCCTAGCCGGGGGGAGAGACCCGCCGCGGCGCGGGGCGCGTCTACCGGTCGGGCGCCGCTGGACCTGAGCGCATTGATGTGCTACATTGAAGCCCAGGAGGGCGTCGCATGGCGGGATTTCGCCTCGTGTGCCGGCAATGCAAGACCGGGTACCGCGTCTCGCACCTGGCCCCGGGCAAGGCGCCCGCGTGCCGCAAGTGCGGCGCGGCGCTCACCGCGCGCGGGAAGCTCGTGCTCGCGTGCCCGTCCTGCGGCGCGCGCACCGAGCCCGCGCAGGTGGACATCACCCGCGCCGCGCCCTGCGAGGCGTGCGGCACGCCCATGCGCGCGGCCGAGCAGCACGTGCCGCGCGGCCAGGGCGAACCTTCGGTCTCCCAGGCCGGCCCGGCCGAGGCCAAGGCCTCGCGCGCCCACGGAGCCGACACGCCGCGCGGGTCCGGTCCGTCGATCCTGCCCGAAGGCGGCCCCGCCGTGCTCCAGGAGGCGCAGCTCGAAGGCACCTTCGGCAAGTACAAGATCGTGGAGCAGATCGCCCGCGGCGGCATGGGCGTGGTGTACAAGGTCTACGACCCGCAGCTGCGCCGATATCTTGCGCTCAAGCTCCTCCTGGCCGGCGAGGGCGCCACGGCCGAGACCTTGCAGCGGTTCCTGCGCGAGGCGCGGGCCGTGGCCAAGCTGCGCCACCCGAACATCGTGGCCGTGCACGAGGTGGGCGAGATCGACGGCCAGTACTACTTCACCATGGACTACGTCGAGGGCCGCACCTTCGACCAGCTCATCCAGCAGGGCGGCATGCCGCCCGCCGAGTTCGTGGGGTACATGGAGGACATCTGCTTCGCCCTCCAGACCGCGCACGACCACGGCATCATCCACCGGGACCTCAAGCCCGGCAACATCATGCTGGACGCGTCCACCGGGCGGCCCATGGTCATGGACTTCGGCCTGGCCAAGGACGTCACCAGCCTCACCGTGCAGTCCATGACCGGGTCCGTGTTCGGCACGCCCGCGTACATGAGCCCGGAGCAGGCCCACGGGCGCACGCACGAGATCGACTACCGCACCGACATCTACAGCATGGGCGTGATCCTGTACGAGGGGCTCACGGGCAAGCGTCCGTTCCTGGGCACCACGGTGTACGACACGATCAGCATGGTGGTGGCCGAGGACCCGCCCGCGCCGCGGCGCATCGCGCCCAAGTCGGTGGACGCGAGCATGGAGGCCATCATCCTGCGGTGCATGGCCAAGGAGCCCGCGCAGCGCTACGCGCAGATGTACGACCTGGCCGCGGATTTGAAGGCCTACCGGATCGGCGCCCCGATCGCGGTGCGTCCCCTGACCCTGCCCGGACGCGTGTGGCGCAAGCTGCGCCGCAGCCGCCTGGCCCAGGCCGCGGCTCTGGCCGTGCCCCTGGCCGTGGCCGCCGCGGTGCTGGCGCTCGCGCTCCTGAGCAGGCCCGGGTACGTAGAAATCCACGGCGAGGCCCTGCGCAGCGGCGAGCCCCAGCGCATGGTCCACGCGATCGGCGAGCTCCAGACCCTGATGGAGGCCGAGCGCCTGGACGGGGACGAGCGCGCGCAGGCTCTCGGTCTCGTGCGCGAGGCCCTGGACCACGAGAACGCGCAGGTGGGCGGCCGGGCCCTGCGCGCGGCCGTGCAGGTCGGCGACGGCCAGGCGGTCGGGCCGCTCCTGTCCGTGGCCAAGGGCGACGCGTATGCCCCCGAGCGCCGCGCCGAGGCGCTCCTGGCCGTGGGCGAGCTCGCCGCACAGACCCGCGACGCGAAGCTCGTGGCCGAGCTCACCCGGCTCGCCCGCCAGGCGGACCTGCCCGAGGCCGCGCGGGTGAACGCCGTGCGCGCCGCGGACCGGGTGGGCGGCCCGAGTGCGGTGGGCGCGCTCCTGGACGTGGCCAACGACCGCGAAGCGCCCACGGCCGTGCGGGTGGAGGCGTTGCAGGGCGTGGGCGGACGGATCGTGATCGGCAACCGGCGTATGGGCGAGGTGGTCGCGCTATGCGGCGACCCGGACGAACAGGTCGCCGACGCGGCCGCCCAGGTGATGGGGGCGTCCCGCGACCGGTTCAGCGTGGCCAGCCTGTACGGCGCCCAGGGCGGCGCGGGCGCGGCCTACCAGGGCCTGGGGGACATTACGCGTCAGAACGCAGAGCGCAACCGCCAGATGATGGAGATCATCGACAGCATGCACCAGAGCGGCGGCCGCCCACAGGAAGAGCAGCCGTCCGTACTCGACCGGGTGCTGGAGAAGCTCGAGGCCGAGGACCCACAGGTGCGCGCCGAGGCCGCGTACGATCTGGGCCGGCTGGAAGAGCCGCGGGCCGTGTCCGCGCTTGTGGGCGCGCTCGCCGACCCGGACCCCGCCGTGGGCCGCATGGCCGCGCGGTCGCTTATCGCGCTCAAGGGCCAGGCCCGCGCGGACCAGGCCAAGCTCGCGGACCTGCTCGGTCACGAGGAGCTTCTCGTGCGCGAACAGGCCGCGCGCGTGTTGGGCGCGTACCAGGACGCGGCCGCGCTTGCGCCCCTGTCCCGGGCCGCGCGCACCGAGACGAGCGCGCGCGTGCAGATCGCGCTTGCCGAGGCTCTCGCGCGGCTGGAGGAGCCGGACGCGGTCGCGGCTCTGGCCGAGCTCTACGACCGGGCCGCCGACCGCTGGGCCGCGCTCGCCTGCGTACAGGCCCTGGCCAGCTACGGCCGGCCCGCGGCCGCGCACCTCGTGCACGCGCTGGAGTCAGACAGCAAGCACGTGCGCGAGGCGGCCGCGCACGTGCTCAAGGAACTCTGCGGCCGGGACTTCGGCGAGGACGCGGGCCGCTGGCGCGCGTACCTGGAGGCCCACCCCGCGGGCCAGGCGCCCGACGCCTCCTCCGGTCCCTGACGAGCGCGCGTGCCGCCTACCTGTCCGCCCTGTCTTCGGGCACGCCCAGGCGCGTGGCCATGGCCTCCACGTCCAACAGGTCCATGTCCACGGTGGAGACCGTGACGTCCGAGAGGTTCAGGTTGCGCGCGGCCTCCAGGGCCACGAGGATGCTGCCGCCCACGCCGGTCATGGCTTCGTTGCGCAGGCGCTCGCCCTCGGCCTCGGCCTTCTTGACGAGCAGCTCGCCCTTGGCCTGCGCCTGCGCGGCCTCCAGGTCCGCGTCGGCCTTCTTCTCCGTGGCCTCGCGCTCGGCCTCGGCGCGGATCGTGGCGATCTGGCGGTCCGCCTCGGCGCGCATGCGCACGAGCTCGGCTTCCTTCTCCTTCTGGATGACGCTCACCAGGCGCTTCGTTTCCGCCTCGATGACCTGGGTCTTGCCGGCCATCTCGCGCGCGACCTTCAGAGACTTGTTCAGCTCCACCTCCTGGTCGGCGAGCTTCTTGCGGCGGATCTTCTTCTCGTATGCGTCGTCGAACTGCACGTCGCGGATCAGCACGTCGATCACGTTCACGTAGTTGCCCGACAGGCTATCGCGCAGGCGTTCGAGCACGGCCTGGGCCTTGGTGCGCCGCTCGTGGGGGTTGTAGAAGTCCTCGGTGTTCATGTCCCCCAAGAGTCCGATGCAGGCCTGTTCGGCCTCGTTGCGCACGATGCTGTGGTACTTGCCCCGGGCCCCGGTGTCCTGGTAGAGCTTGTGGGCCTTGCCCGGAGTGATGCGGTACTTCACGGTCACGTCGACGCTCACGGTGTACCCGTCCGCGGACTGCACCTGCACGTCGTCGCGGCGATGGACGGCGCCCCGGGACGGGTCGCGGGTCATCTCCAGGGTCTGGACCGTGCTGTCGAACAGGACCCAGGTGTCGATGGGCCCGAGGTCGCGCTGCCAGCCGGGCCCGAAGTCCTCCGGCACCACGCCCCGGTCGCCGAGCACCGCGTACTGCTGCGTGCGCACGCCGACCTTGCCCACGGGCACGTACTTGACCAGGGACTTGAATACCACGATCCCGCCCACGATAAGCAAGATGAGCACGATCGCTGCGATGCGGATGGCCTTCATGGGGTGTCTCCTTGGCTGGACGCGGCGGACGTGTCGGACGCCTCGGACGCGACGCCGGCCTCGTGTCCCGCGCTCGCGCCGCGCGCGGCCGGCATCCGCCGCGCGGCGGCCGCGCCCTCGACCGCTTCGGGCCCGAGGTGCTCAAACCGCCGGGTGCGGCCCTCCACGGTGAACGGGCGCCCGGTCACGGTCACGTCTCGGAGCTTCTTCGCGTACTCCAGCTTGACCATGTTGCGCCCGCCTTCGCCCTCCAGGGCCCTGCGCAGCGCGGCGATGCCCTCGGCCTGGGCCTTCTTGCGGGCGAGGATGCCTTCGGCCTCCTTCTGAGCGCGGTAGAGCTCGGCCTTGGCGCCGATGGTGACCCGGTCGTAGTAGCCCAGCGCCCCCTTGCGGACCTTGTCCGCCTCGGCCTCGGCCTCGACCACGAGCTGCTGCATCTTGCCGCGGAACTCCTCGACGGCCACGTTCTTCTTGTTCGTCTCCTCCACGATGAGGGTCTGCTGGCGCTGCTTGGCCGCCTGGGCCTTGGACTGCTCCTCGAGCACGGCCTGGTCGGCGAGCTTCTTCTCCCTGATCTTCTCCGCGTACTCTTTGTAGAAGGTCGGCCGGGACGGGATCACGATGTCGTCGACCACGATGCCGAAGTCCTCCAGCGCTTGGCGCGACTCGCGCAACGCCCGGTCGAGCTTCTGCTGGCGCTTGCCCGCGTCGTAGAAGTCCTCGGTGGTCAGCTCGCCCAGGAAGTTGCGGCAGATCGAGCGCATGTAGTCGCGCATCCATTTCTGTTTGAATGCGTCGCCCGGGCCCGAGGTCCGCAGCACCACGTCGGCCTGCGTGAGGTCGATGCGGTACTGGACCTTCAGGTCCACGTACACGTCGCTGCCGTCGACGGTCTTGACCTTCAGGTTGTCCCCTCGGTCCTGCGTGCCCGGCTCCGCGGTCATCACCAGGGTCTGCAGCGTCTTGTCCAGGGCGTAGAAGTCATGGGTCGGCCCGAAGTAGAAGTGCGTACCCGAATCCTCGATCACGGTCATGTCGCCGGTGAGGCGATTGAGGAGCACGCCGACCTGTTCGCCGGAGACCTCGCCGAACCGGAACATGCCGATGAGCACGGCGACCACGAGCAGGAACGCGGCGGCCACCCACAGCGTCGTGCTCCCGAGGACCCGCCGCACGTCGTTGAAGTTCGGCGGTCCGTGACTGCCTGGCATGGATGTCCCTCCGTGTACAGGGTTCGTCGAAGCGCGAGGCGCCCGCCGCCGCGCGCGGTATCGAGATCGGTGCCGGGCCGGCTCAGTCGGCCACCGGCCGGAACCGCTCGCGCCAGATCCACAGGCTCACCAGGGGCGCGAGCGCCAGGTATCCGGCCAACAGAAACAGAAGCGGCACGTGGAAGAGCACCAGCACGAACACCGCCAGCAGCATGAGGGCCAGCGCTACGATGATGCGCACCGCCGTGTACTCGATATCCTCTTGCAGGGACGCGGGGTGCGTGCGGATGAAGCTCATGTTCGCGCGGTACCTGTCGCGCGGATAGGCCATGTCCGGGAACCGGTAGCGCACGAGGTCGGTGCCGGGCTCGCGTTCCTCGGCCGCGAACCCGGCCGCGCACAGGGCGCGCAGCTTGCCGCGCATGCGCCGCAGCGTGTACCGCGAGCGCGCGGCCAGGTCCTCGGCGCGCACCGGGCCCGTGTGCGCGCAGGCGAGGTACAAAAGCTCGTGCTCGTACACCGCGCGCGCGGGCCATCCGGTCGACTCGGCCAGCCGCCCCAGCTCGTCGCGCAGGCGCAGGGCGCACGGCCCGCAGAAGATCTCTCCGGGCAGCGCCCGCGCGTCCCCGCATGAGAGGCAGGTCTCCTCCGCCAGGGGCTTCGGGTCCATGGGCGCGTCCGTCTGCGCGGTGAACACGTACACGGGCAGGCCGTCGTCGGTGTCCGCGCGCACCGCGGACCCGTCGGCCATGCGGTCCAGGCACGTGCGGATGAGGGCCAGGGACGCCGCCAGATACGGCATCAGCGCATGCGGGGGCACGCGCCCCGCGCGCCGGCGCGCTAGGCGCGCGGCCAGGTTCTCGACCACGTTCTGTACGTGATCGCTGATTGGCGCGGACTCGAGCGTGCTCATGCAGGGCCCTCAACGCGCGAACGCGCGAACGCGCGGCCGGGGCCGGGGTGGCCCCGTGGTTGTTTGTACACGCGCGCGTGTCGCGCTGTCAACCCGGCGGACTGCCGCGGCGGCGCTAGGGCGCGGCGGGCGGCGCGTCGCGGTGCGCGGCCAGGTCCGCGGCGTGATGCTCGGCGAGGTACGCGTGCAGGCTGTCGGCCATGGCGCGGTTGCCCGCGAGGTTGGGGTGCGGGTCGTTGCGCGCGCGCTCGTACGCGCGCACGGGCTCGACCACTCCGCAGCCGAGGTCCCGCGCGATGCGTTCGACAAGCCGGCCCGGGGCCAGGAAATTCGCCCGCGCGCGGTCCGTGGCCGCCACGCGGCGCCAGTACCGCTCCCAGGCGTACTGGCCCTGTTCGTTGGCGCTCAGGACCGCGACCCGGGCCCCGTGCTCGCGCGCCAGGCGCCCGATCCGCCGCAGGAGGGCCCGGTACAGGCGCCAGCGCTCGCTGTCCGGGTCCGGGGGCTCGGGCCGGTAGTCCTCGGGTGACCAGTAGTCCTGGAACCACCGGTCCTCCAGGATGCGGCGTACGGTCTCGCGCTGCGCAGGCCCCGCGCCCGCGCGGTCCAGGATCGCGGCGAGCCGGTCCGCGGCCACGGGCCCCGCCCCGTGCGCGCGCAGCGACTCCAGGAGCGGCGCGTCCTCGTCCAGGCCCAGGGCCACGCGCACGTGCACGAGCCGGTCGTCGTTGACCACGAACCCCTCCGCGCCAATGGGCCCGTCGATCGCGGCGCAGAAGTAGACCCAGTAGATGCGCTTGAGAAGCTCGCTGTGTTTGACGAGCGAGAGCGCGGCGCCCTTCCACCCCGGCGCGGGGCTGGGTGTGCGCGGGGCCACCGACTCGCGCACGAGCGCGCCCGCGTCGTCGAGCCGGTAGCGGAACGGCTTGGCCGCGGACAGGCCCGACTGGTTCATGATGTCCTGCACGTCGTTCGTGGAGAACTGCACGATCACGAGGTCCGGCTCGTAGCGCAGGCCCTCGGTGCGCAGGGCCTCGAGCTGTTGGTCCGTGCCCCAGCCCGCGTAGGCCATGTTGATGACCTCGGCGCGCACGCCCTGCTCGCGCAGGCGCGCCTCGGTGAGCTGCGTGAAGGTGTGCTCCGGGCGCACCGCGGGCGCGAAGGTCACCGAGTCCCCGAGCACCAGCACCCGGTACGCGTCCGTCGCGTTGGCGAAGGTGCGGTCCCGGTCGCGCCACCCGCGCCGATTCGCGTACGCGGGGAAGACCTCGCCCGTGTCCGGGTCGCGGGTCATGAGCCGCTCGCCCGGCGCCAGCCCCCAGCCGTACACCGCGGCGTTGGGCGCCTCGGTGTGTCCGACGATGGACATGTGGAAGGGGAAGAAGAGGCGCAGCCCCACCTCGGCCGCGAGGACCGCGGCCACGAGCCCGCCGAGCGCGGCCAACACCTTGCGGCCCCGCGTGCGCCGGGGCGAAGGCGACGCGTTCACAGCGGACTCCGGGTCCGAGACGCGCGCGCGGCCCTCACGGGCCGCGGGGCGCGCATGCATGCAACCACCATCATGCCAATAGGATAGGTGCTTGGCGCAAGGAAGTCAAGGTATGCTTGCGTACGTCACGCCGCGGCGCGGCTTGCGCGTCAAGAGGCCATTGCGAGGGCGGTCTCAAGCCCCAAAGGGCAACGGCCTGCCCCCTACCTGAACCCCCCTACCCCTGCCCCTCGCCCGGCTCGCGCGGGCGGAAGGCGTCGTCGATGGCCCGGTCCAGGGCCACGTCCAGCTTGTTCGGGTCCAGGTAGGTGCCGTTCTCCAGGGCCCGGCGCACCGCGCGCACCTTGTCCCACCGGATCGTGCG
>Ga0180432_10006039_pt1 | contig 15896 bp, 21 predicted proteins | sample SS_ome_10_FD_132414 | JGI IMG/M metagenome (GOLD analysis project Ga0180432, IMG submission 132414) | Hypersaline lake sediment archaeal communities from the Salton Sea, California, USA - SS_1_MS_2 metaG | ecosystem: Environmental > Aquatic > Non-marine Saline and Alkaline > Hypersaline >... | reverse complement strand
TGGGAGAGGATTGGGAATACGGCGGCGGTGCCTCGCCGTCCCTCGTTGCCAACCCTGGATCGCTCTATCCGGCTATCGCGCGTCCGTTAATGTTCTACGACGCGACACTGACGGTAAGTGGGACGCCGTCCTATAACGACACGACGAACGTGATTTCGGTCTCTGGCGGCTTGGCCTATGCCAAAGCATTGTCATGTGAAATCGCGTTGAACAACAACGTCGATGCGGACGGCTTCGGACTCACCAATGATCCAACCGTCAAAGAAGTGTGGCCGCAGGCCCGTGAGGTGACGGTCACGTTCGAGATGAGTTGGACCGATTACTCGACCACGTTGTACGACGCGGCGCGGGCCGGTACGGCGATGGCATTCCAGCTCGACCTGGTTGGCACAGGCGACGACGAGGGTCACGTCATTGTCCCATCCGTGTTTTTCAACCCGATGGAGCTGCCGCCGATCAGCGGCGACAAGGCCAAGCGCACCGTGACGCTGACCGGGCGCGCGCAGTACGATTCGGTCACCGGGCAGAGTTTTAACGCCTGGATCAAATCGCCAGAGGCGACGATCTAGGAGGGAGCAACTATGAGCAACGACGAAATGACCGAGGTTCTGGAGATACAGGACGTCGAATACCAGTTGAGGACGCGCTTGCCATGGATGGAACAGGAACGGATTGACGCCAAGGCCTTCAGGATGTTTGTGGACGGCAAGGCGTTCACCGAAGCCGACGATATCTCTGAGGTGGAAGAGCTGGAAATCAGAATGGACCCGGCCAACCACAATTTGGCACGGCTGCAGGCGCGGCTGGTAAATGTGAAACGGCGTGACGTGCTCGATCTTCCTTCGGCCCACGTCGCCATCCTCGTCGAGCGCATCGAGGCGCTGGAGGCAGAGGAAAAAGCAGAAATCGAGGCACTGCAAGCCGGAAACCCTACCGCGACACCCTGACGCGGATCATCCGCAATTCGGTGCTGCTCAACATCGCGCCCACCCGGTCGCATCTCAAGACGCGCGAGGAACTGGCGCTGGAAGCCCGGGCGATGCAGGCACTATCAGAGTACCGGCTGGTAAAAGACCGCGCGGCCACCTACGAGACACTGGGCTATGGTTTGTCAGGCGGCGGGGTGGCGATGGCGAAACAGCTCGAATACCTGGCGATTGACAGCGACCTGGCCGATGCGCTAGAGGAGAGACGGAAACGGAACCGTGGCTAAAATCCAGGATGTCTACGAACTGAACAGTAAGGCCGATCTGGGCGGTGTGAAAAAGGCCATCTCGACGATCAAAGACCAGGGAGGGGCGATTGGTGGCCTGGCTAAACAGGCCATGGCGGCGGCCAAGGGCGGCATACTCAAACTAACCAGTGGTATTGGCGACCTGATCAAAAAGGCCGGTAAACTGCCGTTCAATGCGCTGAAAAAAGGTTTTAGCGGGATCGGTAAGGCCATTTCCGCCGCCGGCAAGGGGCTCGCCGTATTTGGCCTGGCGATGGAGGGCATCAACCGGGCCAAGGAAATGCTGACCAGCCTCTTTGAGGCGATGCGCGAGGCCAGTCCCGAGTTTGGCAAGGCTCTCGACCGGCTGAGCGCCGGGTTCGACAAGGCTAAAAAGACCGTCCTCTCCGCCATCGCCAAGGCGCTGATCCCCCTCATCGAAAAATTAGCCGACGTAATGGAAGACCCGCGGTTTCAGCAATTCATCGAAACCGTGGCGACGTTTCTCGCCAACGCAATCAGTAAAGCCGCCGATTTTATCACCAACAAGGCCATCCCCGCGCTGGTCCAATTCTGGCAGCAAATCCAACCGGTCGTTGACGTATTGCGCCAGGCGCTAGGTCAGGCATTGGAGTGGATCACCAACAACGTTGTTCCGCTGTTGATGCAGGCCCTGGAATGGTTGGGGCAAAAGGTCGGTGAGGCGGCGGCCTGGTTTGTGGAAAATTGGGACGCGATTAAAGGCGCGGTCCAGGCGGCCTGGAATTTCGTCGCTCCAATTTTCGAGTTGATCTATGCCAAAATCGCCGAATTCTGGCAGAAAATCCAACCGCAACTAAAACAGGCCTGGGACGAAATCTCTACGTTGTTCCTGGCTGCGGTCTCGAAAATCGCCGAGTTCGTCCGAGAGAACTGGGACAAAATAAAATCGGTGATAGATGGGGCAATGAAAGTCATCACCGGGATTTTGCAGACAGCCTGGACGATCATCTCCAATGCGATCAAGGTCGTGTTGGCAGTTATCAGCGGTGATTGGAAAACGGCCTGGGAGAGTGTTAAAAACATCGCTAAAGGCGTGTGGGAGGGGATCAAAGGCATCATCAGCGGGGCAATCGACGTCGTTAAGGGCCTGTTGGGCCTGCTGGGTAAGGCGCTGCGCGCGCCGTGGGAAGGTCTGGTCGGTCTCATCCAGAACATAATGGACGGGGCCAAGAAAGTGTTGGAGAGCGGAATCAATTCGGTGATCGATTTCCTCAACGGCCTGATCCGCACCTACAACAACACCCTCGGTCGTATCCCCGGCGCGCACATCAACGAGCTGGAGCACGTCTCGCTGGCCCAGGGCGGGATCGTCAGCTCGCCGATCGCGGCGATCGTCGGCGATAATCCACGTACCCCAGAGGTAGTCGCCCCGCTAGAGAATCTAATCCCGATGCTGCAACGCGCGTTAGGAGGTGCAGGCGCGGGTGGGATGATGAACGTCAACATCAACGTGACCGTGGCGCCGGGCGGGTTTGCCACGCCGGAAGAGGCGGGACGGCGGGCCGGTGACGCGTTCGTGGATGCGGCGCGCGCCAGGGGGATCAAGATATGATCATCGCCAGATTTGGGGACACCTGGAGCACCGCCTACGAATTCGCGGAGACGCAGGGTGACGACGTTTGGAGCGCCGAGCGGACTGCTATTATCCAGCAGGTCGGGGGTGCTGCGGGCGCCTACGACTTTTTCGGCGACGCCAATTTCCCCATTGCGCCCTTGCTCATCACCAAGAAATTTACCCTCTCATCCAGCACATACGCGGGCTTGGAGACAGACCTGGACACGCTGCGCGCCGCGACCATCGCGGCGGACAAGACCAAGCTATGGGGAGAGCGACGCGGGGGAAAGACGTCGGCCTACCGGCGCTGGGCCTGGGCAAAATGCGTAAAAGGTCCGGGCACGCCTGAGCACTACCGGGATGGCAACTACATCAAGGCACCCGTCGAGCTGCAATTTCTCTGCCCGGAGGGACTGTGGTACGCCGAGGGTGACGGGAGCGCAAACCGGACCGGGACCGGCGACGTGACGTGTGTCAACAATGGCAACGTGAACGCGCTGGTCGTCGCCACCATTGCCGCCGGCGCGACCGACGTCCAGCTCTCGCTCTACGACGGCGTGGACCTGATCTGTCAGGTCACCTGGACCGGCACCACGTCCGGCACGGGCCTGGTGATCGATGCGCGCGCGTATTCCTGCACCAACAACGGCGCGGACGCATACGACACGCTGACGGTCGGCGGCACGGGACCCAGCGACCCGGCACAGATCGCCTGGTTCTGGTTGCCGCCCGGTTCCAACACCGTGACCGTCGAGATGCTGTCGGGGTCGGTGCTGGCGACGCTGGAATGGCGGCATCCCTATGTCCTCTAATTTCCCCCGCTTCACCGTAGACGTACTCGACGCCAGCGGCGACCCGATTGGCGCCGGTCCGCTGTACAACGTTATCTCGGCACAGATCACAGAGGAACTGGATCGCGCGGGAAAAATCTCGGTCGTCGTGCCGGCAGACGGGCGGGCCATCGACCTGCTGAGTTCTGGCGTGCGGGTGCGGATTTCCGCGCTCAGCGGATTCAGCGGCTCGGGGTTCATCCACGACCTGAAGGTGCTGGCCGGTCTCCAGCCGTCGTTCCAGGTGTCTGGCCCTGACATCCTGGCCGAGCTGGCCAATTACAACTGCGGCTATGAGACCGTCTACGAGAACCTGGACATCGAAAACTACATCATTGGTACGGATGCCGATCTGACCACGTTACTCGGCGGCACGGGGTGGACGCCGGGTGACATCGAGTCCGGGATGGGCACCTCCACCATCGGGTATAATGGTCAATCGCGGTTAGAGGCGCTGGTGATGCTGGCGCGCCAGGTCGGCAAGCACTTTCGCGCCGGATCCACCGAGCAGACGCTGGACTTCGGCGCGTTCGGTGCCGATAGCGGGTACACCATCATGAACGTCCACCACACACTGGTGGACCAGGAGGGCGTCATCGCCCTGGTCGGAGATCTGGAGATCGGCACGATTTCCAGCGACATCGAGAACCGGCTGTTCGTGCTAGGCAAAAACCGCTTCGATATGCGCTACGCCTCGGACAGTAACGACGTCCGGGTGCGCTCGAATCCCGGTCCGTTGAACGCCGAGACCACACTGTCAGCCCAGGCGACGTTCAACACGTACACGCTGAACGTCGTGGACGGCTCAGGCTTCACCGGTGGCCAGCAAATCTGGATCGGCGACGCGGGTGACTGGTCTCAGAATAAAGAGACCAACTATGTGCAATCCGTCGCCGGCAACGTGATCACGGTCCAGGATCCGCTGGCGTTCACGTATCCGATCGGCACGGACGTCATCCAGAAACCCCAATTCTACATTCAGGATGACACGTCGGTCAGCACTTATGGCGTCCACGAGGCGTTGTGGGCGCATCCCTATGTCGAGCCGTACACCGGGCTACCGTCATCTCTGGAAATGGCCTCGGATATTCTGTACGATATGGGCCAGGCACGGCTGGCCTGGTACAAGGACCCCTACCAGAGCTACAAGCTTGGCACGATCTACGGCCTGCCGGCCGACCTGCGCGTCGGGGATACCGTCCATCTCACCTACAATGGCGTGGTACGGCTGGACGGGGTGGCCGTGGCGTACGCCGAGATCGACGACGATTTCTACGTCGTGAAAATTGTCAGATCGTTCGAGGCGGACGGGCGCGAACACGCCTCACTGGAGATTGCTAACGTGGACCGGCCCTCGTCGTCCGACGAGCATCTAATGATGGACGACCTGGCGGACACCAGGCTGCTCAAGGTCAACGAGCCCAACCCGGTCACGTCCACGCCCGTCGTGCCGGGTGCGCACTGGCCGGTGACGTTGAACACTGAGGCTGAAACAGTGTTGAGTCTCGGGTCCACGACGGGCCAGGAGATCGCGCTGGACACACAGGCCGCCAACACGGTGTTTGCCGGGCCGGAGACTGGAGGCGACGATTATCCGGCTTTCCGCGCGCTTATAGCAGATGATATCACCGACCTGGCCTATGCCGTGCCGAATCTCACGCTCGGCGTAGCAAACGCGGAAGGGGCAGCGGATACGGTCATTCGCTCCGATGCGACGATCCTGGTATTCGATGCCACAGTGCCAACGACGATCACGCCAGACGCTAGCGCGGCGACCGGTAGCGCGGGTGTGGCGGCGAGACGTGATCATACGCACGCGATCACCTGTGCAGCACCTGGCGCAAACCTGACGGTCGCTACAACCAATGCGGAGGGTAGCGCGTCCAATTTCGCACGATCGGATCATGGCCACGGGATCACATCTAGTTCCAACCCCGGCGCGGCGGCGTCAATCCTGGCCAGCGATGCGAGCGGGTATCTACAGCTCGTGGGGTTGGGCATTGGCGCAGCTCCTGGATCGGCTGATCTGCATTTCGGGACAGGCCGGGGTTTCACGCACGCGGACGGGAATGAGGCGGGTAAGGTTTTCATTGCAGATGGTACGAGCTACAGACCCGACACGTTGGACGTTACAGATCTGACCGACCTTGCCTATGGCACGCCAAACCTAACGCTGTCTATAGCCAATGCAGCGGGCGCAGCTAACACGGTGATGCGGACAGATGCCACTATCGCCCTGTTTGACGCTACGGTGCCAACGACGATCACGCCGGATGCCTCAGCGGCAACGGGGAGCGCGGGCGTGGCGGCGCGGCGGGATCATACACACGCGATCACCTGTGCAGCAGCAGGAAACATCACGCCAGATGCCAGCGCAGCAGAAGGGTCGGCCAGCTCATTTGCCCGGTCCGATCACACGCACGGAATTACGTGTGCAGCGCCTGGTGCCAATCTGACAGTGAGCACGTCGAATGCGGAGGGATCAGCGTCCTATTTCGCACGCTCCGATCATTCGCACGCCATCACCTCGTCGAGCAATCCCGGAGCGGCAGCATCCATCCTAGCGACCAGTGCCAGCGGATACATTATCCTACAATCGCTGGGTATAGGGACGACGCCTGCGTACAAATTGGATATCGTTGCTCCTAGTGGGAGTAACGTGAACATCATTCGTGCGGGCATATCTGGTATCACAAACGGGTTCACGGCAGTGTACACCCACGCCACGACGTCAATGACCTACATATTTTCCAGCGGGAATGTTGGCATCGGCGTGGCCCCGTCCCACAGCCTGGATGTTGCCAATGACGCCCGGATTAGCGGAACGCTTTATGCCGCAAATCAAATCACGCACGATGGGGATACTGACACGTACCTGAGTTTCACAACGGACACCACCACTCTACGCGCTGGCGGTACCAATCATTTTATAGTCGATGGGGTGAACGGCTATTGCCGGGTGTTACAGGAGCTGCGCTGCACCGCCGCTGACATTGGGATGTACTCAGATGCTGGCGGATTGACCATCAAAGCGACGTGGTACTCAGCATCGGGGGACATCCGAACGTACGGGGGGATTTACGCCGGCAGCGTAGGCACAGATCCCGCCGATGGCTGGATGTACGCCGACGGCGGGTTGTTCGTCGGGGATACATTAAACGGCGATCAAACCATTGGCATTACCGTCAACCAGGGCGCGAATGACGATGAAATCTTCACGCTTAAGAGCTCGGACGTGGCGCACGGGATAATTTCCTTGACCGAGACGGATACGTTCGCTCACATCAAAAAAGCGCAGGCGACCTCTGGCGGCGTAACTCTCACGGGTTACAAAGACGCCGACGGCGATCCTGGTCTGGCGGCAAATCTGTATGGAATTCTAGGCGAGGCGGCCAACACGACCAAGACACAGGCCGGGGGATATGGAATCATTGACATTTGGGGGACAGTGCAGAACGGCACGACCTACGGGAATATGACCGCCGATGGGAATGTGCTCTCTGTGAGAACGCAGCGCGGCGGATCGACTGTCTGTCTGTTCATCGTAGATGAGGACGGTGATTTGCACGTCGATGGCAGCACCAGTTTATCCGGATTCGATGAATATCACGATGCCGAACTGGCGCGAGCGCTGGATATGGCACGCCATCCGCGACAGGCGATTCGGTCGCGGTGGGACGCATATGTCCGCTACAACGAGAGTACACTGGTCGAGGCGGGCATATTAGGCGCGCCGCTAGCGCAGGGTGGATTGATCAATGTGACGCGACTACAGCAGCTCCATAACGGCGCGATCTGGCAGAATCATTGTGCAGTTCAGGAGCTATGCGAGGCGCTGAAATCGTTACAGAGCCAGGTAGCATTATTGCAATCAGGGAGGAGTCCGTTATGACCGAGGTGAAAAAAAGCGAGATCGCCACCACCGATGAGGCACGCGCTTTGCTGGATGCGGATAAGCGCCAGCGCGCCGAGGTGTGTCTGCGAGAGATTGGAGCCGTGCTAGAACGACATCGATGTCAATTAGTCACTATGCCACAATTGACGGCTGATGGCCGCATCGTGGCACAGGCACAGGTAGTGGCGCTGGATTAATTGATCACGCCGCCAGATTCAGGTAGGATGGCCGGGGGCGCTGGCGTCTCGATCGGAGGCGGTAGCGTCGGGGTGACGGCGGTCTGAATGTGAATGTCTGGTGAAGGCAGCGGAGACAATGGCGGCGTTGGTGTATTCGTTGGAGCCGTACGCGGCGCGGTAGGTATAGGAGAGTCAAAGGCGGTGAGCGCGCCGGCGTTGGCGACGATCAGCAGGAGAGTGATAGAGATTGAGATTATGACCATGCGTTTCATTACTGTACTCCTCTCAATAACAGCGGACGTGGAGTCAATCGGTCCGGGGGAGTAGCCGCCGCAAACCACGCGTCCGTCACGCCTACGGCCCGCCCCGCCCTGCGCCCGGGACAGGGGACTCCACGCCCACACCCGTTAAGATTATAAGCACAAATGTTCTAAATGTCAACACTGAAACGTGTGAGGGTTAGGTTCCGATAAGGGTATCGGAAGTGGGTACTAGGGATTGGAGATTGGAGATTGGGAAGCCCCGGCCGAAGCTGGCCTCGTCGAAGTAGCGGCGACGGAGGTGATGATCACGCGGGAATGTCATAGGGCCCGGGGCGGGTTCGGCGTTTGGCTCAACGTCCGTTAGAGCTTTCATCCGCTAATCCTCCTCGCCGATCACGGTGAATTCGCGCTTATTCGGCAGCAAAGGCAGATCATCCGCCTCGCTCCAGTGCTGGGGCTGGTAATGCGGAAGCTGTGGGCTGGTCACCGGTGGGACTATCACCACCGGTGGCTGGTGGCGTTCCAGAGCATGGTATTGACCCTGCGTTCCTATTTGTCGCTCGCGTCGCCGCCAGGCGACGAAGATGAGCAGTAGCGCCGGCAGGCTGAATATGAAGCCGCACGTCAGACCGATCAGCAAGACCAGTTCCGATCTGCCGAGGCGTAGAATAACAGTCACCAACACTATCGCGATGACTGCAAATATCCCGGGGGCGATCTGGCTCCTATTCATATCGCTTCTACCTTCCAAATGTAGCCCTCAGAAACTACTACTACTACCCTGTAAGACCCCTTTCGACGCAAAAACGCCGGTCTTAACTGTTTCCCGGTGGTAGTAGTAGTTTTTCGGTGGCTTTTTTTTTACCTTCCGAAGCTCGCAGGCGTCGGATGACCTCGTTGACCGTCCGGCCATAATGCCCGGCTGTGCTACGGACCTTGAAGATAAGCTCGGCCAGGTCGGCCTTTGCACCCCATCTTAACGTCCCGTCCGGATTCAGGAACGACGGCCAGGCATCGCGTACTTGCTCGACGTATTCGGCGATTTTGTCGGTGGCCACCTGGCCGGCTGTTCGCTTAGACTCTGGTAGGATGATCCCTGACTTGTCCGGAATACCGTGGCCCACCTGTTCCAGCCACTTGTGAAGTTCTACCTGTGGAACATAAGCGGCCTGGAACCGGGTGACTTGCCCGCCTGTCACGGCGATGAAGTCACCCTTTCCGCCGAGACTCTCCGCGCCCGTCCCCGCGTAACCGCTGGCCACCTTGGCATCCTCCGGGCTCGTGACCCGGCCCACCAGACGAACGGGGAAGTTCGCTTTGGTCAACGTGCCGATCACGGCCGCAGTCGGTTTCTGTGTGGCCGCGACGAGATGGATTCCCGCTTCCCGGCCACGTTGCGCCAGGCGCATCAGAGGTGTCTCGATCTCGGGATCGACCAGCAGCAAGTCCACCAATTCGTCGATCACGACCACTACCCTCGGCTCGCCCGAGCGATCACCTGACACCAGATGCTTGCCGCCATGGTCCCGCTCGATCATCAGCGCGACCAATTGCTCCAGCAATTCCTTGGCCGCGCTCGCCTCGTAGACGACCGGGCGCAGCAAGTGAGGCAACACGTCGAACGGTTTCAATGCCCGGCGCTTCGGATCGATCAAGACGAGGCTAATCTCCGATGGCCTATGAGACATCGCCAGCGACACAATGATTGAGCGTAACAACTCGGTCTTCCCGCTACCCGTGGTGCCCGCCACCAGCAGGTGCGCTACTTGGGGCGAAGGCAGCCGTACCATCAGCGGGGCACCCTCTTCATCCAGGCCCAATAAGGCCGTGCCGAATGGTATTCCCCTCTCGCTATTGGCCACGATCTTGCGCTGTAAGTTGATCAAACCAACGGGGCGCGGGTCTGGGTTTGGGATCTCGACGGTCAGCCCATCCTTGACCTGCCCGACGCGACAGGTTTCAGCCCGCAGCGCCAAGGCCAGTTCTTTGGCCAGACCGGTGACCTGACTTACTCTGGTCCCCATCGCCGGCACCAGCCTGAACTGGATCCAACGCGGAGCCACCGTCCCGCCGGTGACGCGGACCGAGACCCGGTGCCGCGCCAGCACCGCCTCGATGCGGTCGGCCTGGAATTCTAGCAGTTGTCGTTTCATTCGCTTTCCCCCCAATCGTCCCACATCCCATCAAGCGCAGCGGTCAGGATTTTGCTTTCCTGTGCGAGTGCATCGTCGAGCGCTTCGACGGGCGCGCCGTCGAGAACGCGACGGATGTAGCGCGACCAGTGACCACGCGGAAGCTGGCGTAGACGCTCCAGGATGGCGTCGTGCTCGCCTTCGCGCAAGCGAAGGGCGATTTTGATACTGCGGCCCGGTTTGCGAGGCCGGCCGCGCCGGCGCGGTTGGGTATTTTTTGTCGGACAAATATTATCCTTGGTCATCGTGTGTATTTTCTGTCGGACAGAAATTCTCCAATGCGTGCATCATTTCGCGTAAGACGATTTTGTGATTCTCTAAATAGGCCTGCGCTTTCTCTAGCGGCGGTGCTGTTTCAGCGTCACCCCACCAGCATTCATCACCCCAAATCACGGATCCATCTAGCAGACGAATGCGTGGGTTGTTTAAGACGAAATAGCAATCGCCTTCCGGTTCTGGCTCACCCTCCCTCCATTCTGGCGGGTGTTGTGCATCGTCTGGTAGATTCTCTAACCATTGCACCCAGGCAACATAGTCATATTCGTGTAAATCGTCGCCAATTTTACATAGAACCGAGCGCGGAAAGTCGCCCTCATAGACACCCACTAGGCCGGCGGCGGGCGCACCATCTCGACAGTCCTCGATGATTAACACCTTTGTTCCAGATTCTCTTTTCATCACATTAACCCCTGTCAGCCTTGAACACCCGCCGCTGGGCATAGTTGTAGAATCCGATAGCATTAGCCAACGCGGACCGGGGCAGCACCTCGGCATTACGCGGGAACGCCGCCTTGATCGCCTTGCCCACCAGCACTGCGCCGCCCCCGCTGACCAGGATCACGTGAAACAGGTCGCCCTGTCCCCACTGGCGGCTTGCAGCGCTGACGATTTCCTGCGCCAGAGACTCGGTTGCCGATGTCGCCAGGCCGTTCAGTGAAATCTCATCTTGAAAAATGCGAATGCTCCCTCCGCTCTCCAGCGCCTCGGATAGCTCGGCGAGAGAGCGACGGACGCCATATTCGCGTTCAATGCTCGCGCTGATGATCTCCAGGACGTCACGCACGCCGATGCGCACGCCGCCGCTAAGGCGCGCCACGGGTTGCAACTCGATGAGACCTGATAGGTCGGTGGTGTTGGTGCCGATGTCAATCACCGCGAATCCGGCGTGGAGCAAGAGGTCCTCGGCGAGGATCGCCCGGCCGGCGTGATCGAGGGCATAGGAATAGAATGAGCCCAGCGGCTGCCAGACGGGCCGTACCTCTTTGATGGTGATGGTACGCGGACGACCATTGACGGTGACGTGATGCTCGCCGATCCAGGAGCGCACCAATTGCCGGCGCCGATCCCACCATAGGACTGGCAACCCGGTGACGACGAGGGCCTCGTCGATCCCGGCACGCGCCAACGCCGCAAGCATGAGCACGCGCTCCTCGACAGAGCCAATACGCTGGGCGTCCTGGCGCTCACCGGTGAGACGGGACTCGATCAGCGCACCCTGGCCGACGAAATAGGCCTGGCCATCATACTCAATCCGTTGGACGCGGGCGCGCCGGCCGCCCAGGCCGACGTTGAGCGCGGCGACGCGATCCTCAGCACGTCCGAGAATGGACGGGAAAGATAAAGTGTGTAATTGACCATCAGTATCCGGATAGGCCAGCTTGGTGTAGCCAAAGCCGACATCGATGCCAATTCGGGTAGTGTAACGCACGTTAGAACCTCCTTGTCACGTTCGAGAAACAAAAAACCGGCTGAGCCGGTTGCGTTGGGGACGGGATTGGCTTAGAATATGCCAGCCCGTCGCCGGGGTGCCTCCGGCGGTTGGGCGAGCCCGCGCTGGCGAGAGACCGCTGGCGCGGGCTGTTTTATCTATTGTTAATTCCCATTGAGTGCCGAAATCATCCAACAAAATCTAAATTGTCGGCCAGCAACTCGCCTGGGTAGTCTGCCCAACAATCGAGCCAGTCGTCATCCATAATCAAATTCAGCATCTAATTCACTCTGACAGTTCGGGCACAGTCCCGATGGATTAAAATCAAAGCTCTTGCAACCGGCCCAGAACTGCCCGCACGAATAGCAAAATCCGTGCAACTGGCAGTGCTCAGGGCAGTAGTATTCTGGCAGCCATTCGGCGTTTCCGTCACGCCACAGGTGCCACAGGTGCCTAATAGCACCGATGAGGCCCAATTCCAGGACATAATCCCAGATAGAAAAATCCCTGGGCCGATAGTCAATCACGATGCATTCTGTCACGTCCTGACTTGTGCAGCCTTCGTGCTCACACTGAATTTTCACAGTACCCATCACCTCTCTTACACTCGCTATCTACGGGCCGGCGGCGGGGCACACAATAATGCCGGCCCGAACATTTGCTCTATCCTCATCATCGGCCTTGCTCCTTTTTCTGTTTTCTCTCACGTGCCCCGCCGTCCTCTTACTACAGTTTCGTTCCACTCGCGCCCGTCGAGCAGGCGGCCGGCGCGATTCTTGCCGACGCGAACAAATTGATATCCATTCCCGGCCTCACAGCGCACACTGGAAAGCCCCCGTCGGCGTTGCAAATCACTGTTAAATTGCGATTCGTGCAACCACGCCCCGTGTTGTTTGAAAAAGAACGGCACACCCGCCGACTGGCATTGATCTCGCAGACCCCGCGCCCAGTCTGGATGCATCGGTCGCGCGGCGGGGCCGGATTCGCCGCCGACGATGGCCCAGTCAATGCCGTCAAGCACGCCGGGGTAATCAGCGAATGAGCCCAGCAACGGCTCGAATGAAATGAATCGCACAGCAGCGGGCGTCTGGCGTAAATCCACGGTGCGATAGCAGTATTCTGGCTTCTCGATGGTGACGCCGAGCCAGATGTGCGGTCTTGCTTCTGGCGGATGGCTCGTCCGTAACCATTTTAATACTGTTGACATCCGTCGCGGGCGCTTCGTCAAAACCTGAAACGTATGCTGTGATGCATTTACCATGATATCGAAAACGTCACGGATAAACTCATCTGGCACATCCTCGTGAAACAGGTCACTCATCGAGCACACAAATACCCGTCGTGGCTTCCGCCACCGCAGCGGCTCGTCTAGTCGCTCCGGGTGTAGCGTCACGTCAAAATGATGTGGCGCTTTCGGGTACCCGTGCCGTCCCGCCAGCCGCCGCGCCATTCGCTCAGCGTAGCAGTGCGCGCAACCGGCGCTAATCTTGGTACATCCTGTCACGGGATTCCAGGTCATTTCTGTCCATTCGATTTTGCTTTGAGCCATCGCATCACCCCGCCTTTTCTAGCGTCACCCGGTTGCCCGCCACGGCGACGGTGTACTCTCCGGCTTCCTCGGCCTTGCGTGCAAATGCTACAGCAAACGCAGTCGGCCCGGCAAGCTGATCGGCAGGCCGATACGGCACAGGTGCGGCGACAAAACTGGCGAAACCCTCACCGACGACGTAATAAGTCTCGGAATCCTGGACGATCCCAAGCGCCTGGCAGATATCGGTGAGCAGCGCTGCCTGTTCCTCAGATAGCGCGCCGTCCTGGCCCTGCTCGATTTCCAGCCGCAACTTGCGCAGCTTGAGCATGGTGTCAATTTTGTGCATCCTCTCTCTCTGGTTCATTAGCCCCTCCGTTCTGTACGTACAGAATCAGCCTGGCACTAGCCGCCTGATTCTGCGATACGAATGACGATTGTTGTAGCCGAATAGCAACGAACTGATCTCGGCTATGTCGAAACCGAATGCGTGCATGATCATGATACGCCGATCGGTGTCTCTTTCGCGTGCATCGTTGGCGCGTCCACAGGCGCGCAGGTGACCGCTATCGTCCTCGCCGAGCAAATAGCCGCGATATTCCAGCGTTGGTAGCGCCGCGCGCACCTGATTGTAACTCAGGCCGAGACGATCGCCGATCTCGCGCGCCGTGCTATCTGGATGGCGCTCGATGGCGGTATAGATTTCGTGGACGCGGTCAAGGTTTACCTGCGGAATTGTGTTGTTATTCCCTATTATGAGTGCTGTTGTACCATTCTGCGATAGCATCAAGCCTAACCGAGCCATATTTTTGACGTGAATAATCTTCTGCTTTTGTGAATTGCTCAAATGATCTACTAATTGGCATCCCTTCGTCAAAAGAAGGGCATTCCCGCGCATCTCCAGACCCGATCGGCTCGTATCTCTCGACTTCGCAGGCGTGTTGTTCTGGGCAGACGCAGAGTATTCGATACCCGTCTGCAAAACTCAAGCAGCATTTGCAATCTGTACATTCATAAATCATCTTAGCACTCACAAATGCATATTTGGAAATTTAATTTCGGTTATGGCCGAAACCACAACTGGCAGATTATCTAAATCCACTCGCCGCGCATCTAGGAATGAGATTCCACCACCACGAGGCGGCCCCGCTCGAATCACCGAAATGACGCAGTGGACGTGTGCATCCCGCCACAGTTTATGTCCGCTCTTATGCTCCGTGCCGTTCCTCTGCAAAATGCGAGAAATCCAATGTCGCCCACGCCGCCCACAGCAGCGCCCCGCCCAATGCAACAGGTCAACGTCGCCGTCCGCTGCCGCCGAGCCAATACGCCAGAACGAACGCGCCGAGATTGCGAAACGTAGTTGACAATGGTCTGATAGGTATCAATTCCAGCCCCCTGTGATTATTGCGCGTCCCCACGAGCCCCTATCATTTCAACCGTCATTGTCGTGATGTCCTCCGCGCCAATGCTGCGCTCAGCGGTGAGACGGTCGATCCATCTATCGTCGGCGAACACGATCTCCTGCGCGGCGTCGAGGAGGGCCTTGATGCCGTTGTCCAGGTCCCAGCGGTGCAACCCGCCTGTCGCGCGTATTCGGATGGATACGGCGAGGCGGACGCCACGGTCAATCATCTGCGCATCGGCATAGCGCATTTGCTGCCTGAGCTGCCAGCCAATGTTTTTTTGAGATTGCCCATAGCGCCTGGCGCGTTCGTCAGCGTATTTGCTGCGCTGGGTCATCCGGACGTATGGAATGATCTTGCCGACGATGGTGAATTTCATCCGTACCCCATCCTATCATCCGTATCGCTCGCAACCTTCAACGCGCACACGACGACGAGGACGATTGCTGCCAGAATCACGACGGCGATGATGGCGAGCGCGGTCATTACGCTTCCTCCATCTCGGCTTTTTAGCCCTTGCATTCCCCAAAGCCAATTCGAGCTTTGCCTTGCCGAAAATGCTTTCCCTGATTAAGAGTGCCGTGCTCAATCAAATAATTGAGCCCAACCCGATTGACATATTGTGCTTGTGATCCTGGTCTCCCAACGTAACCACCAAACCAAAAAAACACCGGATCAGAACAATTGACCTTGCGCTTGGCCTTCTCGATCGTTCTGTAGCTGTGGACCTCCACCTTGCGGCGATAGAGTTCACGGCGGCGAACATTGTTTTGGACGCGCTGTTTATACTCCTCTCGACTGATAGGTGGACGGTTGACCGCCCGCCACGTTTCATATCGAATGCAGTATGAGCGCCACGATTCCCCTTTGCGCTGGCGCGGCTCTCTATTGCTTCGATGAGCCGGAAACCCTGGTAAAATCGGCTGATGATCACCAAGAGGGAAAGAACTCCTTGCCATCTTCACTCCTAATTTCCGTTAGGCCCCTTGGCCACAAACTCCACCTGCAATGCCTGCACCAAAACCCATGGCGCCTCCCGTGACAATCACGGTCCTGTTCTCAACATTACTCCTGCCTGCAGGTCC